>BNJT01001002.1_pt1 | contig 317277 bp, 462 predicted proteins | sample 8540491 | NCBI WGS metagenome assembly BNJT01 (sample SAMD00202455, study PRJDB9452) | human saliva metagenome | host: Homo sapiens | reverse complement strand
CAATACTCCAGGCATCATCCACTGATTCATTGTAAATGCGGACCGTTTTGACAATTGTCGCCATTCAATGTAAAGTCGTCATGACATTACTTTCCATAGTTAAACTCTCTGTTTTTAGGACGTATAACAGAATTACGAAAAGTGAAGGTCAGGGTATTTCAAATTTGCGTAACATCAACTCCAGCATTCGTACTACCGCTGCCGTATTATCAAACGAACTCATATTATCGTTCACCAAGTAAATAAAACAGCAAAATATAAGAAGCTAACTTCCCACTTCCCTCTCAGGTCCTGTAAAAGAATAGCGTGCGGAACACGTTGCTCTGCTACAAGCTATAAATCGTTCACCGGCTGTTGTTGTCCTATAACATCAAACTGCATTTAAAACTGTTTTAATACCTCAACCCACTTTCTCAACGGCCGAGGATAATTTATGCAAAATGAATCTGCCTACCTGCAGTTCTTTTGCACTGTTGCGTTGTCACGCTTCTTAAAGCCCTTCTTCATCAGTAGTGCATACCACAGCCTCTGCTGCAAGCTCTTGCGGCATATACATCGGAACGTCTTTGGTACCTGTGAGAGCTGCGAAACAGCAAAGGCTTGATTATAAAGGGACAATAGGAATAGTAATTCCCATCACAGGCACTCAACAAAGCTAAAATACTTGACATTATCGTAGAAAAGCTGCGTAACTGCATACGCTGCCCCCAGGTCTTATTTGTGCCAAGATAATACTTATCATTTCAATATTGAGGCTTCCTCGTGTTTTTCCAGGATAAAGCCGCCATGTTAAAGCTTTGCCTTGATGGCTAATCTGGACTTTATCAATAAAGAATCCTCATTGAAACTGGTTTACCTGATTAATCAGCTCTGTATTTGGCTACTAACCACCTTGTAGCAGCCGTAAAACATACAGTCATCGCGTGCCTTATCGCATAACAACACGTTAACAGTGTTTAAATTGAAAGGTCAATTATCGTGTCAAATTTCTTCTCTTGTAGCACCGCTACATATCAAATGGGGTATTACAGGCACATGATAACGCTGTTGTATGGCTGCAATAGCAATAGTTCATAGGCGACGACGCATGACATCAAACTGACCATTCTCCAACTCGCGATACACACATACTCGCTGATGTGTTGTAATGTTGATATATTGAGGACCAAACTGGTTTATGTATCAATGTGGAAAAGCACCTCTATGCCACTGCCCTTCAGGGCGGTGGAACCTCTGGCGGAACTTTCTGCGCCCATCATTGTTATTAAATACTTCTGTAATGCTTCCGGCTGGGTGCTAATCCATATATTTGGCTACAGATAACAAAAACAGGAATATCTGCTTTATTTACACAGTAAGTCCTTTCATTATAGCACCCCATAACTCCTATATCATCGAAGGTAAGGTTGTACTTACATACGTCACACAATAACAGAGCAATCTTAAAAATAATTCTAAATATTTTGGCATATTATTTTTATCATTTTAGCAGTTCAATCTATATTTTTCGTCATTACGATACCGGCGTTTTTTATGCTTTACGCATAAGTTGCAACAAACGCTTCTTCTTTTCGGTCATTATAACACCCTCAGAGTCCCTTTGCAGCACAATGGCGTTACCTTTGATAAACGGTTTGCCTTTACATCGTAATCGCATTACCATTACGACGTAATCGACTCATAATTACAGCGTAATATACGCCATTTTGTACATATAAACAGCCGCTTATCTACTGTGGAACACATTTTTTGCATCGCCGCAAAATCATGACTAACCACGTAAAGCTTGCCATTGCATCGTAAGGCGGATCAACCCTTACGTTTTTAATTGGGAAAAACTACACAATAAACGATATTAGCTAGATACCAGCGACTTACGAATATTTACCCAAATTTCGCGCATTTTGAGCACAAATATCCGCACAACTACATACTTTGTCAAAACACGAAAAATTCAAAATTTTCATCATTTATTCAAAATTCTCTAAAATCGCTCATCTGCTTTTACTTCCGCAGCTGGGCATGTCTTTTACTTATGCTACCAACCTTTATTTATAATTTCTTTATCCTTTGAATAATCAGTTGGTGACACTTTAAGGTATAGTATATATCGTTTCGAACATCAGTTACCTGTATCATCAATGCCCAAACTCCATGGGGAAACAGAGCATTCGAATCACGAAATTGAGCAAAGCATCCTCGGCGACCACAACAGCCTTCCAAATGCGAATATCAAAGGACGGATTACCCATATCTTTGCAAGACTCCTTCACGCCACAGTCCTTTTTGCGAGTAGGCACTTGATAATTTCTGAGAGAGAACCACGAAAGGAAGATCAAGCCCCTAACAACATGAAAACACCTCAATCACCATATTATACAGCTCTCAGTAATTCCTGCTGGCACCACTTCATATTAGAGAGGCTCTACATTTCCAAGCCTGCCCACGCATAATGTGTCAAAAATGCCTCTTCGCCTGCACTTTCATCAGCACCCGTTGGAAGCCGATGACAATGTAGATCGAAAAGCAGCTGCCGTGTCGGAATGTAGTTATAGGTAGCACATTTAGCTTCAATGCACCAACAATACTCTTCGCGAATAGGAATCAAGTTGATTACTTTTATCCTTGCACGAAGTGGACTGAAAGTAAAAAGCAACAAAAGAAAATACATTATATTTCAACTTCATACCAGCAATGTTTATCGGGTTTTTACACTCCAAATATATACAACTGACCCTATATTGGCTACCTTGCAAGCGGTTTCGGGTATCTTAGCAAAGTTAGCACTTTTGAGTCACATTATTGATACGGCATCGTAGACCTTACTTTTGCAAAAATTTAGTACAAAATTATGAATAAATACACACCATCAAGAGACATATCCCTTTTGAGAAATCGGTCTTGGTTACTTATTGATTACATTCTGAAATTTCAGCATCATCGCAACACGCGTAAATACGGAAAAATATATCACCAGCTTTTAGATATTAAGCCGTCATCATAGATTAGATATGGTGACTGATCACTTCCGCAATAGTATACAAGACCTTGATGCTCCCACTGCTTGAAAGAACAGGTTTTTTGTTTCCTTATATCATGGATCTGCACGAGGCTGCAGGCTAAATCAAGATTATGCCTTTCCATTGTGGCACAATGAAGCCCTATCAACATAGTGATGATGGATCCTGTGAAGCAGAGCTAAGCGGGCTTGGGCGCATTCGTAGACTCTGTAATATACCGCGCCCAGAAGAGGCCAGACCCAGACTGGCAAGTGCTGGATGGTTAAAAGATTTCGCGATTACCTCATGGAACATATGCCCAGGCAAGGAACAGTTGTTTTCCGCATTACTGCAAGTGGAAAGAAACTTGCATCGATAAGTTTTAAATCACCGAAACGGATTAAGCCTCTTTCTGCCTGAACAAAGGCAAAGAAACTAAATCGACTCAATATAAAATGGGTATGCAAGGGTTAAACGAATTTATCTTCCTGCAGAAGATGCAAATGGCTACCGTATATTGGTAGACCGCGCCTATGGCAAAGGGGCATTAAGAAAGAAAACGCAAAGGTTGACCTTTGGGCCAAGATGTTGCACCGTCAATGGGGAATTACGGAAATGGTTTGACATATACCCGAACGCTTTAATGAGTTTAAAAGAGCTACCATAGAATTAAAAGGAACTGAAGCTTTCAGCAACCTACTGAAAGCCATGCAAAGACTACGATAACGCGACGCTACTTTTTAGCGCAAAGACGAAAGAACACAACAACGCGGTAGTATTAAAGATATCATCGCATCTTTGAACGGTCAGGGATAGTAACCTCAGCCATTTATCTGTGCATAGCCTTGATAAATCCTTCAGCAGGACAACTTTCTACACTACGGGCATGTTGGTATCTTTACCAAATACTAAAAGGCTGGTGCAACAAGGGTTTCCCTCATATAGGCAGCTCCACTTCCTTGACCTGTTTTTCCTGACAACGACGACCCGACAGAGCTAAAACTACGAGACCAACGATATCAGTGTTTTAAGGGCATGCCTGTAAATTATAAATGTCAATGACTATCGTAATTAACAATACTAGGTTACTCCAGCAGCCATCTGCAATCTATTCAACAGGCGCCATGCCTGCAGGCAATGGGCATTTGGTCAAAGCATTTTAGCTCGTGGTTCCATCTTTACTTAAAAGTAAATTCAAAATTTGTTCTATGTGTTAACCTCACAAAGATGAGGTGGTGAACACTTCGCTTTCTTCATGTTTCCGCATCGGATTCGGAGGATATACGCATATCCGCAACTGTAAAGGCAGGGGCAGCCTCCGATTTAAACAGATTTCCAACCATACAAGATAGTTATATCGGTATCAGACATATCACTGGCAGGTGTATTCTTGTTTTGTCTTATCAAACTACTATAACGTGCAGAAAGGTTGATAAGTCAGAACGTATTTAATTTTACTTCTGTTCGAAGTTACTCCTTTGGTAAACACTACTGTGCTATAACGTTTCGACGCACGCAAGCTGCGCAACGTACCAACAACATATGGAGGCGTAGCCAACAGCTGCAAAAGGTTGCCCAAGTTCCTTAATCTCAAAAGTTGGTCATTACTAAGTTCTCTCCGTTCATAGCACCAAATCGCATTTTCAATCATTGATAACGTGACTTTTGCTACCGCAAGCCATCAACGCCCATGTGGCGCTTTCAACTGAAAAAGACGGTTCGAAATTTCGTCAGACGAGACCGTAAGAGACAATAGCTTACAATGGGCGCTTTTTCAACAGCTTCGAAATACCCTTGGCAGTCCCCGGAGGGTGTCATCAGCATCAAAAGCCAGAGCTCAATATGTGTGTGAGCTGGTTGTAAATGCATAAGTTCTTTTCAGCAAAGGAGACCATATTCTACACACACTCCTTACTGCACGACAAAGTTAACTTGGGAATTTTCTTTAGAAGAAAAGATAAAAAGGGCAAAAGAACGCATTTCTTATATTTTTCTCTTAACTTTGCAGGGTAGAGTGACATAAGCATCCACTTAAGAAAAAGTGCTTTTGCAGTACAAGACAGTTTGCATGACATTTCCGCATTAAGAAACTCGACATGTTGTTGCTTGCGTCAATTTCGGACTCCTCTTTGTCCGGAACTTTCTTCATCCTGTCAGTTTGTGCTGGTGATTGCGGTTCCTGTGGAAAGTATATTGACACCCTTATCGGCAAGGGACTTACGCTTGATGTGTGTCCCCAATTTTCAGGTACATGGGCGTATATGGCAGCCGCATAGCCCTATCCATTGGCTATTTTGTTAAGCTCGCTGGTTACGTTTCGGAAACCTTGGCGAAAGTGTGGAGCCCCACAGCTGTAAAGGCTGCAGAGCATCATTGATGCAAAACCTTCCGCTCACGCTCATCGATTATTGTGCTCTGAGTTACCTTTACTTCTTTCGTCTTTCAGAATAATAGTGGCCCTCGTATTGCCAGCTTGTGGAGGCTGATGCAATTGGTTATATCTATGAGCAAGGAAAAGCCCAGAACTGGAAATTCCAGAGATTATTTTCTGCGACGGAATACCCGGTGTAACATCTATATTCAAAAGAAAACATAGGAAACAGGTAGAAAGCTATACGGTATTATGATATACGTATGACCAACAACTATGAAGACGCTTGGCTATCATTCTACTTGCGAGCTCCGGGCATGATACAATCGACCGCAGAAAGAGACACACATATTTTGACATTATGGAGCGGCGAGTGGTTTGAGGCTAATATGCAGCAACAACGGTTTACGCAGGCAGCGCTGCGGTGCCCTACCATAAATGAAACTTTCACTGACAAGAGAATTATGCGATGATTTAACGGCGATTTCGAAAACACGACGTGACTGCAGCCAGTTTATCAAATAACGCTGCAGGGAAAAAGTCTTGACAAATTACGTGCGCACTATTGAGCTCGCTGAATCCACCATTATATATTGATAGTGTGGGACGAGCTTTCTGCAAGAGAGCCAAACGTATGTACTATAGTATGCCCGCTATCAGTCATCGCAGATTCCTTAGCCGCATAAAATATGGCTGATAAAAGGATTTAATATAGATGAAATTTTCAAAGGAAAAAGAAAGCAGAAGATAAAGCAGTTTATTCTCTCAACAGCACTAAGCGGAGTACAACAGGAAAAGAGCGACCTTGAATTTAAAGCTTTGATGACGAGCGATTCGGAGAAAATTCTGCACGCCTGCACCAAATGGAAGCCAGTAATAAATTCACGCTTGCCCTACGGTGTCTGCTGTTCTTCTTCATTGGGTGCACCCTTGGGTACATTATTATTCGTAAAGGTGGACTAGGATTCCCTGTTATTATACTCGGTGCTAGTTTTCATTCTGTACCTTATTGTGAGACACCTCCTGGTTTCCGCATGGCTCTGACAAGGATCATGGTCGGTTTGTTCGGAAAACTGGCGGCAATCGATCATGATAGACTCCTGTGGCTGTATTTTATAACATACAGGGCTTCTGAACGAGTTCGGTTGTATTTAATGCCGATGGTTAGGAAGAGCTTCTTTTATGCGAATTTTGAGCTTGCGTGACAAACGAAGCATTTCATTCAAAGGAGGTTATTGTTGAAGAACCACACTGCAGAAGAAGATGCTATGGCACTCGACAGATAACCTTAGATGTAACCAGAGTACTCGAAAGTACACGAGTTTGATAACGCCTCCTAATATTATTAAGGTATTCTTTTTAAATATCAGCAGGATAACGAAATTGAACGAGATTGGTGCTCAGCTTGAAAGTATTATCAAAGATTTGTCGAATACCCGCGATAAAGCGGAATTTTAGAATTAATAAACCAATGCCCAATATTAAGACTTAAGCGCATACTATAGACACATTTGAGGAAATGTGGAAAAATGCGCTTGCTGCGAAGATCATTCTTCCTAGCAGGAATATTCTCTTTATCTTCATGTATCTGGAGATTTGGAATGGAGGCTGCTTCGCGACTTAAGAGTAATAAAAGCAACGAATACAAATGTATGTCGATTATACGGAGCATTTTGTTCAGAGAGAAGGCGGAAGCTTGAGTATCAACGACATAACAATATAATTTTACCAGCAATTAATTACATTATAAGAAATATTAGATGCTGGCAGACTTTAAATTCAGCGGTATAGAAGAAGCACTGCAAGACTTTAAAGAAGGAAGTTCGTTATTGTTGTTGATGATGAAGATCGATGAGAAACGAGGGAGATCTCATCATTGCGCATGAAAAGATAACGCAGAGAGGTGACTTCATGCTAAAAACGCACGTGGCGTACTATGTGCACCCATTACGCTTTTTCGAGAGGCTGAAGATTGGGACCTTCCTCATCGGGTATCTGATAACACCTCAATGTTGAGGAACACCATTTACTGTCACTGTAGACAAACTGGAAGGTTGTACAACAGGAGTATCCACTCACGACCGTGCAGAAACTATAAAAGCCCTTTGCCAGAGCCCTAAGTCTACCCCACAAACATTTGGTCGTCACAGCCATATCAATCCATTATACGCTCAGGATAACGGTGTACTACGCCACTCTGGACATACAAGCAGCTGTAGACCTATGTAAATTATCAGGTTTATATCCTGTTGGCGCACTGATTGAAATCTATGAATGACGACGGCAGCATGGCTCGTATGTACAACTTTCAGGAAAAGGCAAAAGAGTGGGATATGAAATTATCACCATTAAAAGACCTGATTGCCTATCGTTTTGAAAACGAGGTCAAGTATAGAAGTAGGAGAAGAAGTTGAGCTTCCTACACACAATTTGGACATTCCATCTTATCCCTTCCGTCAAAGCAACAGCGGTATGGAACACATAGCGCTGATTAAAAGGTACATGGGAGAAAACAGACCTATATTGGTACGTGTTTCCTCTTCATGCGCAACGGGTGATATTCTGGGAAGTATGCGTTGCGATTGTGGAGAACAATTGAACAAGTCGATGCAAATGATTGAAAAGGAAGGCAGAGGTGTTATCATCTCATGCAACAAGAAGGGACGAGGAATTGGTTTAATGAATAAGATTGCAGCCTACAGAAAGCTACAGGAAGAGGGTATGGACACAGTAGATGCCAATATACACCTCGGCTGTTTAAACCTGACGAACGCGATTATGGTTGTGGCGCACAGATGTTGCCGTCATCTTAACGTTCATACAAATGCGCCTCACTCACAAATAGTCCGACCAAACGTGTAGGCTTGAAGCGTACGGTTTTAGAGTTTGTCGATAACGTTCCCTATTGAGTATCGCCTAACAAATGATATATAACTTATCTGCGCACAAAACGTGACCGTATGGGTCAGTACGTTACACATTAAGTAATATTTAAGATATTTGTGTCGGCAATAATCACAATAAAAGAAACAAATCTTTCGTTCTGAAAGATAAGAAAACTTATCTTATAAAAACACTTTTCGTAAAGAAGTAAAACATTATGGCACAACTATCAGAACGCCTCAATAGGCTTGCTCCTCAGCAACATTAGCTATGTCGCAGAAAAGCAACGAGATGAAAGCACAGGGGTATTGACGTCATCAACGCATGAGTGTAGGTGAGGCCCGACTTCACACTCCTGAACATATTAAGGGCTGGCAAAAAGCCATTGATGACAACTTCTCAAAATACTCGCCTGTACCAGGCTATGCAGATTTAAAGAGAAGCCATTTCTGAAAAAGCTGAAATGTGAGGAATGGCTTGCACTACTCAACAGCAGGAGATTATTGTTGGCACTGGTGGCAAACAAGGTGTATGCTAAACAGTATTCTTGCCTTAGTAGAACCCAGGGGACGAGGTTATTATCCCTGCGCCTTATTGGGTAAGCTATCCACAAATGGTGAAATTAGCTGGCAGCACGCCTGTTTATTGTAAGAACGGCGTTCGATAATGATTTTTAAGATGACAGCCGATCAATTGGAAAAAGGCTATTACTCTAAAACAAAAATGCTGATATTATGTTCACCAAGTAACCTTGAGGAAGTGTTTTACACACAAGAAGAGCTTGACGAGCTGGCAAAGGTTGTACTGTAATCACCCAGATCTTTATGTTCTTTCAGACGAAATTTATGAACACATTAATTATATTGGCAAGCATGCAGAGTATTGCGGCAAGCCAAGATATGCGCGAAAAGAACTATTATCTGTAGTGAGGTGTAAGTAAGGCTTATGCTATGACAGGTTGGCGTTGGATGGGTAGCTGCACCTGAATGGATCATTAAAGGACTGAGATAAACTTCAGGGCAATATACCAGTGGGAACGTGTGATGTGAGCCAAAGAGCTGCTCTTACTGCTTATAAAAGTTCACAAAGTGCATATCTGAAAGTGCGCGAAGCTTTCCACAGACGTCAGCAATCTCATCGTAGAGAGCTTGCTAAAAGAAATCCAGGACTGGAGGTGAATGTCTCCTGACTGGAGCATTCTATCTTTTTCCTAAATGTTCATATTTCTTTGGTAAGTGATGGCGTAAGGACAATAGAAAACTCAACTGACTTTGCACTCTATCTGCTTGAAGAAGCACATGTGGCAACAGTTGCTGGCGATGCATTCGGAGAACCTGACGGTTTCAGAATGAGTTATGCCACAAGTGACGAAAACATACGTGAGGCATTACGACGCAAATACAAGACGTCTATGCGAAACTTAAAATAAAATTGTGTTAAAAAGCAACCAATTTAGCACTGAAGAATACAAAAGTTCTTATCTTTGCAGAATGGTTTTATAGGAGTTGAGGTATATCAATGCACATATCTTTATATAATCAGAGTGAAATAAAAAGCCTCTTTCAAGAAACTAAAAATTTAATTTATCTCATAACTAAAATTAAAAATTTAAAATTATGGCAACTATCACAAAAAGCCGCAGCCCAGTAGCTGCAAAGTCTCAGGCTTCCCAGGTATTGAGAGGTGCATTTTGGATCATCGTAGTATGTTCATTTCTGCACTTTTGCATTTTTAACTTATGGCTTGGAAACGGTGTTAACTTTCAGGGGTGGTGACAATGCAAACGCTCCTACTCAATATCTTTGGTACAATTTACAAGGGCGGTTGTCGTTCAATTATCCACACTTTACTTCTCACTGTTCTTTGTATCTTACAGTTAGAGCGCTACTTTTGCTCTAGAAGACTGCTTTGGTAAGCAAAACCTGAGCTAAGTTTGTGCCTAACATTAAGGCTACTCTTAAAACAAAATGACTTTTGCTAAGGCAGAAGACCTTTGCAACAAAATGCAGGGTTCTGTAGCAAACGTTGTATTAGCTTCTTTAAGAGCTTACAAAGAAATGGAATCACCAGCTAATGCAGCATTGAAGAAGAGCCAGAAGGTTTCTAAGATTCAGCTTGCTCATGAAGAGGCTACTCAGCTTGAGATGCCTACTCTGCAGATGAACCTTCCTCCTCATTGCTACTATCGTAACACTGGGTACTCTTACTGAGTCTGCTCGGTACCGTAACTGGTATGATCCGTTCTTTCCGGGCTTTGGCTGCCGGTGGTGGTGGTGACTCTCTTGCACTGTCAACTGGTATTTCTGAGGCGCTTATCAACACAGCATTCGGTATCGCTACTTCTTGGTTTGCAGTTATTTCATATAACTTCTTCACCAACAAGATCGATAAGTTGACATATGCACTCGATGAGGTGGGTTACACAATCGCTCAGACATACGAAGCCTAACCACACAGACGAAGCTTAATTTTTGCTAACCCTTTACATTTTATCACTATCGGGTAAAGTAAAATTAAGAAAAGACGTCTGGATCGATATGACTCCGATGTCTGACGTAATGGTTCTTTTGCTAACCTTCTTCATGTTGACATCAACATTCGTGAAGCAGGAACCTGTAAAAGTAAATACGCCAGGCTCTGTATCGGAAATTAAGGTCCCAGAGAAAGACGTTATTAATGTGCTCGTTGGAAACGATGGAAAGGATTTTATGAGTATGGACAAGACTACAGACGTTCAAAAATGTTCTTGAAAAATGTCACATCTCAATTTGGAATCACACTAACGAGCGCTCAGCAAAAGAAGTTCTTGGACAACCCTATGTAGGGGTGTTCCTATGAGTTCTCTTCAGAACTATCTTAATTTGGATAAAACGTAATGCCTGAAGCACTATACGGTATTCCTACAGACTCTGTTCACGGGAAAACTGGTGCAGCAGCTATGAGTGAGTTCCAAATTTGGATCAAAGCTTGTCTGAGAGGCTAACCCTGAAGCTAGCGTGCAATCAAGGCAGATGAAAAGAGACTCCTTACAAGACAGTGAAGAAACTGATGAGCGAACTTCGAGATATGAGTGAGAACCGTTACTATTTGATTACTCAATACAAGAAAACGGAGGACTAATAAATGGCAGTAGGAAAAAGCAAACAGAAGAAGATGGATGTCCGCGTGGACTTCCTCCTATGGTTGACATGATGATGCTTCTTATCACGTTCTTCATGCTCTGTACGTCATTGGCAAAGCCACAGACTATGGAATTGAGTATGCCAAGTAACGATAAGAACTTAACAGATCAGGATAAAACTGTAACAAAAGTCGTATACACTTACACTCTATTGTACAGCCGATAATCAACTTTATTATGTAGCCAGCTTATCAAGCCCGAAAATCCTAAATGTTTAGTAAAAACAAATTGGGGTGCAAAGGGTATTCATATGTAATCATCAACCACACAACGGAAGATGGAACAACACCTACGATAGACGTTATGAAGGCTAAACAAAAGTTGGATGCGAAAAAGAATGAGTCAAACAGCAAGATGTCTGATTCTATCTACAACCAACGTCTTGCACAAATTAAAGCTGGTAATCTTGATGGCAAGCGTATCAACACCTTAACTATTATTATTAAGGCAACTGATAACGCTACTTACAAGAACACTAGTTGACGCTCTTGATGAGAATGAACATTTTGCTCTATTATGGCAGATATGATTGATAAGATTAACGATCAGGACTTGAAGCTTCTCAGAAGTAAATAAAGTCAAGTTATAAGGTTCATATCTAAACAAGAAAGGTTAAAATAGCAAATATTGATTTAACAACTAATGGATAAGGTGTAGAACTTATCTTCGAAGGACGTAATAAGGAGTACGGAGCTTATAAGCTTCATCAAAACTACTCCACGGAGAAATTTCATTTCCATCATCACAATTGCAGTTTTGCAGCAATCCTTATTCTTGGTTTCTGGGTAAAGGGACACGATACGACGGTATCAACTTGCTCATTCTAAGAACGATTCTGTAACTGAAATATCTGCGATTAACCAACCTAAGAAAAAGAGCTAAAAGTAGAGCGTAAAGGTTGAGGTTGAAGAAAGAAGGAAGTTGTAAAGGAAGTCAAGTCTTCTATCAAGTTCACCGCCCCAGTTATCAGGAAAGATAACTTGGTGAAACCAGAAGAGAGATGAAGACTCAGGCGAGAAATCATGAACAACAACACTGCTATTGGTGCTCTTGATGTTAAGGGTAAACTCTAATAATGGTGAAGTTCTTAAGGTTACACAGCGTGTAGCCGATGAGCCTGTTAAACCAGAACCAGCTCCTGAAGTTGAAAATAAGGTCTTTGACGTTGTAGAGGTTATGCCTTCGTTCCCTGGTGGACAGAGTGCGTTAATGCAATATCTCAACAGCAACATCAAGTATCCTGTTGTAGCTCAGGAGAACAGGTGCAAAGGTCGTGTCGTTGTATCTTTCGTGGTTGAAAAAGATGGTTTCTATCACAGATGTTCGCGTAGTTCGTTCTGTTGACCCATCACTTGACCGTGAAGCAACGCGTGTCGTAAAAAGCATGCCTCACTGGATTCCTGGTAAGCAGAATGGTTCTGCTGTACGTGTGAAGTATAATGTTCCTGCTTATCATTTAAGTTACAGTAATCTTTATATGAGAGATTCCACATCTTACATTTTTCCGTGGGATTACTAATTGTCTTAGCCCTTTTCTCTTCTTGTGACAATAATAAGAAGGAAAGATGGCAGGACAGACACATATTCATCAGGGACGATTCAGCTGCGTCTCTGATAGAGTTTTCAATCTATTATAGAAGAAGGCGTGCGGTCTTCCAATATGATTATCCTGGCTGTTTTTAAATCCTATTTATACAAAGTGAGTCTGATGCTATCAACAGACTTCTTGAGGGTAAAATATGGCTTGCTTTCACAGCACGTAATTTCAAACAAAACGAACTTAATAGCCTGAAGGCAAAGAAATTTCGTCCTGTTGCTATTGATGTTGCATACGATGCACTTGCATTTGTTGTAAATAAAGGCAACACCGATACCTTATTTCTGTCAAAGATATTCAAAATATCATGACAGGAAAAATTACCAAGTGGGTGAATTACATAAAAGGTAACACTCACGGTACTATCACAGTTGTCTTCAGACAATCCCTAAGTCGAGCACTGTACATTATATAGAAGATTCCATACTTGGAGGCAAACCTATCATTAACAAAACGTTGTAGCGGTTAACAAAACCTCTGAGGTAATCAAATATATAGAACAGAACCCAGAAGCGATTGGTATTATTAGAAACAATTGGAGCAATGCAAAGCGCGACTCTACTAATCTTACTTTTGTAACAAGAATATTAGAGTAATGAGTGTTAGTCGTATACATCCGGCAACAGCAAATAGCAGTCAGAAAGCCTTACAATATTATATTTATAACGGAATACCCCTTATCCAAGTACCATTTTACGCATTACTTAACGACGTCAGGCTTACCATGAGGGCTTTGCTCATTTTATACAAGGACCCAAAGGCCAACGTATTATCACAGGCCTACTACCTGTCTTAGGGTGAGATAAACGTAAAGAAACGTTAATGTTAGTCAATAGTAGAAACTTTCTTAAACGACTATCGTCAATCTTTTTAACTCGAGAGATAAATAGAAGTTGAACATTTTAAAACAGAAGATTAGCAAACAATTAAATATGTATTGGCTGGAGCACTGTTATTAGGTTCATGTAGCACCCACAATGGCTCAACAAAATGAAAGCCATCATTGACCACGTTTCTCAAGTCATCAAAAATAAAGGAGCTGACTTTTGAAAAACAAGTAAAATCAACTCTATAAAGAGAATAAGAAAGACGCACAAGCTTTATTAGCTATTGCAGCTTTCTATAATGCAAAGATCTTGATCATGCAATACAGTTTGCAGATCATGCACGCACGCGATCGCAAATTGCGCCGAAAGGCCTATATCCTGAAAAGGTGATATAGCTGTAAGCAAGGACGATGCAGGTACAGCTGCTGAAATTACGAACAAGCGAAATATTTTGACCCACAAGATCCTGAAGGCTATTATAAGTATGCTATGATTCTTCGTGGCCGTAGTCCTGAAGATGCTGTTCGTAACCTTGAAGAGTTACGCAAACAGCGCCCCGACTATCCTGTTGATGCACTTGCAGGACGTATTTACTATTTTGCACAAAACTATCAAAAAGCCGTTGGTATTTTGACAAGATTCAAAGACATCAGCAAAATGGAAGACGAGGACTTAACAAAGTATGCTATGTCTGACTGGCTTTTAGGAATGCGTGATAAGAGTATTGAAATAGCAAAATTAGGATTGCAACGCGATCCACGTCGTGCAGGTTGGAACCGTATTGTTTTTCTACAACTATACTGATAAGAAAGACTATCCACAGGCTCTTGAATATGCAGACCGCTTATTCAACAAGAGCGATTCTGCACCTTCATTGCAGAAGACTATACTTATTATGGTACAGCTCTTCAAGGTGCTGGACGTTATGATGATCACCATCGCTGCGTTCACACAAGCTTTGGAACATGAATAAGGATAACAAAGGTTCAGACCCGTGGTATTAACAAAAACCTTTCAGGCTCTACCTTAAGAAGGGAGATTATGACAGTACTGTTGCATATCTGACAAAAGTCTATTGACGCTAAGGAGAAAGAAGACTATGGAAGATTATGACAACTTAGGTACATTATATGCTGATATTGCGCCAGAAAGATTAAAGCTGGTGATACATGGCAGGAGCTAACGGAAAGCATTCAAACAGGCTGATGATGCTATTTCTGCTAAGATGATGAAGAGGTTCCTAACTATAAGAACTATAGCAACTACATGCGTGCTCAAGTTAACGCAAACCTCGACCCTGACAGCAGAAGGTCTTGCCCTCCTTCTGAGAGTTAGCAAACTCTCTGGAGAGCAAAAGCTGACCGCGCTGCAAGTGAAACTACAAATGTTGAAACAGGCTTACTTCTACCTCATGGTGTACCAGTTCAACGTAAAAAGAAGAGACCAAAGTGAGATGCAAAGGAATTGTGCTTGCAAAACCTACAAATCGATCCAGAGGGCAAACAGCTAAACAAGTTCAGAGCTTTAAAAAGCACGCTTATGTTAAAGCCCTAACATATTGAGGCCTGCAGATAAATAATCACGTGCCTAGCACACTATAACCTATAGTGATTAACTCTATAGTGTTGTATATCAAATATAATGAAAACTCGAAACTAACTTTCAAAAATGTAGGCATGTATTATAAATAAAAGAACAGTTATAACTCATATAGATTTCTCTATACTACAGAAACTATCTTCATGCCTCTTCAAAAGCAAATCAATATCTACACTTAAACAAAAGTGTCCAGTGCGCTCACGTGGCCGGACGCATTTATTAACTCTTACGAGAATCTTTATCCTACCTTATTCAGGAAGACTGATTACCTCCTTGGACATACTGAAGCACATGTTCCACACTCTGTGCATTCATCAGCATTGATAGTATACTTATCACCTGCAGAAATGCTGCTGGGACACTCATCAATACATGTTCCACATGCAACACAAATCATCACTAATTACATGTAAGCCATAATGTTTTTGTTTTATTATTAATAGTCAAATTATGGTGCAAAGGTAGATAAATTTATTGAAATACCTACAAATGATGATGACTCGTTGATTATTCAATATCTCATGATAAAATGATGAGATAAAAGCAATAAAAACACCGTTATACGTTATCCTCACATGAAAAGATTATTACTTCTATGCGTTTATCTACATATGTTTGTAACTGCGCTGCATGCACAGGATAAAAAAGTAGAGAACCGTCCCTATACCGACCTCCGACCTTTCCATTTCGGCATTCTCGTTGGCACACATCTGCAAGATTTAGAATTCAATAATGTCGGACCACAGGTAATAACCGCCCCCGATGGCACAGCATACATACACTATCACAGCCGATCAGAGTACCGTTGGGACAGAAGGTTTCCATGTAGGTGTATTGGGTGAAACCCGTTTAAACGAAATGTTTCCAGTTTCGCTGAGCGCCTGCATTATACTTCGGAAGCCGCCACATCTCTTTTCACAATATGGATACTACGGCGCCCGACTCACTGCTTTCGCGCACGCAAAACATGAAGACAGTGTACATCAGTTGTGCCATGGATCTTATCTTTGCTGCCAAACGCTTTAACAACCATCGGCCTTACCTCATGGCGGGACTTAATCCAACCATTAATCTAAAGTGGCAATAACGATGATTATATTCGATTAAAACGTTACGACTTATTCCTCAAGCTGGTATTGGTTGCGATTTTTATCTCCCATTTTTCAAAGCTTCGTCCCGAACTTAAATTCATGTATAGCCTGACGAACGCTTCGATCGCAACCACGCTTCTCAATTAAAAGATAAGACAAAACTGTATTGCCTTATGCAATGTCTGTAAACAAAAGCCCACTCGAAAGCTAATTGTACTGACTTTTCCACTTCAGAGTAAAAGCCCCTTTTCTCACTATTTCTTATTAGAAAAAGTGAGCCTCATCTTTTCAATATAAATTCCGCTTTTTCCGTTTTGATCTACCGGAACAAGCTTTTACCATCGAGTCCTTTTACATATCTCAGCGTTTGGAAATAAGTATGACTATGTCACCCAGCACCAAATCGATACCACGTGTACCACGTATCACCTCCTGGTCGCCCATGCCATGTTCGTCCATCCTAAATGAGGTGATACAAATAATCAGGTCACATTTTCTTACCTTTCAGCACGTCAACCATTTTTCTGTGCTGTTGCTACGAGGAATCAAGATAACGTGTTGTTAGGTAGTATGGTCAACAAGTCCGTCCAATTTTTGGTGCCAAACCAAATACACCTATCTTTTAATCCATTGCGCTTAATGATAACATAAGGCTTTACTATTTTTCGCCAGCTCTGTACCTGTAAAAGTCATAATTAGCACACACAATGGGGTAATTCAACCGCTTTAAACACGCGTGCCATGTTATCAAAACCATAATCAAACTCATGGTTTCCAGATGGTACCAGCATCATAGTGCATCATATTCATCGAAACCCACTTCCACATCGCCTTTGAACAATGTGTAATATGGCGAGCCCTGCGAGAAATCACCACTATCAAAAAGCAACAAATTCGGATCGCTCTTACGTTCTTCTTTCAACATGGCTATTCGGCGAAGAAAACCACCTCGCCCTGCCTGCAAAGTATCAGCAAGGTTCTCACTCAATGGCATAATACAGCTATGCGTGTCATTGGTATGCAAAATAGTGAGCGTGTCCAATACTGAAAACCGATACTGCCAACAGAAAGCCGCAATAATCAATGATTTATTTTTCATAACTTATCCTCCCCTCCATCTGAGCATTTACCGATTCACCTTTCGCTGCTTTGCTCTTAAAATAATTTACAATAATTTTGTCGTGTACTATAATCCTTACCTTGCGGCGAAACCACATTTGTTTTCGATTTAAAAGCTTCAAGTTTATCGTTACCTTTGAGCCAGATAATCGAGCGTAATCAATACGGTAGTTCTTTGTTGGATCATATCTCTTTTCCACCTATTTAGTTTGCCGAGATAAGTTTTCTATCTTTCGAAATAACAAGCTTTCACTCCACGACTTACACCTTCACCGCCTACACTTGCCATCTCACGAGAAAAGTTGCAATGTCTTTTCGCCCGTAAGCGTCAAAAAGCAAATATGATTTTTCGAAAGGCGCTACGTTCAACACGTCACCATAAGTAACTTTACCCTTAGCAAAGGCAGCCCTTATGCCACCCATATTTATATACTCCAAAGTCAGGCTTCTCCCTGAAAAGCCTCACCACCCCAAACCAAAATATCGGCTAAAAGATTTGACAAGTCGCTTTCTGGTCTACGAGCAGCCATAAAGTGGTCAATGAAGTCCCTACCACAGGCTTCATCATTGAGTCAACCTTGCTCTGATAAGGTTTAATAAAAGCCACAGCTTCTGCATCAGGGACTACTGTCGTAACGATTATTAATGAGAACGCGCGTACGCTGCACGTCAGTTAGTTGATACTGCTGTTTGCAGCTACTTAAAGCCGCAACGCCAGTACAGCAAAGATTATAGACTTTTTCTTTTGCATATCATCATATATAAATATTTCTAACACACAAAGTTAGTTTAAAAAGGCGAAAGACAAAAGCGAAGTGTTAAAAAGCAGATAATCTACATACTGTTTTTCCATTACATTGAAATTCACTAACTTTGCAGACGCTTTTTCGGCCTAACCGCTGGTTGAAGGAAGTGTCTTCACGCTACGTTAGGTTGGAACGACAAACAATTTTTAATTATTTAAATACAATGGATTTAATTAAAGTTGCTGAAGAAGCATTTGCAACCGGCAAAAAGTTCCCTGCGTTTTAAAAGCGGGTGACACCATTACTGTCGCTTTCACAAAATCGTCGAGGGTAATAAAGAGGCGCGTTCAGCTCTATCGTGGTGTTGTTATTAAGATTAGCGGCCACGGAGACAAAGAAGCGTTTCACTGTTCGCATGAGATGTCTGGCACAATCGGTGTAGAGCGTATCTTCCCAATTGAATCACCCTGCTATCGATAGCATCGAAGTGAACAAGCGTGGTAAAGTACGTCGCGCTAAGCTTTACTATCTGCGTAAGCTTACAGGTAAGGCTGCTCGTATTCGTGAGAAGCGTACTATTGCTGCAGCAGAATAATATCTGCCTACGACAACAAAATAAGAAAGGCTTAACCCTCATATAGGTTAAGCCTTTCTTAGTCTAAACTTCACCAAATGTAACACCCAAAACAGGCTTTAATAAGTTATCATTATCTTTTTAAAAAATATATAACAGCGGTATTAGTATTCTATTACAATACTAAAAAATGTAGAGAAAAAGTCAGTCTACTATCATTTATATAGCGCTAATACATTGTTCTTATCACCCTTATATATAGCCAAAAATAATAGCATTTTTGCCATTAGCCCACAATCGCGATGCGATTACGTCGTAAACGCGAAATGATTACGATGTAAACGCGAAAACCTTTACGTCGTAACGCACTGCGATTACGACGTAATCGGGAAAGTCTTTTAAACGCCTGTTAAATAGCTGTATTACAAAATGTTACACGCATTTAAAAACCCTTTACGGCATAATCAGGTTTATCATTACGTCGTAAAGGGCTTAAGAAGGTAGATAAGTAGAAGTATAAGCTACAAATTGCGTCATAAAGTGAAGCCTACTGATTAGTATTGTTTTTCATTGACGAAGTCGCATGTTCTTCGTCTTCACACTCAATTTGGCATCAGCGTCGCCATAAAATGCGTCCTGAAAATCGTCCCAGCTCTCAGAACCAGCAAGAAGCGCAATGCGATCCTTAGCTTCGACCGACAGCTTCCTTTTCCCTGCCAACATCTTTCCAAATACGCGCAACAGAGAGAGAGTTTCCTCCACTCTATGCCGACAAACCTCCCTTCAACCAATGCCTTATATTAACGACGGGCTGATGGGGACGCGTTTCATTTTGTCTTCAACCTCTGTAAGAAGAATTTTTAAATCCGATTCATTGCCTACCTTCTACCTATTAAATTTATACTACAAAAGGTAAACAATTCTCTGCTATGTACTTTCAAAAGAACGTAGAAAGGCATTCCGCTTTTCTTGATACTTTTTCAGTAACTTTGTAGTACCATTTTCTAAAATACCTCACAATGAAAGAATACGCACTAAAGTACGGATGCAATCCTAATCAGAAACCTGCTCCGCGTGTACATGGAGCAAGCGAGAGTTGCTCCGTTGAAGTGATGATGGCCATTGCAGGCTATATTAACTTCCTTGACGCACTGAACAGTTGTGCAGCTCGTCAAAGGAACTGAGAAAGCGGCTACAGCTTTACCTGCCGCAGCAAGTTTTTAAACATGTAAGCCCAGCCGGTGGCGGTAGGTCTTCCTTCAACGACACATGTGAAGAAGATTTACTTTGTTGATGACGTCGACTTTGGAAGAGCTTTCACCCCATAGCCCGGCCAATGCCTATGCACGAGCACGCCGGAGCTGACCGCATGTGTTCATGCGGTGACTTCTGTGCGCTAAGCGGTATATGCGATCAAGCCACTGCAAAACTGATTGAAACGTAAGGGTGAGCGAGCGGTGTTATTGCACCTGGATATACTCCAGAAGCTCTTGAAATTCTGAAAAGATAAACGCAAAGGAATCCTACCTGTGTATACAGGTTGACCCTAATTTTGTACCTGAACCTACTAGAACATAAAAGAGTGTGTTTGGCATCACTTTTGAGCGAGGGACGAAACAATGTTGATTTGGGCGATGAATCGTTATTTGGAGGATATTCTACCTACACAAAACAAAACGATTTACACCCGAGGTCTTTTGCGCGACTTAAAGATAGCAGTGATTACGCTGAAAATACACACAGAGTAACTCCTGTATGGCGTATAAAGACGGTCAAGAGCGGGATAGGAATTGGGCTGGTCAGCAAAATGCGCCACTGTACCGTTTAGCTGGGCAGCAAGGCTGATGGATGGTGGATGCGTCAAAGCCCCAAAGTGTTAGCTTCCGTTCAAACCTGGCACACGTCGTGCTGGCAGAGACAACTGCATTAACATTTATCTCTGAAGAGTAAGGAGGATATTTTACAAGATGGTATATGGCAAAAGGCTTCTTTCTGAAAGGCCAGAGCCATTTAGCAAGAGACCGTGAGCAAAAGGAATGGATTGCATGCAATACCAAGGTTGCTGAGGTTCCGACGCATTCTTCCCATTTGGTGATAATATTGAGCGTGCAGCACAAAAAGTGGTGTAGAATTCATAGCACAGAGCAGGCGGTTCTATCCGTGATGACCATAGTTATTGAAACATGCGATAAATACTACGGTATAGTCATGGCCTTTCTACACATGTCAGACTATTCCACCACTAAAAACAAAAGGTAGTAGGTAAACTAGTAATTCAGAATCTGCTAATTTAATTAAGGTATAAACCATAAATGGTTATCAATATACTAAAAATGATAAAACGCAGATGAATATAACAAATGACCTGCTATTATATAATAAGGTATAAGCAAATTGCAAAAGTTAGCCTATCATGCTCGCTCTTTCATTCGTTATTTTAAACAAATAATTTCCTCCCACATGGACGATTTTCGGAAAGTATACTGATAAACGGCATCAGTTTCAAAAGTTCTTCTCAGGCGCTCCTAAAGAGGATAGCAACAAGGTAAAAGACTAAGGCCGAAGAGAAGTATATACTGGTGCACATGGTAGCGGTTCGGCCAAGCAGAAAGCGAAATATCGTGAAAAGCGTGCCAGCCGCAAGTCGCAACAAAAGAAATAAAGGCTCAAGCCTACTACAAAAGAAATCAGGTACACATACACGGTTTACGCAATATGTACCCGATAGTATGGATTATATTAATTAATGCTACCGTTCTTACCCAACGTAAGTACTTTAGCGTTTAAACATTTCTTCGTATGATCAAAAATAACAGCAGGATTTAATCGACGTCCTTTGAACGAAACTTCAAAATGAAGATGTTCGGTTGTCGCTCTTCCCGTACGTCCCGTCAAGCCTATCACCTGCCCTGCTTTTACTTTCTGACCCGCCTTTACAAGGTTTTTGCTCTGATGACTGTAAAGGGTTTCAAAACCGTAAGCATGCTTAATGACAATACAATTGCCATAACCAGTAGGGTCCTGAACGCGTAACAACACCGTCAAAGGCCGCAACGATATTATCATTAGCTTGAGTTTTAATATCGACACCAGGGGTGACGACGCTTTTCTCCATACGGACTAATAACGTGACTACCTGGTAGAGGGTAAGCCCAACATTCCTTACCGATACTCTCAAGGTCAAGTTTAAACGTTAAACTATTTTCAAATGGGTCGCTTTTAACATCGTCTGGATCAAGAGATGTTATCGCTTTATTCTCAGGCTGCAATATACTTACGTCTACGAATTTTCCCGTTTTACGACACTGAATCGTATTCTTTTGCAAACGATGACTGCGTGGCTCGACAATCATTGTAGGGGTTAAAGCCACCACCATTCACCATGATGGAGAACAGACAAAACACACGATCGTCTTGCCCTCCCACCGTTGCAATCTCTGTCCTGCGTGCGTGTTGTCCCACTTTTAACGTGGTTCTGTTCCATTAAAGGCATAAACGGTTTCCAATCCGTTATCATGACGAATAACAACTACGTTGCCATACTGAGGCGTTTTGCGCAAGACGAACAATTCCATCGAAGACATTGCCAACACAATATCGCCCTTCACAGAGGGTAATTTCAAGCGAAAGATTATTCTTTAAAAGTGGCTTTTCCCACAGGCAAGGGAGAAAGAATACCCTTTGCCGACAGAATTTTGAGGTCGATATTAAAACGCATTACTTCGCTCGAAAAGTCCGGGCGTAGCAATACTAATCTGCTGTTGTTCGGCAGCAGTAAAGTTTATTTTTGTGCCTTGCCGTTAAAGACAAGGCAAGAACAGCAACAGAAAAGATGTTCTGTATTTTTCGATTCATATTTAGGTTTTTAAGCTAACAGCATCTTTTCCAAGACCGCAGTATGCACGTTAGTATTCAAAATATTAATGCACGATAACGCCCGTATAAATACGCCCCAGAGCTGATGCCTAAACGGCGGCCGAAAAATAATCAGCAGCATTATCGTAAGTGCATGTTGCCGAGTTGGGAATAATATTTTCTGCCTGCACACCTGCATCGAGTAGTTGCAAACGATTACATTCGGGCAGATTAATGTGCCATTTTTATGGCGTTCAGCAATAAGGTTCATATCAAACCTCGTCTTGAAAGGCATAGAAGACTTCCTTCCCTACCTCAAAATCTTCATCGAAATGCCAGGACTCTATCAAAGCTTTTAGCTGTTCAGGCTGTTCCGTAGCGTTGAATCATAGCACCAACAGCCTTACTGGCAATTTCGTTTCACCGTGCCGCGCCAACCTGCATACGCAGACGCAGCGCCCATGATGAGCCTCATCAGAGACGATAATCGGTATACAATCAGCCGTTGATACGCCTATTGACTACACCCTTACAATCGGTCATGATTCCATCTATGCCCTCAACAAAACGGTGTTGCGCTTCAGAAGGAAGAGCGAAAAAATGATTATCTACAGCCTTTATCACCGTTCCGTCTGCACCTGATGAGGTAGCACAAGGCGTTTGCTCATCAATCGATAACGCTTGAGCAAGCAAACGTCGGTTCTGTAGGATTGCTTCAGTATCGTCTCTCGCAAAAGGGATTAATGTTCAACTCTCCATACAAGCCTCTGCTCACCCCACCGTGACGAGTGGTTGAAAACACCGTTACATTGGGTGCAAGATTGAAGTATGACAGCTGTGGCTTCATTTAAAATTTTCTTCTGGATCAAACACTTCGAATTCGTCAAGGTCATCATTTCCTCCACGTCATCAAACTCATCAACATCGATTACTCAATATCGTCAACTCCTTCGATATGTAATTCTTCCTTCAGTCGTTTTGAAATTTTATCGCGATGCACAAGAGTGTCCTCGGCTGTTGCGTCTTTGAAGCTTGTTGCTTTCGCCGTTCAGTCTCACGCCATAAGTACGTCTTTAACCTCATCAAGACCATATCCCGTACGCTGAAATGAAGATAACGGGAAGATTCAGGGCAACCGCGCAACATAATTTCTATTAATTGTCAAGTCCAAAAGGTCGCTTTTTGTTATCAAGCACACACGATGCTTCTCAAGCATCTCCAGGATTAAACTCCTCTAATCTCGTTGAGAAGAACTTCGTAATCATGTTTTAAATGTTATCGGTATCACTGGGCACCATAAACAGCAAAAGGGAGTTTCGCTCAATATGTCGCATCTGAGAGACCCAAACCACGACCTTCACTCTGCCCTCAATGATACCACAGGGATATCCGCCATAACAAAAGACTCACCGTCACGATAGTCATACAATACCCAGCGATGGCCTGCGAGTGGTGGAACGGATAGTTTCGCAATCGGCTTAGCACTTGATAAAGCTGTCATAAGCGTTTGACCTTTCCTGCATTCGGAAAAGCCCACAAGTCCAACATCGGCTAACAGTTTAAGCCCAAGAATCACGGTTAGTTCTGTGCTGGAACTGGTCGCGCAAAGCGAGAGGAGCCTGTCGAGTAGCCGTCCTGAAACTGAAATTGCCCAAGCCTCACGCGCCCACCTTTCAGCAGGGTTACCTCTGTAATAATCGTAGGTCACATCACAAATATATTTGCCTCGTCTCCGCATCATACACCACGGTTCCCGCAAGGAACACATGCGATATATGAGTCCTCTCATTGGTGCGCCATGACACTTATCTCGTCCGCCATTACCGCCGTGTTCTGCATACACATGCTTTGATATTTCAGATGAAGTAGCGTCCGATCAGTTGCGGTTTCCGCGCAAAATAACGCTTCCTCCATGCGCCTCCGTCACCACGCCATCAGGCCTCCATTAGGCTGATATTTCGATGCGCTTCTAGGTGCAGAGCTCTACCGCCTCTTTGCGTCGGAACGACAAACTATTCTGCATAATTCTACGAGAAATTAGACTCCATTAGCTGTTGTTTTGAACATAAAACATCAAACCATGGGCATTGAATTCAATGCTCATGGTTCAATGACGATATAGGTTATCGATAACCTCGTCAAATGCCAGCGGCGATACGACTGCGTCCACCCAATCCTTCAATATGATGGTGAATGCTTCCTTCTTATACCAATCGATAAGCGGAGCTGTTTGATTGTGGTATACGGTGAGGCGTTTTGGACTGTTTCTGCATTGTCGTCTGAACGTCCACTCTCCAGTGACCGGCAAGCTGCAAGACGCTTTCCATCAGCTCCTTCCTGGTACATCAAGTTTCACCATTGCAGCCACTTTGTGTCCGCGCTCTGCAAGCATCTTCTTCATAGGGCTCTCAGCCTGAGATTGTAATACGTGGAAAAGCCATCGAAGATAACACACCCTTATGTTCTTTTCCAAAGCTTATCGTCAGCACTCTCTGCAAGAATATCTCACCATCAACCCATCAGGAATCAGCTGACCATTATCGATAAATCTTTTAGCAGTGTTACCAAGTTTCGCACCTTTTCTTAATCTGATCACGAAGTATCTATCACCTGTAGAAGCTAGTCAGCCATATTTCTCAATCATCACTCTGTGTACCCTCACCTGAGCCTCGCACCAAAAATAACTATATTTCTTCATTTATTCAACTAATGTGCAATATCTTCGTAAATTGCGGACCCTGCTGGTCATAATCCAAAACCATATCCCACAATAAAATCGTTGGGAATTTTCGATTGCTGTATATTCAATATTCAACGGAACCTGAAGCTTTCCGGGCTTTTAAGAAGCAGCGTGCATAGTGTGCAAAGATTCTGGCCCACGCGTTCCTAAAGGTCTCCAGCATACGCTTCATTGTAAACCCATCTATCAATATCTTCAAGAATCATAACTGTACGACCTTCCAGATCTTCATTAATTCCGATTACCCTTTGATTTCACCGTCGATACTGTGCCCTGATACGATGCTGATTTCACAAAACGATATCTCACGGGGTATTGTGATATAGCAAGCATTAAATCAGCAGCGAACACAAAAAGGCAAACCATTCAATACTGGCGAGGAACAATGGCGTTTTACCAGCCATATCCTGTAACTTTTCTCGGCAACAGCCCTTTGCTGTTGCCGAATCTCTTCTTCTGGAATAAAACGTCTAAACGTTTTATCCTTTACCTTAACTATACTCATGAGACAATGTTTTGTAAAGTATTATGCAAAATTAATAAAAAGGTTTGAGACTGCACGTTACGACGCTTTAGACATAGATAACCTATAAAAACAATTTTACGTAGGTTTTTCTCCGATTTCTGTTTTGTTATCTTTGCAGTGTTATGAAGATATTTACAGCTGCTCCAAATTCAGAGCTTGACAAATATACTATCGAACACGCAGACCCACAACTCTATTGATCTTATGGAAAGAGCGGCTAAAGCCGTTACAACTGCCATCATGCAGAGTGGACAGAACGTCACCTGCTGTTGTGTGTTTGCTGGGCCGGTAATAATGGTGGCGACGCTTGGCATGCTGCTCGTTTGCTTACTGTCGAGAACTTTAGCGTTAGTGTTTATCTCTTTAATATTCATAACAAGCTTTCGATAATTGCGAAATTAACAGAAACGCCTTATAGATGGCAAGAAAGCGCGTTTTACCGAGATCACTCTCGACTTTGATCCACCCAAATTAACAGCTGAAACACTGTTATTGACGGACTTTTCGGAACAGGGCTTCGACAAGCCTCTCATGGGCGGTTTTGCATCATTAATTAAATATATTAACCAAAGTCCTGCTCAGTTGTAAGTATTGATGTTCCTTCAGGCCTTATGTGCGAAGACAATACTTATAATGTCCGAACCAATATTATACAGTGACCTTTACACTAACGTTGCAACAGAAAAGCTGCCATGCTTCTTCCCGACATGCAGGTACGGCGTAGGCCGACCGAAAGTGCTTGATATTCCACCAGTCCTGAATATATCAATAAAACGGAAGCATACTATCGTATTCTCGAAGAGAGCGATTTATCGCCCAGCTTGCGCTTCACGCGACGACTTTTCGCACATAAGGGGAACCAAGTGGGCACGCGCTTATTATTGCAGGAAGCTTACGGCATGGCTGGGGCGGCAGTACTTGCTGCTAAAGGCATGCTTTGCGTACAGGAGCGCCGGGAAAGTCACGCGCTACACCCAAACGAAATTATAACATCATGCAAATTTCAGGCACCGAAGCGTACCGTCAAATGGACCATGAGGAAACACATCTCACAGAGAGTGTAGCTAGCGATGCGTTTGATCTGCCTCGCTATTGGCCCCTGGTTTGGGACGGCATGCAGCCTCTGGCTAGTGCTCTCATTGGACAAACACGAACCTCCTGCCCTTGTCGTTATTGATGCAGATGCGCTGAATATTCTCGGCAATCATCACATGGATGACAGCAGTTGCTCTCAGACATTATCCTTACACCCTCACCCAGCCGAATTTGATGGCTGTCAGAACGACAAGTAATTGCAGTTACGAACGTGACTGATGCGTGCACGCGAAATGGGCTGAAACGGTCTTTCATTTGTGATATACTCTTTAAAAGGACACTATTCGGCATTGGCGTAGCCCAACGTGACACATTATGTTCAACTCCCACAGGTAATATGCGCATGGCCACAGGTGCAGGAAGTGGCGACGTTCTAACGGGCATGATTACAGCACTGTTGGCACGTGGCTGCCAATCAGGCTGACGCTTGTAGCGCTGAATGTACCTGCACGACCTTGGCAGGCGACCTCGCCGCAAGAGAAATGGGTAAAGAAAGCCCAGTATAGCAAGCGAGATATCATTCGCTTTTATTCCACAAGCATTTAAACGCATAGAAGACTAACAATATCGAGAACATTGTAGGTCGAATTCACTACTTTAACCGGCATAAAACGACGTTCTATGTTTGCAAACGTGAAAACAAAATCTTTTTATCTGTCTCGCTTACCACTATCTTATCTTTTTACTGTGCTTCAGGCTCAGCATTGAAGGCTGCACACCTATGGCTGTTTGCCTAAGAACGGCGCACGATTTGGCTTCCGTAAGCAGAGAAGCATCACAATAACATACACCAGGCCGTTTCTGTCAGTATTCCATGCGGTATACAGTTGAACGGCAGCCAGCAACCGTCAACAACTCCATAGTAGAATTATTGGTATTGGACAATCGACCCGCATAGTACGTCCTGGACACTTCGCGCGCCACTTTAAATTCATTGATTATCGATAAGAAACAGCATCAGCAAAGTAACATGTACTCCTGATGGCCAACTGCTGGCACTAATGCAGATGCCTCCCTTTGTGGCTCCTACAGCACGTCAGTTTACCCAGCACCAAAGCCAGCACCACTTTCATCCTGCCGAATTCCATGCATCGAAGACATACGAATGCAGCGCAGCAGCGAAAGATGGCAGAGCTAAGCGTCTAAGGAAATATGCCGACATACGAGATAGTCGCAACTGGTTGAGCCGTGGCGAAGCCGATTTCACGCCAAGTATGGTACTCAGCTTAAATTAATGCTGGCAAACCTCAATCGTCAAGAAGCAGCCTTGCGCCAATTGTTTGAGGGAGTAGTAACGAAAGATACCATGCGGACCACCATCATCGATGCATGCCTACGCAGGAAGGTAGCAACGTTTCTTCCTTTGCGTCTTCAACGTCGTCGGATTGCTGATGCCGACGACCTCAGCGGTGAACCTCGCCATCTCATCGTCAAAAACCTAAACACGGCTCCCGCTCAACCCAACCCCTGCTGGACAAAAGGAGTGACAAGGCACGACATTGGCCTACGTGAGCAAGCCCAGCTGCATGCACAAGCTGACGCTACAACACAATACCGGACGTGGTGGCTACATACGAAATGAATGCTGCACAATGGAACAGTTGAATCGTTATGGTGAACTATTTGCAAAAAGTTATCAGGCAGCCATCTTACCTCGACCCAATGACGGGCAGCGTAAAGGAGATTAAGCAGATAAACACCGCAATGCTCACAACGTGATTTTAGTCTCTTGCTCAATCGTTTTCAAGCATTACCAACAAAAGTGTTTCATACTGTAGAAGTTGTTCGTCAACACAACCAACACGACTCTTCATCAGCAACAGGCAAGAAAAATTCCAAACAGCAAATCAGTGAAACCTATACATCAAATACGACAACACACAAGACAACAGGCTTTCAGTGACCATTACGCTCTGAAGGCCTGTTTCTTTTTAATGTTATCAGGAGCAGTGACGGCAGTCATACGCATTGTACTCACGGTCGCCATGACATCGCTATACCACGACCGCTACACACATCGTCTCTCGACTTCACTGGGCCGCTTACCAACAAACAAAAGCCAAGAAAGAAAGCACTATCACCAAACTCCTTTTTACCCTTTTGTTACAATAGGCCACACACAAGCAATAAAGATATTTCTCTCCTACCCTCTTATTTTGAATTATTAGAGACAATATATAACATATTATCACATGTGCAACCTCTCCCGAAATATTTGGAAGAGGGATTTATTATCTATAATCTTGTCGGTTCGCCAGTGAGCCCATAGGCATCAGGCATCAAGTCCGACTCAATGATTATTCGCAGTAGCAGCTGTCATTGTTAGAAACCAAGTACGTCGGTAATCTTCTTTGTACATGTCTGTCATGCGTAAGCGCGTGCAACCTTACCATACTGACGTGGGCCTCGAAGTAACTAGGATGCTCGAACAATGTTTCACGAATACCTGCAGTAGTAAGCCAAACGAGAGTCAGAGTCGATGTTGATTTGCAGGTTACTGCACTCTTTCGAAGCCTGACGAAGTTCTTCCTCTGGAATACCTACAGCATCAGGCAAATTACCACCAATTATTTGTTAATGATGTCAAGCAGTCTAGAAGGTAGAACTGAATGACGAGCCACGGAGCACAATTGGGAAGCCTGGAAGTCTCTCAATCTCTGCAAGCACATCAAATGCCAAAGGAGGAGGCAACAAGACGACCTGTTTTGGGGTCACTGAGCACACTGCTCTGGCTTTCAAACTCTACAGTAAGCGCCAAGGAGAAGCAACGATAGAAATTGCAAGGCTATCGCAACCCGAACGCTGTGAGAAATCAATTACCCCTTCAGGCTTAGTGTGTAGTGAGATTCCTCTGCAACCACTCCTGCCCCCACACACCCGCAGCATGCCTCTAACTCAGCTCTCAACAGTAACGTCATTGCTCTATGAGCTGTATTCAACACACTCCCACGTGAGTTCGATGTTCCTCGTCACAAGGCTTAGACGAACCGTCAATCATTACAGAAGAGAAAACCCATATCACGTGTCCTCACAAGCCCAAAAGTGTCCCCATGGTCAAGATGGAGAGCAATTTCAGGATGCTTGCATCCGTGCTCCTGAAGCGTAAGTTACAGGCACCTTCTGCCATATAGCGCAGAAGAGTTGGGTTAGCAGTTAGCTGCGGGCCCTTTTGAAAACCTGAAGGATTACTGGCAGCGAAGCTCTGCAGAAGCTGTAATAATAGCTTGGAGTTGCCCAAGTTATTGAAGTTAAACGCTGGAATTGCATAACCGCCAGATACGGCACGCTTGGAACATCTCGCGAGTATTTACGAGACCTAACTCCTTAAAATTGATTGCCATTTTGAATGATGTATTTTAAAAATTACAATATGTTTACTTAAATTAATGCAAAAGTACGCCTTTTTATCCCTCTTTTACGTCGTAAAGTATGCTTTTTATTGTTGCAGAAGTATTAAAAAGTTCAATTCTTCTATATATAAATGAGCTTTACATTCTTTTGTAAAATAGACATTACAATTAACTATTTATGAAATTTGTACGATACATGGAGCATCAGATAGCGAGGTATTGAGCTGGTCCATGTTTTTCGGTTCTGCCCTGTGTGTCAAGAACAAATGTGGTATTATTAGCTGTCCGAGCAGATCGAAACCATCGAGGAGAGTGGCGATTGTCTTTAAGATTTCTTTGACAAACGTAAATTCCATATCACTTCGCTGGTATTCATTTGCGAATCATTATATCCGCGACGGTTATAATTGGTCAAATCAGTTGTGACTTCGAAGTTCCAAGGGCAGTGTTATGTTGCCATTTACGCCAAAATTATATCGCCATGCGCTAACCGTTGTAAAATCCTCACGGTTGCCCTGTCGCACGTTGGTAAGCAACATTTCGTAGTGTAATTCAAACGAATACGATCGCCAAGTTGCCAAACCACTTCAGTGTGTTCTGCAAAATCCAATTGTTTACTTTGCTTTTTCGGGAACAAGACCGCTCACTGACGTTAGGTCGACACTGCGATTATAATCGCTGCCAGCCCTCTTGTAAAGAAAGATGCTGATTTTTATCAAAGAGGCACCGAAAAGTCCACAGTTACCCGACGCACCCCAATTGCCATTAATATTCACCTGTTGTGTCGTAAGTTTTCCTGTTGCTCATCATATGCACCGACGTTGCGATGGCATTACGTGTAATATGATAGCTTAACTCTGCATTTGTAAATGGCTGATGAGCTGTCGAGAACGACGATACCATAAAGTTGACTTGATGATCACGCGACTTCTTCAGATTAGGATTACCCAACGTTACCACCAACGGATTCTGTCATCGCGTATGGCAAGCAGCGTCGAAAGGTCTGATTCCGCTTTGACTTGCACCATAAGTGAGACTGGCATATCGCGTTCCTGTTGAGTCGGTATTTTCATAAGTGAATGTCATTGTCGGATTAAACAGCACCGAATTACGCTCCCACGATAGTAATGCCCATCGCGGTCATAGCTGATCGATCTGCGTTTAAACTGAACAGGAGCAGACACCGTGCCGATCTGTGGCCTGCTAGTACCATCGCCATGCGTATAATTGAACTTCATTCCTGTGAAAGATGACGTGACGTGTCTGCGGCTTCGGTAACTATTTGTCGATCTATCACGCTCAATAAAGCATTACGTGTCGAAGGCAAAACACCCAAAGGATAAAGCTGTTTCCGAATAATCGGCAAGGCGATCTAAACGATAACGTGCGTTGTCCGCAGCCCTCATAGCTCTGATTGATGCGCACATAGGGCCGTACATAGTATTTACCTCATCGGAATCGCGGTTAAGCAGTCGGCTATATTCCACGTTCAGCGCAAGATTATAATTACGTGCAGGTTCCGAAACATACTCAGCGCGACGATCTTGTGACGGACTCGTACCCAAATAATCTACAGAATTACGGCCAAAACGGTTGGTTTTCGCTCCGCCATGCTCACTTCTCCCGTTACAGAAGTCATGTTTTGATTTGCGTCCTTTTCCAAAAGCAATTCGATCAGCAAACGTAAAGTATAGTTTTGTACTATTGCTTCTGCTCATCATTTTCATTGCGTTGGCGGTTAATCGCCGCACGCATCAGTCGAGCGCTTGCGAAAGGAAGGAACAGACTATCAAGCACAGAAGTAGCCCAAGGCTTCTCATTAAACTGACCGGAAAGCATACTATCAAAATGATTTTCCTGTCGTATGCGAAATACTTGCAGTCAAGTCTATAATTTGGTTACGAGGGTGAAAGCCAAACCGATTGCGAAGTAGAAAAAGTCGGTTAATCGTGAGCGATTGCTACTGCTACTGAGGTGAAAGTAATCGCCTCCTGTCGTCAAAGGTTTGCGTGTTTTACTCGCGACCGCTGATCATTATCCGTATAACCATATTATTATCCGACGAAAAATAACTGTCTTCGTCCTTACCTTCGTATCTGTAATTAATACCAAGTTGGTGTCGACTGCTTTCCGCCACCTGCATCAGGCACCACTCAGTGCCCCATCTTCGCCAGAGTCTGCCCATCATCACATTGTTCATGACCTGTTAGTGTAAGTCGCGAGCGTTTGCTGTACAGCATTGAAAAAGGAAGCTCGCACTGTATCTACTTTTGCCACCTGCAGCCAAATCAACATTGCCGATAAAACCGCGATTATATTGTTTTCAATCCCACATCAACCACTAAAGCCTTGTCGCCCATATCGCGACCGCATGACCCTACTGTCCTTTCCCTGCTTATCACACACGCACTTTGTTCACGTATAAGCAGGAAGATCTCAATGCTTTCTTTAGCGTCGCCATTAAAAAGTCTCTTCCATCGACGCAAAAGCGTGCTAACCGCATGACCATTCACCCTTTAATGACACCACCATTGGGCGTAACACCCGGTAGCTGTCTGACCAAAACGTCGAGCATTGAGCCTTCACTCAGGCTGAAAGCATCAGCATTATACACCATCGTATCGCCACGCATCACCATTTTATCTTTTAGCAGCCTTCACTACAACCTCATCTAAAAACATGGGTGTCTACTTTTAAAATGGGCATCTTCTACCCATTGTTCGTTCATGCGATCAGCCATTTTTGCTTCGACAGGAATGTACAAAGTTTTTGTATCCTATCATCGAAATGCGCAATAAATACTTGGTATTATTCTCAACGTCAATGGAATAATAGAATATTCTTTCGCCATAATACGGCTGCAAAGTAGTTACTGTTGACCGAATAACAGAGACTGTCAACGGGCGACAATAGTTCAACTAGAAGCTGCAATTAAATCCTCACCTGTATCAGCGTCAACAACTCGACCGCTAAGGTGACGCGCCTGAACCGTTAAATAACTAAATAATAGAAGACAACAAATAACAATTTTTACGAAACATAAATCAAAAGGCCTATTGCAGACCGATTAAAACGCAACACACACCCATTTATACACGATAGTATATGTGCAAGTGGAATAAAAACTTCAAATAGTATACGTATTACTTTTTACGTTTGCGTGTAAGTTCTGATGCAAATATCAGCATTGTAAAGTATCCCAAGAGGAATAATAAACGGCAAGTGTCATTATCTGAGTCGAATCGGCTATAACACCCATCAGCAAAAAGCCGCAACCACCTATTGAGTGTCATCATTGATGCGACGAAGCACTTTTAGTAAGGTTGCCCAATCCGCGCAGCTAGAGCGAGAAAATAGTGGGGAAACATAATGGCCTCAAAAAGCATAATTCAGAATTAATGCTATCGTTGACAGCACGCCTAAATCGAGTAATACCAATCCCATACAAGCCACACTTCCAATTGAGCACGCCAGCAACATGTGTTCGGCCTTTACACGACGCATTATCCAACTGCCACCAAAGCGTCCAAACATAAAGAAAGCCAGCGCTACCGTAAGCACAATTGATGCTACGTTATCGTTTCATCGCAGCCTTTGCTCGTTACAAAATTGATGAAATAACTATTGATAGAAATCTCTGCAATTTCGTAAAGCCAGATGCGTAAACAGTCAAACACGAACATGGGGTGATGACGGAAAAAGCTTCACACATACGGCTACCTTTTTCTTTATCTTCTATCGTTTCCTCATGCTTAATCTCAGGTAAATTCACCCTCGAAAACACGATAGCTATTCCTAATACCACAACACCCAGCACAGTATATGGCACAACAATGTTACCTCCTGTAGCCGTACCGTCGAACAAAAATTGACCTAGCAAGGAATGTGGCCGCAGCGAACCCAAACCATTAAACGATTGCGACATATTCAAACGACTGGTTGCAGATCGCTGCGTTTCCGAGCTCAGTAACATACGGATTCGCCGCCGTTTCAAGGAAAACCAAGCCACAACCAATGATAAAAAGTGCACCGAGATAGGCATAAAACGTTCCAGCCTCAGCGACCTGGAATAAACAAAAAAGCGAACCCACACCGAAGATAGACAGTCCGAAAAACAACACCTAAACGGTAGCTATGACGATTAATAAACCACCCCGCTGGGATTGCCATAAGGAAATAACCCAAATAAGTGGTCACCTGAATTAATGACGATTGTGTGATGCTGATGTCGAGTGCATTCTGAAAATGCTTGTTTAGCACGTCAAGAATAGCGCGTGCAAATCCCCAGAGAAAGAAAAGAGAGGTTACAAGTATAAACGGAAAGAGGTACTGACGGTTAGTGATGCTTGGTTGATTCATAGTTGTTTTAAAGAATATCCCTCCCTAAAATGGGGAGGGGTATATAGTAAAGAAGTAGTGTTTAGTCCTTTGTGGGTTCTATCACCTTCCATATACCAGCAGCGAGAACGCCACCAGCAAGTGGACCTACAATAAATATCCAAAGATTAGTAAGTGCTGTTCCACACTGGAAAGTGCAGGACCGATTGAACGTGCAGGGTTAACCGATGTACCCGTATAACGAATACAAGCCGAGTGAACCAACACCAATGCTAAAACCAATAGCCAAACCTGCAAAATTGTTGGTTGCACCGTTGGTTTTTGATGTTGCACCAAGCACAACGAGAACAAATACGCAAAGTAAAGAATATTTCGGCTAATAAACCTCCTAAAGGTGCAGCAACAGTAACGCAAGCTCCGTTTACTATTTGCAGGTCGTTAGCGCCTCGTTCCAATAAGTCCTGCCGACGTAGTGAGCACATATAATATTGCTGCACCAATAATGCCGCCAATAACTTGGAACAACATACATACCACAATCCTTTGCGTTCATACGGCCACTGAGGTATACACCCAACGTAATGGCGGGGTTAATGACAGCCTCGATATACCACCAATGGTATAGCCATGGCAACTACCGACAAGCCGAAGGCCATTGCTGTACCTACAACTGATGCCTGATCGGCAACAGGATTGCATCCTAACGATACAGCGGCGCCACAGCCCATTAATACCAGCACCATCGTGCCGATCATCTCATGCAAATACTTTTTCATTCTGATTAAAAATTGGTAATAAAACTTGCCTATATGTTTTTATTAACGCAAAAGTATAAAAAATATTATCACTCAATACCTTTTGCATACAATTTGTGTGCTACTGAACAATTTATAAACTGTTTATACTGATACGGCTCAAACATTCAAGGTTTTTGCTCAGTGTGCGACGTCCGTCATACGCGTTGCACGACGGTCGCTGTACGATGTGTACCACAGACGCCGAACAGTGTGTACTACGGCCGTCGTACAACCGCGTTTACAGTATAAAACTCACTACCTTATAACCATAAGGCATGACTTATACGTCGTTAAGTATGTTCTTTAACGGGTATGTGGCGTTCTGATTGACAGCTACCCCACGTGTGAGTTTGTAAGAATAAGTTACCTTTTGCCCCAACTCTATCTCGAAACAATAGTTATGAAATCTATAGTCTTCGTCCTCCATTTTAGATAGTTCAAGGTCATGCGTAGCAATGATACCACTAACTGGATAGTGCTGCAATGGCCTTAAGGAACATTCGTGAGCCGTTAAGCTTGTCTAAAGAATTGGTTCCTTTCAGTATCTCGTCTAAGATAATTAGCGTGCTCTGCTGTGTAGAGGTTTCGCCAAGAGCAGGCCGACAATAATCAATAAGCTGCTGCAGACGCAACAATTCGGCATTAAAATAACCTATTCCGTGTGCTAAATCATCAGAGGTTCGCATACTACTGAAAAGACGAAACGTTGACACCTTTAGTTCGCGTGCAAATACAGGCATACCCGCCATGGCTAAAAACATAGTTTACTCCTATCGCGCGCAGGAAGGACTCTTGCCTGCCATGTTAGCGCCCGTGACGATATAGTAATTCCGATCAGCCAGTGTGAAATCGTTTTTCACCGCTTTTGCACCAAGAAATGGGTGATAATATCGTGCGCCTCATACGTTATCTGCCCACTATCTACCACGTTAGGCCAGCACGTATCAGGATTATTATAGAGCAGCGTGGCAACTGTTACGTCTTCATCCGTGCGTATAATACGTCTCTATCCAGCGGTCAAGATCCATAGACAAGCGCCATAGAGCAAAACGGCGCAACAAGAAAAAGTCGTAAAGAGCAAAACTATCAACAAGGAAAAGCCCCAAAAATATTACCGCGTTTATCTAATCCGTCGAGAACTTATTAAGCTCATCAAAAGCACCTGCTTCCTCAGGCGCTATCAGACGAGCTAATTTTGACAGCTTCGTAAGCTGATGATGCAAGCTATTAATCTTTGCCGAGAGTTTCACCATAGTATGGTTTAACAATAGGTATACCACAAAAACTGTAATGCTCCCCCACCAAATAGGTATCATAGTATTCAGTTTTCTCCATGATGGCCAAAAACAATACTGGCATAAAATCCCGCCAGATTGAGTCCATACCAAAGCATGCACGAAGGGGTGACTTTACGGCGCGCGGAAGCTCAAACGACAGCATTTTTCCGAGAACATGACTAATGGCTTGAGTGTCGATTTTTCCACGAACACCATACGATATTACTTCGCTTCGAAAAAGCTTCGTTGTGAGCCAATTGCTCAATATGTCTGCGGTAAGCCTCATCATACGTATGTGGCTGCTGCTGTCCGTCTGCTTGACAAACGCGCTGCTACTGCATCACTACCCCTGTGGTAGCCGTGACGACAAAGGCGCTGATATAAACTATCGCGCCCAAAAATATCAAGATCGAACGTATAGGCATGACGGGAATCAACATAACGTTGGCCGTCGTCAAAACTTGCATAGTTACCTGCAACAGCTTTCAGCTCATTGAGGTAAACTCGCGTAGATCTTCTTGATGCTTGATGGCTTCGTCGTTACGCGCATCGCGAATACGAATGAAAATATAAAGTGCAAAAAGGCAATGGCAAGCAGTATTTCGAGTCGTTTGTTTCCAAAGCCGTATCAGTTAATGTAAGCAATATAATGCAACCTAAAGCAGCCATAAACGAAGCTATATTGCCTATCATCAGGCGACGGCTTTGGGCTTTCAGCTTCGTAATACGGTCGCTTACTATTTGAGCTTGCGACTGATAAAAATTACCTTTGTTTTGTTCTGATATCATAATTACTCAATATTTTTGGAGAAAGCAACATTTCTTTGCAATCATTTTACGACTTAAGTATGAATAGATAGTAAAGAATAAGAAAAACCGAAACAAGAAATTTGGGTATAAATAATAGAACGTTTCTTATGCCTATTCGAACTTATCTTCAACTTATTCTGCTGTCATTACTACACCTTCCTGTTTCATGCCGTCCATCAAAAATTCGCAAAGGACGGTCAAAGCGCACGTGTCTTACCCACGCGGTTTCCTCTACAGCAGGCATGACATCGAGCATTTCCTTATGTATTATGCCGCCTTCTCCTGGCAGATTAGTATCGACCGTGAAATAGCCTACGCCGAAAGAAGTCATGTTTTGAAAGAAATGCGTGCCTTGGCTTGGGTCTACTCGGTAGTTCTTTAACGCCACTTCAACGATAATTCGTGCCGCCGAAATGTCGGGCCACTTTACTGGAACTCCCAGCCATGAGTCGCTGGAGCCCCACCGTCCTGGGCCAATGAGTACATAGTTTCGACCTTCGTCTACAAACTTTTGGTTGATACGACCTATCTCTTCAGCTATTTTTACGTTATCGGCAGCGCTAAACGTATCATCATATTTTACGTAAAGCACGTCGGTTATCTCTTCAGAAGTGCCATGTCCCTAAACCATTATGACTTCGGATAAGGCATTCTTCGTCAGTAACTGCTGTAATATCTTCGAGCAGTTTCTTGTTTAGAATCGACTATCGGACGGATTTGTAGCAAATAGAAATCGGCCGTACGGTCGGCATTATATACAAGCAAATTCAATTTCTACAGGCCTTCGCATGGCCTCTGAGGTAAATTTCATTGACATTTGTAGACACTTGAGGGAACGGAATAATACCCTGACGAAGCAAGCCATTGAACGTGATTAGCTTGCGCCCACCCTCATAAAGGCCATCGCGAATAACCTGATCATCAGCATTATAGGTCGAAGCGATGAAGTTTGATCGAGCCATCTTTCACGGCGTCTTTACCTTAAGATGAAGCATGTTAATAGCCATCGTCACCTGAAAATCGGTCCTACGTGGTTCATATCAAGCGCATAGAAAGTGTTTTGTGTATCACGCAGAGCAATGTGCAGCTCTGAAGTTTGAAAGCACTTTTTCAGATGGTAAGGCGATACACGTAACGTTTGTCCGCCCTCAACGATATATTTACCTCAAACCTAAGGCCAGAGAAGCTAAATACCTTCTTCGGCTTTTTCATTGCCGATAGGATAAAAATTTAACGAGCGTAACACACCCGAAAGGTTTTGGATAAAAGCGTCCATCATAATTATTTCCGACAACCTCTTGCAGAATAACAGCCATTTTTCTTGATCTATTACATTGGAAGTGGCTGTCATGCTAGGCTTTCGAATCGTGGAAAAACACCGATGCATAAACACTTTTTATTGCAGCTGCCAACATCTTCAGCATCTCTTCTTTATCGTCGAGTTGCGGAATCATGTAGGTAGAATAGATGCCTGCGAAGGGCTGATAATGGCTATCCTCAAGCAATGAGCTTGAACGGATAGCAATAGGACTATGTGTAGCCTCGAAGAAAGTGAAGAAATCTTCAATATAACTATCAGGAAAGCTGACCCTCGAGAAAGCGATGAAGTATTTCCTCATCGGGGGTATCGCTAGCGCTATCTCGTAAGGTCATTCTGTTCCATAAACTGATCGAAGACGTCGGTGCAAAGAACAAGTGTTTTGGGTATCTGAACCGTCATTCCTGATAGTTGATTAAACTCGGGGTGTACTTTTATAATGTGATCGAGAAAGGCCAGTCCGCGACCTTTTTCCACCTAACGAGCCGTCACCAATACGGGCAAAATGGGCATACCTATCAAACTTACCGCGATCGAAAACAGCCACTATTCCGATGTTCTTCATGTAGCGATACTGCACAATTGCATCAAAAATGATTTGTCGATGTGCATCGACATCTTGCAACTTATGCCACGTAACGTGCTTTAGAAATTACTTACAGGAAGATGGCACGCGCACAAAAGCCAACGGCTCGGCTGTGGTTACGGGAGATATGATAAAGCATGGAATCGCGTGGGATAGTGAAAATATTATCCTGCAATTCTTTCCAGTGTGCGCACGCGAAGTATCTCTTCATGCGACTTCGGATCGCGGAAAATAAAGTCGCCAAAGCCCATATGTTCTTCCATAAGATGACGCAATTCTACACTGAGCATTTTAGAATTTTTGTCCACATAGTGGTAATTCTGAAGCAGTGCACGGTCACAGTTTCTCGTCTCTGCGCTTCCATGATAAGCGGAACAAACTCATTATCACGTCGAATGGCTTCAAACAGCTTAAAAGCCTGCTTCGGAATCTTTAGGCACAACTGATGCACCCGCACCTACAATTTGCGACTGACGCGAGGGTGAAGTGGGAAACGCACATCACTAATAACACCTAAACAGTTCTCTTTATACTTTTCCCACGCCTCCATAGCTTCGTCATAGGTACGCGCCAACACTACCTTAGGCCTGCCACGCATACGTAAGGTGGCCGCATGACGGTTTAAAGCTTCGGTTGCAAAGTTCTGACTCTGCTGAAGAATATAATTATAAAGGTTAGGAAGAATGCTACTATAGAAACGTATTGAGTCTTCAACCAGCAAGATCATCTGCACACCTGCCTCCTTGATATCGCGATCAAGATTCATCTTATCTTCCATTAACTTGATGATAGACATAATGAGATTGGTGTTGCCAAGCCAACAAAACACATAGTCGAACATGCTAAGGTCTTCGTTTTCTATACGGCGTGTGATGCCGTGCGAGAAAAGGAGTAAGGACTACATGGAATATCGAGGGAATTCTCCCTTAATAGCACGTGCCACCGTGAAGGCATCGTTATCAGCATTTCCTGGCATACAGATAACAAGATCGACCTTAGTAGTTGCAAGGAATTTTTCGGCTTCAGCTATTGTTGAAACCTGTGTGAAGGTGGGTGGATAACGTAACCCAAAGCCCCATATACTCGTTATAGATTTTCTCTTCCACCCTTCCGTCGTCTTCAAGCATAAAGGCATCGTAGGGATTAGCGACGATAAGCACATTGAAGATGCGCCTTGTCATGAGGTTAACAAAGGTAACATCTTTCAAGATAAACTTGTTCCACTCTTGAGGTATCTTGCTATTCATACCAACTTTATCGTTTCAGAATTTATGGTTGCAAATATATAGGAAATATGACAACGGTACAAACTTAACATGGCTTTTGTGGACTGAACAGCTAATCGTTAAGCCTTTATACATTTTTCGTGATGTTCAGTAAAGGTATAACAGGTATCCCACAACAGCCCCAGCCAGCAATCCGCTGACATGACCGCTGAAACTAACGCCCCTGTAAGACTTAAGAACAAGTTTATAAACATTAAAACCAAAGGTAACCACGAGAATAACTTTGTGTGCTGGCTTGCGGCGATGCTTAGGTAACAGGCATAAAGCAATGGTGGCACCCATTAAACCGAATACACCTCCCGACGCACCAACAACACCACCTCCCGAGAAATGAAGCCCAACCCAAACAGAAAAGGCGCCACTTAACAGAAAAACGAAGAAGATATTACGAGCACGAAGAAACAGCAGCATAAAAGAAAAACCATCAGACAATAGGTAACCAGATTGCCTATAATATGAAAGATACCGCTATGCAGAAAGACACTCATGAACAATCTCCACCATTCTTTATCGCCAAAAACTGAAGGTGCAGTAGCTTCGCCCCAATTGTAAAGAAGTGTACTATTAGACGACTTGGGGCTATAACCACAAAAACAACATCGCCACAAATATGACCACCATGACAAGAGGCGGCAGCACAATAAACCAGTTTTCCGGAAAGAAAGGGAAGTCCTTTGCCACCTGAACATAACGGCTCGACTCCTTTACAGAATCTTCATACTCCCCATTCGCTGACTCCTCCAACGGCAGCAACGATGGCAGAATTGTAAAGCCCAGCAGCAAAAGCAGCCAGTATAATCAGGAGGTTTTTGGACACCATCGCTAATTTCATTGCGCGAGGAAATCTCGAAAATACGACTGCGTGTGATTGGTCTACCATTATAATAAGAAAAGTTTTCATCAACAATTGATAGATAATTCTCTAAATGGTCAGACGGCTTGACAACTTTCAGGAACGTGGAAGAGGGTGCTATTTGCTTGATACGATCATGATAAAGGGATATGAATTGCGCCTGATGTTCACCTATTGTACGTTCAAAAGATAAGGAATAAGTGTTGCTTTCTGAACTGCAATAGCCCACAAATCCACTACCTGTGCTACGCAAAAACAAAGCTGGTAAAGGTAAAAAGGTGATTGTTGAGCCAGCACGCGGATTGGAATTAACACTGTAATCGAAATTCCTCCCAATAAATGTAGTATCTACGTTTAAGGATTTTACCTCCACATAATCGGCATGATCGGTTTTTGACTGATGTTTGCTGACGTAAGTTCAGCAAGCGATATAATACGAGCCGTACGATGCTGAACAAAACGACCCACGTTTATAAAAATAAAAGAAAAAACATAAGTATAGATACAAGCCATGCAAAGTCTTCAAACTTATCTTTAAGTGAACTGATGTCATGGCGAATCAAAAAGTGCCTAAGATGCCAAGCGCCATCAGGATACCAAAGTCGATAACGGTGTTTTTGAATCTGCGGTAAAAAGTCAAGTTTTATCCATGTATAGCGCAATAATCCCCACGCAACGGTCATAATTATAGCTACAAAGAGTGTTCGCTTAAGAGGTGTTTCATCTTATATTTCGATAATTGTTGTACAGCATTCCAGAAATAAGTAACAGATACAAAGGTAGAATTTTATCCTTAATTGAACGGGATATCTATTCCGTTTCTTACAAGTAATCTATTAAACGGTTGTGTATGTTGTTATACATGAGTTAATATAATAATAAAATATAACAGGTACTAAGCCTAACAAGCATAGAAAACAAACGTTTAGCAGACTTATTTTTAAAAGAGAATCTCGTATATGATACCGTGAATATTATTAACAACATGCGAGGCTAACTTTAGTGCCATTATAAATCACGAGCAAAAAGTATTTGGGAAAAAGCTGTTATTTTGCTTAGATATTCAAAGTGATATTAAGCGTACAAACTACCCACTAAGCATCAAAACAAGATTCTTTTTAGTTCTGTCTTGTCACGGTTTAAGACGATTATGCTCAAACCTATCAAACTTTATATACAAATCATTTTTGCTACTTTCTTACCTGAAATATGTTCCATTTCTAATCTATGAACAAAGAAAACGAGAGCAAAATGCTCAAACAAAGTGACATTTTGTATGTATTTTTGAACATTTGATAGAGGGATACAAATCATACAAAATGACAGTAAAAAGCCAAAAATTACATACTATTATTTGGTATATATAGAATAAAGACCTATATTTGCCAGTACAAATATAACAATATGAAACATGGGTAGACATTAAAATATACCCAAAAATCTTTTTGACTTATAAACAATTACTGCTATGGAAGTGGAACAAGTATTGAAAGGCTTGATGTGGAAACACTCAGGCGAGCCTGAATTTTTACAGGCTGTTAAAGAGGTGTTGATTTCTAATAAAGATGTATACAATCAACACCCTGAATTTGAAAAAGCGAAGATTATTGAACGACTCACCGAGCCAGAACGTGTGTATTATGTTCCGCGTTCCATGGACGAACGATGCTGGCGACGTACATGTTAACACAGGATATCGCGTTCAATTTAACAGCGCTATTGGGGCCCGCTACAAAGGCGGTTTAAGATTCCACCCATCAGTAAACCTTAGTATCATGAAGTTCTTGGGCTTTTGAACAAACGTTCAAAAATGCTCTTACCACATTGCCAATGGGTGGTGGAAAAGGCGGCTCTGACTTCTCAGTACGTAGCCGTTCTGACGCAGAAGTAATGCGTTTTTGCCAAGCTTTCATGCAGGAACTGTATCATCATATTGGTCCTGACGAGGACGTTCCCGCAGGAGATATTGGTGTAGGCGGTCGCGAAATTGGCTATTTATTCGGACAATACAAAAAATTGACCCATCAATTCCAAAGGTGTTCTTACAGGAAAAAGGCATGGAATTTGGAGGTTCTATACTACGTCCTGAAGCAACGGGCTTTTGGCGCTTTTGTACTTCGATTAACCAAATGTTGCAGACACATGACATAGATATTAAGGAAAGACCGTTGCCGTTTCTGGTTTCGGAAATGTATCATGGGGTGCTGTAAAGAAGGCTACTCAGTTGGGAGCTAAGGTTATTACAATAAGTGGTCCCGACGGTTACATCTATGATCCAGAAGGTATCAGTGGCGAGAAAAACGAATTTATGTTTGGAACTTCGTTCAAGCGGCGAGAGATATCTGTGCACCTTATGCAGAAGAGTTTAAAGAGCAAAGTTTATCCCTGGCAAAAACCTTGGGAGCAGAAAGCCGATATTTACTTTCAACCTGTAGCTACACAAAACGAGCTAAATGGCGACGATGCCGATCTTATTTTATCACAAACCATTATGCGTTGCTGAAGTTAGTAACATGGGGTGCACCGCTGAAGCTGTTGAAAAATTCACAAATGCACATCAGACTATTTGCACCGGAAAAAGCAGTTAATGCTGGTGGCGTAGCTACTTCGGGATTGGAAATGACGCAGAATTCAATACGTCTGCATTGGACTACTGATGGGGTTGACGAGAAGTTACATCACATCATGCACTCAATACACGAGCAATGTACTAAGTATGGTACTCAACCCGACGGCTATATTGACTATGTTAAGGGAGCCAATGTTGCTGGTTTTATGAAGGTAGCCAATGCCATGATGGCACAAGGCATGAGTGTAACGAAAACATGCTACATTGAAACACATATTAATTAGTATCATTCTTATTGTAGGCTTTATCCCTGCTGGAGCACAGTCTCACAGGGGGTAAAGCCTCTTAATATTCAAAACGAGCAACAGGATCGCGTACTGCAAGCGGTGAGCGTCTGCACCACGACAGTCTTACATGTGCCCATCGTACCTACCCTTTTGGTACAATTCCTGAAGGTGACAAACCTGCGAAACCAACTAAGTGTCAACGTGCGAGTAATCGATCGTGGACCATTTGGGCGAGGTCGCATTATCGATTTAAAGCTATGCTGCTGCCAAAGCGCTGGGTATATTATCAGAAGGAGTAGCAATGGTTTGAAGTTCAAAAGGTTGAACGTGGTATACCATTCAGAGAGGATAAACCGAGACTGGTCTTCCCGATTTTTGAGTTTGATGTCAACCAAATTGGAACCAACTTTATTACAGAATGGCATCAAGCCGAAATGAAAGAAGCATTACGTCCATGCCGGAAAAGTAACAAAACGTAATGCTGTCAAATTAAAAAGAAACCTACTACCGTACACAAGGAATCTGAAACTCACTAACTTTTGATACATAAACTCCGCCCTAGAATAGCACTTACGCAGAAACGAGCTATTCCATTTTTAAAGTCCTTTGTCGGCCTTGACAAGGGCTGTATATCGAATCCCTTTCCGGGCATAATTTTTCCACATGCATATGGGTGAAATATAAATGTAGCGATTACCTGTTGCTTCAACTACTGTTGGAACAATGTCAACTAATGGTTGTGTGCCACGGTTCATAACCTCAAAAATGATCTTTGCATAATTCACCACGTTGTAGCTTACCATCTTGGCTCTCATCTACAAAACGAGCATTACAAATTTCGATATCAGCATTATATTTCAATGCCGCTTATTTCATTCGACACAGTCGATTGCGTAGGCATATTTACCTGGGCCTGCGTGCACTATAATTGCCAGTATAATCAGTTCCTTTCAAAATCATACAGTCGATCATCTCCATTATGAGATGCATCAAAAGCCACTTCCATAAGTAGAATCAGCAGGAATCATCAGATATCACCAGAAAAAGCTGAAGGATTATCGTCTTTTGTATGCCTGTCCTGATACACCATAACCATTACGATACCCTCTCATCATAGGCGCGGGGACATTGTTGATTACCCGATCGCGAACGGCGTCGCTCCATACGATCACGGCGGTATTGTTCCATATCATTAGCACGACGTTCATCGGCCTCTGCTCCTATCTTTCCCAATAATGGCCCTCCTGCCATTCCAACAATAGTACCCATATCTGATCCAGTGCGGACCACCTAGCAATTCCACCAATGGCGGAGAGCTAATATAGAACCGAAAGAGGCTCCTATATATGTTCTGTACCCGTATAAAGTACCACAACTATTCAACATAGTTATAACAAATACCGAGCAAAACTATCGACTTTTTCATCTCTAATATATTAATGATTGGCGCAAAGATATAGAAAATATATACGTATTAGTCAGCCTTTACCCTATGTACTATGTAGGGATTTCCCTAAAACCCTCTCGTCATTATTACTATCTATTACAACCATAAATATGAATCAGTAGACAAAAACATAAATACACATTAAACTCATATATGTTTTAACTTATTTCATCATAAAAATATCAAAAAGTTACAACAATAATACATTCCTGAATAGTGTGAAAACGTTTACGACGTATCGTAATCTGTTTACGTCGTAATCGCGCACCCTTTACGTCGTAATCGTCAAACCTTTACATCGTAATCACAAAGCGTTTACGACGTAATCGCAAAAACATTGAATAACAACATCTTACAAGTAAGAAAGAGTATATAAAACCCACGAAAACAAGTTAATTTATATGAAATAACAGAATACTGTTTATATAATCACACTATTTCAAATTAATAATCGTACCTTTTGCAAAAACAATTTAAACTCTTCAATATACATATAATATAAATTCATTATTTATGATATCAAAGAAGCGTAAATCAGGATATATAAAAACCAGAAATAACAAAACTTCATGATTCAAAAATGAAGGCTTCATATGCACCAGCGCATCAGTTGACGGTCTACAAGTAGGGTGGTTACGAAGATGGTGGTGAACACGATGGAGGTGGTAACGATATATAAGACTGATTATAAAGAACAAAAAGGATTGACATTAGTTAATGTCAATCCTTTTTTATATCTATAAAACAGATCCCTAGGAAAACTATCAATGTATTATTCACATCTATATGCTTATAATACATCATAGAAATCACTCTAAACAAAAAGTCATAATGAAAGAAAAAGCTCGGCAAGTTACCTTACCGAGCTTTTAAATATAGAGCTAACTGTAATTATTCAGCCTTTAGCTTCTTCAGCCTCTGGAGCCTCTACTTCTGGAGTAGCTACCTCATTAGCAACTTCAGTTGCTACAGCAGCTTTCTTAGAACGGCTACGACGAGTTTTCTTCTCTACCTTAGGAGTCTTAGCCATATTCTCATCGAAGTCAACAAGCTCAATAAAAGCCATAGAAGCAGCGTCACCCTGACGAGTACCCAACTTAATAACACGTGTATAGCCACCGGGACGGTCACCTACCTTTTGTTGCAACGTCACCAAAGAGTTCCTTAACAGCATATTTATCCTGTAAATAACGGAACACAACACGACGTGACGTTGTAGTGTCATTCTCTAGCACGAGTAATCAAAGGCTCTACATACTCTTAAGAGCTTTTGCTTTTGCAAGAGTCGTAGTGATTCTTTTGTGCATAATCAGGCTTGCAGCCATGTTTGATAACAGGCTTGCGTGATGAGATGCAGTACGACCCAAATGGTTGAATTTCTTATTATGTCTCATTTTTATTTTTACTTTGAATAGAAGCCATGAAAGTCTAAACAACTTACAAGGCTCCCAAGTGGATATTATTCTTTTATCCAGTTTATACTTTGAAATATCAGTTCCAAACGACAGATTCAGACTCTCGAGCAAATCATCAAGCTCAGAGAGCGATTTCTTACCAAAGTTACGGAACTTAAGAAGATCTGTTTTGTTGTACTGCACAAGATCACCAAGTGTTTCAACATCAGCAGCCTTAAGACAATTGAGAGCACGAACACTAAGATTCAAGTCAACAAGTTTAGTCTTTAACAACTGACGCATATGCAGAACTTCCTCATCAAACTCTTGCTGCCGTCCTGATCAGGATTCTCAAGAGTAATCTTCTCATCAGAGAACAACATGAAGTGATAGATAAGAATTTTTGCAGCTTCTTTAAGAGCGTCCTTTGGGTGAATGGAACCATCCGTTGTAACTTCAATGATGAGATTATCATAGTCGGTCTTTTGCTCGACACGAGTAGGCTCAACGTTATATTTTACATTACGGATTGGGGTGTAGATAGAATCGATTGAAGTACACTGACATCAGTACAGAATTGACGATTCTCATCAGCAGGAACATAACCACGTCCCTTGTTAATGGTCAAATCAATTTGAATAGATGCCTTGGAGTCTAAATGACAAATCACCAAATCAGGGTTTAACACTTCAAATCCAGTCAGATACTTACCTATATCACCAGCTTTTGAATTCAGTTGAATTCTCTACAGTGATACTAACTTTCTCGTTCTCGAATCTCGTCTACTACTTGCTTGAATCGAACTTGCTTGAGATTCAAGATGATGTTGATTACATCTTCCTTTACACCTGGTACTGAAGAAAACTCATGCTCAACACCAGCAATACGCACAGTGTTAATAGCATAACCCTCCAGCGATGAAAGGAGGATGCGGCGGAGAGCGTTACCAATGGTAACACCAAAGCCAGAGCTCTAGAGGACGGAATTCAAATTTTCCGTACTGGTCGTTAGCCTCCAGCATCACAACTTTATCAGGTTTTTGAAATGCTAATATCGCCATTAATTTAATGATTTATTGTTTAGAGTACAACCCAACGATTAACTGTTCCTTAATATTCTCAGGGATGTCTGCACGTTCAGGCTTGTGCAGGAACTTACCACTCTTAGTGTTTTCGTCCCATTCTATCCAAGGATACTTGCTGTGATTGAAACCCTGCCAAAAGCAGCTTCAATAACCTCAAGAGATTTTGCCTTCTCACGAACAGAAACAACCTGACCAGGCTTAACAGAGAAAGAAGGAATACTTACTAACTTACCATCAACCGTGATATGCTTATGATTTACCATCTGACGAGCTGCTGCACGTGAGGTGCAATACCGAGACGGAACACAATATTATCAAGGCGGCTTTCAAGAAGCTGGAGCAGAACTTCACCAGTAATACCATCACTCTTTGCTGCCTTATCAAACAAATTGCGGAATTGACGCTCTAGCACACCGTAAGCATACTTAGCCTTCTGCTTTTTCTGCAAGCTGTGAACCATACTCTGACTGCTTGCGGCGACGATCATTTCCGTGTTGTCCTGGAGGAAGTTACGTTTTGTCAGCACCTTATCAGCGCCGAAAATGGGCTCACCAAAACGGCGTGCAATACGTGATTTAGGACCCATATATCTTGCCATAATTTATTGCTTTTTATCTATTGTATCTTTGTATTCTAAAATTATACACGACGACGCTTAGGTGGACGGCAGCCATTGTGTGGAAGCGGTGTAACGTCTACAATTTCAGTTACTTCGATACCTGCACCATGTACGGCACGAATAGCGCTTTCACGACCATTACCAGGACCTTTTAACAAACGCCTTAACTCTTACGAAGGCCAAGACCAAAGGCCACCTTTGCACAATCCTCAGCTGCCATTTGAGCTGCATATGAGTATTTTTCTTAGAACCACGGAAACCCATCTTACCAGCTGAAGACCAAGAATAACCTGACCCTCACCGTTAGCGAGTGATACAATGATATTATTGAAGCTGCTATGAACATGAAGCTGTCCAACAGCGTCAACTCTTACATTTCTCTTTTTAGATGTTGCTTTTGTTTTTGCCATAATTAAGTTCCTCCTCGATTACTTAGTAGCCTTCTTCTTGTTAGCAACAGTCTTCTTCTTTCCCTTACGAGTACGAGCATTGTTCTTTGTGCTCTGACCGCGAACAGGAAGACCATTACGATGACGGATGCCACGATAGCAGCCAATATCCATAAGACGCTTAATGTTCAATTGATCTCAGAACGAAGATCACCTTCTACTTTGAATTCAGCGCCGATAATTTCACGGATTTTTGCAGCTTGGTCATCTGTCCACTCGCTGACCTTCAGGTCACGGCTTACACCAGCTCTATCCAATATCTTTGCTGAACTACTTCGACCCATACCATAGATATAAGTCAATGCGATTTCGCCACGCTTATTCTGGGGCAAATCTACTCCAACAATTCTTATTGCCATTTAAATAATTGAATAAAATAATTAAAAATTAATTGCTCTTCTTGCTAAAAAGCATGCAAAGATACAAATAATCAGCGTGATTATATATATATTTTTTACATATCTTTAACACTAACCCTGACGCAATTTGTACTTAGGGTTCTTCTTGTTAATAACGAACAAACGACCTTTTACGACGAACAATCTTACAGTCGGCTGTACGTTTTTAATGATGCTCTTGTCTTCATATCTATAAGATATATATAATTTATTTGTATCTGTATTCTATTCTTCCTTTTGTCAAATCATAAGGACTCATTGCAACTTTAACCTTATCACCAGGAAGAATCTTGATGTAATGCAAACGCATCTTTCCAGAAATATTTGCAATAATCTGTCCCCATTCTCTAATTCTACTCGGAACATAGCATTAGACAAACTCTCTATAACTGTTCCATCCTGTTCTATAGCAGACTGTTTTGACATAATATTTATAATATAATTTCAAATACTTCCTAAAACATTTAACAAAATTCGCATATGTCACCTAAGATAACAGAGACGAACTAACAAGTCAGCTCGCTCTGTTTCTAAGATTATTTGATCTCTGTTTTAAGAAATATGATTTAGTTCAAAAACAAATATTAATATGCACTTACAGCACCTGCCTTACGCGTATGACCCGAGTCAAGAAGACCATCATAATGACGCATCAACAGATAACTTTCAATTTGCTGAATAGTATCGATAACTACACCTACAGTGATGAGCAACGAAGTACCACCAAAAGAACTGAGAGAAAAGCTTGTTGAACATTCAGAAGACCCTGCTAAAGCTGGCATTACTGCAATAAAGGCAATAAATAGAGAACCTGGGAAAAGTAAGACGAGTCATAATTTCATCAATGTACTCTGCAGTATCATGTCCTGGTTTAATACCTGGAATAAAAACCATTATTACGCTTCATATCCTCAGCTATCTGCTGTGGGTTGAGTGTAATTGCTGCATAGAAGTATGTGAAAGCAACAATCAAGACAACATATAGCGCATTATACAAAAAGACTACGGTTATCAAGAAGGCTACGAACAATCATACTTGTATTATCACTCTGATACTGAACGATTGCTAATGGAATAAAACATCAATGCCTGAGCAAGATGATAGGCATAACATTAGCTGCAAACAATTTCAAAGGAATATACTGGCGAGCACCACCATACTGCTTGTTACCCACAAGACGCTTAGCATATTGAACAGGCACCTTACGTGTTCCCTGCACCAAAAAGAATTGAGGCACAGATAACAGCATAGAGAATAAGAATCTCAACGATAAAACATTACAAGTCCACCACCAGAAATTGCCGAAAAACGGGAACTAGCTTCCTGAACGAAAGCTTGTGGCAGACGAGCAATGATACCAATCATAATGATAAGTGAGATTCCATTTCCAACTCCTTTGTCTGTAATACGTTCACCCTAACCAAAGGATAAACATACTTCCTGCAGCCAAAAATAATTGTAGCTGGTATCATGAATACACTCCAAGAGATTCCACTAGCCAGAGCCTGACCAGCCTGCATCTTCAAGTTGATAAGATAACTCGGTGCTTGGAAAACCAATATGGCTACCGTAAGCACACGAGTATACCACTGTATTCTTTTACGACCACTCTCACCATCACGCTGCATCTTTTTGGAAATAAGGTACAGCAATAGGAGAAGCTGCATAACAATAGAAGCTGAGATGTAAGGCATAATTCCAAGTGCAAAAATAGATGCATTGGAAAATGCTCCACCAGAGAATATGTCCAAAAGTGACATCAAGCCACCCTTAGTTTGCGACTGGAGTTGATCAAGTTTAGCCGGGTCAATACCTGGTAATACTACGAATGATCCAAAACGGTAAATAGCCGTAAACAGAAGAGTAATAAGGAGTCTTTTGACGTAAATCTACTACTCTCCAACAGTTCTTTAGTGTCTCAATTAGCTTTTTCATTGTTAGATTTTAGTTGCGTTACCACCTACAGCTTTAATAGCTTCCTCGGCAGTCTTAGAGAATGCATTAGCTTCAACATCAACCTTAGCTTTCAGCTCTGCCCATACCTAAAATTTTGATAGGAAGCTTACCATTAGCTACACCTGCTGCTACCATCTCGCCTACACCAATCTTGGTAAGACCTTTCTCTTCAGCAAGTTTTTGTAGAGTTGACAGATTAACTGCAAAAACTCTCTATGGTTAATATTCTTGAAATCCAGCCTTAGGAATACGACGCTGTAGAGGCATCTGGCCACCTTCGAAACCAATCTTCTCTTATAACCAGAACGAGACTTTGCACCCTTATGACCGCGAGTAGACGTACCACCCAGACCAGAGCCTGGACCACGACCAATGCGACGACGAGAATGCGTAGAGCCTTCAGCTGGCCTCAAATTATTTAATTTCATGATTACTCTGAATTTTAAAGTTTATTACTTAACTATTTCAACCAAGTGGTGAACTTTTACGTACCTTACCAAGGTTGCTTTGGAGTATCTTCAATCTCAACAACCTGAGAAATTTTGCGAAGACCCAATGCCTGAAGTGTGCGCTTCTGATCTACAGGAGCACCGATACGGCTCTTAATCTGCTTTTACTTTAATTGTTGCCATTGTATATTATCCAATTAACCGTTAAATACTTTATCCATAGAGATTCCACGCTCACCAGCAATCTGATAAGCATCACGAATCTGAGAAAGAGCTAAAACTGTAGCCTTTACCAAATTGTGAGCGTTTGAAGAACCTTTTTGACTTTGCAATGACGTCAGAAACGCCAGCACTCTCAAGAACAGCACGCATAGCACCACCGGCCTTCATTCTCTGCTACCAGCTGCTGCAGGTTTAAGAAGAACACGAGCTCCACCAAATTTAACTTCAATTTCGTGAGGAATAGTACCATTAAGTACAGGAACTTTTAACAAGATTTTTCTTTGCAGATTCTGTACCTTTAGAGATAGCAGCAGTAACTTCACCAGCCTTACCTAAGCCATAGCCAATTACCCCTTACCATCACCTACAACGACGATAGCAGCGAATGTAAAAGGTGCGACCACCCTTTGTAACCTTTTGTCACACGGTTGATAGCTACCAAGCGATCCTTCAATTCAGCGTCACTATTTACTTTTACTTTGTTCATTGCCATAATCGATTAAAATTTAAGACCTCCCTTTACGAGCTGCGTCAGCCAAAAGCTTGAACACGGCCATGATAGAGATAACCGTTACGATCAAAAACTACGGTTTCAATACCTGCAGCTTTTTGGCCTTTTCTGCAACAAGTTCTCCAACCTTTTCAGCCTGCTGAATCTTTGGCAATTTTTCCAAGCCAAGAGAAGAAGCAGAAGCAAGAGTCTTGCCTTCAATATCATTAATTACCTGAGCATATATCTGCTTGTTAGAGCGAAAAACACTAAGACGTGGGCGCTCAGCTGTTCCGTTAACGCTCTTACGAACACGAAACTTTATCTTTATTCGTCTTTTCAACTTTCTTTGTTGTCATAATCGTAAATTTAAATTAAAATTACTTAGCTGCAGCTGTCTTACCAGACTTTCTGCGAATGACCTCACCCTTGAACAGGACACCTTTACCCTTATAAGGTTCAGGCATGGAAAGAACGAATTTTAGCACAAATAAGACCAAGTAACTGTTTATCAGCACTCTCTAAAGATAATTAGAGGGTTCTGATTTCTTTTCAGACTTTGTCTCAACCTTAACTTCGCTCGGAAGTTCTAAGAAAAATAGGATGGGTATAACCTAAAGATAATTCTATTAGATTACCTTGGTTAGAAACGCGATATCCAACTCCGACTAGCTCAAGTTCTTTCTTATATCCTTCACTTACACCAACAACCATGTTGTTAACAAGTGAACGATAAAGACCATGATAAGCTTGCTTTCTGCTTATAATTTACAGGGCTATTCTCATCAATTTCTAAGATTAACTCTCCATCATTCTGAACCAGTTTAATAGAAGAGTCTACCTTTTTGACAAAGCTCACCTTTAGGCCCTTTTACAGTAACAACATTATCTTTCTCATCAACGTTAATAGTAACACCTGATGGAATACTAATTGGCAATTTTTCCAATTCTTGACATATAAAAATCCTCCAATTAATAAATGTAGCAAAGAACCTCACCGCCGATTTTTAAGTCAGCAGCTTCTTTGTTTGTCATAACACCCTTAGACGTAGATAAGATAGCAATACCCAGTCCGTTAATAACTCTCGGCATATCCTTGTAACCCGTATACTGGCGAAGACCAGGGGTAGAAACACGCTTCAAACATTTAATAGCGTTTTCTTTTGTTTGAGGATCATACTTCAAGGCAACCTTTGATTGTACCTTGAGGGACCATCTTCTACAAATTTATAGTTCAAGATGTAGCCCTTTCTCGAAGAGAATCTTTGTAATAGACTTCTTCATGTTTGACGCAGGAACTTCTACAATACGGTGATGAGCCATAATTGCATTTCTGAGTCTTGTCAGATAATCTGCTATTGGATCTGTCATAAATATAAATGTTTAATTAATCGGGACAACCCCGACAATATTAAATAAAAAGTATCATACCAATTTATTAAGATTATATTTCCAAGTAGTCCCACTTACCAGGAAATATACTCTCAATATAGATATTTACCAGCTAGCCTTCTTTACTCCTGGGATAAGACCCTGAGAAGCCATTTCACGGAACTGAATACGCGAAAGACCAAACTGACGAATATAACCCTTTGGACGACCAGTCACCTTACAACGATTATGCAAACGAATAGGATTTGCATTCTTAGGAATAGCTTGCAGTTTACGAGCAGCCTCGTAAGCCTCTGCTAAATCATTTGTTGTAGCAATAGTCTTTTTAAGGGCTGCACGCTTCTCTGCGTAACGAGCTACAAGCTTAGCACGTTTTGACCTCACGTGCCTTCATTGATTCTTTTGCCATATCTTATTAGTCGTTTTTGCGTTCTTAAATGGAAGACCAAATGCTTTCAAGAGTGCATAACCCTCTTCGTCAGTTGACGCAGATGTTACAAAAAGTAATATTCATTCCCTGAATACGATCTACCTGATCAATATTAATCTCAGGAAAGATAATCTGTTCTGTAATACCCAGAGTATAGTTACCACGTCCATCGAGTTTAGAGTTAATACCCTTGAAGTCACGGATTCGAGGAAGTGCAATACGTACAAGTCTTTCTAAGAATTCATACATGCTCTCACGATGAAGAGTAACCATAACGCCAATAGGCATCTTCTTACGAAGTTTGAAAGTTTGCAATATCCTTCTTTGAATAAGTTGCAACTGCTTTCTGACCAGTAATTGCAGTAAGTTCATTGATTGCAACATCAACAATCTTCTTATCCTGGGTAGCGTCTCCAAGACCCAAATTAATAACAATCTTCTTCAGGACAGGAATCTGCATTGCTGAAGAATAGTTGAACTGCTTCTGTAATACAGAGCAATTTCTTCTCTATACTGTTTCTTTAACTGTGCTGTATCCATTACTTAATCTCCTCTCCTGATTTTTGCGATACGGATAACTTTCTTTCCTTCACGCTTAATTGCAATACGAGTTGGCTTACCACTCTTTGGATCGATAAGACTTAAATTTGAGATATGAATAGGAGCCTCCTGCTTAACGATGCCTCCCTGAGGATTCTTAGCCGAAGGCTTTGTGCTCTTAGAAACCAAGTTTAGTCCCTCTACTATGGCACGGTTCTCTTTAACCAGCACCTTGAGCACTTTTACCAGACTTGCCCTTTGCAGAACCTGCAAGAACAATGACGGTATCGTCTTTCTTAATATGTAATTTGCTCATTACTATTTACTAATTTAAAATTAAAGAACCTCAGGTGCTAAAGAGACAACTTTCATGTTAACTGCACGCAATTCGCGAGCAACGGGACCGAAAATACGGCTACCGCGAATCTCACCAGCGTTATTGAGCAAAAACACATGCGTTATCATCGAAGCGAATATAAGAGCCATCAGCACGACGAATTTCCTTCTTTGTACGAACTACCAGCGCTTTTTGATACTGCACCTTTCTTTTAAATCACTTGATGGGATGACATTTTTAACTGCAACAACAATTACGTCACCAACACTTGCATAACGACGGCCTGTACCACCAAGTACACGAATGCACATTGCCTGGCGAGCACCGCTATTATCACATACTGTAAGTTTAGATAATGCCTGTATCATAATTACTTAGCCTTTTTCTACGATTTGTACTAATCTCCATCTCTTTTGTCTTAGAAAGAGGACGAGTCTCCATTACCTGCACCGTATCGCCTACGTGAGCTTCGTTCTTCTCATCATGAGCATGGTATTTTTGTCTTCTGAACAAACTTACCATAAATAGGGTGTTTCTCCTTAAACTTAGCTGCAATAACGATGGTTTTTATCCATTTTGTCGCTAATCACAACACCTTGTCTAACTTTTCTTAAATTTCTTGTTTCCATCTCGACCACTATTATTTATTAAGTTCTCTTTGGCGAAGCACAGTCTTCATACGTGCTATATCACGACGTGCTGCCTTAATCTGTGATGGATTCTCAGTGGAGAAATCTGATGGTTGAGCTTTGTTTGATTAAAAGCTACCTCAGCCTGCTCCAACTTCTCGCGCAAGTCCTTGTCAGCGAGTTCATTTATTTCTTTAATCTTCATAATTAGCGTTTTTATCGTAATCACGTCTAACAACGAACTTAGTTTTTAACAGGTAACTTTTGTGCTGCGAGACGAAGAGCCTCTTTTTGCAATATCAAAACTTACACCTCTACTTCGAAGAGAATACGACCCGGAGTAACTGGTGCAACCCATCCTGCAGGATCACCTTTACCTTTACCCATGCGGACATCGGCAGGGTTTACGTGTAATGGGTTTATCCGGGAAAATACGGATCCATACCTGACCTTCACGGTTCATATAACGATTGACAGCAATACGAGCTGCTTCAATCTGGCGGCTATCGATCCACTTAGGTTCAAGAGTCTTGATACCAAATGAGCCGAAAGCCAATTGCGTACCTCTATGAGCGTTGCCTTTATTGCCACGTCCATCTTGAGGTCTTCTATATTTTACTCTTTTTGGCTGTAACATTGTAGATGCTTCTTTTAACGATTATTGTTTCTTCTACGGCCTCCACGGTTCCTGACGACCGTTGTTACGAGGACCATTTTGCTTCTCTTGTGAGAAGTTAGGCATCAAGTCACGTTTGCCATAGACTTCACCACGACAAATCCAAACTTTAATACCCAGCAGACCTACTTTTGTAAGAGCTTCACACTGACAGTAGTCGATATCTGCACGGAAAGTATGCAAAGGAGTACGACCCTCTTTATACATTTCCTTACGTGCCATTTCAGCACCATTCAAACGACCTGTAATCTGAATTTTAATACCCTCTGCACCAGCACGCATTGTATTCTGCACCGCCATTTTAATCGCACGGCGATATGCCATCAAGTGCTCAATCTGACTTGCAATATTTTTTTACCAACAATCATGCATCAAGCTCAGGACGCTTTACCTCAAAAATATTAATTTGAATATCTTTTTGTAAAAGCTTCTTCAGCTCTTCTTTTTTAGTTTGTCTACATCCTGACCACCTTTACCAATGACAATACCCGGACGGGCTGTACAAATAGTAATGGTAACAAAGCTTCAAAGTACGTCTCGATAATAATACGAGAAATTTGGGCTTTTTCAAGACGCTTTTTCAAGATACTTACGTATCTGCTGGTCTTCAACGAGATTATCACCAAAAATTCTTGCCACCGAACCAATTAGAATCCCAACCACGGATAATACCAAGACGGTTTGCTTATTGGATTAACTTTCTGTCCCATTCTATTTATTATTTTTCGTCATTAGTTTTGGCATCAACAAACAGAGTGACATGATTAGAACGCTTACGAATTCTATAGCCACGGCCTTGTGGTGCCGGTCTCATACGTTTTCATAGTTACGCCTTCATCAACAAAAACTCTGCTAATAAACAGTTCTCCATCTTCAGCCTTACGCTCATTTTTGGTTTCCCAGTTAGCTATTGCTGAGTGTAGCAATTTCTCGACATCAGCAGCAGCCTGCTTTTTCGAGAATCTAAGTACTCCGAGGGCATCGATTTACCTCCATACCACGAATCATGTCAACTACATGCCGCATTTTACGTGGAGAAGAAGGGACGCCATTGAGCTTAGCGAAGTACAAATTTTTACGGGCTTCTTTTTAATTTTTCAGCCGCAATATGTTTTCTTGCTCCCATTTTTATTTTACTTGATTAAATGGTTGTCCCTTTTTACTTCTTGTTGTTACCTGAATAGCCGCCGAATCGACGTGTAAGAGCAAACTCACCAAGGCGATGCCCTACCATATTCTCAGTAATGTAAACAGGGATAAATTTATTACCGTTATGAACTGCAACAGTGTGACCCACGAAATCCGGGAAATCATTGATGCTCTCGCCCATGTCTTAACAACGCTCTTCTTGCCACTCTCGTTCATTGCGAGAATTTTATTCTCAAGCTTTACGTTAATATATGGACCTTTTTAAGTGAACGACTCATAATTTACTCTAATTAATCTTGACTACTTCTTTTTAGCTCTTTCAATAATATACTTGTTTGAAAGCTTCTTAGGTGCACGAGTCTTAAGACCCTTAGCGTACAAGCCCTTACGAGAACGTGGATGACCACCAGATTGACGGCCTTCTCCACCACCCATTGGGTGATCTACAGGGTTCATAACAACACCACGGTTGTGAGGACGACGACCAAGCCAGCGAGAGCGTCCTGCCTTACCTGACTGCTCCAAAAGCATGATCTGAATTACCCACACTACCAACAGTAGCTTTACAAGTAGAGAGAATCTTACGAGTCTCTCCCGAAGGAAGCTTGATTACACAGTAATCGCCTTCACGAGAAGTTAACTGAGCAAAGTTACCAGCCGAACGAACAAGCAGAGCACCCTGACCAGGACGCAACTCAATGTTGTGAATCACAGTACCAACAGGAATGTTGGCCAATGGAAGTGCATTATCTACCTCAGGTGCAGCTTCTGCACCTGACATCAGTCATTGCACCCACCTCCAGTCCGTTAGGAGCAATAATGTAACGTTTCTCACCATCTACGTAGTAAAGAAGAGCAATACGAGCAGAGCGGTTAGGATCATACTCTATTGTCTTTACTACAGCAGGAACACCATCTTTCTCTCGCTTGAAGTCGATTAAACGAAACTTCCTCTTATGACCGCCACCCATATAGCGAACAGTCATCTTTACCAGTGTTGTTTCGACCACCGGTAGAACGCTTACCGTAAACGAGAGACTTCTCTGGCACGGATGCAGTAATCTCCTCGAACGTGCCAATAACTTTGTAGTCTTTGTCCCGGAGTTACCGGGCTAAATTTACGTACTGCCATTTTTATAATTAAATATTGCTGTAAAATCAATTGTCTCACCCTCTTTCAGGGTAACGATAGCCTTTTTGAACGCGCTTTTTCTGACCTTTTACAAGACCTGCCTTTGGTATAACGACTTGAACGTTTACCTGCATAACGAAGCGTGTTTACATCTATAACTGTAACGTTGTACAGACCCTCAACCTCACTCTTAATTTGGAGTTTATTAGCTTCTGGGCGAACAACGAAACCATAACGGTTTTGCTGCTTGTCTGTAATCTTGGTCTGCTTCTCAGTGACCAAAGGTTTAATGATAAATGCCATAATTCTAAATCTCCTTAATTACTTGTTTAAGATATTGTCGATTGTCTGCAGAGAACTTTCAGCAACAACTAACACATCTGCATTCAAAATTTTATACGCATTGATTGCATTTGCTGTCATTACTTCAGCCTTCTGTATGTTACGAGCTGACAAATATACGTTTTTATTAATGTTTGGCAAAACAAGCAAAAGTCTTCTTATTATCAACTTTAAGATTTTTAGCAATATTTACAAAAATCTTTGGTCTTTGGAGCCTCTAAATTGAAGTCTTCAACAACAATAAGACTATTTTCTTTTTACCTTGTATGAAAGCGCAGATTTGCGAGCAAGAATCTTTACTTTTTGTTTAATTTAAAACTGTAGTCACGTGGTTTTGGACCAAAAACGCGACCACCACTAACGAGAACAGGTGATTTAATATCACCGGGCGTGCACCGCCACCACCTTTCTGACGACCAAGTTTGCGAGTTGAACCCCGTAATTTCACTTCTTTTCTTTTGATTTTGCAGTACCCTGTCGTTGATTTGCAAGATACTGTTTTACATCAAGATAAAGAACATGATCGTTAGGCTCAATTCCAAAAGATAGCATCATTCAAAGTTACCTTTCTCCCGGTCTCCTGACCGTTGATATTCAAAACGCTAACTTCCATTACTTCTCAATTAATACTGTTGAACCATTGCATCCAGCAAAAGAACCCTTAACAATAAGGAGATTCTGCTCTGGAATTACCTTTTAATACCTTGAGGTTTTGAGTAGTCACTCTATCACTCCCATTTGACCACCCATGCGCATGCCTTTGAAGACCTTTTGCAGGGTACGAGCAGGCGCCAATAGAACGCTGAGTTTGCGCAGACGGTCATCCTGACCGTGAGTAGCTTGTCCTACACCAGCAAAAACCATGGCGTTTTTACAACTCCCGGAAACCTTTACCCTTAGAAGTGCCGACTACGTCAACAAACTCTGCGTCATTAAACAGCTCAACTGTAATGGTGTCGTCGAGGTTATATTCCTCGTCAAACTTGAACTCGGCCAAGGCTTTTTGGTGTTGTACCAGCTTTCTTAAAAATTCTCGGTCATAGGCTTATTAGTTCTACTTTCCTTAGCCTCACCGAAACCCAGCTGAACTAGCCTTATAACCGTCTTTTTCAACGGTCTTTACCTGCGTTACAACACAAGGACCAGCTTCGATAACAGTGCACGGTACATTTTTTTACCGTCGGCACTGAAAAACGGATGTCATTCCGACTTTTCTTCCTATTAATCCTGGCATTTCAATAAATGTTTAATATAAAATAAAATTTTGATTCTTATAAATTGCCTATTTTATCGGCAAATTACACCTTTAATTTCGACCTCTACACCTGAAGGAAGCTCAAGCTTCATCAAAGCATCAACAGTCTTAGGGTGTTGCGCTATAGATATCAATCAGACGCTTGTAATCAGAAAGCTGGAACTGTTCACGTGCTTTCTTATTAACGAATGTTGAACGGTTTACTGTGAAAATACGCTTGTGTGTTGGCAATGGAATTGGACCACTAACAATAGCATCTGTAGCTTTCACAGCTTTTACAATCTGCTCTGCCGACTTATCGACAAGCTGATGATCATAGCTTTTCAGCTAATACGAATCTTTTGACTCATAATTTTTGTTTTATTTATTGTTGTACAAAGTTGAACAAAGGCACCTGCTTAAGAGTCATACGCTAAGCAGGGCCTCGTCCAATATATTTAATATTTACAATCTAAATGGTTTACTTCACTATCTCTGCTAACACAGCCTCTGCAAGGTTCTGTGAAAGTGGAGCATGGTGATCGTATTCCATTGAACTTGTAGCACGTCCAGAGGTAATAGTACGTAATGCAGTTACATAACCGAACATCTCAGACAATGGAACCATTGCCTTAACAATACGTGCACCACTACGAGCCTCTTCCATACCCTGAACCATACCACGACGCTTATTCAAGTCACCGATAACATCACCCATATTCTCTTCTGGAGTAACAACCTCTACGCGCATGATGGGCTCCATCAGAACAGGACCTGCTTTCTGGCACACATTCTTGAAAGCAGCACGAGCTGCAAGTTCAAACGAAATCTGGTCAGAGTCAACAGGGTGGAAGCTACCGTCGGTCAATACAACCTTAAGGTCAGTCATTGGGAATCCACCAAGTACACCATTCTTCATAGCATCCTTGAAACCCTTCTGTACTGAAGGAATGAATTCTTAGGGATATTACCACCCTTAACCTCGTTTACAAACTGCATATCATCCTCTCGTGAAATCTGGATCCTTAGGACCAACGGTAACAATAATATCACCGAATTTACCACGACCACCTGACTGCTTCTTGTAAACTTCGCGCCAGTTCTCAACAGTCTTAGTAATAGCCTTTTTATAGTTAACCTGAGGTTTACCCTGATTACATTCAACCTTGAACTCACGCTTCAGACGGTCAATAATAATATCAAGGTGAAGCTCACCCATACCATGAGATAATAGTCTGACCGCTCTGCTCATCAGTACGAACTGTAAATGTTGGGTCTTCTTCTGCAAGCTTAGCGGAGACCATTATCAAGCTTTAGCAACGTCTGCTTGGCTCTTTGGCTCAACAGCAACAGAGATAACCGTATCAGGGAATGTCATAGACTCAAGTACAATAGGCTTATTCTCGTCACAGAGAGTATCACCAGTACGAATATCCTTGAAACCAACACCTGCACCGATATCTCCAGCATCTATACTCTCCATAGGAATTTCCTGATGAGAGTTCATCTGGAACAGACGGCTAATACGCTCTTTCTTTCCTGAACGAGGATTATATACATAAGAACCAGCCTGAACTTTACCTGAGTACACACGAAGTAAAACCAAACGGCCCATGAATGGGTCTGTAGCAATCTTGAAAGCAAGTGCCGATGTAGGTTCATTCTCGTCTCGGCTTTACGTTCATCTGCTGCACCTGTGTCAGGATTAGTACCTTCTACGTTAGGTGTATCAACAGGTGAAGGAAGGAAAGCACAGGTGTAATCGAGAAGTGGCTGAACACCTTTATTCTTATAAGAAGAACCAAGAAGCATAGGGCAGCATTCCATTGCGATAGTACCCTTACGTACGGCTGCAATAATTTCCTCTTCTGTAATAGAAGATGGATCTTCCAAATACTTCCATCAACTCATCATCATAGTTGGCAGCACCCTCAAGCAGCTTATCACGCCACTCTTCAGCCTCATCAACGAGTTCTGCGGGGATCTCTCAACATCATACTCAGCACCCATAGTTTCATTGTGCCAAAGAATAGCCTTCATCTTAATCAGGTCAATAAGACCCTTAAAGTTTTCTTCTGCACCAATTGAATCTGAACAACAAGTGGGTTAGCACCAAGAATTTTCGTGCATTTGGCGCACAGTCTCAAAGAAGTCTGCACCCGAACGGTCCATCTTGTTTACGTAACCAATACGAGGCACGTTATATTTATCAGCCTGACGCCAACTGTTCCGACTGAGGCTGAACACCATCAGCAGCAGAATAAGTAGCGATAGCACCATCAGAGCACACGTAACGAACGCTCTACCTCAGCGGTAAAGTCAACGTGTCCGGGAGTATCAATCAGGTTGATCTTATATGTTTTATTATTCCATGTCCAGTTACAGGTTGTTGCAGCTGAGGTAATAGTGATACCACGCCCTGCTCCTGAACCATCCAGTCCATTGTAGCCGCGCTATCATGCACCTCACCAATCTTTGTGAGTTTTACCTGTATAGAACAGAATGCGCTCCGACGTAGTTGTCTTACCAGCATCAATGTGAGCCATGATACCGATATTGCGGGTCAAATGTAAATCGCGGTTTGCCATTTTTATTTATTATCCTTTTAAGAAGTGTAATGAATTAGAATCTGAAATGAGCGAATGCACGGTTAGCCTCTGCCATACGATGCATATCCTCTTTACGCTTAAAGGCACCGCCCTGATTGTTAAAAAGCGTCCATAATTTCTGCAGCAAGTTTATCAGACATGCTCTTACCTCCACGCTTACGAGCGAAAGTAATCAAGTTCTTCATTGCTACACTTTCCTTACGGTCAGCACGAATTTCAGTAGGAACTTGGAATGTTGCACCACCGATACGACGACTCTTAACCTCTACCTGAGGAGTAATGTTATCAAGAGCCTGCTTCCAAATCTCAAGTGGAGATTTTTCTTCCTTTGCAGCCTTTCTCTTTTACAATATCAAGAGCATTGAGAAAATAGTGTAAGAAGCATTCTTCTTACCATCGTACATCAAGTGATTAACAAACTTTGAGACCTTCTGGTCATTGAAGACTGGATCAGGAAGGATCAGTCTTTTTCTTTGGTTTTTGCTTTTCTCATTTTTATAAAAAATAAATTCTGCATGGGGCTGTCATTAATATGTTCTTCAACACTCACACCTGAGTATTTACTCAACCTGTTCTAACTTCTCCAGCAAAACGTTAAATAATGGATTTTTCAAGGATAGGCTTGAGCCCTTGGCTTTGAGTAACAACTCGCAGCCCTCGGCTCATAGCATTGACTTTTTACTTTTTGCCTTTGGACGCTTAGCTCCGTACTTAGAGCGGCGCTGTGTACGATTGGCAACACCTGCAGTATCAAGAGTACCACGAACGATGTGATAACGTACACCGGGAAGGTCCTTTACACGACCACCACGTACAAGAACGATAGAGTGCTCCTGCAAGTTGTGTCCCTCTCCAGGGATGTAAGAGTTCACCTCTTTCTGATTGGTTAAACGAACACGAGCAACTTTACGCATTGCTGAATTAGGCTTCTTTGGAGTAGTTGTGTAAACACGAACACATACTCCACGACGCTGAGGACATCCGTCCAAAAGCTGGCGACTTGCTCTTTTCAGCAAGCACTGTTCTGCCCTTTACGTACTAATTGTTGAATAGTAGGCATAATTTTACTTTTTAAATTATATATTATTTGTTTATAATCAATGCTGTTTGAACGGGATACACCACGCCCTACGAGAGAACAAGATACACCAACCCGTTTCGGGCTGCAAAGTTACGAATTTTCTATCGAACCACCTAAATTATTAAGCTCTAAAAAACGCTTGAAAAAGAAATTAAATTTAATTAACACGTATTGAAATAATTTATAGCTGAAACTTGTAAATGTTTATTTTAAAAAGTAAAAAGAATTGAGGCATGTTTTTGAAAGAAAAATCTAAATATTCCTTTATTCAAATCTCGCAATAAAAGCAGCAATATATATGAACAAACAAGGAATATTACATAATAAATAAAAGAGTTATGACATATAAATTAAAAGCTTATTTATCTATCCCAAAGTCCATCAAAACAAGCAACGGTAAACGATATTAAAGTCATTATGACAAAGAATCTGTAAGCCCCTTTCTACCCTATTTGTTGCTATTCATTTTTACATATTTTTATTTCATACCAACGACAATTCATTCACATTCCATATTATACACCTTATTATAATAGGTGTACCGTCTTTTGCCCTATCTTCCTAAACAAAAAATATCCCTCACTCCTGATTATACAGGAACGAGGGATACCAATACTATAAATCGCTATATTTTATGCATTACCCGTACCAAATGGTGCTATCGTAGCGCCTTCTTTCCTGTGGAGGTTGTGGCAACTTAATTGCACCAAACTCCTGTTCATAGCGGCCAATATTCTCTTGAAGAGCAAGCATTAAACGCTTAGCATGTTCAGGAGCCATAATAACGCGACTAAAAATTTTGAGGAGGAGCTATTGGTAACATGTGAGCAAAGTCAATCACAAACTCGCTTGATGCATGGTTAATCATTGCCAGGTTCGAATACTCTCCTTGAGCTACCTCTGGTTTTAACTCTATCTTAATCTGCTGTTGTTCGTTGTTATTCTCTGTCATAATTCAATAAGTTTTATTTATTAAAAGGTTTAATTATTGTTCAGCGCAAAGATAAACAAAAGTAGGCGCTTTGCCAAATTTTTCTATTTTTGTTTTTCAACGCAAATAACAAGCTAATGGCTTTTTATAAACGATATAAACAAAGCCGTGCACCACTGTTCATCGAACATCTTGGCACACGGCTTTTTATATTTGCTACCGCCTTAGCTGTAGCTTTTGTTGGGTATTATATTTATTGCTCTTCCGAGTCTTCCAACCTGCTATGGCTTTTTGCCTTCAAACGATGAAGTTTTTTCATCATTTTCTTCGTCCATTACAAAAACCTTTCTTTGTTTCGCCCTCACTGATATTATAAGAGGTTACTATAAAACCTTGCATAATATCAACGCTCATAGGCACGCCAGAAAAGACCTTCCCTATAGAGGCGGATGCAACAGGTGCTGCGGACCCAATGCGATGATTTCCTTACTTGTCAGTACCTTATCTTACTTTGCTGATTACTTTTTCATTGAACTCTGGGCTGGAGGGCGCGGCGGAGAGGGGCAAAGCCCCGATATTGCCGACCGGCTTTGCTGGCATGTAAGCCTGTGGCTTTGAAGGCCACAGGCAATCAATCAAATGAATCGAATTATTCTGAGACGGGACGGACGGAGAACCCGCCCGACCGATTGTAGCTGCCCTGCGAGTTCACGATGCCCGATCTGAAGAACAGGTAGCAACTGGTGTTCGAGATGTTCGGGACTGCCGACCAATAGTAGCCGTTGTTGCCCACGTTGTTCAGCGCAACCGTCGGAGAGGTAGCGATAACCCGAAGCAGGAAAAATATACGGTGGCATCAGAGAAGATATCTTGTTGTTGAAGTTCCACCCGTAGTCCCAAGCACCGCTTACATTCTTTTGGCCCAACATTCTGACCATTCGTCGTGAAACCGGTGAAGGCGTTAGAGGCGGGCATCTTGAAAACCTGCGTGGGCAGGGATCATAGATGGTCTTGACGACGACATTGCTCACTGAAATAGTTTGTGGTGTTGTCCATCGACCAGAGGTTGTTCTGATTGTAACCGTTATTCCAACTTGAACCCCATGTATAGAAAGTCTCGATGCTGGATACCGTTCATAACGGACATAGTTATCACCGCTGTTCTTGTTGAAAGAACCGTCGGGGAGTGGTATCGGTGCCGGGAAAGGCATCCTTGCGACCAAACTGATAGAAACGGTGTTGTAACCCTGACGCACATTACCGTTGTTCTGCGTGATGGTAATGACGGCGGTTTTGCTTGACACCTCTGTTGGCCACTAGTTTGTTCTGACCTTTTACCTTGACGGAACGCGGGGGCGGAATAGGTGGAGCCGCTCCAAGCGGTGTACTTGAAACCTAAGGTCTCGTTGGTGAAGTTATAGATCTTGTTCTGGAAGTTTGTGCAGGCCACAGTACCCAGCACATCCTGCGGGGCGAACCACAGATGCCAAGACCACATAATGGTGCCCGATGCGTTCTTCACGGCAATGACGGCGTTGCCGTTCTTGATCTTGTCGGCTGGGACATGGAAGTTAAGGTAAGAGTTCTGACCGCTGCCTGTTACCGAAAGGCTGGACGCCTCCACGATGCCACTCTGGTCGGTCCATACGATACTGGCCTGTGAGCAGGATTAGAAGAATTCTGCACGTTGATGTAGGGAGAGGTGATGTCGGCACCGGCATGGTCCTTGAAGTTTTTTCAGAATATAAGTACCTGTGTTCGAGGTTTGATAGGATCTGCTGTTGGTTGCCCTGTTCTTGATGGCGTTGCCATATACCAGCGGTATCTTGTACCAGCCCGGAGCTGAGATGAGGTAAGAGTTGGCGGTGTTCATTGTCTGATATACTCCCTTGAAGTTGTGCATAGAGAGTCGTAGGGGCTACCCAAAGAGTCTTTTTGTGCTGCATCATGCAGCACCTTGTTATATTCGGCAAGCTTGTCGGTGATGTCTTTGGTAACGGTGGTAGAGCCTGTCTCTCCGGTGGCGAGAATGCTGCCGTCGCCCTCGGTCTTGCCCAGCGAGAGCCAAGCGGGCTTGATGGTAGTTTCGGCTTCCCATGTCACGCCGCCGTCCTTGCTCTCCTGATAGCTCATAACCTTCCATTTTACGGGCTGCTGACCTTCAGAGTAACACTGTTGTCATCGCGGGTAGCTCTGCACGGTGTAGGGTGCCGGCGTCGGTTTGGTCGTATTTGAGCTTTATTGTTGTTAGACCGCACCACGGTCAGTACATAGTTCCACTTGGAGTCGTCCTCTGTCAGGGCGTAGGTCTTGGTGGTGCCAGGATTCATGTGCCGGAGAGAGTGGAGGTAAGCACCTTACCGTCGTTGAGGGTAACTTTCACTTGTACATTGTTGCCGGTGAGCGGCTGCGGAATCATGTAGAAGGTGAAGTTGTCGCCAGGCTTGCCCACGATGATGTTGTTAACAGCCTCGGCGGTGCTCACGTTCACCGAACCGTCGCCGCCAAGGGGTGAAGGTGGCGGGAGTGCTAAGGGCTCGACCATGCCGCACCCGCGCCGGTGGTATCGGTTGGCAGCGTGCAGTGTCCCTGCTCCTGGCATTGACAATCTCCACCTTGGTGATGGTCTTGCTCCACGAGAGGTTCTGCCCTACTTTGAAACGCACGGCGGTGAGGGCGTGGCGGAACTTCAGGTTGGTGGTGGGGCGACAAAACGTGTAGCATAGTGCACCCTCACCCGAACAGGCGGTCATAAGGTCTCGCTGAGTCTGTCACTTAGGCTCCACTCGAAGTCAACGTATGGTGCCGCAGTTCCATCCGGCGAGAGCGTAAAGTTTCGGCGTAGGAGACCTCCCGAGGCGACACAGCGAAGAACTCGCCGTGAGGGCTGTACCCACGACCACTGTATGTCCTCCGTCTCAAGTTTGCTGCTGGGCTTCGTGTCTCGATTGTGGAACCACGGCGTATTGATGTTGCTGGAAGATGCCGCGGAAGCCGATGGTGGAGAAATGTCCCAGTTCATTAATCTTCGTGATGTTAGGGCGGGTCTGGGGCGCGTCGGTCACCCTGCGCAGGAGAGGGGGCACACCTGCCGTGGTGGTCTCGATGAGACAGGGTACCCGCGTCGCCGCCCTGTACGGCGAGTTTCTGAGAGGTGAGGTCCTCGGGTGTAAGACCCTGTATGGCAAGCCCGCCCTCGAAGTCCACACAGGGAAACCGCACCGGCGAAGGCGCGGGTATTTCAGTGACAGGCATCACCATGGCTTTCTGTGCGTCGTCCTGCGCGTCGCTCACGTTGAAGGTTACGGCGTGCCTTTATCGCCGCCGTTCGTACCGCCGCCATTGGCGAGGTCGTCGGCACAGGAGGCGAGCATGCCCAATGAGGCGAACATGCCCGACAATAATAAAAGTTTCGTTGTTTTCATTATCTTCTTTTTGTTTGCTTAGTCATTAAAAATACACGAAAGGGGAAAAGTCTCGGATTTTACTATCCGACCATAGGGAATGCATGCGGTGTCAGTCTTCCCACCCTTCCCACATGTTGGACTGCTTGGCACCGCTGATTTCGATGTTATCGTCGTCCTCGTTTGGATCTCTTTTATGGACACGCTTCCGCTCCCGCCGCCTGCCGCTGCAGCATTGGGGCTGACCACCATGATCTGCGCGTCGGCATTCACCTTGATTACTTCTGCCATAGGCCTGACGTAGAGCTTTCTTGAATTCTTGTTCATGATTTATATTTATTATTAACTAAAGTTACAAAAATAAGAATAAGATATTTTTTCTTTTTAATTATGTATTTATTTTATTATAGAAAAGTAAGTTTATATCCCTACTTGCATTACCTTGAACAAAAGCATAAAAAGGCTAACAAAGGGAACTTGCATAAGCCCTTTGTTTATTAAGATTACAGCACGCATATTGCGCGTAAGATATGATATGTAACGCGTGTTTATTGCTACACACTTGTGTGTGTGTGTGTGTGTGTGTGTGTGTGTGTGTTAGCAAAATATTTGAAACCACCAAATACAATGCCTTAAAAGTTGCTAAGAAATAAAAACACTTTCGCACTTTACTAATACTTTGATGTATAAATACATTTCTCTCCACGGCTACAAAGATAAAAAGAATAATTATAATAAAAACGAATAAGAATAAAAATAAAGGTAAAACGAAAAAATAACTTTTATAAGGAGGTATTATTGTTAGTTGGAACATATGACTACATTATTATTTAGGGCTATTATTGGCATAGAAGTTTAAGATAACGAATAAAAGGTATATCAGTCTTTAAAAATATATTGCCTGATGATTCAGGGCGACTCCTACAGAGTCGAAAGTACGATGACATGTTTATGCCCCCAGTCAGCCCTGCAGCATGACTGGGGGTTACGAAAAAGGTAGCTCCTCCAGAGCTATGACACAGTAAAACATAGGGATATTTCCACATGGCACTGACTGCAGAGCAGTCAACGTCTCCATAACTCGAGTCAACCCAAAGGGGTGACCCGAGGGAAAGTAGGTAGCTTTGCGTCGACTCTGGAGGAGTCGCCCAACAAAGTAAACTCAATTATAACGCATGGCGACTCCTCCAGAGTCGAAAAATACCACACCATGTCTACACCCTCAGTCAGCCTGCAGCATGACTGGGGGTTACGGAAAGGTAGCTCTTCCAGAGCTATGATACTGTAGAAACATAGGGATATATCCATACAGCACTGACTGCAGAGCAGTCAACACTGACAACCTCAGGTCAACCCAAAGGTGACCCGAGGAAAAGGCAATACATGTTTAACAACTCTGCAGGAGTCGACCAACAAATAAAGTAAGTCATAATATCGCAGGGCGACTCCTGCAGAGTCGAAAAAGTACCACGATATGACTCATGCCCCCAGTCAGTCTGCAGTATGACTGGGGGTTACGGAAAAGGTAGCTCCTCCAGAGCTATGATACGCTACTGAAGATAGAAAGTAAGAGGAAAGGTAATCAGCAAACTATACTGGTACAATCGAAAGAAATATAGAATACACTTTTCATACTCATAACATATAGATAAGATAGCTAAACGAACAAATGTAGAGTGTATCCATAAAGGTACAACTACTTTGATAGTAACCTAAAACATATCAAGCACACAGCACTGACTGCGGAGCAGTCAACACTCAACAACCTCGGGTCAACCCAAAGGGTGACCCGAGAGAAAAGACAACATATGTTTAACGACTCTGAAGGAGTCGCCCAACAAATAAAAGTAAGTCGTAATATCGCAGGGCGACTCCTCCAGAGTCGAAAGTACTATGTCATGATTATGCCCCCAGTCAGCCCATAGCATGACTGGGGGTTACGAAAAGGTAGCTCCTCCAGAGCCATGATACAGTAGAAACATAGGGATATATCCATAGCCAGCACTGACTGCGGAGCAGTCAACACTACAACCTCGGGTCAACCCAAAGAGTGACCCGAGGAAAAAGGAGGTAGTCATGTCGACTCTGGAGGAGTCGCCCAACAAATAAAAGTAAGTCATAATAACGCAGGGCGACTCCTACAGAGTCGAAAATACCACACCATGTACCTACACCCCCAGTCAGCCTGCAGCATGACTGGGGGTTACTGAAAGGTAGCTCCTCCAGAGCTATGATACTGTAGAAACATAGGGATATATCCATACAGCACTGACTGCAGAGCAGTCAACGACTCATCAACCTCAGGGTCAACCCAAAGGGTGACCCGAGGGAAAGGAGGTAGTTTTGCGTCGACTCTGCAGGAGTCGCCCAACATCTATTTTTATTTCTATAAGGGCATATAGAGCATTAAGGCTCTGTAAAATAAATTGACAAAAACCACAAAAATATTTTCCGATCAAATAGATTTGAAAGCTACATACTATTTTTATTCTCTACCGCCTTATCAGTACCTACAAAAAGTTTTTAGATAAATGAGAAAGCGCAAAAAGAAGATTTTTAGGTCATTACAGCGTAAAGGGTATAAGATTACAACGTCATGAACGAACGTTTACGATGTAACGACAATGCGATTACGATGTAAATGGTATACGATTACGACGTAATGGAAACAAAACAGGAAAGAAAATCGAAAAACGAAAAAAATCAACGAACTAAGATAAATATCTTAGCATCAGCCTCTTATAAACAACGCTCCAAAATTCGAGTATTTGACAGCAAATGGGTATCTGTGCGCAAATACGGAATTTTCAGAAGGGCAGATGTAATATTTTTCTATTCCTTATGACGTATAAAGACCTTTAGCAACTACCTACCCATATATAAACAAAAAGGCCGCAAACCCTTTTTGGGTCTACGGCCTTTCTATATGGATCGTTGTTATAACAACTGTTTCATTATTCAGCTGGCACCTGATCGGCGAAATCAAGAACATTCTTCTTGTTTGCCTCCATGCGCTCATACTCTTTTTCGAACCCACGATAACTTTATCCCACTGACGCATACCCGTTCCGGCAGGAATGAGATGTCCGCAAACAACGTTCTCTTTCATACCTTCCAAACGGTCTACCTTTCCGCGGATAGCAGCCTCGCAGAGTCACCTTTGTTGTCTCCTGGAACGAAGCAGCACTCATGAAGCTCTTTGTACCAAGGGCGGCACGGGTAATACCCTGCAGCACCTGCGTAGAGGTTGCTGGCACTGCATCGCGAACCTGTACAGGGACGAAGGTCACGACGTTTAAGGCTTGAGTTCTCATCACGCAACTTGCGAGCCGAAACAATTTGTCCCTTAACAAGGCTCTCTGAGTCGCCAGCGTCGATGACAACCTTCTTACCCCATATGCGGTCGTTTTCGTCAGAGAAATCGAGTTTATCAATAAGTTCCTGCTCAAGGAAGATAGTATCGCTCTGGGTCGTCGATGCGAACCTTACGCATCATCTGGCGAACGATAATCTCGAAGTGCTTATCGTTGATCTTCACACCCTGCAGACGGTAAACGTTCTGTACCTCATTAACGATGTACTCCTGCACGGCTGTTGGACCTTCGATTGCCAAGATATCAGATGGTGTAATTTCACCGTCTGACAGAGCTGTGCCTGCACGAACAGCGTCGTGCTCCTGAACGAGAATCTGACGTGACAGAGGAACAAGATACTTGCGTTGCTCACCCGTCTTCGATGTAATAATAATCTCACGGTTACCACGCTCAGTTTTACCCATAGTTACCTCACCATCAATTTCAGAAACGACAGCAGGTGTTGATGGGTTTAGCGAGCTTCGAAGAGCTCCTGTACGTGGCAGACCACCAGTAATACCTCCGGCGCTAAACACAGAACGTGGAATACGGATAAGCGTTTCACCAGTTGGGATTGTTTGTCCGTCTTCAATGTTAGCGATATGACCGCCTACAGGGAAGTTGTACGTTCCGAGAACATTGCCGTTTTCGTCCTCAACATCAACTGTTGGAACAAGGTTATGGTCTTTCGATTCGATAATAATACATTCGGTCATACCCGATGTCTCGTCGGTTTCTGACTTGTAAGTGAGTACCCTCGATAACGTTGTGGAAAACGAAGTTTACCTGCATACTCGCTGACAATAACCGCATTAAATGGGTCCCAACGGCAGATAACGTCGCCCTTCTTCACCTTGTCGTCGTTCTTAAAGTACAGTGAGCTACCGTAAAGGTACGTTCATTGTTGCAAGAACAATCTCTGTATTAGGATCGATAAACTGAACTTCCGGCAAGACGGCTCACTACCATCTGGCAGTTGACTTCTGTGTCACCGCTCTTATCAACAAACGGTACAGTGCGCAGACCATCAAACTTAAGTTTAGCATCGTATTTCGACTTGATAGAGGCATTAGCCGTAGCGTTTTCTGCCACACCACCCGAGTGGAAGGTACGAAGTGTAAGCTGTGTACCAGGCTCACCAATAGCTTGTGCAGCAATCACGCCGACAGCCTCACCAAGGTGTACCATTTTCGAGGTAGCCAAGTTGCGACCGTAGCACTTGCGACAAACGCCCTTCTTGCTCTCACAGGTAAGAACCAGAACGAATTTCAACCATCTCAACGCCAGCGTCTTCGATAGCCTTTGCTCTTTCTTCGGTAATTTCTTCGCCTGCTTGACAAACTACTTCATTGGTATGTGGATTGACAACGTCGTGTACTGACACACGTCCAAGAATGCGTTCTGCAAGAGTAGAGATAACCTCATCACCATCTTTAAGAGCACGACATTCAAGACCACGCAATGTACCACAATCGTCTTCAGTAATAATAACATCGTGTGAAACGTCAACCAAACGACGTGTAAGGTATCCCGCATCGGCAGTCTTCATAGCTGTATCGGCAAGACCCTTTACGCGCACCGTGTGATGCAATAAAGTACTCTTGCACCGACATACCCTCCTTCAAGTTATTAAGAATAGGGTTCTCAATGATTGAATTGCCCCTCGGCTCCTGCTTTCTGCGGCTTAGCCATCAGACCACGCATACCTGCGAGCTGTGCAATCTGGTCAGCACTACCACGCGCACCAGAATCGAGCATCATAAATACAGCATTGAAGCCTTGGTCAGCCTCAGTCATGTGTTTCATCAACCGCCTTCTTCAGGTTGTCGTTAACGTGTGTCCATGCGTCGATGACCTGATTGTAACGTTCCTTATCGGTGATAAGACCCATATCGAAAGTTGGCTGTGATTTCGTTTACCTCGTCCTGACCCTTCTTCACAATAGCTGGTTTCTCAGCAGGAACAATAATGTCATCAAGGTTGAAAATGAAAGACCTGCCAAATATGACATGCGATAACCCAGATTCTTGATACCATCAAGGGAAAGGTACAAGCACGAGCCATACCTACCGTCTTAATAACGGCTGAGATAAGGTTACTGCAATGACTTCTTTGAAATGATACCATTGAAGAAACCTAACTCCTCAGGAATAATTTGGTTTTACGATAATACGACCTGGTGTAGTTTCTATAATCTGTTTTACAGGCTTGCCATCAACGACATCGTTAACAAGACACTTAACGAGCGCATGCTCATCACAGCGGTTTTCGTTAAAGGCAACGATTGCCTCTTCAGGGCCGTAGAAGGTTAAACCTTCTCCCTTTGCTCCAGGACGAATCTTTTGTAATATAATAGAGACCAAGCACCATGTCCTGTGAAGGAACGGTAACAGGGGCACCGTTAGCAGGGTTAAGAATGTTGTGGCTCTGAAGCATCAGTACCTGTGCTTCAAGAACAGCCTCATTGCTTAATGGGAGGTGAACAGCCATCTGGTCACCATCGAAGTCGGCGTTGAACGGTGTACATGCCAATGGGTGCAACTGCAATGCCCTTACCCTCAATAAGCTTTGGCTGGAATGCCATTACTGACAAACGGTGCAGTGTAGGCGCACGGTTCAGCAGGACTGGGTGACCCTTCATCACGTTCTCCAGAATATCCCAGATAACAGACTCACGACGGTCAACAATCTTCTTAGCACTCTTCACTGTCTTTACAATGCCGCGCTCAATAAGCTTACGAATAATGAACGGTTTGTATAGTTCGGCAGCCATCAATTTTGGCAGACCGCACTCGCCCATTTTTCAGCTCTGGACCAACAACGATAACCGAACGAGCAGAATAGTCTACACGCTTACCGAGGAGGTTCTGACGGAAACGACCTTGCTTACCTTTCAAAGAATCAGAAAGTGACTTGAGAGGACGGTTTGATTCACTCTTTACTGCACTTGCCTTACGGCTGTTGTCAAAGAGAGAATCGACAGCCTCTTGCAGCATACGTTTCTCATTACGGAGGATAACCTCAGGTGCTTTTATCTCAATGAGTCGTTTCAGACGATTGTTACGAATAATAACACGACGGTAGAGGTCGTTGAGGTCAGAAGTAGCAAAACGACCACCATCGAGTGGTACCAACGGACGAAGCTCTGGTGGGATAACAGGAATAATCTTCATGATCATCCACTCAGGCCTATTGATATCCATTGATGCACGGAAAGCCTCTACTACCTGCAGACGCTTCAAAGCCTCTGTTTTGCGCATCATGCTAGTATCATTATTTGCGCGGTCGCGGAGCTCATAGCTCAAGCGGTCAAGGCCTGTGAGACCCTTGTCGTCAGCTTCTGCCAAACGATGAAGTAAGTCGACAACAGCCTCTGCACCCATCTTGGCGATGAAACTTATTTGGATCAGAATCGTCGAGAAGGTCGTTATTAGGATCAACCTTATTATCAATGATGTCGAGATACTCTTCTTCTGTCAGCAAGTCGAGCTCGTGCGAGCCGTTCATATCACCAACACCCTCGGCATCTTTCATACCAGCTACCATACCGGGCTTGATAACAATATATTTCTCGTAATAAATAACTGCATCAAGGCTCTTGGTTGGCAGACCGAGCAAATAACCAATCTTATTAGGTAATGAGCGGAAGTACCAGATATGAGCTACAGGCACAACGAGCTCAATATGACCACTGCGCTCACGACGAACTTTTTCTCGGTAACTTCTACACCACAACGGTCGCAGACAATACCCTTATATCTGATACGTTTGTACTTTCCACAGGCACACTCATAGTCCTTTGTAGGACCGAAGATGCGCTCACAGAAGAGTCCGTCGCGCTCAGGTTTATAAGTACGATAGTTGATGGTTTCAGGCTTAGTAACCTCGCCATACGAATTTTCCTTAATCTCCTCGGGTGAGGCGAGACTAACGGTAATCTTCGTGAAATTAGTCTTTACCTTTGTATCTTTCTTTGAAAGCCATATTTCTAACTGTTCAATTTTCTTTTATTAATCTAACTTCACACTCAGTCCAAGACCGCGAAGTTCATGGAGAAGTACATTCAGCGACTCAGGAATACCTGGCGTTGGCATTGGGTCGCCTTTGACAATAGCCTCATAAGCCTTTGAACGGCCTGTGACATCATCACTCTTAATGGTCAGCATCTCCTGAAGTACATGGCTAGCGCCAAAGCCCTCAAGAGCCCAAACTTCCATCTCACCAAAACGCTGTCCACCGAACTGCGCCTCACCTCCAAGAGGCTGTTGGGTGATGAGAGAATACGGACCAATAGAACGGGCGTGCATCTTATCTTCAACCATGTGTCCAAGTTTCAAGAAGTAAGTGATACCTACAGTAGCCTTCTGGTCGAAAGGTTCACCTGTTTCTCCATCATAAACAGTAGTAGAACACAGATTAGGTAAGCCTGCCTTGTCAGTCCACTCTTTCAAATCATCTAGTTTTGCACCGTCGAAGATAGGGTGTTGCAAACTTAACGCCAAGGTTCTTTCCAGCAGCTCCAAGAATCGCTTCGAAAATCTGTCCAAGGTTCATACGCGAAGGCACACCCATTGGGTTAAGAACCAAGTCAACAGGACGTCCATCAGCAAGGAATGGCATATCCTCGGCACGTACAATCTTAGACACAATACCCTTGTTACCATGACGTCCAGCCAACTTATCGCCAACATGAATCTTACGTTTCTTTATGCGATATAGACTTTAGCCATTTTGAGAACGCCAGAAGGAAGGTCATCACCAATAGTGATAGCAAACTTGCGACGGCTTTGCTCTGCTAGAGATGCTTATCCTTGCGGATATAATTCATAATTAAGCGCTGGATAAGACTATTGATATGTGCATCGTCTGTCCAATCGCAGCTCTGAATACCATCGTATTCCAAATTCATCAAAGCTGCAACAGTAAACTTACTGCCCTTTGTGATAATCTCAGCATCGGTGTAATCCTTTAACACCTGCACAAGTCTTATCCTTTTGTCAGTGTGAGGAGCTTATCAACAAGCATGCTCTTCAGCTCCTGTCCCTTTGCCTCATACTCTTCATCGATATGCTGCAGGATTATCTTATCTTGTTTCTTTTGATTCGCGAGTTTTAACTGCGCGAGAGAACATCTTCTTGTCGATAACAACACCACTAAGCGAAGGATTAGCCTTCAATGAAGAATCTTTCACATCACCAGCCTTATCGCCGAAGATAGCACGAAGAAGTTTTTCTTCAGGTGAAGGATCGCTTTCACCCTTAGGTGAAATCTTACCAATCATGATATCACCTGGCTCAACGCGTGCTCCGATACGGATAACACCGTTATCGTCCAAATCCTTGGTAGCTTCTTCGCTTACATTTGGAATATCATTAGTGAAGACTTCCATACCACGCTTAGTTTCTCGTACATCAAGAGAATATTCATCTACGTGAACAGAGGTAAGAACGTCCTCGCGTACCATGCGCTCTGAAATAACAACAGCATCCTCATAGTTATATCCCTTCCATGGCATATAAGCTCACCAAAAGGTTACGACCAAGAGCAAGTTCGCCATTTTTCAGTTGCATAACCTTCAGTTAGAATGTCGCCCTTTTTAACGCGCATACCTTTATTACAGATAGGACGAAGGTCGATAGTCATGTTCTGGTTTGTACGACGGAACTTAGGAATTCTGTATTCTTTTCAGAGCAGGCTCGAAAGCTAACAAATTCGTCTTCCTCAGAGCGATCGTAAAGAATACGGATAGTTGTTGAATCAACATAGTCGATAACACCATCGCCCTCAGCAGTAATCATAGTACGGCTATCTTCGCACACCTGCTTCTCAAGTCCTGTTCCTACAATAGGAGCATCGTTGTGAAGCAATGGAACTGCCTGGCGCATCATGTTACATCCCATCAATGCACGGTGACCGTCATCATGCTCAAGGAAAGGAATAAGACTTGCCGAAACAGAAGCAATCTGCTGTGGAGACACGTCCATCAAACTAACATTGTCTGGAGATACAACAGGGAAAATCAGCGGCAAAACGACAGTGTGCAAAGTCGCGTTTAAATGTACCGTCCTCATTCAGAGGAGCATTTCCCTGAGCAATAAGTTGTCCATCTTCCTCTTCTGCTGTAAGGAAGACAACTTTTATTATTATCCATATCAACTTGGGCATCACCGACCTTACGATAAGGTGTTTCGATAAAAACCAAGCTCGTTGATAGTGGCATAAGTACAAAGTGAAGAAATAAGACCAATGTTTGGACCTTCAGGCGACTCGATAGGACACAAGCGACCATAGTGAGTATAGTGGACGTCACGAACCTCGAAGCCCGCACGCTCACGAGAAAGACCGCCAGGACCAAGAGCTGAAAGACGACGCTTGTGAGTAACCTCAGCAAGTGGGTTTGTCTGGTCCATAAATTGGCTTAGAGGTTTGTTCCAAAGAAAGAATTGATAACGCTTGAAATAGTCTTTGCGTTAATCAAATCAGTTGGAGTAAACACCTCATTATCACGAACGTTCATGCGTTCGCGAATTGTACTGACTCATACGAGCAAGACCAATGGAGAATTGGTTACCCAACTGCTCGCCTACTGTACGAACACGACGATTTGATAAATGGTCGATATCGTCAACTGTCGCATTAGAATTTAACAAGTTTAATAAGATACTTGATAATCTCGATGATATCTTCTTTTGTTAAAACGCTGATTTCAGAAGTAATATCAAGTCCTAACTTCTTGTTGATACGATAACGACCAACCTCTCCAAGATCATAACGCTTATCAGAGAAGAAAAGATTCTGGAACACTTCGCGTGCGCTCGCATCATCTGCAGGGTCAGCATTACGAAGCTGTCGATAAATATAACGAACCGCTTCTATCTCAGAGTTACTTGGATCCTTTGCTAAAGTATTGAATATAATTTCATACTTGCTTGCAGATTCCTCATTCTTGTGAACAAGAACCGCTGCTGCTCCACTTTCAAGGATAGCATCGAAATTATCTTCTGTAATTTCAGTTTCACGCTCCAAAATGACTTCATTGCGCTCAACTGTTACAACTTCTCCTGTCTCTTCATCAACAAAGTCTTCATTCCAACTCTTCAGAACACGAGCAGCAAGTGTACGACCAAGAAGTTCTTTCTTGTTTCGCTTATTAACTTTTACCTCTTCTGCAAGATCAAAAAAATCTGAAGAATATCTTTATCGCCCTCATAACCGATAGCACGGAGTAACGTTGTAACAGGTAACTTTCTTCTTACGGTCAATGTAAGCGTACATCACATTATTAATATCCGTCGCGAAATTCAATCCACGAGCCCTTAAAAAGGAATAATACGAGCACTATACAACACTGTACCATTAGCATGAACTCCTTGACCAAAGAACACTCCTGGAGAACGATGCAACTGAGCAACTACAACGCGCTCAGCGCCATTGATGACGAACGTTCCATTATCAGTCATGTATGGAATTGTACCCAAGAAAAACATCTTGAATAAACGTACCAAAGTCTTCATGATCAGGATCGGTACAGTAGAGCTTCATCTTTGCCTTCAAAGGTACACTATATGTTAGACCACGCTCAAGACACTCATCAATAGTGTAACGAGGCGGATCAATATAGTAATCCAAGAACTCAAGAACGAAATTATTACGCGTGTCAGTAATAGGGAAATTCTCTGCGAAAACCTTATACAGACCGTCATTCTTGCGTTCCTCAGGCGGAGTATCCAACTGTAGGAAATCACGGAAAGACTTCAGCTGAACGTCTAAGAAATCCGGAAATGGATATGGATTGTGGACGCTAGCGAAATTAATTCGGTTATTAACAACGTGTGACATAAATTATTGTTTGGTCAAATACCTTACTCACCGAAAAGGTGATAGAAAAATGTGTCAAAAGACACAAAAAGGTTAGGACTTACCGACTGGGCAAAATCCTAACCATCTTTAATATTTTGCTATATTTATTACTTTTACTGCAATAATAAAAATATAAAACAGTAAAAACTAACTTATTGGCAAGGAAGCTAAATTACTTCAGCTCAACCTTTGCACCTGCTTCTTCAATAGCCTTCTTCAGGTTCTCAGCTTCGTCCTTAGAAACACCCTCCTTAATAGTAGCAGGAGCACCCTCTACGAGAGTCTTAGCTTCTTTTCAGACCGAGACCGCAAGCCTCCTTTAACTGCCTTAACAACCTGGAGCTTTGCTGCACCTACATCAGTGAGAACAACGTCAAAAGAAGACTTTTTCTTCAGCTGAACCACCATCAGCAGCACCACCAGGAGCAGCAGCTACAGCAACAGCTGCAGCAGCAGGCTCGATACCATACTCGTCCTTCAGGACCTGTGCCAACTCATTAACTTCTTTAACAGTAAGATTTACTAATTCTTCTGCAATAGCTTTTACGTCTGCCATTTTTATTCTAAATTTTAATTTTGTACGTTAAATAATTGTTTGACTTTACCGTTTATGCCTTATATGAGATATTTATTTATTCTCTAGTCATTAACGTTTTTTTATTCAGGACGCTCGCCCTAAAGTCTTAAGCACACCGTGAATAGTGCCAGCACCTGACTGAAGAGCAGAAACAACGTTCTTTGCTGGAGATTGTAACAGAGCCACAATATCTGCAATAACTTCGTTCTTACTCTTAATAGAAGCAAGCTCATTCAGTTTGTCAGCTCCTACATAGAAGCCTTCTTCTGCATAAGCAGCTTTTAGAGAAGGGACACCAGCCTTAACGATATCTTTATCCTTCAGAAGCTTTGCAGGAACATTTGCTGTCGTTGTAAACATAACAGCAGTGCTACCCTTAAGCGTTCCATAAAGTTCAGAGAAATCAATATCTGAGGCCTCAAACGCTTTGTGAAGAAGTGTATTCTTCACAACAACCAATTTTATCTCATTCTTGAAACACTTGCGACGAAGTGAAGAGGTAGCCTCTGCATTCAATCCGGCAATATCTACCAGATAGAAATGAGGATATTCCTTCATCTTGTTGCCAAGGTCAACAATAATAGTATCTTTTTACTTCTTTTCTTCATTTTACCAAACTTTTAGAGTTATTCAACCGATTTAGGATCAATCTTGATACCCTTACTCATTGTGCTTGAAAGGAAGATACTCTTAATGTAAGTACCCTTAGCCGCAGCAGGTTTAAGACGGATAACAGTGTTGATAAACTCTTTTTGCATTACCATAAATCTGATCAGCAGTCATAGAAACCTTACCAATAGAAGTATGAATAATACCAGCCTTATCAACCTTAAAGTCAATCTTACCTTGCTTAACATCTTCGACAGCCTTTGCAACATCCATTGTCACAGTACCGCTCTTAGGGTTAGGCATTAAGCCACGAGGACCGAGTATACGACCCACTGAACCTACCTTACCCATGCAAGAAGGCATAGTAATAATAACATCAATTTCTGTCCAGCCAGCTTTGATCTTTTCGATATACTCATCAAGACCAACATAATCAGCTCCAGCTGCCTTAGCAGCTTCTTCCTGATCAGGAGTACAGAGGCAGAGCACACGAACAGTCTTACCAGTTCCGTTAGGAAGTGACACAACGCCACGAACCATCTGGTTAGCTTTTACGTGGGTCTACACCCAAACGTACGTCAATATCCAGAGATGCATCAAATTTGGTAGTAGTTATTTCCTTTACCAACTCTGAAGCCTCCTTCAAAGTATATACCTTCCCTGCTTCAACCTTATCAGCTACTGATTTCTGATTTTTGTCAGTTTTCTCATTTTACTTAATTAAATTGAAGTGTTAATTATTTACCAGGGAAGTCCCCTTTAACAGAAATACCCATACTACGAGCAGTACCAGCTACGAGACGCATAGCGCTTTCTACGGTAAAGCAGTTCAAATCTGCCATCTTGTCCTCAGCGATAGCCTTTACCTGTTCCCAAGTAACGCTACCAACTTTATTACGATTAGGCTGACCAGAACCTGACTTAACCTTAGCTAACTCTTTTCAACTGTATTGCTGCAGGAGGAGTTTTAATTACGAAGCTGAATGACTTATCAGTGTAGTATGTGATAACGACTGGTAATACTTTACCAGCTTTATCCTGGGTACGGGCGTTGAACTCCTTGCAGAACCCCATGATATTGATACCCTTAGAACCCAATGCAGGTCCTACTGGGGGCGAAGGATTTGCAGCGCCTCCTTTAATCTGTAATTTGATTAATCCAGCAACTTCTTTTAGCCATTTCTTTTTAAATATAAATTTTGAAACGTATAAAAAGCCTCTTAAAGTCCGTAACAACTATTCAGCGACTTTCTCAACTTGCATAAAACTAAGTTCTAACGGAGTTTTACGTCCGAAAGATCTTAACCATAACCTTGAGCTTGTGCTTCTCAGTATTAATATCTTCTATTATACCTTCAAAGCCTGTAAAAGGTCCATCGATAACCTTCACTGTTTCATCGAGTACATAAGGAACAGAAACTTCAGCTTCCATTTCAGACTCTTCAGCAGCTCCAATCATTCGATTAATTTGTGACTGAGGAACCGGAATAGGTTCACTAAGTCCACCCAAGAAACCTAAACAATTAGGCATAAACCGTAAAGTAGAAGCCACATCGGGCGTCATGCTACATTCTACAAAAAAACGTATCCTGGTAGAGAAGTCTTCTCTTTTTCAACGATTTTGCCACCACGCTGAACAGCATGCTTCTCCATAGGTATAAGCACCTGAGAAACATGATCTGAGAGCGACGTGTTATGTTTCATTTCAGCCTCAATATACTCTTTGAGTTTGGCTTCCTTTCCACTAACAGCACGCATAACGTACCATTTTATTACTTGTATCTGCCATTGTTGTAAAAAGATTAACCTGGATAAACAACACCCATCAGGTTCTTGAACACAAAAATCCATAACAAAACACAACCAACGCAATGATAAAGGGAAGCAGTTAAAAACTATCATGGCGCTGTGTGTCAGCTCACGGCTTGTTGGCCAAGTTGTCTTATGCGCAAGTTCATCATAGCAACACTTGCAATAATTTACAAACCTTTTTAAACATAATATCTGCTTTTTGGCACGGGTTGGAAGGCTCGAACTCCCGACACCTGGTTTTGGAGACCAGTGCTCTACCAACTGAGCTAAACTCCGTAGAAAGTCTCCGCAACGCAGCTGCGGAGACTTTATCATATCATTGAAAGATTAACTCTTCTAAACTTTTGAAGTTAATTCTTACTCCTTAACGTCAGGAAGAATCTGAGTAATCTGGCCAGAGCCTACTGTACGACCACCCTCGCGGATAGCGAAACGAAGACCCTCATTCAGAGCAACCTTGTAAATCAAAGTAACTTCAATCTCAACATTGTCACCAGGCATTACCATATCAACTCCTTCAGGAAGTGTAATCTCACCAGTACAGTCCATAGTACGGAGATAGAACTGAGGACGATAACGGTTACCGAATGGAGTATGACGACCACCCTCTTCCTTCTTCAGCACGTAGATAGATGCCTTGAAGTGATCATGAGGAGTGATAGCTCCTGGGTGCACAACAACCATACCGCGCTTGATTTCTTCTTTATCGATACCGCGGAGAAGAAGACCTACATTGTCACCTGCTTCACCTTCGTCAAGAACCTTACGGAACATTTCAACACCAGTAATTACAGACTTCTTGTCCTCACCAAGACCAAGCAGCTGAACTTCATCGCCAACCTTACAACGACCAGTCTCGATACGACCAGTTGCTACAGTACCACGACCTGTGATAGAGAATACATCCTCAACAGGCATCAAGAAAGGTTTATCAACCTCACGTGTAGGTTCCTGAATCCAGTTATCAACTGTTTCCATCAACTCCATAACGCTGTCTTCCCACTTAGCAACACCATTCAGCGCACCAAGAGCAGAACCAGAAACAATAGGAGTATCTTCTTCGTATCCATAAGAAGTCAGAAGATCTTGAACATCCATCTTAACGAGGTCAATCATTTCCTCGTCAACTTCTGGGATCATCACACTTGTTCAAGAATACAACCAAACGAGGTACGTTCACCTGACGAGCAAGAAGAACGTGCTCACGAGTCTGAGGCATAGGACCATCAGTAGCAGCACACAACAAGAATTGCACCATCCATCTGAGCAGCACCAGTTACCATGTTCTTCACATAGTCGGCGTGACCAGGACAGTCAACGTGAGCGTAGTGACGATTTGCAGTTTCATACTCAATGTGGGCAGTATTAATGGTAATACCACGCTCCTTCTCCTCAGGAGCATTGTCAATCTGATCGAAATGACTTAACATCCTCACCAGTTCCCAGACGATCGTGCAGCACCTTAGAGATGGCTGCTGTCAGAGTAGTCTTACCGTGGTCAACGTGACCAATAGTACCAATGTTAACATGCGGTTTCGTACGCACATAGACCTCTTTAGCCATAGCTTTACTTTTTTTATTATAATAAATTAAATTATCTAATGAATTTATTGTCTTTCTTCTCTGCTACATTGAATAGTGGTAGAAGTAGAGCTGTAACTGAGAGTTGAACTCAGGACCTCTTCCTTACCAAGGAAGTGCTCTACCACTGAGCTATTACAGCGAAGGTTTTTAGAGCGGAAAACGGGGCTCAAACCCGCGACCCCCAGCTTGGAAGGCTAGTGCTCTATCAACTGAGCTATTTCCGCAAGACTTACTTTCTGTAAGAGTGGGTGGTGATGGATTCGAACCACCGAAGGCAAGAGACCAGCAGATTTACAGTCTGCCCCATTTGGCCACTCTGGTAACCACCCTAAAAATATTGTTTTACTTTTTTTAAAGACCGTTTCGTCTCATCTTCTACTTGAACCCTCGTTTGAGGAGCCTCTTGTCGGATTCGAACCAACGACCCCGAGATTACAAATCACGTGCTCTGGGCCAACTGAGCTAAAGAGGCAGTTCTTTGCAGCCTTTAAGACTTACACAGACTCGTTATAAAACGGCTGCAAAGATACTACATATTTTCAAATATCCAAAAACTTTTCGAGAAATTTTTTTAGTGATTTCTCATTTTTTTCTTTAAACTTCTCGAGTTGTACTCGCATAGCATCTACACACTGATCAACACCTTCTTCAAAGCTATCACACGTCTTCGTTACAAACAAAGGATTTCCTCCTGGAACGGTAACAGTGATATTAGTTTCTTTATTGTGCGCAGTAGCCGGCTTTACAACTTTTAATTGCACCTCTACTTTCTTAATATCTTCGAATGATTTTTTTCCAACTTGGCAATTTTCTTTTCGATAAATGCCTGTAACTTTTCGGTAGCATCGAAGTGAATCGACTGAATTTTAACGTCCATATTTACCTCCGTTTTAATGGTTAAACTTATGTTTAAATATTGAACTCACGCCCTTGGGTGGGCGTCTTTGTATATTCGTTTAAGCTGTTCGAAAGTGGTATGGGTGTAGATTTCCGTCGTCGAGACGCTTTCATGACCCAATAAGCGTTTTACACTTTCTATACCTGCACCATGATTTAGCATCGCCGTAGCGAAAGTATGCCTCAACACATGAGGTGACAGCTTTTTGAGGGTACACACCGCGAAAGATGTTTTTTTACCTCATTTCGAACTTGCTGCGAGGTCATTCTATAACCTTTTTTTCGGTTAAAAAGAATGCATCGTCAAGACGATTTACCTCTCTGTTTCGAACAAGTCGATAATGTTGGAAAGTTTCTTCCAGTTCTTTGCCAAAAGGGAATTAAACGCTGTTTATTACCCTTTCCTGTTACTTTTCAGATGATTTTCTGTAAAATCTATCGATTTTTCGTCCAATCCTGTCAGTTCAGAAAGGCGCATTCCCGTCTCATAGAAAGTCATTATAATTGTGCGCGCACGCACATCTTTTATATGTATCTTCCCACATATCATCGTCCAAGAGCCGATTAATTTCGTCCTCTTTCAGAAATTGCGGCAGAGGCTTATTCTTCTTTGGAGCTTCTATGTTATGAGCAGGGTCTTGCTCTACCAAGCGGTGAGCCAGAGCGAAACGGTAGAGAGAACGTACTGCTGACAGCCTACGGCTCACGCTCGTAGCCTTATTTCCCTTCTCTATCATGCTCTCCATCCAGTCACGAATCACATCACTGTCAATCGTTTCCCAATCAAGATGATCATTAAGAGCCTTAAAAAAAACTTCAAAATGCCCTAAATCGCATCTATAGCTTTCAACGGTTTCGGGCGAGCGTCTAAGCTCATATTGAAGGTAATTTAAGAACTCTTCTACCATAATCAGCGTTGCTTCCTATCGATTTTATCGAATGTTTCTGGCAACGAATATACCTAAAATTCTTTTTAACTACCAAATTTAGTAGAAGAAAAATTTTACTCTTCTTCGCGACGAAGCTTCTGTACATAGATAGCGTGCTCCATCTTGAGACGTTTCTTTACAGATGGCTTGTCAAACTGTTGACGAGCACGAAGCTCTTTAACAACACCTGTTTTTTCAAACTTTCTTGAATTTCTTGAGAGCTCTTTCGATGTTCTCGCCATCCTTTACTGGTACAATAATCATTTTGTTTTGGTTTAAAAATTTTAATGTTACACATATTTTGGAGCATAAAACTCCAATTTGGGTTGCAAAATTACATCTTATTTTTTAATAACCAAATCTTTAGATTGCTTTTTACCCAACAGACTTATACACAACCTTCTCTTTACAAGTGCCCTACTTTTTGCGTAGCCCGCTTTAACTGCCAAAAAGACTGTCGTATGACTCACACACAAAAAGAACCTATCAGTTTCTTCTATTTGGTACGTTCTTTATTTCTAACCAAACAAAGTCTTTTATGTCAGTATGCTAACTATACGGCGGACGTCGTACAACCCGTATGGCGAACGTGACACAACCTGTACTACGACCGCCACACAACGTGTATGACGGCCGTCACACCCACCCCACAAGCCAAAAACTACTTACCATTACAGCTTAAGAAGCGCACCAAACAAACAATATCTATTAACTATTAACCTGTAAAAACATAGCTTAAATAAACATGAACGTCTAAAAAAATATTGAGAGTAACATTCGGCTATATCTCAGAATCTTTATATATTTGCAAAAATTACGAAAAACAGCCGATTGCTATGCAAATTCTTCTTGCCAACGCCAAAAAATAATGAACCGTAAAGGCTACCACGATGGTACCCTACGACAACCAAAGCCTCGTTTTCATCACGAGGCCGAGATATTTGCACGTGAGTTAGGCGCCCTTTCGGTTGAAGAACTGGCTATCGTTTTGAATTGTAATCAGAAAATTGCAGCCGAGAATTTGCTTCGCTTTCAATCGTTTGCGGTAAGCGATGAGTATATCCCTGCTATCCTTGCTTATAACGGACAGGCATACAAATACCTACGAGCAGCTGAGTTTGATGCAACCGACTTCACCTTTTGCACAACAGCATCTGTTTCATTCTGTCGTTTCTTTACGGAATGCTTCGGCCTTTAGACCTTATTCACCCCTATCGACTTGAGGAACGTTGTCAGCTGACAGCAACAGGTGATAAAAAGTCTTGCCGACTTCTGGAAAGAGCGTCTTACCGATGTACTTATTAATACGGTAAAGGCTGACGATGGCATTTTAGTGCACCTTGCCACAGAGGAATACGAACATCTTTTTAACTGGCGACGTGTTTGCGACGAGGGTAAACGTAATATCGACCATTATTCATGGTCGACAAAGGTATTGAATTAAAAACCGTTACTGTACACGCAAAGAGCTGCCGTGGAGCAATGACAGGATACATCATTCGCAACAAAATTGTGGACCCAGAACAATTAAAAAGGGTTCACGCTTAACGGATACGAATATCAATCTAATTACGGGGGACGCACAGCATCCTCATTTTATAAGCAAATAAAAAAGAACATGGAAACAGGACAAAAACTACCCGAAAAACTTGGGCTTTGACCAAGACGGAAAAAGAGTGGAAAAACAAGTGAGTTGGCTGGGAAAAAGGTTGTACTCTATATCTATCCTAAAGATTCTACTCCAGGCTGCACCAATCAGGCTTGCAGCTTGCGCGACAATTATGAGCGTTTTTATTGCACAAGGCTATGTAGTTATTGGCGTAAGCGCACAAGATGCAAAAGTCGCATAAGAAGTTCATTGAGAAATATAGCCTACCCTTTCCTCTCATTTGCGATACCGAACATCGACTGATGGACGAGCTGGGTGTGGGGAGTGAAAAAGATGGCTGGCAGAACCTACATGGGAGCCTTCCGTACAACATTCATCACAGATGAAGAAGGCACTATCGTTCAAATCTTTTACCCCAAAAGAAATTAAGGTAAAAAGAACATGCCGAACAGATTTTAGGCAAATAATCTGATAGCAGAAACCAACAGCATCTACTGCTAGTTAAACAACAAATCCACAATACCTTTTATAGATATTGTGGATTTGTTTATATATCCCTATCAACTAAAAAGACTAACAAAATAGTTCTCTTTTTCGTAAGCAGTTATCGGTTTTAATTTTCTCACTTTAATAGCTGTTCTAAAGTATTGTACAAAAGGCACTCCGTATCGTGCACATGTTATTCGTACATTGTCATAACGATAAAAAAACCTGTTGAGCAAACTACATACATTTTTCCTGACCGCGCAAAAAGCCCCATTTCAAGCAACGAGATAGGGCGATTTACTTTTTCCATAAAAGTTCATGATTATCAAGTCGGCAGCTTCAAGATGCTCCAATTCCCAATTAACTTGATAATCCATTTCACCAGGCCTTGACACGTCCCAATGCTCTTGGCGTGGGTTAAAAAGCAACCATTTTCCACCGAAAAGATTCAAAGCGTTTAGCTATCAATGTCTGCCAATCGACACTGTTTCCCATATCAATAGTTCCTGCTAAAAATACTTTTATAGCTCCCAACGTGTCCTGTTTATTAGCTATTGTTTCGTGCGGACGAAGCATAACAACCTGCCCCAACGTTTTATTGGCAAATGCAGTAGCAAATAATAACCAGGCTGTAATAAAAAGCTTTTGTTCTTAATTTCATGGTGTAGTTTTTACCTTATTATATTAGAACATATTTTTAACAATACTTCAGTTAACGAATAGAATAAAAAAGCCATGAGTTACACCTTATTTTATTGATAAGTATTTACTCATGGCAGTATCGTTTAACCCACGTTACCTACCTTCACAAGATATTCGGCTATCTGAACAGCATTTAACGCAGCACCTTTTCTAATTTGATCTCCCGTAAGCCAAAGCGTATTACCATTGTCGTCAGCTAAGTCTTTACGAACGCGACCAACATAAATATCGTCCTTTCCTGCACTTTCCAAAGGCATTGGATAAAACATAATTCTGAGGGTCATCAACCAAACTAACACCCGGTGCAGCCTTTAAGGCCTCGCGAATTTCCTCTACACTCAAGGGGCGTTCAGTTTCAAAACCAAACACTTTCTGAATGACTTCGAAGTGAAGATACACGTACACATCGTTGCCGAAGTGCGCACATCGGAGTGCATTATTTTACGTGTCTCGTTAAACATCTTCATTTCTTCCTTTGTGTAATCAGTAGGAGTCATCTTATCTATTTGTGGAATGACATTATAAGCCAACTGATGGGGGAACTTCTCTATTGTGTTTACACGTCCTTCTTCCAACATTTCTTTATACTGCTGCTCCAGTTCTTTCATGGCGGCAGCACCAGCACCAGAAGCGCTTTTGATAGCTGGCAATATGCACTTTACGAATATGGCTGAGTTTCTCAATAGGGTTAAGAACCACCACCATCATAATAGTCGTGCAATTAGGATTAGCTATTATGCCACGCGGACGTACGAGGGCGTCCTCCGCATTAATCTCAGGGACAACCAAAGGAACATCATCTTCCATACGGAATTGGCTGGAATTATCAATCATTACCGCGCCATACTTGGTAATTGTATCAGCAAATTCTGCTGAAACATCACCACCAGCAGAGGTAAATACTATATCAATATCTTTGAAATCATCATTATGTTGAAGCTCTTTTACAGTATATTCTTTTTCCCTTAAATGAATATTTGCGCCCCACACTACGCTTTGATCCGAATAAAAACCAGTTCGTCAAGAGGGAAATTTCTTTCTGCAAGAATGCGCAGAAACTCTTGTCCCTACAGCGCCGCTTACTCCAACAATTGCTACTTTCATAAGCTGTTATCTTTATAACTTTTAAATATAATAACACTATCTGCTTGCAAAATTACAACTATTTCTCCGATATAACAACAATATGTAATTGTTTTATTCTATTGGTATATAGGAAAGTTCTTCGCAGTTTTCACCCTTGTACAACGTTTTTTTACTACCTTTGTGGCTGATAAGAAAAGACTTACAACACATGCCACACATAGCATCATACTTTCCCATTACTGACCCCACGCTCATATTCTTCGTGGTTTTACTCATTATTTTGTTAGCACCTATCATTATGGGTAAGCTGCGAATCCCTCATATTATTGGTATGGTGCTTGCTGGTGTTGTGGTAGGACAATATGGCTTTAATATATTGTCGCGCGATGCGTCTTTCGAACTTTTCGGGCGAGTGGGCCTCTATTACATCATGTTTTTGGCCTCGCTCGAAATGGATATGGAGGGATTAAAGCGTAACAAATACCGCACTTTGGTATTTACTATGCTTACATTCAGCTTTCCTTTTATCCTGATGTATGTAGCAGGTATCAGTCTTCTGAACTACATGCCAATGGCAGCATTGCTGTTAGGTATCATCATGTCGTCGAACACGTTAGTATCTTATCCTATCGTTAGCCGATACGGCTTACAGAACAAAGATTGTGTTACGCTTAGTGTAGGGGCTTCAATGGTAAGTTTATCTGCTGTCGCTGGTATGTCTTGCAGCAATAGTAGCATCGCATGAAGGAACTGGCGATATACTATTTTTGGGCTATTTTATAGCTAAATTCGTAGGCTATTGTGCCGTTTTAATATGGTCGGTGCCACGACTTACACGGTGGTTCCTGCGTCGTTATAGTGATGCTGTCATGCAATTTATATTTGTGATGGCAATCCTTTTCCTTAGTGCGGCATTGGCTGAGCTTATAGGACTGAGGGAATTTTTGGTGCTTTCTTCTCGGGTATTATCCTAAATCGCTTTTATCCCACATGTATCGCCATTAATGAATCGTATAGAATTTATTGGCAATGCGCTATTTATCCCCTACTTCCTCATTGGCGTGGGTATGCTAATCAATGTCAGACTGCTCTTCCAAGGCAGCGGAATTATTTGGACTGTATTTTGTATTGTGGTTTTCGGAACGTTAGGAAAAGCTATTGCCGCTTATCTTGCGGGCTTTCTTTTCCGACTACCACGTGCGGCATCACACATGATGTTTGGTCTTACTTCAGCTCATGCTGCGGGTGCAATAGCTATAGTGATGGTAGGCATGCGGCTGAAAAACAGCAGATGGTATACCCATTGTTGATGAAAGAATGCTGAACGGCATAGTTATCATGATTCTCTTCACCTGTATTATTTCGTCACTTGTCACTGAAGCTTCTGCCCGACTGATTATCATTCGTGATAAAGAAATTCCAGCCGAAGATAGCCGAAACGATGATGAACGCATGCTGATCCCTGTTAAATATGAGGAGTATGCCAATCAGCTTATGGATATTGCTATGATGACACGCAACCCTAAATTAGGGGACGTAGCTTAGTGGCCTTAAACGTTGTTTACGACGACGACCAGATGCGACGTCATCAGGAAGAGGGACAACGACTGCTACAACAGGTATCAGAATATGTCTCAGGATCTGATGTAGAAGTACAAACACAGGTTCGTATTGCAGCCAATATTGCCAATGGCATCAAACATGCTTTTTAAAGAATTCCGCGCTTTGAAATTCTCATTGGCATGCACATGCACACCAATGTTTCATCAAAAATTCTGGGGTGAATTCCACCAAAGTTTGTTCAACGGACTTAATCGACAGATTATTATGGCCCGTCTTTATCACCCACTTTCAACGTTAAGACGCATTGTTATTGCTGTTCCGTCAAGAGCACAATACGAGCTAGGGTTCTACAGATGGCTGGAAAGAATAAGCCGTATGGCTGAAAAATATAGAATGTAGAGTGCAATTTTCGGGACGCACTGATACGTTACAGATGATTAATCAGTTTATAACGAACTGACACCCAGGCGTAAGAGCTTGCACCATACAATGGAACACTGGAATGAGTTACCCCTGTTTGGCTGCTACTATTGCCGATGACCATCTCTTTGTAGTGATTACGGCACGAAAGGGTACTGTATCATATAAGACTGCAATGGATCATCTTCCTGATGAACTTACTAAGTATTTCAAAGGAAAGAACTTGATGATTATCTTCCCCGACCAGTTTGGTGACGATAAGTCGACAATGACATTCTGCTCAGCCTCAGCACACAGAGGAACGCTCGGCATACGAGGAAATTAGAGCATGGCTTCTGCGCAACACTCGGTTTTATCAAGCGATAATAAGATTGTGCATGACATCTTTACACTTACTTTAGTAAGAGTCTGGCTTTGTTAAACTATAAGAATGTAGCAATGCCTACGGGCATAAATAAGAAAAACAATATTAGAAAACATGATAGATATAAAAAGGTATAACCAAATCGTTTGGTAATCTTCAGGTGCTCAAGGGAATTGATTTACACATTAATAAAGGTGAAGTCGTTTCTATTGTAGGCCCATCAGGTGCAGGAAAAACGACGCTTTTTGCAAATCATTGGCACCCTTGACAGACCAGACGAAGGCACTGTTGTTATCGATGGTATGGAGATAAGCCAGCTTTCTAAAAAGAGAGATTGGCCGACTTTCGCAATCAGCATATCGGATTTGTTTTTCAATTTCATCAACTACTTCCTGAGTTTACCGCTTTGGAAAAACATTATGATTCCTGCATTCATTGCAGGTAAAAGTCGTAATGAAGCCAAAAAAAGGGCTGAAGAGCTATTGGCTTTTATGGATCTGTCTGACCGTGCAGGGCATAAACCTAATGAACTTTCGGGCGGAGAAAAACAACGCATTGCGGTAGCCCGTGCATTGGTTAATAACCCTGCTGTTATCCTTGCCGATGAACCTTCTGAAGTTTGGATTCGAAGAATAAAGCTGATTTGCATCGACTTTTCTTTGAACTTAGAGATAAATTTGGACAGACCTTTTGTAGATCGTTACACACGACGAAAGCCTTTGCTTCTATCACCGATCGCACTATTCACATGAGAGACGGATTGCTCACTGACACATCAATAAGTGATGTTGATAGCTCTATCTAAAAACAATTTAAATACAAAAAAACAAACTACCATAAATACATTCATCATGAATCAAATTAAACTTGGTGATTATAACACTCTAAAAATGGTAAAAATAGCCGAACGTCCTAATCCCTCACTCATTTGGAGGGAAGGAGATTTTTGGCATCTATCTTGACGGTGGTAAGGAGGGAGATATCCTGATGCCACAAAAATATGTTCCCCAAAGGTGTAAAAATAGGTGATGACGTAAGTTGTTTTATATATCTTGATCAAGATGAAAGACCTATTGCAACAACCGAAACACCCTTTGCAAAAAGTAGGTGAATTTGCTTACTTGAATGTACATGGGTAAACGAATATGGTGCATTCCTCAACTGGGGATTAATGAAAGATATCTTCTGTCCGTTCCGTGAGCAAAAAGCGTAAAATGGAAATTGGCGAACGATACATTGTTTATATCTACATAGATGAAGAAAGTTATCGAATTGTTGCTTCGGCAAAGGTTGAGCGTTTCTTAACAGATGTATTGACTACAAAGAGTAAAAGACAGCGAAGAAACGTGACGATAACGAAAATACAAACTGGCACAGAGCTGCCCATTCTTATTTGGCAAAAATCACCTTTAGGCTTCAAAGTTATAATTGATAACAAATATCAGGGACTCATCTATCAGGATCAAATATTCCGCCTTGTACATACAGGCGACCAACTACAAGGGATATATTCAAAACATTCGTCCAGATGGAAAAGATTGATGTTAGCCTGCAACCTGTTGGACGACGTCAGACTGAGGATTTTGCCGAAACACTATTACAGTATTTAAAAGATAACAACGGAATCTGTGAATTAGGTGATAAAAAGTGAGGCAGATGCAATATATCGACAGTTCCATGTCAGCAAGAAAGTTTATAAAAAGAGCTGTTGGAGATCTCTACAAACGTAGGTTAATTATGGTAGAATCCACCCGCATTAAAACTACTATAATAACAAGAAATAGAATACTTTATAGCAGAATTACGATAACATAATCTGCTAAAATCCAATAATAAAAAGGATACCTTTACTCAATTGTAAGGTATCCTTTTTAAAATTATTGTATTACAATATCATCTATAGCATTTAGAACTCTGCGTTCTTCGGTGTACGTGGGAAAGGAATAACATCACGAATATTCTGCATTCCAGTTACAAAGAGAATCAATCGTTCAAAGCCAAGACCGAAACCAGCATGTGGACATGAACCATATTTACGAGTATCAAGATACCATGTATAGCTATTCTTGTCCATATCACGACGTTTAAGTTCGTCAAGAAGCTTCTCCTCATTCTCCTCACGCACCGATCCGCCAATAATTTCACCTATACGAGGGAAGAGGACATCGGTACCTTGCATGGTTCGTCCATCTGGATTCTTCTTCATATAAAAAGGCTTTAATCTCGGCAGGATAATCGGTCATGATAACGGGGCGCTTGAAAATGCTCTTCTACAAGATAGCGTTCATGCTCAGAAGAAAGGTCCATTCCCCATCCCTTTACTGGGAATTCAAACTTGCGACCAGCCCTAACAGCCTCCTCTAAAATTTTGATTCCTTCAGTATAAGTTAGACGAACAAAACTTTCCTTAACAACAGACTCAAGAGTTTCGATAAGCGATTTGTCAATCATATTATTGAGGAATTCCAAATCGTCTTTACAATTGGTTAATGCCCAATTCACACAATACTTGATGAAATCCTCCTCAAGATCCATCAGTTCCTCTTGTCTCCATGAAAGCTACTTCTGGTTCAATCATCCAGAATTCAGCCAAGTGACGCGGTGTATTACTGTTCTCAGCACGGAACGTTGGACCAAAGGTGTAGACTGCACCTAAAGCTGTTGCTCCTAACTCGCCTTCAAGCTGACCCGACACCGTAAGACTCGTCTTCTTTCCAAAGAAGTCTTTCTCATATTCGACAGTGCCACTTTTTAGCCACTCGATCAAGGTCAAGCGTCGTTACTTGGAACATTTCTCCTGCGCCTTCTGCATCACTTGCAGTTATAATTGGCGTATGGAAGTAATAGAATCCATGCTCATGAAAAGTATCTGTGTACAGCAATAGCCATGTTGTGGCGTATACGGAAGACCGCACCAAAAAGTATTTGTACGCAGACGCATATGGGCATACTGACGCATATATTCAAAGCTTTGCCCTTTCTTTTGCATAGGATAATCGCTTTAGGGCAAAGACCATAAATTTCAATCTCTTGAGCTTGAACCTCTACACTTTTGTCCTGCACCCTGACTCTCGACAAGCGTACCAGTAGCACGAATACACGCACCAGTGGTAATGCTTTTCAATTGCTCAGCGTCCATTACTTCAGGAGCAACTACCACCTGTATATTTTTTTAATGGTAGAGCCATCGTTTAAGGCGATAAAGTCAACAGCTTTACTGCTGCAGGGTGCGAACGCACCCATCCCATTACTGTTATATTCTTTCCATAATCGGTGCTAACGAGTGCATCGACAACTTTTTACTCTTTTTCATGATTCTTAATTCGTTATCATTAGTCGTTCTCGTTGCTACATGCTCTTACTCGAACATGCCGCTACGCAACATATCTACCTCCTGTTCTGTGAGGAAGCGCCAATCACCACGACGAAGATTTTTCTTCGTAAGACCAGCAAACCGTACACGATCAAGTCTGATTACACGGTAACCAAGGCTTTCGAAAAATACGGCGAACGATACGGTTCTTACCACTATGAATCTCAATGCCTACTTGATTATGATCTTCCTCGCTTGCATATTCGATAGCATCTGCATGTACTTCACCATCTTCGAGCTCAATGCCTTCTGCAATCTTCTGCAGGTCAGTCATTGCTACATTCTTATCAAGGAACACATGGTATACCTTCTTTTTCAAGAACTTTGGATGCGTAAGCTTGCTAGCCATATCACCATCATTAGTGAGCATAAGTACACCAGTTGTATTGCGGTCAAGGCGTCCCACAGGATAAATACGCTCTGGACATGCATCCTTTACAAGGTCCATTACAGTCTTACGCTGTTGTGGGTCATCGCTTGTAGTAACATAATCTTTTGGGCTTATTGAGCAGAACGTAAACTTTCTTTTCAATAGATACGGGCTGGTCATGGAATTTAACTTCGTCCGAACGCATTACCTTAGTACCTAATTCGTTTACAACCGTACCGTTTACACTTACAACACCTGCCTGGATAAACTCATCAGCCTCACGACGTGAGCAAACACCTGCATTAGCTAAATACTTATTTAAACGGATAGGTTCATTGGGATCAATGTGCTCTTCCTTATACTCGATACGCTTTTTAAGACTGTATTTTGCATTAGGATCATAACCAGGACGTTGTCCATAGCCACCTTGGCGAGGTTGATAACCACCTTGTGGACGACCATAACCGCCTTGTTGCTGACGACCATAGCCACCTTGACGAGGCTGATAACCGCCTTGTGGAGCGTCCGTAACCACCCTGACGAGGTTGATAACCGCCTTGTGGGCGATCCATAACTATTTTGATGAGATTGATAGCCACCTTCACGAGGTTGATATCCTCCTTGGCGAGGCTGATAACCTCTATCATCATTATTATTACCGAAACGGGGACGATTATAGCTGTTTTGGCGAGGTTGGTAACCACCTTCGCGTTGCTGATATCCACCCTGACGAGGCTGATAACCGCCTTCACGCGACTGATATCCACCCTGACGTGGTTGATAGCTACCTTCTTCACCATTATTATTATAGTGAGGACGTGAGTATCCGCCCTGACGAGGCTGATAACTTCCACGTGACTGATAGCCACTATGCTGGGGACGTGATTGCTCACCTCCCTGCTGAAGACCAGCTCCAAAGCCCTCGGGACGGAAGCCACCTCTTCTAAATTGTTGCTTCTGTCTGTACTATAAGCACGTGTAGTATGAATACGTGGGCGCTGTGGGCGACCCATTCCTGCCTGATACTCTCTTTGATAACTTGAAGGACGTGTATAACCTTCGCGGCCGCCTTCTGTACTCTGGCTCTGTTGCATTACAGAGTCCTGACTTTTAATCTCTAACTCTTCTGACATAATTTTTCTTAATTTTAGCCTCTCGGCTATGGTCAATAAATATTATCTATAAATTTAAAATGTATTTTTTTAACTATCATAAGCGAGAAAATTGGGTTCTATTATCAAAACATTCCCAAAAACGAATCTACTCGCTATCGTTTAAATTCCTGTATAATTAAGTGGCGATATAGCCATCAACTCATCTTTAACCTCATCATTCACTTCTAGCGTTTTGATAAACTCATGAATCGTTTCTTCATTCATCGGTTTATTTGTTCGCGTAAGAGCTTTCAGTGCTTCATAAGGATGAGGATATCCTTCACGACGCAAGATAGTTTGAATAGCCTCAGCTACCACTGCCCACGTATCATTAAGATCAGCCTTTATACGCTCTTTCGTTTAGGATAAGTTTACGCAGACCCTTCAACGTGCTTTGTATAGCAATAATACTGTGTCCAACAGGCACACCGATATTTCGAAGTACTGTCGAATCTGTAAGATCACGCTGCAATCGGCTTATAGGCAACTTCGTCGAAAGAAACGTCAGTACAGCATTAGCCATTCCGAGGTTGCCTTCTGAATTTTTCGTAATCAATGGGGTTCACCTTATGAGGCATTGCACTCGAGCCGACTTCACCTGCTTTTAATTTTTCTGCTTAAAGTAGTCCATGGAAATATACATCCAAAAGTCGCGGTCAAGGTCGATAATAATTGTATTAATACGGCGCATGGCATCGAAGATTGCAGCCAAATAATCATAATTACTGATTTGCGTCGTCCACTGTTCACGCTCTAAACCAAGCTTTTCACTGACAAAACGATTACCAAATGCACGCCAGTCATAAGCAGGATATGCCACATGATGTGCATTAAAGTTACCTGTTGCTCCACCGAACTTAGCTGTTAGCTTTGCCGTTTTCAACATTTCAAGCTGTTCTGTAAGTCGATATGCATAAACCATAATCTCCTTTCCCAAACGTGTTGGAGATGCAGGCTGACCATGAGTCTTTGCCAACATAGGTACATTTTTCCACTCTTCTGCATACTGTTGCAACTGATCAATCAGTTCTTCCACCTGTGGATAATACACATCATATAAAAGATTCTTTCAACAACAATGGCGTAGCAGTGTTATTAATATCCTGCGAGGTAAGACCAAAATGGATAAATTCTTTGAAATGATTCCAATCCACCTATTTTATCAAATTCCTCTTTCAGAAAAATATTCTACCGCCTTAACATCGTGATTGGTTACCTTTTTCAATATCCTTTACACGCTGTGCACTCTCTTCGTTAAAAGTCACGATAGATATCGCGTAAACGCTTAAAAAGGTTATGATCAAACTGTTCAAGCTGTGGGAGCGGGAGCTCACAAAGGGATATAAAAATACTCAATTTCTACTCGTACACGATAGCGTATGAGCGCATATTCAGAAAAATAATCGGCCAGTGCTTGTGTTTTTATTACGGTAACGGCCATCGATAGGTGAAATGGCAGTCAATAAATCAAGATTCATAAACAGAATGATATAATGCGTATAATTATATTGCAAAATTACGAATTATCTTCGATACATCACACACCACCCATAAAAAAATTTAGGAGATAATAACTAAAAAATACGTAATAAAGAACAGAAACACCTTTACAAGCATCATTGTTTGTCAATTTATTTCATATACAACCAACATTCTTACACACCTTATATTTAAATATGATCTTCTTATTTAATATTCAAAATACACACCTATTCAGCAACGTTAATCTAAGAATAAGTTACACCATTATTGGTTAAAACAAGACTATTACAACACATATTAACCAAACATACAAAACATTGGACTGATAGACACTATACCAACACCATTTCATATGTCTTTCATCTTAAACACGATGCTAAAGAAACGGATTGTAGTTTAATTTTATCTATACAACTAAGGAACAATAGTCTTAACGAAAAAAAGCTTCACAACCCAATTGAGTTATGAAGCTTTACTACTTCGTGGGCGTTGACGGATTCGAACCGCCGACCCTCTGCTTGTAAGGCAGATGCTCTAAACCAGCTGAGCTAAACGCCTCAAAAAATCCCCGCAGCCCCTGAAAGACTACAGGGAAACACCCCTAAGTGGGCGTTGACGGATTCGAACCGCCGACCCTCTGCTTGTAAGGCAGATGCTCTAAAACCAGCTGAGCTAAACGCCCGATCTATCTCGGATTGCGGATGCAAAGGTAGTATCTTTCTTTTCGTTCTACCAAATTTTTTTATTTATCTTTTTCAAAAAAACCTGATATAATACTAACCAAAAGAGTATTGCATTAATATACATTACAGCCGTTGCTTTCATCATCTTAGTCAGATAAAAACAGCGGCTGCATTACACCCTAACAAATTTGATAATTAGTTCCACATCACCTTTACTGTAGAATGTTTCTTACCGTGATATACCGTAATAATATAAAGACCGTTGGGTAGACCATTCAATGGAAGCATATAAGTTCCACTCTTAATTCGTCCCCAATAGCTTTTGACGCACCACGTTTCCTGCAGCTGAAGCCACTTCTACACGCACATTTTTCTTCCTTATCTAAGTCAAGAGCCACCTGTGCTCCCTTGCCTGCAGCCATTGTAACAACAGGCTTTCCACCACGTTCTAACACAGGATTCACGATACTTGTAGCCACATCTTTTATATATCAAAGCAAATTGTTTGATCTCTAAATCATAGCTTTTCTGTGCTGTCATTCCTGCACCTCCTATGGAGAACTGCATAAAAATTGAAAGAACAGAGGGTAGGCACCACGATCATGTAGGATGTTTCCATCAAATCAGACAATGCCAAACTTATGGTATTGTCTTTTATTCTTTCTCGAAACGTTGTGAATTCTTTATTAATCGTTTGTATTCCTCCGTTATTCTCTTTAAAAACGCATACTTAATTTGTGTACGTTTATATCACCTGGGTTAAAAACCAACTTCACACTGTCAGGCAAACTATACAATGCAACCTCATTATGATAAGCTACATTAGCTGTTACGTCCCGACTTATAGGTAAATGTTGACTTTATAGATTGTTCAGCAGGAACATTTACAAGGTCCTTCAGATTTGATGATGTGGTTACTTTCCATGATGCATCAGTAAAAGGCAGAACAACCTTTGGACTTTGTTCTGCCACCTCAACCATAACCTTTATCTTATCTCTGTGTGTACCCAAAGTTCCAGTAACTACTGCTGTACCGTTCTTTAAGCCACGCAGAACACCGTTGGTAACCGTACAAACGGTAGGGTCATCAACCTCCCAAGTAAGCGCACCGGGGTAAAGCCCCATTAGAGTTCCTTCTACCTCTGTTTGCACTTCGATAGGGGTAAGCTACCTTTATTGTCGAGCAAAAACTGAATCTAAACGAATAGAAACAGAGCTTTCTGCCAACTGCTCTATAATAATTTTTGTTGTAGCACCATTATATGTTGCTGTTATCTCACCGCTCATTGTTCCTGATGCTAAGAAGCTACCGTCATCAAGAATTTTTCCTACAGTAGGATCAACAGTTTGCACTACGCCCTGAACATTCTTCGATACCAGAACGCCATACTGGTTATAACCATAGTACAACGGAGCATAAACACCATATCGAGGCAGACGAACGCGCTCTTTTACGCATCGAATCTCGCTAATATTATTATCCGTAGGAGCCGTAGAAACCACATAAATACCATTTGCAACAGGACGTTCCTGACCATCGCTCACCTTGTTCATCGGTCCAAAATCTTTCAAGAACAAACAGCTTGAACCGCCACCATCTAAGTTGATAGCATCAGAAGCACCTACAAATTGCATTATCTCTGCCAAATCTTTTGTTGTTGCTCCTGTCGAAATTGTGCTACGACCATCAACTACACAGTGAATAGCCGTTTTTCTATCAGCCGTATAACCAAAAGCCCGTACGTGGGTGAAGCTCAGTCCAAACGTCGCCAGTGCTCACCACTCCATCTCTAATTATCGCACTTCTGATATCGCCACTAACAATCTCTGAAAATGGTTTCACAGCACCATCTAAGGTGATGTTAAGCGCAATTTTTACTATAGCACCCTCAGTTAGTGTATTTAACGCATCGGCACCAGCTACAGTTACCCGACAGCACTGCATATCCTGCGGGGATCTTCATATTGCCTTTATTCTTGACAATCTTTTTCAACCTTGGCTTCCAATACCTTATTTACAGCCCAAGTATAACCCTCCGAAAGCTTTACCAACACTTCAGTACCATATTCATTAGTATGTGTATAACCACCGTTATGCTGATTATAAAGCACAATCTCGCCAGCTTCGCGTACATGGTTTACATGAGCAATTGAGTAGTTATTACTACCTATTGTAAGTGTTCCTGTGTAATCAATGCCGCCCAAGTATGGTACTTTGTTGTCATCAAAAGCTAAGCCCATTCTGTGCCATGCTTGAACAGGGTTATTGGCTAACTCATGATCTATCATCGTGTAACCACAAGGCAGACCCACATAACCTGTTGTATTGTAGAAGTCGCCATTAGTACCTGCAAGATAGGTAAAGCCCTCACGACTCTTACGTGCAGCCACGCGTGTAGGCTGTTCGCCACCATAAATAGAGTCGTTACCAACAGCAGCACGGTAAGTAATATAAGGATTTGTCAGGTCAACCTTCAGAAAAATGCGTTCATACGCCTACTTCCCCTAAACTCCAGCGCCATATACTGCATACCCGGACCTGCTTTAAACATAGCCGTTGTATCAACACTGTAGCTTTTGCCGCCAATAAGCACATCGCCTGCCTGTGCACTAACACACAACAATAGCAGGAGGAAGCTATATAAAAATCTTCTTCATCGTGTTTTTCTGTATATAATATGATATGAAGAGTATATTTCTATTATCATGAAAAAGAAGAGAGTAACGGCAACTCTTCGCACCGCACTCTCTTCCTTGTAACGTCATTCTATCACCAGCTTTGTAGCCTTCTTGCTACCATCTGCCGCCTGAATGCTAAGCATATAAACGCCCTTTGCAGGAGCTTTTACAGTGCGTCCGTCAGCTGATGTTGCAACTTTCTGTCCGTCTACAGCAAAAAAAGATTGATTTCCTTTTGCCTGAGTATTTACGGTAACAGTACGACCATTAACTGTGAAGTTTAAGCCTTCTGTGGTCTGCAATTTAACGCTTGTTGCAGATGAATTTGTAAATTCATATATTCCGTAACCGTTACGATATGCATACAGATTAATCCTTGCCTTCTTCTGTCCATCGGCTCCTTCCACCACTTCTACGCGTGGAAGAGCTGTTCTTACTGCATTTGCCACAGCACCCTAAACCTGCTTCTGGGAAACGGTAAAGCAGCTGCATGTCTGCAAATGAGCGCCCATCGTCCTTGAATTTAAACAAGTCAAATGCCTGAGGAGGCTCGTTATTGGTATTCGTAGAAGCCACGATAAGGTAGTAAGAACCGTTAAGTTCAAACTCTGTAACGCCATTCTGACCTGTTGCTGCAGGTGTCAACGGTACATTATTCTGGAAACCATCAACCACGCTACCGTTCATATCATAAAGCATTGGCATAGTTGAGAAACCGTCATGATAGAACAACTCGTCGTCAACAATGTTGATACGAGGTGCTGCACCTGCTGCAGTAGCTTTGTTTGGATTAAATTCTGCCAACACGATTGTCTGAGGATTAGCAACATCTGCCACACCATTCGACACCTTATACTTAATTACAGTATTACCCGCTCCAGGGCTCATTACCACTGATAGGCAACATAATAATACCCTTGCCATTCAGAATATCTCCGTGGATATCATAAGTATCTACGCGCATACTCTTCTCAAAGGTTGTAGGAAGTGTAGCATTAAACACTGTTCTATAGGTTACAGGATTCTGCGAAACGTCCACATAGTTTAATTCTTAATGTATGTGCAGTACCCTCGCCACGCATATCAGTAGCCATGTTTGCAACAAAAAGATGGCCAGCATCATCAACTTGAACGTCATTGGCTATGAAGCCAAGCTTTGCCTCTCCGTCTTTCCACATCTCTTCAGGAAGCTCAATAGTACGAAGCAATGCGCCAGTAGTTCCGTCTAATTCTACAAGCTGCGAAACGCCTGCAGCTGGTCTATTGCACACGTACATTTTGCCACCTACTACCGCCATGCCTCTGGCGTCACCCTGAACACCGCCAGGATACACTGGTCTTCCGCCATTCAGAACAGCAGAATTCAAATAAAGGTTGGTGAGCTGCTCGCCAGATGCTGTTGGAGCATAAGTTGCAGGATCTTTTTAAAGTTTGCGCTGTTGCAACAACGCCACATAAGCCAATAGCGGCCAAACTAAGTAAAAATTTTTCTCATATGTTTTAGGTTTAAAAATATTATCTTATAGATTCTTTTTGTCGTTTCAGCAATATAGACTTGTATACTAACAAATCATACCGTGTGCTGTATATGATGTAACACCGACATTCTCTCGCAAATGTACACAATAATTTTGTATTTGCAATCTTTTTCTATAATTTTTCCATACATTTTAGGCCTCAACCTGCATCTTTTACAACCGTACTCAACAACCTGTTACATGCTTAACACGCTATCTTTTTCGATTGTTTGCTCGTCGTACGGCGGCCGCCATACACATTGTACTACAGCCGTCGTACACGTTATACCACAATCGCCGTACAATGCGTATGACGACCATCATATCACCAACAAAAGCATGTAAAAAGGGGTGCCTTTACCACACAAAGATATAGGCATTATGTTAAAAACAAGATAAAATACATAATAACGGGCATAAAATATAACATTTTAGGGAACTTATTTTGTAATTTTTGCAAGCATATTGACAGGGAAATAACAACATTACTTACAAATGGGCAAAACAGGATTATACAATAACATTTATGAGCACGATGCCTGCGGTGTAGGCATGGTAGTGAACATAAACGGCGAAAAAGTCATCAGCTTGTTGACGACGCACTTCAAGTTTTTAGAGCATCTACGCCACAGAGGCGCTGAAGGTGCTGACGGCAAAACGGGCGATGGTGCGGGCATCATGCTACAAATTCCTCACGAATTTATATTGCTTCAAAGGCATTCCTGTACCCGAGAAAGGGAAAATACGGAACAGGGACTTATCTTCCTTCCCAAAGACGGAAAAAGCAAAGAGGAGATTCTCTCTGTAATGACAGAGGAGATTCAGCGCGAGGGGATTGCAACTCATGCACTTACGCACAGTGCCCACAAATTCTGAATGTCTGGGCGAAGCTGCTGCTGAAACCGAACCTGAAATTTGTCAGATTTTTCATTATCAACACAAGCCATCAGCAGCTTGATAACTTTGAACGCACACTATATCTTGTTCGCAAGAAGATTGAGAAACGTATCTCAAATAAACAGTTTTATATCTGTAGCCTATCATCTCAAAAATATTGTTTACAAGGGAATGTTGTCGAGTTTGCAGCTCCGTCAGTATTATCCCGACCTGACAAACAGCTATTTTCACAAGTGGCATGGCTTTTGGTACACAGTAGGTTTTCAACCAATACCTTCCCCTCTTGGGCCTTAGCACAGCCTTTCCGTTTGTTGGCACACAACGGCGAAATCAACACTATTCGCGGTAATCGCAGCTGGATGAAGGCACGCGAAGCTGTACTTTCGTCAGATGTTTTGGGCGATATTCAGCATATAAGCCCTATTATTCAGCCCGACATGAGCGACTCGGCGAGTCTTGATAACGTCTTCGAATTCTTTATTATGAATGGTATGTCATTGCCGCAAGCGCTGTCAATTATGGTTCCTGAAAGCTTTTAACGACAAGAATCCCTTTATCTGAAGACCTCAAGGCTTTTTATGAATACCACTCCATTTTAATGGAACCGTGGGACGGTCCTGCGGCTTTACTCTTTTCCGATGGGCGCTATGCAGGCGGTATGCTCGACCGTAACGGCTTACGACCAGCACGCTATACCATCACGCGTAGTGGCACAATGGTGGTAGCTTCTGAGGTGGGCGTGGTTGATTTTGACCCTTCTGAGATTGCCGAAAAAGGCCGATTAGAGCCTGGTAAAATACTACTTATTGACACGCAAGAAGGCAAAAAATATACTACGATGGCGAAATCAAAGAGCAGCTTGCACAGGAGTATCCTTATCGACAATGGCTTAACACGAATCGTATTCAGCTTGAAGAAATTCACACAGGACGTAAGGTGAGCAACGCCGTTGAACACTTATATGCCAAAGAAATTGAATTTGGGTTCGGTGAAGAAGATATAAAAAGACACGCTCATTCCAATGGCAACGCGCGGGCAAGAGCCTACGGCTTCGATGGAAATGACACGCCTTTGGCAGTGCTGGCAGAAGAGCCGCAGATATTTTTAACTATTTCCGCCAGCAGTTTGCGCAGGTTACCAATCCCGCTATCGACTCTATACGCGAGCAATTGGTCATGAGTCTTACGGAATATATTGGTAGAGTGGGTACGGGTATTCTTAATCCCGATGAAACGAACTGCAAAATGGTTCGGCTTCCTCACCCTATTTTAACGAACGGTCAGCTCGATATTCTTCAAAACATACGCTATAAAGGCTTCCACACTTGCAAATTAAGCATTACCTTTGATCCTTATAACGACAGTACTTCACATGCTGACGACAACGCGACAAGCCATGCAGGCGAGGCGCTTCGTAAGGCTATTGACAGGTTGTGTAAAGACGCTGAGCGCAGCGTTGACGAAGGATACAACTATATTATACTTAGTGATCGCGACGTCGATAGCCGCCACGTGGCTATCCCTTCGCTCCTTGCCGTAAGCGCGGTGCATCATTATCTTATCAATGTTGGGAAACGAGTACAAACCGCACTCATTGTAGAAAGTGGTGAAATACGTGAGGTGATGCACGCCGCACTGCTGTTAGGATATGGTGCTTCGGCCCTTTGCCCATACATGACGTATGCAATTCTCGACGAGCTTGTGCAAAAAGGAAAGATTCAAGAGAACTATTCCACAGCCGAATCTAACTATATTTCGGCTGTCAAAAAGGGGCTTATTGAAGATCATGGCCAAAATGGGCATCTCTACAATTCGCTCTTATCGGGGCGCGCAAATATTTTGAAGCCATCGGTCTTTCTGAAGATTTGTTGAAAACATACTTTGGTACTGATACGTCCACTGTGGGTGGAATTGGTCTTGATACCATTGCACACGATGCGATAAAACTGCATCAAAAGGCACACGATGCGATTGAAAGTGGCGAGGATAAGCCTCTTCCGAACTTGGGACAATTCCACTGGCGCTTCGACGGTATTAAACATGCGTGGAACCCCGACACCATAGCGGCATTACAATTAGCCACACGAACAGGGGAACTATGAGAAGTTTAAGCATTTCGAAAAGCTTGTAGACGACAAACCAGAACCACTGTTCCTGCGCGACTTCCTTGACTTCAAGCGTAATCCTATTTCAATTGACGAAGTTGAATCTGAGGATAAAATCGTCAAACATTTTGTGATAGGTGCCATGTCTTTCGGCGCACTCTCAAAAGAAACACATGAGGCTCTGAGCCATGGCCATGAACAAATTGGGGGCTCGAAGCAACACTGGCGAAGGCGGAGAAGACGCTGAACGCTTTCACGCTACATCAGAAGGCATCTCGCTTTCAAGCAAAAATCAAACAAGTTGCATCAGGGTCGTTTCGGTGTGACTACTGAATATTTGGTAAACGCTGACGAAATACAGATTAAGGTTGCACAAGGCGCAAAGCCGGGCGAAGGCGGCCAATTGCCGAGGCTTTAAAGTGAATGAAGTTATTGCGAAAACGCGTCATTCTATTCCTGGAATTAGCTTAATTTCTCCGCCACCGCATCATGATATCTATTCGATAGAAGACTTAAAGCAACTTATTTTCGACCTTAAGAACGTTAATCCACGTGCTGCAATCAGCGTGAAACTGGTGGCAGAGAGCGGCATTGGCAACCATTGCCGCAGGCGTTGTTAAAGCAAAAGCCGACCTCGTTGTGATATCAGGAGCCGAAGGTGGCACAGGAGCCTCTCCTGCTTCTAGCATGCGTTTTGCAGGCATTTCGCCAGAAATTGGAATCGCTGAAACGCAACAGACGTTGGTAGAAAAACGGTCTTCGTTCGCTCTCGCGCCTACAAGTTGACGGTCAAATAAAAACAGCGCGCGACATAATACTTATGGCTCTGCTCGGCGCTGAGGAATTTGGGTTTCGGCACTGCTCCCCTAATCACATTGGGATGTGTAATGATGCGCAAGTGCTCACAGAACACATGCCCCATGGGTGTTGCCATACAGGACCCGAAAATTACGAGGTTTCTTCCGCGGGAATTATCAATATGTGGTTAATTATTTCACTTTCCTCGCCTCGACATATTCGCGAATATCTGGCCGAAATGGGCTTCAAAATCGTTGAACGATATCGTTGGACACACGGAGCTTCTCGTACGTCGAGATGCTTCCTTATATAGAAACCTACATCAGAAGCTGTAAGAAAAATGGGAAAAGCTTAGATTTTAGCAGACTGATAACTCACGAAACAGGCGATGTTTCCACTTATTGCACTCGTTCACAAGATCACGATTTATACGATATTCTTGACGAACAGATGATTCAATCGGCTGCAAACGCCATAGAAACAAGCGGCGAAATAGACCTCGATTACCCCATTCGCAACACCAACCGTGCCGTAGGCGCTATGCTTTCGGGACATATAGAGTGGTTGCGTTCTCAAAAATTGCATGAGGCTGCTGCTATAAAACAAACACAAGAAGTCACAGAAGATTCTCTTTCTCACGACAGTAAATACCCACCAACCCACTATCAACGTTAAGTTTAAAAGGCTCTGCAGGACAGAGCTTTGGCGCATTTCTTGTCAATGGAATCAACTTTAAGCTTGAAGGTGAAGCCAATGATTATGTTGCCAAAGGGCTGTCGGGAGGTCGCATTTCCATTCTTCCACCCACACGAAGCAACTTTAATGCCGAAGAAAATATTATTGCAGGTAATACCGCTTTATACGGTGCCACCACAGGAGAACTGTATATTAACGGTAAGGTTGGCGAACGATTTGCCGTTCGTAACAGCGGAGCCATTGCCGTTGTTGAGGGTACAGGCGACCACTGCTGCGAATATATGACGGGCGGGTCGCGTTGTGGTGCTCGGACGGACAGGTCGAAACTTCGCTGCCGGTATGAGCGGAGGCGTAGCTTATGTTTGGGATAAGGATCACGATTTTGATTATTATTGTAACATGGGAATGGTTGAAATTAACCTTGTTGAGGACACTACTCTACCGCAAAGAACTACACGAACTAATCCGCCAACATTACTTATACACGGGTTCAAAGCTCGCAAGGACGATGCTTGATGATTGGAATCGGTACGTCGAAGACTTTATACAGGTTGTTCCTATCGAGTATAAGCGCGTGCTTCAAGAGGAGCAAGTAAAGAAAGCTTCAGCAGAAAAATTGCTAATATGCAAAGAGATTATTAAGAGGAAAAGGGTAAAAGCAACCGACAATAAAAAGGGAATTAACAGGAAAGATATTTGAAAAGTTCACACCATTCTGAAACCTTTTTAAACGTTACACCACATGCTCACCTACCCTTTTCTTTTTACGAGAACAAACAATACAGAATTTTTTTACTTTATCATTATTAAATATGGAAATCCCAAAAGGCTTTTTAGAGGTTGAACGAAAGGAAGCAGGCTACCGCCCAATACACGATAGAATACACGACTTTGGCGAAGTAGAGCAAACCCTTAACAGCAATGACCGCCGACTTCAAGCCAGTCGTTGTATGAACTGTGGCGTACCATTCTGCCACTGGTCTTGCCCATTGCACAACAAAAATACCCTTGTGGAATGATGCCCTTTACCGCGGAGAGTGGCAAGAAGCTTACACATTGCTATCGCAAACCAACGATTTTCCTGAGTTCACGGGCCGTATTTGCCCCGCTCTCTGCGAAAAGTCGTGCGTGCTCAACTATATGAATCACGAACCGACAACAATTAGAGAAAACGAAGCTGCCATCGCCGAACACGCTTATCAAGAGGATTTTTGTTAAGCCGCGCATTCCGAAACGCAATGGTAAAAACTGTAGCCGTTGTTGGAGCAGGACCTGCAGGGACTAAGTGTGGCTACACAGCTAAATCAGCGTGGTTACACCGTAACCGTGTTCGATGCACGTGAAAAATGCAGGGTGGCTTACTGCGCTACGGCATTCCTAATTTCAAGCTGAACAAGGATATTATTGACCGCAAACTACGTGTGTTAGAAGCCGAAGGCATCAGCTTTATATACCGCACCATGCTTGTTGATAGCAAACAAGCTACAGCAGAAATACAAAAACGACGACACACTGGAAGGTGCTAAAAAGATAACAGCTGCTGAATTATCGAAACAATATAACGCTGTTGTTATTTTGCACAGGTACGCCACAAGCTCGCGACTTACCTATTGCAGGGCGCAACCTTAAGGGCGTTTACTTTTGCCCTTGAAATGTTATCACAGCAGAACAGGGTGCTGGCAGGGGCCGAGTTTGACAAAGAAAAAACTGGTGAACGCGCGAGGTAAAGACGTACTGGTTATTGGCGGAGGAGACACGGGAGCCGATTGTATCGGCACTTCTAATCGTCAAGGCTGCAAAAGCGTTACGCAAATAGAGATTATGCCTCGCCCCGTCGACGGTCCTGAAGACCCGCAAAATCCTTGGCCCAACTGGCCACATACGCTGAAAACCAGCTTTGCACACGAAGAGGGTTGCACACGTAGATGGAATATCAACACGCTGGAATTTTTTAGGCGAAAAACGGTGTGCTGACGGGTGTTAAAGTACAGGAAATCAAGTGGGAGCCGAACCCAGAGGGCGGTCGCCCACTCATGAAACCTGCCAAAGAACCTGAAATTATCAAGGCCGACATGGTACTTCTTGCCATGGGATTCTTGCGACCTGAGTTGCCTGAATATCCCGAAAAACGTTTTTGTTGCTGGCGATGCGGCTATGGGTGCAAGCCTTGTAGTAAAAGCATTAGCTGACGGAAGAGATATTGCCGCTAAAATAGACGATTACTTGCGAAAGTAGTTTTTCCTATCAATTTTTTTCATACGAGCATAGGCGAGTTGCTAATAAGCAACTCGCCTTTTTCATGTACAAAATTATACTTCACGCTTTACTCTTTTTCCATAAAAAGATAGTAACGACTACGCTTTTCAGCCATAATAGCAAAAACATTTACGCACTTTTTGCTCTTTCCTTTATGAACGAATACTGGTATGATGGCGGCCGTAGTACACATCGTACGGCTACCGTCGTATAACATGTATCACGGCCGTCGTACGCGTTGTATGCCGTCCGCCGTACAACTACCATAAGCTCAGAATGACATATCGTTAGCCCACTTAACCACGAACCGTTAACACACAAAATAGCATACCATACAGTGTACACAGCCCTCTTCAACATTACACATTATCAAGCTCAACACGCAAAAGCCAACAACATAACATCGACCATGTTATTTTTATCATTAATTTATTTTTAATATATTAGGTTGATGCGCCAAATATAACTACCTTTGTCACCCAACTATTTGAATATTAACAATATGTTATTGTTTCATCTTTTAAAGAAATATCTCACCACTTTCGGCAATTATCTTATCCTGATGGGACGCACATTCTCACGTCCCGAGCGCTTCAGAATGTTTTTCAAGAGCTACGTAAAGGAAATGTCGCAGCTGGGTATAGATTCAATAGGCATTGTTCTGCTGATTAGTTTCTTCATCGGAGCTGTTATTTGCATTCAGATGAAAGTGAATATTCAGAGTCCATGGATGCCACGCTGGGTAACAGGTTACACCACGCGCGAGATTATGTTACTCGAGTTTTCAAAGTTCTATTATGTGCTTAATTCTGGCTGGAAAGGTAGGTTCGAACATTGCTTCAGAGCTGGGAACCATGCGCGTAACACAGCAAATTGACGCCCTCGATATCATGGGTGTTAACTCAGCTAGCTATCTTATCCTGCCGAAAATTATGGGATTGGTAACCATTATGCCTTTCCTCGTCATCTTTTCGTCGGCTATGGGTGTCGTGGGTGCGTATGCAACGGCATACGTTGGGCAAATCATGTCGCCCGAAGACCTTACAGAAGGTATGCGCCATTCGTTTAACGAATGGTTTGTTTGGATGAGTATCATCAAGAGCTTATTCTTTGCTTTCATCATCGCCAGCGTATCGTCATTCTTTCGGCTACACTGCCGACGGAGGCTCAGTAGAGGTAGGAAAAGTCGTCGACAGAAGCAGTAGTGAGCAGCAGTGTGCTCATATTGTTCTCCGATGTATTCTTGACGCAGTTGCTCAGTTAACTTTAAGGAGTTAGGGAGTTAAGGAGTTAGAAGGAGTTAAGACAAATGTCTTGCCGACTGAAAATTCAAGATCTTGCAATAGATACAGTTTTAAGTTCTATTAAAAACCTAACAAACGCAAGGATATGACAAGCATAAGCTCAAAGATATTTTGGCCTGGCGAGAGCTCCATGAGTTTGTTATAAAAGTATATAAGACAACTAAAACCTTTCCAGAATGGGAGCGTTACGGTCTCTGTTCGCACTTCAACGGGCTGCTGTTTCAATACCCGCTAACATTGCAGAGGGATATAAAAAGGTTGGGTACAGCTGACAAACTCCACTTTATGAATATCGCGCATGTCAGTTTAGAGGAATGTCGCTACTATATTCTGTTGGCAAAAGATATTGATTATATCAACGCTACATACACAAGAAATACTTGATACAAGTATAGAAGAAGTTAGCAGGCTACTTAATGGTTACTGTAAAGGTATAACACAGCGTCATTACAACAAACAAGAATAACACATTTTTGACCACTGGGACAAACCCAAACGGAATATAATATAAAAATATTTAGAATAAAAGAGTAATCTATAAGGGCATTGGAAGTAACAGGTATTGAGAATTAATGTTTAAATAACACATGAGACATTTGTCTTAACTCCGTAACTCCATAACTCCTTAACTCCTCACGATAAACTTAGGGGGCACGTATGATAGAAATTAAACATCTCTCCAAATCATTCGAGGACAAAGCGGTTCTCAAGGATATTAACGTTACGTTTGAGACGGGTAAGACAAACCTTATCATCGGACAGAGTGGATCAGGAAAGACTGTTCTGGTCAAGAACCTTGTAGGATTGCTTAGTCCTACCAAAGGTGAGGTACTGTATGATGGACGTAACTTCGTTACCATGAGCAAGCATGAACGCGTGATGATGCGCCGCGAGATGGGTATGATATTTCAGGGTTCGGCTCTCTTCGATTCGCAAACAGTACTCGAAAACGTTCGTTTCCCGCTTGATATGTTCTCAACATGACCTCGCGTGAGCGTGATAGACGAGCTATGGAGTGCTTAGAGCGTGTTAAACTTAGGACGCTGGCCACAAATATCCTGAAGAAATATCAGGTGGTATGCAAAAGCGCGTTGCTATTGCACGTGCTATTGTGTTGAACCCTAAATACCTTTTCTGCGATGAACCTAACTCTGGTCTTGACCCGAAAACGTCGTTAGTAATCGATAATTTGCTCGCCGAGATTACAAGAGAGTTCAATATGACTACGATCATTAATACGCACGACATGAACTCTGTAATGGGGAATCGGTGAGAAAATTGTATTTATCTACAAGGGCCATAAAGAATGGGAAGGCACAAAAGACGATGTAATGGGCTCGACAAACAAAAAAACTAAACGATTTTGTTTTTGCCAGCGACCTGTTCCGAAAGGTAAAAGAGGCTGCTAATGAAGGCGAAGATGGCACAGAAGAAATATAATAATACTGTCATCTTTCTGAAGTAGTTAGTATGATAATAAAAATATTGCGGTGTAAAAAGCTTACCTTTTACACCGCAATTTATTTTGTATCAACAGCACGTCATCATCGCATATACCAAACGCCATTGTGCTCAACCATAGGCACTATAACCTCTTCGGTTGAACGATCACCATATACAAAGGTGAGGAATACGTCGGCCACATGCTTCGAAGTGTCTGCTTTCGCACTTAAAAACTTGACTTCTTTAATGCCCCCCATGGTCGCTCTCATGTCCCCAAAAACATCTTAGCGTTGGCAACTAACTGCTCACGATAAGAAGCGGGTATGGAGTCGGGCTGATAGCGTCCAGCCACAAACGAATCATAATCGCCATGTAAAAGCTGGTCGTAATAGGCTTTAGCAGCCTGTCCTGCCAGCTCTCCGGCCATAGAACCATTGTCTTTTTCCACTGCACGCAACAATGAAAAAAGCACAGGTACATGCAAAAAGCAGACTGATAAACTGCTGTTTCATTATCTTATTTCTGACGGATAAACACATTGATTGGGACAACCATGAAGATTCCAATTCTCACGAATCTTATTCTCTAAAAAGCGTCGATAGTTCTCCTTGATATACTGAGGGCAGATTCGCATAGAACACAAACGAAGGGATTTGCGTATTAGGAAGCTGCGAGCAATATTTGATTTTTGATGAACTTTCCTTTAATTGACGGAGGAGGAGTCTGCTCAATAATCGGGAGCATTATCTCGTTAAGCTTATTCGTACCAATATGAGTTGTGCGGTTCTTATAAACGTCTTTAGCTGTTTCAAGCACCTTAAAGATGCGCTGTTTTGTGAGTGCTGACGCAAAGATGATTGGGGAAATCGACGAACGGAGCCATTCTATTATGTATCGCATTCTTAAAGGTGTCTATAACCTTTTGGTCCTTATCTTGCACCAAATCCCATTTATTGACAACGACAACTAAGCTTTTATTGTTCTTCTGTATGAGCTGGAAGATATTCATATCTTGCGCTTCGATACCGCGAGTAGCGTCAATCATCAAGATGCAAACATCGCTATTTTCAATAGCTCGTATGCTTCTCATCACACTATAAAACTCTAAAGTCTTCGGTCACTTTGTTCTTACGACGGATACCTGCCGTATCAACGAGGTAGAAATCAAAGCCAAATTTGTCGAAAGCGTGTGTAGATACTGTCGCGCGTAGTGCCTGCAATCTCGGTAACAATATTACGTTCTTCGCCAATGAAAGCGTTGATAAGACTCGATTTTCCCTGCATTAGGGCGACCTACAACAGCAAAGCGTGGCAGATCGTCTTCATAGTCTTCTTTCTGCTCTGCTGGAAGTTTCTCGAAAATCATATCTAATAAATCGCCCGTTCCTCCGCCAGTAGCAGCACTAACACACTGCGGATCGCCAAGACCAAGTCGATAGAATTCAGCAGCCGCATAACCCATACCGCTGTTGTCTACTTTATTAGCGACGAGGATAATAGGTAAGTTTGAACGACGAAGTATTTGAGCAACGTCTTCGTCCCAGTCAGTAATGCCCGTTTCAACATCTACTAAAAAGAGAACCAAATCGGCCTCTTCGGCTGCTAATAACACTTGTTTGCGGATAGCATCTTCAAAGATATCGTCCGAATTAACTACCCAACCACCAGTATCTACTATCGAAAACTCTTTTGTCTCCCCATGAGCATTTGCCGTACTGACGGTCGCGAGTGGTACCCGCTACGTCGCTAACGATAGCACGACGACTTTGTGTTAAACGATTAAAAAGCGTAGATTTACCCACATTTGGGCGGCCTACGATTGCTACTAAATTTGCCATTCTTGTTTGTTTAATTACTGAAGTTACATTCTTCGGCCCTCTCGAGAACGAGAGAGTACACCCTCCATACAGTCAGGGCCGTTAATAATTATATTCTAAATTATTGTGGATTATAACCGAAATGACCTAACTCTCGCTCAGAGTTTCGCCAATCCTTATCCACCTTTACAAATATTTCGAGATAAACCGACTTTGCCAAAGAATTTCTCCAAACTGCGGCGAGCTTCAGTAGAAACTTTCTTTAAAGCCATACCTTGATGACCTATTATAATTCCCTTTTGCGAGTCACGCTCCACATAAATCACAGTATTGATATGAATATGGCGCTCATCTTCCTTGAAACGTTCAACGACAACCTCTACCGAATAAGGAATTTCCTTATCGTAATAACGAAGTATTTTTCTCGCGAACTATTTCAGAAACGAAGAACTTTGCTGGTTTATCCGTAAGCTGATCCTTATCAAAATAAGCTGGACTTTCAGGCAAAAGTTCCCTGAATTCGCTTCATTAAGATATCAACTCAAACTTGTTTTTGCTGACAAAGGCAGTATTTCGGCATTCGGTAATAGCTGATGCCACTTTTCAACAAGCTCACCAAGCAATGCTGTTGCATTTTACTTTTGGTTCTTTCTTTACGTCCTTCAGCTTTTATTTTTTCAGCTGAAGTGGTAAGTGGTTTCTGCCCTATCTCATCGATTTTATTAATAAGAAGCAGTACGGGAATTTTCATTTCGCGCACTTTTTCCAGAAATTCGACGTTCTTTTCAGGGTTTTCTACCACATCGGTTACATAAAAGCAGGATATCTGCATCAGCCAGAGCCGACTCCGAAAAAGCCAGCATCATTTCCCTGCATTTTGTAGTTGAGGCTTCAGCACACCTGGCGTATCCGAGAACACAATCTGCATATCAGGCGTATTCACTATGCCCATAATACGATGCCTTGTCGTCTGTGCCTTGAAAGTTGCAATGCTTTATTTTCTCACCCACAAGCTGGTTCATCAGTGTCGATTTACCAACATTGGGATTGCCTACTATATTTACGAATCCAGCTTTATGCATGTTTTTATAAAATTAAACTTGCGGTGAAGATAATCAAAAAACGCATTCCCATAAACATGTGGATGCGTTTTTTCTGTATCGTTTATAAGGTTTATTTACTTTCTGGTACGCTGGAACCGTCGTAACCCCATTTGTAATAAATGGCTCCGTGCACAAATCCCGCGCCGAAAGCTGTAAATAAAAATATTATCGCCTTTTCTCAATTTCGACTCATTATCCCATATAGCCAATGGAATTGTAGCCGAGCTTGTATTACCGTAATGCTCAATATTGATCATTACTTTTTCAAGAGGCACTCGGCACGCTTTTGCTACAGCCTCAATAATACGAAGGTTTGCCTCGTGGGGAATAACCCAGTTCACATTCTCTTCGCTTAGGCCATTGCGCTGCATAACCTCTAAAACATCATCGCTCATGTCGGTAACAGCATGACGGAACACGTTACGTCCCTCTCCTGATATACGTAGTGTAGACGATTATCTACCGTAAAGTGAGATGCGGGACATACGCTACCTCCAGCTTTCATATGCAAGAAAGGAAGTCCCTTTCCGTCTGTAAGAAGCATTGAATCCTGAAAGCCTACACCCTCCTCTTCAGTTGCTTCTAACAATACTGCGCCTGCACCGTCGCCGAAAAGCACACAAGTTTGACGGTCGGTCCAATCGGTAACTGCTGACATTTTTTTCTGCCGAGCAAACAATAATCTTCTTGTATCGACCTGACTGTATCATGGCAGAAGCCGTATCTAAGGCATAAATAAAGCCACAACAAGCACAGCTCATATCGAAAGCAAAAGCGTTCTTTAAGCCTAATTTGCCTCAAAAACGATGCTTGCCGTTGAAGGAAAGCATAGTCGGGTGTTGTGGTAGAGACGATTAATGCGTCAATACTATCAGGGTCAGCACCCGTTTTTTAAGCAACTGCTTGCAGGCCTTACGAGCCAAATAGCTTGCGCCCAAGACCCTCTTCCTTTAGGATTCGGCGTTCAAGAATACCGACAGCGTTCTAATCCACTCATCGCTGGTGTCGACCATTCGCGACAATTCTGCATTCGTCAGAATATAGTCGGGAACGTATCCTCCAACGCCAGTAATTACAGCGTTAAGCTTTTCCCATTATTCTGCAGCTTCTTTTTACAATAGCAACCTTACCGCGATAGTAACCACATGGGGGCAAACGGTATGGTATACATAGTATGCGCCGCAGTTTGGACATACTGCAAGTGTAGGAGCAACTGCCTTGTCATGAGTTCTTCTCTTCAGTGTACGAGTCTTTGACTGTCTTCTTTTAGGATGTGCCATAATGCTTTTAAACGTTTAATTTTTAATCTTTTAATTCTGTATTCTTTAATTTTTCGAGAACTGCCCAACGTGAATCCACAGAACTTTCAACACTCTCGACACCGCTTCGGGCGGCTGAATGCTCTTCGAGCGCTTTCATCATGGCAGGGTTGCATTTTCCAGGTGCATGCACATGCCTGAGCGGAATGCTGAGTTCTACAAACTGATAGATGAACCATGACACGTCGAGCATTCCTTCGTTCTCGGCTACTATCACCAGCTCATCGTCCTCTGAGTAAGCAGTTCCAAACTTAGCCACCAGATGATCGTCGGCTGAAATGGGTTGCTCCAAATCGTCCAAACAACGGTCACACGCTACGGTTACTAAGCCTTCAGTGTGGAAATCGAGATCGAAAATAATCTTCGGTCCGATGTATAGTCAAAGTAGTTTGCAGACGACCACGACGAACTGTCGGAGCCTCTATAGCCTCGAAAAAAGCATCATCGAGAACGAAGCTCAAGATGTTATCACCCTGAGACAATGCTTTTAAATCGACGTTAAACTGCTCTAACTTAGACATATCTACACTTTGGCTTGCAAAGTTACGATTTTTCTTATATACGATTGTTTTTAAAAGAAAAACTATGATATGATGATAATATTGTCCTAAATATTTTGCTTGAGCCTTATCACACGTCTACAATGAGACTCCCACAAATAAGCATCACCTGTTCTTCAGCATATCAACGGGCGATATCTAAGTTTTATATGGTTGGCGAAAAAGCTTATCAACGAAGCATCAAATGCTATATGAAGATTCTCCTTCCTCATTACAACAATTTACATAATCGTTTGCAACGAAAATGCCAATATAAAAAGGGCTTTTGCTGAATGTACGGCGAAACGCAGTACACGTTGTATGGCGGTCGTCATACACATCGTTCGACGACCGTAGTACAACGTGTTTCGGCGAGCGTGGTACACTTACTCAAAACATCAAAAAGCGTGTAAGCATACAACTAAAAATGTACGAATATAATTAAATAATGAAGTTAAAATACAAGCTTTAATGGCTTGTAGTTGGCTTTTTAGTTCTATTCTAAATGTGGTTCCCTTGCCTACTTCTGAACTCTTTACCCAAATCTTTCCACTATGGTACTCTTCAACTATGCGCTTAGCCAAACTAAGTCCAAGCCCCCAACCACGCTGCTTTGTTGTAAATCCGGGACGAAAAACATTACTTATATCTTTCTTCTTTATGCCTTTTCCCGTATCCGAAAACTTCAACAATAGCTTTTGATTCTGTTTCTTCTACATGCAGAATAATACGTCCAGGCCCACCTCCCATAGCGCGTCAACAGCATTCTTTACATAGGTTTTCGATAACCCATTCAAAGAGCGAAGCGTTTAAATTCACAATAACATCGTTCGCAGGAAACTCTTTTCGCATCTCCACGCTCTTGCTGGTTCGGCGGTCCATATAATCAATGACATGGTCCATTACTTCGTTTAAGCTCGAAGGAACAGGCTCTGGAAACGAGCTAATTTTTGAGAAACGATCGGCAATTAACTGCAATCGTTTCATGTCTTTATCCATTTCAGGGATAAGCGAATCGTCAGGATATTCTTCCTTTAAAATCTCAATCCATGCCATCAAACTGCTGATTGCGTGCCCAACTGGTGCGCAGTTTCTTTCGAAAGGCCTACCCACACTTTTATTTTTGCTCGGCTGACGTGAGAAGTGCAAAAAAATCGCAATGACAACAAACAACAACACAACGCCCAACTGGACATAAGGGAACCACGAAAGACGTTTCAGCATCAACGAATCTTCATAACAAACGTCAATATAATTGTTCTGTCGACTATTAAGATATATGCGAATATTGCGATGTTGCACAAGCAATTTCGTGACCGAGAGCCCTGAACATAGGCCAAAACTATCAGCGTGTGAAGCAGCATCAAAAGTCAGATTTCTGTAATCACTAACCTTACCTTGTTGATTTAATACGATTACAGGAATCGTAGTTATTATCGTTAAGGACCTTCAGAACCAAATTTAAATCGGTGTTGTCATCAGCCTTATTTAATGATCTCATCGCTTCTGCCCACACCTCCATTCGGCTATGTTCCTGCATCTTTAAATCATCAGCCAACTTATGCTGACACAACAAGCGATACCACAGCTATAAGTACAGCCGTGACCACTAAAAATAATTTTTTTACTTGCCTTTATCCTATCTGTCCATTGCATATATAAGCTCATAACGTATCAACTCCCACTTTTATTGCCTTGACTACAAAGGGAATAAAGTAAGAAGAAATCATAAAGATACGATAATATAAAAACATAGCTTTAATTATACCCTCTATTAAAACTTCTATTCTCTAGAAAATGTGACTTTAATTTTTCTAAAAACATAGTCTACATTTTTATTAACTGTAGTATTAATTTCTACGTAGAAAAATAATAAAAATAAAAACAAAAATATCATTTTGCAAAACTACAACAACAACTATATAAAATAAGAAATGCAATTATATAATAACACTACTACAATTATGTAATAGTACACAGCAATTATGTAATAGTAAAACAGCAACAACTAGTATATCACATGAAACAGCCCTGAAAAACATTTCTGTCTTCAGGGCTGAACTCATAAAAGAAGGCGGCTACCTACTCTCCCGCATTGCATTGCAGTACCATCGGCGCAAGTGGGCTTAACTTCTCTGTTCGGAATGGGAAGAGGGTGGGACACCACCGCAATAACCACCTGATATTTCTTTCACTTCTTACTGTATATCCTTTTAGTTCTCATTTGGTTTTATGATTACTAAAGATTCAGTTTTATCATCTTCTATCCTTTTTCATTTCTGAACTTTCTTTCCCATCCATGTGATTCCACTTTCTACTCGTTTATCACACAACTTTATACAGCGCGAAGGTATAGGTGACCCTATCGCCACAAGCATAAACCGTAGTATACATAACTCTAAGTCTAATTCTCACAACTCGCATCACGCATACAACTGAAAGCAAGAGCTTATCAATAAAAGTCTCGGCACTAGTAGCGCTCGGCTTTGACGTCACCGTCTTTTACACCTGCGCCCTATCAACGTCGTCGTCTACGACGACCCTCAAGGGAGTTCTAATCTTGCGGTGGGCTTCGCGCTTAGATGCTTTCAGCGCTTATCCCGTCCAGACTCAGATACCCAGCGGTGCACCTGGCGGCACAACTGGTAAACCGGAGGTCTGTCCATCACGGTCCTCCTCGTACCAGTGACAGCTCCACGCAAAACTCCTGCGCCCACGATAGATAGAGACCGAACTGCCTCACGACGTTCTGAACCCAGCTCGCGTGCCACTTTAATGGGCGAACAGCCCAACCCTTGGGACCTTCTCCAGCCCCAGGATGTGACGAGCCGACATCGAGGTGCCAAACCACCCCTGTCGATATGAGCTCTTGGGGGGATCAGCCTGTTATCCCCGGAGTACCTTTTTATCCTTTGAGCGACGGAGTTTCGATACACGTCCGCCGGATCACTATGCCTCCAGTTTTCCCGCCTGATCGGGATGTCTCCTCGCAGTCAAGCGCCCTTATGCCATTACACTCTATAAGGCCGGTTACCAATCGGCCGGAGGGCACCTTTGGGAAGCCTCCGTTACGCTTTTGGAGGCGACCACCCCAGTCAAACTACCCGCCAAACAGTGTCCGCGATATAGCGCGTTAGACCTCAGACAGCCAGGGCCGTATTTCAAGGATGGCTCCACATACTGGCGTACATGCTTCTACAGCTCCGGCCCTATCCCTATACATCGGATGACCAAGGTCAATGCTAAGCTGTAGTAAAGGTTCACGGGTCTTTTCGTCCCATCGCGGGTAATCGGCATCTTCACCGATACTACAATTTCACTGAGATCATCGATTGAGACAGTCCGGATCATTACACTCATTCGTGCAGGTCGGAACTTACCCTGACAAGGAATTTCGCTACCTTAGGACCGTTATAGTTACGGCCGCCGTTTACTGGGGCTTCAATTCAAACCTTCACCTATAAATAGGATGAGCTCTCCTCTTAACCTTCCGGCACCGGGCAGGTGTCAGGCTGTATACCTCATCTTCGAGTTTGCACAGCCCTGTGTTTTTGTTAAACAGTTGCCTGACCTATTCTCTGCGCCTCATAAAAATTTACGAGGACCCTTTATCCCGAAGTTACAGGGTCAGTTTGCCTAGTTCCTTAACCATGAATCTCTCAACGCTTTTAGTATGTTCTCAACCCGTCTACCTGTGTCGGTTTGCGGTACGGGTGCCCCATAAGTGATGCTTAGCGGATTTTCTCGGGAGTCTGATTACCAGCACTATTGCAAATATCCGAGGATAAATACATACTATCAGGTTCCGCTCAAGGTCTGGATTTGCCTGGACCTATCAACACGTACACCCTTCCAACGGGGACTTCCGTCACCCCGCGGCTGTGTCACTGCTCCGTCTCCACGTCGTTCTATGGGGCAGTAACGGAATATTAACTGTTTCAGCATCGCCTACGCCCTTCGGCTGAGACTTAGACCTGACTAACCCGGGATGATTGGCATTGCCCTGGGAAACCTTAGACTTACGGCGGAGGGAATCTTACCCTCTTATCGTTACTTATACCTACATTTGCTTTTCCATAAGCTCCAGCAACAGCTTACCCGTCACATTCAACGCTAATGGAATGCTCCCCTACCGATACTTTTATTATTGCTATCCCGTCTTCGGTATCTGCCTTATACCCGATTATTATCCACGCCCGGACCCCTCGACTAGTGAGCTGTTACGCACTCTTTGAATGAATGGCTGCTTCCAAGCCAACATCCTAGCTGCTCACGGGGACCAGACTTCTAGACTAACTCAGGCAGAATTCCGGGACCTTAGACGGCGGTCTGATTCTTTCTCCTCTCGGGGACGGACCTTAGCACCCGCCCCTTACTGCATGACTGCGGAACATAAGCATTCGGAGTTCGTCAGGACTTGATAGGCGGTGAAGCCCTCGCGTCCTATCGGTCGCTCTACCTCTTAGGAACTTGTCATACGCGGCACCCAAATGCCTTTCGGGGAGTACGAGCTATCTCCAAGTTTGATTGGCCTTTCACTCCTACACACAGCTCATCCAGAAGCTTTTCAACGCTTATTGGTGCGGACCTCCATCCGGTGTTACCCGGACTTCATCCTGGCCATGTGTAGATCACTTGGTTTCGCGTCTACCCCCCACCGACTATAACGCCCTGTTCAGGCTCGCTTTCACTACGGATAACGTGACCATGTCACTTAACCTCGCCGGTGATGGTAACTCGTAGGTTCATTATGCAAAAGGCACGCCGTCACTCTATAAAAGAGCTCCGACCGCTTGTGAGGCGAATGGTTTCAGGAACTATTTCACCTTCTTATCGAAGTGCTTTTCACCTTTCCCTCACGGTACTCGTTCACTCATCGGTCTCATTCGAGTATTTAGCCTTACCGGATGGTCCCGGCGGATTCGCGCAAGATTACTCGTGTCCCGCGTTACTCAGGATTCCGCCATGGCTCGTCACGCTTCGGATAAGGGGCTTTCACCCGCTATGGCAGTACTTTCCAGTACTTTCTCCTCACGATCTAAGTCCGATCACGCGGTCCTACTACCCCCGACATGGCATTGCTACCATGGCGGTTTGGGCTCTTCCCGTTCGCTCGCCACTACTGAGGGAATCATTATTTATTTTCTTCCTCGAGGTACTAAGATGTTTCAGTTCCCTCGGTTAGCCTCCTTTATATAACATAAGGTAAACGTGCTTCACACGTTTAGGTTGTCCCATTCGGAAATCAACGGATCAACGGTTATTTGCACCTACCCGTTGCTTATCGCAGCTTATCACGTCCTTCATCGCCTGAATGAGCCTAGGCATCCACCATTCGCCCTTTTTCTTACTTTCATTGATAATCCATGAATCTTCTTATATTAAACACTTTGAAGTGAGTAACTAAAAATGAGCATGGACGCTCATACTTTCAGCTGTATTGTCTTGTGAATATATTTTTTATTACTAATAAATATAAACACGAAAGTCGTTTCGTTTTGAACTTTGTTACTTTACAGTTTTGCTTGTGTCAATATGTCAAAGAACTCTGAAAAAAATAATAGATCTATTCCAACTATAACTAGCATAGTATAAATATCTAATATCCCTTCTATAGTGGAGAATAACGGATTTGAACTGTTGACCCCCTGCTTGCAAAGCAGGTGCTCTAGCCAGCTGAGCTAATCCCCGAAAGATAAAAAACAAAAGAAGTAGTCCCAGGCAGACTTGAACTGCCGACCTCCACATTATCAGTGTGGCGCTCTAACCAACTGAGCTATAGGACTATAGTCCTGGGCCACATGTTGCCGCCCCCCGGTATTCTTTCTTCTATTATCTTTTATAGTATAAACAGTGTCTGTAGTACGGGAAGCCTTAGGGACCCACCAAACGAGCCAAACTATTAATAGTTCTTGTTATCCGCTTTAAACAAATAACTATACATTAACCTCAAATAAACTTCAAGGATAAAAGTACGCTCCAGAAAGGAGGGGTTCCAGCCGCACCTTCCGGTACGGCTACCTTGTTACGACTTAGCCCCAATTACCAGTTTTGCCCTAGGCCGATCCTTACGGTCACGGACTTCAGGCACCCCCGGCTTTCATGGCTTGACGGGCGGTGTGTACAAGGCCCGGAACGTATTCACCGCGCCATGGCTGATGCGCGATTACTAGCGAATCCAGCTTCGTGGGGTCGGGTTGCAGACCCCAGTCCGAACTGAGGGAGGCTTTATTGATTAGAATGACCTTGCGGGCATCCAACTCGCTGTACCCCCATTGTAACACGTGTGTAGCCCCGGACGTAAGGGCCCGTGCTGATTTGACGTCATCCCCACCTTCCTCACACCTTTACGGTGGCAGTATCTACAGAGTGCCCAGCATTACCTGATGGCAACTGGAAGACAGGGGTTGCGCTCGTTATGGCACTTTAAGCCGACACCTCACGGCACGAGCTGACGACAACCATGCAGCACCTTCACAGACGCACCGGAAGTGAATATCTATCTCTAAATACGTCGTCTGCAATTCAAGCCCGGGTAAGGTTCCTCGCGTATCATCGAATTAAACCACATGTTCCTCCGCTTGTGCGGGCCCCCGTCAATTCCTTTGAGTTTCACCGTTGCCGGCGTACTCCCCAGGTGGGATGCTTAATGCTTTCGCTTGGTCTCTGGCTAAAAATAAAGCCAAAAACGGGCATCCATCGTTTACCGTGCGGACTACCAGGGTATCTAATCCTGTTCGATACCCGCACTTTCGAGCTTCAGCGTCAGTAACGCTCCCGCAAGCTGCCTTCGCAATAGGGAGTTCTTCGTCACATCTAAGCATTTCACCGCTACACGACGAATTCCGCCTGCGTTGCGCGTACTCAAGTAAAACCAGTTTGCGCTGCAAGGCAGACGTTGGGCGCCTACATTTCACAACACACTTAATCTACGGCCTACGCTCCTTTAAACCCAATAAATCCGGATAACACCAGGACCTTCCGTATTACCGCGGCTGCTGGCACGGAATTAGCTGGTCCTTATTCGCAGGGTACATGCAACAGAGCACACGTGCTCCTTTTTATTCCCCTGTAAAAGCAGTTTACAACCCATAGGGCCGTCATCCTGCACGCTACTTGGCTGGTTCAGGCTTTCGCCCATTGACCAATATTCCTCACTGCTGCCTCCCGTAGGAGTTTGGACCGTGTCTCAGTTCCAATGTGGGGGACCTTCCTCTCAGAACCCCTACTGATCGATGCCTTGGTGGGCCGTTACCCCGCCAACAAGCTAATCAGACGCATCCCCATCCATAACCGAAATTCTTTGCTCTATAAAAGATGCCTAATAAAGAGAACATAAGGTATTAGACCGCATTTCTACGGAGTATCCCTTTGTTATGGGAAGGTTGGATACGCGTTACTCACCCGTGCGCCGGTCGACGACAAAAAGCAGCAAGCTGCTTTTCCTGTTTCCCCTCGACTTGCATGTGTTAAGCCTGTAGCTAGCGTTCATCCTGAGCCAGGATCAAACTTCCATTGTAAAATATCAATTTCTATGTAATGTCTGTCTCAGTACGATTATCCGTATATTGAAGTTTGAGGTAATGAATTAATCCAAACTCTTCTACGTCTTTAAAGACTAAAAAGAGGGAATGGACGGTTCGTTTGTTTTTACCCAGTCTTTATACTATTATATCACCATCCGAAGGCAGAAATAACTACCACTGAAGGCAGAAATAGAAGAAAGACCGCTTCTTGTACTACTTCTTCTGTTTATGTAAATATCTCAAAGAACTCGTTTCTTACATAGGGCGAAAACTCTCCGTCCGAGAGGCCCTCGGCAATCATTACGTTAACCATGTAAGTGATTTGTTTCCTGATTTGCGGGTGCAAAGGTATATAGAAAATTATACACTAGCAAGCTTTTTGAAGAAAAAAATTAAAAGAAATATGCAAGTTTTTCGCAAAAACAAGCCGATGACAGGAGGTTTTTGCCACAAAATATACCTTAATATATTATAAGCGCATACGGGAAAACAAAATGCGATTTGTAGCTAGAAATATAAGAAGGGTTATTGGGATGAGTTAAGTGGATATAGTGTGGGAGAAAAACAAAAACTAAGGCGCGGAAAAAGGCTTTCTTTTTAAAAGATATCGTGTTTATCATGATAACGAAAAACTCATTACGGTATAATGCATAAAACACGGCGGACGTGGTACGCATTATACGACGGACAGAGCACACGATGCGTACGACGAACGTGGTACGCATTGTATGACGGACGACAAACAGTGACCATTATAGGCAACGAAATTAGGAAATTGAAAGAAGAGATTAGAAATCTGATTTTTCAATTTCCCAAAACATAAATAAAGCGAAATGGCTAATATTTAGTAGCCACCCAACATCTGCTCTATTTCCTTCTGTTTCAGAATAAAAAGAATATTTTTTTCCGTCAGGTGTGTAATTGACGTTTGCACATAGAAAAAGGCTGTTGATGATATTTTCCATTTCATCATTGCCCAGTACCTGACCATAAGGAATAGCTGCTGCACGCGCCATACTTAAAGCCAAATGATCATAAACGTTCTGAACAGATGAACCTCCATGTTCAGCTTCCTGATCGAGCATTTCATGTAAAAGAGCCTGAATATCAATACCCTCAAGTCCTTCTGGAATAGCATTAATGCTATATGTGTTGTTGCCAGAGGCGATAATTCAAAGCCCATTGCATCAAGTTTATCATTCACCTTCTCAAGCAGAACACGTTCACGAGCCGAAAAATCAATTGTTTCGGGGAAAAGAATCTTTTGAGCGTGCATTTTTCGTTGAGCAAGCTGCTGTTGATACTCGTTCGAACAAAATGCGTAGATGAGCACGATGCTGATCGACCACCATTAAACCAGACTTCACTGCCGTCACAATAAAACGCCCTTATATTGATAATGTGACGGTGATTTTTCAGCAATTATACTTTCGCTCGATGACGGGTCGACCTGTTCTGGGAATATCGTTTGATGCATAGCAGACTGCTCGAGCTCTAATCCTGCATAAAGTTCGTCCCATTGTTCAGGTAATTTAGAACGATATACAGCTCCATCGCTCTGTCCCCATACGGCTCTGCTTTTTACCTGAGAACCAGCTGTAAACGCACGGGCTTGGCTTATTACAGCTTCAGATTCCTCTATAAAAGGATTATAATCAGGATCGTATTTTACCTCAGGAATCACACTACTATTATGAGGATCAAAAACAGGGATATCAGGTTTCCCTCCACATCAAAGTCGATAGACGAAACATTGTTGAACGCTCCCACCGAATCCTTCACCGCAGCCATCAATATTTTGCCAGATCGCTTGTTCGTTCTCAAACTTGATTTCTGTTTTGTTGGGTGGATATTTACATCAATATCCTCAGGCTGTACATTAAAATAAATAAAGTAAGGAACCTGCTCTCCCTGTGGCAAAAGCCTCATCAAAGGCCGACTGAACCGCCCTTACTGAAATAAGGGTGACGCATAAAACGCCCGTTCACAAAGAAATACTGCTTTGCTCCTTTCTTTTTTTGCCGATTCTGGGCTTACCCACAAAAACCACTAATACCACAAACAGAAGTATCAACATTAACAGGCAGAAGATCCTGATTAATACGCTTTTCCAAACACATCAACTATACGCTGACGTAGCGAAGATGCCCGCAAATTGTACATCTCAGAACCATTACTGTGGAAGGTGAAAGCTATTTCGGGATAAACCAGAACAATACGTTCAAAAGCCGTGATTATAGTTGTTAAGTTCGGTAGTATTCGATTTTTAAAAACTTGCAGTCGTGCAGGTACATTGTAGAAAAGATTTTCGATCATGAAATTTTGATCCTACCGAACACGCACAAGGTTCTTGAGATAGAAATTGCGAGCCTGCAATAACAAGATGTGAGCCCAATTCCTCATCATGTAATCGAGTCTTCAACTGAACCTGAGCCACCGCAGCAATAGAAGCTAATGCTTTCGCCCCGAAAGCCCATCGTATTTAGATTAAAAAGATCATCGGCTTTTTCTTATTTTTGATGTTGCATGTCGTTCAAACGAAAGACGCGCATCGGTATCCGACATACCTTTTCCGTTATCAATAACTTGTATTGACGTGCGTCCAGCATCTACAATTGATACATCTATTTGCGTTGCACCAGCGTCAATAGCATTCTCAACAAGCTCTTTTACAACAGAAGCAGGGCGTTGTATTACCTCGCCTGCAGCAATTTGATTAGCAACAGAGTCTGGTAAAAAGTTGGATAATATCACTCATAATATCAATAACAGAATAGCAAAAAGAAAAAGAATCAACAAAGCAGGTGCTATAATATAAAAGCTGTGTTGCAGGCGCAAGCGACTTTTCGAAGGTTTCATAGCTTGATGAAGGCGCAAGCGTAGAGCCCTCATCAGAAGACGACAACTCAATATTTAATTGCTGCCGAGCGCGTTCTTCAGCAAACTTTTCATGCGCTCCTTGCGTTCATCTACGTAAATCATTTCGTGATGAAAGCGTCGGGGTTTACGTGTCTGAAAAAGAATATTCATCGACCTCCACCTATTTTCTGTAATGGCGGTACGGTACGCGTTATCTTCTTTATTTCGTTCCTTCGGCCTTTGCCTCGCCAAATAAATACGTCGTCCTTATCGACAGGGCGAATGTAATCGAACCATGCAAACACGTCAAGACGAAGTTTGTCGGCAGGAATCTGCGTCATTGGATACAATGTTCCTTGCGCCTTGGGCATCCAAATACGTTGCAGTTGACGATTGGGAGCAATGTACATACGCATAGTATCTGTCTCTGTGAATTGAGACCTATTAAGGTAGTATCCTTATCGTCAACAGGAAAAAAGATGGCTCGCACATTACTTACTGCATCAGTTTGGCGCACATTGCCCTCCTTAAAATAAGCAAAAAGATTCTTTGATGAAAGCTGATTACAATGAATTGTATCAGACAACATTTCAATTGATAAAGCCTGACCCAACACTTGTGCCTCACGAACAGTTGAATCGGCCATAAATACCTTAATCATTTCAGCCCGTAAGCTGACGGTTTCCGCTCCATACAATTGGGTCGTGATACATTGTCATACACGAGTCCTTTGAGTTAAACACCATCGAATCGCACACCGCCTGCAAATCATTACGAAAAGCCCTCACCTTACGATAGGCGTAAACCTTACGATAAACATCTTTTTGTATTGATATTAAACGTTTCAATACGCATAGTGTCAGCATGCAAATAGAGTGTGTCTTTTTGCGAATAGTCTACGGCAAGAGCTCGTCGTGTAGCATAGCCATGGCCAGTTTTTCATTATAAACAACCTCACCGCAGGTTAGACGGTTCTTATTTTTCTTATCCACATAGATGACATTTCCGTATCCTCTGTTATAACCCGTCTTGCTATCATAATAAAGAGTATCGCCTGTTATTGTTTTCTCTCTATCAACAATAGTTGAACGGCCGAACAATTGTGCATGGTCGGTTTGCGTGTTAAAATAAGCATTTAGTAGTTGTTACCTGCCCATTTTGGTTAGTTATAACCGATGGAGCCACACGCCCCTTGCCTCTATCAGGAGTATACATGCCCACAACATGAGCCAGAGACTTACGTGTGTCGTAATAAAGTGTATCGGTAGAAATTCTGTTCTTCGGTGTTTGCAGCTGTACATCATAATAAAAAAACAGCCTGCTTAGTTTGGGTATTATACTCTCCCCAGTCTGAACTCAACTTGCTATTACCATCTACCAAGCGTCCGCCACGGAAAAATAAGCATTATTATAAAGGCGGTCGTAGTTCAAACTATCCGTATAAAGTACTTGCTTACGATGACGAAGAACCACATCTTTGCGCGCTTCCATCATCTGTCCTTGTCCATCATACCAAGCGTTATCGCAAAAAGTGACAAAGTATCGCCCTTGCAAGAATCGAACATGACCAAAGGCGCGTACCGAGTTAGAAGCTTGAAAAATAAGCGCTGTCGCAAGACAGTGTCGCCCCTTATGACTGAACTTTTACCTTTCCTTTGGCAATTTGAGCCTCTGGGTTAGGACCGTACATATCATATTTTAGCACTATCGGCATGGATAAGGGTAAAACCTTATCGTCAACAATACGTGTTGCCTTGCGACGCTTTTTGTGCCGAAACAGAGCCCAACAAAAAAAGGATAAAAAGACATAGAAACGTCAAAAAGACGGTTCTATGTCCATGTTTTATATTTCTAACCCTCAAATTGGTCATTTAATCCATCCTTGATATTGGAAGTTGCAATTCTTATATCGGTCGCTCATGCGCACATAAGTATGCTTAATTTTATTAGCAAACCCAGTTATTAATTGTTTTTCGCGCTCCTTTATTAAGAACAATCTCTTTCATTACCTGAAAAGTCTTCGGTAATCTTAGCCTTTATGCTCTTCAGTGCGACTCTTTAATTTTACAACAGCAACAACATTTTTTTCCCTTGCTGTTTATCATCTGGAAAGGAGCCGATAATTCGCCTACTTTCAGGGTATCAACAACTCGAGCCACCTCCGTTGGAAGCTCTTTCATCTTAAAACGTGATGTCATGCCTTCAGCAGTAGAGTTAGACATCAAGCCCTGATTGTTCTTGTATCCTTGTCATCTGACAGAAAAAGCAACGGCTTGCTCAAAGGTAAATTTACCCTTTGCGGATATCATTAGAAATAGAATCAAGACGAAGAGATGCTGCATCAATCTCATCGTATGACACCTTCGGTTTTAAAAAGGATATGGCGACAGTTGATTTTATCACCACGTTTATCAATAAGCTGTATGATATGATAACCAAAATCAGATTCAACAATTTTAGAAATCTTCTTTTGGATCAGTAAGGTTAAAAGCAACACTTGCAAAAGCAGGATCAAGTAATCCACGACCCATATAGCCTAATTCACCACCTTGACGAGCCGACCTCGGTATCCTCGGAATAAAGACTGCCAACGTTGCAAAAAGTTGTTTCACCATCATTTACACGTTGAGTAAAATTACGAAGCTGATCTTTTACGCGAGTAACTCCGTTTGTTTAATTTTAGGAGCCTGAACCAATATTTGCACTTCTACTTCAGTTGGCACAAAAGGAATGCTATCTTCTGGTAGATTGCGGAAATAAGCTCTTACGTCAGCAGGCGAAACTTTAACGTTTTCTACTAACTTTTGCTTCATTTTTCTGAATGAGCTGTTGGTTCTTAAACTCATCGTGAAGTTGCTCACGCATCTCGTTTACACTCTGTTTTCTGTACTCCTCCAGCTTTTCCTGAGAACCTGCAGCTTCAATCCAACGATTGATTTGCTGATTAACTCCAGTCACGATATCAGATTCAGGGAACATCAATTGAGTCAATCTGCGCTTGGTGTAAGAACAATTTTTGCACAGCGAGCTGTTCAGGAATAGCACAATCTGGATTTCGAACCGAAAATGTTATTCCTTCTGCTAATCCTTGCATGCGCATGGCCTCAACGTCTGATCTTAGAATTGGTTCATCACCGATCACCCATATAACTTCATCTATAATACTGTTTTCAGGTATAGCTTCTTCAGCCTTTGTCAATGAATCTGTATGGGTAGAATCAACAGCATTTCTCCCTATACTTTTGAGACCTGCATTCCTTCCCGCAAAGGCAGTAATAGCAACTAACAATATGGCTGCTACAGATATTATTGAGTGTCTAATCTTCATATCTTTGTTTGTAATTTAATGCTTATTTACCGTTTGAAGAACATTTTCATCAATTTCTACTGATAACGTTTTCTTAATGCTTCAACCCAGCGTTTCTCTAATGCTTCTTGATAATCTGAAATAACCTGTTAGCGAACATCATCTACAGTTTCAGGAGCAGAAATTTTCTTTCCATAGACTGCTGTATAAGGAAAATCTTTTAGTGGAGTAGCAAGGGTATCCTTACCGAAAAAAATTTGCTTATCAACAAGAGCATTATATCCCTTTTTAAAGATGCCTCTTCTACTCGAATACGCAAAACAGAATCAGAATTAAAAAGTAGAACGCAAGATTTCTGCCCATTTTTCAAAAGGCTTACCCCTTTAACAGCTTTCTTTACATTTTCGATATCCTCTGCTTGACGAGTACAATATGCCATTCCTTTTAAAACGGGGTTCTTCCCATTTATAATTCTTTTTCTATTTCTCTTAAAGAAGTTCTCCTGACCTAAAATAATCTTGTTGTGCTTTTTCTCCCAAACTTCACGATTACTGATTTCGTATACCAGCAAACCATCGTGATATTCTTGAATAAGATATTTTAAATTAAGATCATTAGCCTCCATCTTTGCCTCTTAGCATCTAAAATATCAGATTCTGTAGTGTGTTGCGCCTTAGCAAGAGAGTCAAGTTTTTTGTCGATAATATTATCTTTAAGTCCACGTTGGCTAATATAGTTCATGATTGCATCACGTTGACTTGCATAGCTATAAAAAGTTCTGATGTCCTTTTCGCAGAATAATATGCCAACCTACAGCTGTTTTTAACAGGTTTGCTCATTTCGCCATCTTTCATAGCCCATGCAGCATCTTCAAACTCTTTCAAAGTTTGTCCTTTTACAATCCAAGAAAGTTCACCACCTTTTGACGCAGAGCCTTGATCTTGTGATAATTCCTTTGCCAATTTAGCGAAATCAGCACCTTTTCTTCAATGCTGTATAAATAGAATCTATTCTGTGTTTTAGCAGACAATTGTAAGTGAATCGGCATGTTGAGGCACAAGAATTAAAAATATGAGCCAATTTCAACATTCCTCCATTATTATCAATCTGTTGTTGAGTTTCAGCATAAAGTTTCTTCGCTTCTGCCTCAACATCTTCATCTGTAATAAAAAGCTGGTCGAATTTGCTGATCACGATAACCGGCAAACTCTTTCTGAAATGAATTTAGTGTGTCTAGTTTAGCATCTTTTGCTGCTTCAACCTTTAATTTATAAGCTACAAACAATGGAATATAGTCATTGATGGTCTTTTTATCAATGACACCTTCTGCATTATTTTTTTGTTATATGAATACTCAAACCCTGAGCGTGTAACAGGCAGTCCATTAATTCTCATCAAAAAACAGGATCAGAAGATTGAGCAAAAGAAACAACGCCACACAAAAACCATGACGCCTAATAACACTTTTAATTTCATTTAGCTTTTTATATTTTTAATCAAGTCCTCTTTGGCTACCAATAACCGAGAGGACTTGCTACATTATTCTGACGTGAATAATTGGGTGCCCTGCTCGTAATAGAAATATCATGAGGATGACTCTCAACACGCCGGCATTTGTTATACGTGCAAATTTTCGCATTATGCAAACCTTCTATATCCGCAGCTCCACAATACCCCATTCCTGAACGAAGACCACCAACAAGTTGATAAATTACCTCTTGACGGTGCCTTTATAAGGAACACGACCTGCAATTCCTTCTGGAACAAGTTTCTTAACATCTTGGGTATCACCTTGAAATAACGGTCTTTTGAGCCATTTTTTGTCCCATTGCTTCCAAAGAACCCATACCACGGTAGCTTTTAAACTTTCTTCCATTGAAGATAATAGTTTCACCTGGACTTTCTTCCGTTCCAGCAACAAGTGAGCCTATCATCACACTACTTCCTCCAGCAGCAAGAGCTTTCACAATATCTCCAGAATAACGAAGACCACCATCTGCTATCAAAGGAACATTAGTACCTTTTAATGCTGAAAAAACATCATAAACCGCGCTTAGTTGAGGAACACCCACACCTGCTACCACACGGGTAGTACATATTGAGCCTGGGCCAATTCCTACTTTAACAGCATCTGCGCCATTATCAACAAGGAAACGCGCAGCTTCACCTGTCGCCACATTTCCCACTACAACATCTATATTAGGAAAAGCAGATTTAACATCTTGTAGTTTTCCAACCACTCCCTTTACTGTGACCATGAGCCGTATCGATTACAATAGCATCAACTCCAGCATCAACAAGAGCCTGAGCGCGTTCCATTGTATCTCCTGTCACACCAACACCTGCTGCAACACGAAGACGTCCTTTTTCATCCTTACAAGCATCTCGGTTTATCCTTTGCCTTTGTTATATCTTTGTGTTATCAAACCAATAAGGCGATTAGAAGCATCTACTACAGGAAGTTTCTCTATCTTATTTTCTTGAAGAATATGCGCAGCTGCAGTTAAATCAGTTTGCTGATGCGTTGTGACCAAATTGTCTTTTGTCATCACATCATCTACTAATTTATCCATATGACGCTCAAAACGCAAATCACGATTTGTTAGCAATACCCACAAGATGGTTATTCTCATCAACAACAGGAATACCACCAATATGATATTCTGCCATCAATTTAAGAGCATCTTTTACAGTACTACCACGAAGAATTGTAACAGGGTCATAAATCATACCATTCTCTGCACGCTTCACAATAGCAACCTGACGAGCCTGTCTCTTCTATCGACATATTCTTATGAATAACACCGATACCTCCTTCACGAGCAATAGCATTTGCTCATTGAAGCTTCTGTAACCGTATCCATAGCAGCCGTCACAAAAAGGAGCATTCAGGATGATATTACGAGAGAATTGCGTTCTTAATTCTACCTCTTTAGGCAATACCTCTGAGTAAGCAGGGAGTAACAGGACGTCGTCGAAAGTCAGACCATCCATAACAATTTTTCTGCAACAAATGATGACATAAAATTTTACTTTAGGAATTTATTGCATGCAAATTTAACAATAAATTCCTATATAGAACAGCTCTTTGAATATTTTCTTGTGGCTTTAATGCACTTTAACTTGCTGTTATTTGCTTAAATAATAAAACCCGTCACCACAATATATACCAACACATCATTTTATAAGAAACAAATCACGAGATTAGTTAGCTTCGTCTGAAAGGAATTTAATAAGCACAAGCCTTGCTTTTTTCTTCTGCCGTTGCGTCATCTTCGTCATCGTAAATATCAACGGTGTCTATAGCAGTATCGATATCATCTGTATCACTTTCATGAAAAAAATAGTCTAGAATTTCATCTCAATTCTTCATGTTCTATGACATCTTCATCGTTTAAATAATAGTCAATATTGACTTTCATTCCACTAGATACTATTGATTCTATATCGTCCAAAAAGCTCATCAAATTCACAATTCTGCGCAACAGCAATATCGTTCAAAGGAATACGCTTATCTATCAGTTCTATAATCTTTAATTTCTTAATCGATTTATTAGGCAGACTGATAACTCGCATCATATCTGTACGACATATATCGTTTTCCTCACAATATCGCTTTACCAATTCCACAAAAGGCTTTTCCGAATTTGTTTGCTTTTTCCCTGAACCTACCTCCTTTGTATCTGCTGCAACTCATCTAACGTTACAGGATAGTAAGTTGCCATTTGCGTAAGCGAAAATGTCTTGAAAGATCACATATGGAGGCAATTTATACTTATTAGCCACATCTTTTCGAAGTGATTTTAACAACTCATACAAATCACTATCTAAGGCACTTAATCCTCCTTCACCTGTATCATCAGTATCTTGAAATTCCTTTATCAGGAACTACAAAAAAACGGTGTCGGATTCTTTAAATAAGCATTACCAGCTGCCGTTATTTTTTTAACAGACCATAGTTTTCTACATCTTTCTGATATAGCGTGCTATCATAGCCTGCCGCACAACTGGATTCCAGATATTTTGTCTTTCGTCGTTGACTTTCTCTCCACAACCAAATTCTTCTAATTTGTCATGTCCATGACGTACAATATTATCCGTAGCACGGCCTTTTACGAAGTCAATGATATAAGACTGATCAAAAGCTTCTTTTTACCGCTTTTATTGCTGTCAGAACACAGATAAGCGCCTCGGTTGCTTTCAATTGTCTTTTTCTGGATGAAGACAGTTGTCACAGTTATGACAGTTATCTGTAGATATTCTTCCCAAAAATAATTTAAGAGCATCTTTTCTCCTGCAAACAGAAGATTCTGCATAAGCTTTTTGTTTCCTGAAGGAGTTGGCGGCCAATTTCTTTTTCGGCATTACCTTTGTTCTCCATGAATTTCTCCAGTCGCTTTCAAGTCTTTTGGCGAATAGAAAGCTATACAAACACCTTCTCCTCCATCACGTCCCTGCTCGTCCCTGTTTCTTGATAATATCCTTCAAGACTTTTCGGTATATCATAATGAATCACAAACCTTACATCAGGCTTGTCAATTCCCTATTCCAAAAAGCTATAGTAGCCACAATGATATCGATATTCTCTTTCAAAAATCGTCCTGAGTCTGCGTTCGCACCTCTGTATCAAGACCTGCATGATAAGGTGCCGCTTTTAAACCCATTCAGTTGAAGTTTTTGATAACTCCTCAACCTTTTTACGAGAAAGACAATATATTATGCCACTTTTTCCTTCCTGTTGTTTCAAAAACGAATAATCTGACTATCCGAGTCGGCATCATTAGCTTTTTGACGAATTTCATAATACAGATTGGGGGCGGTTGAATGAACTCTTAAATTCTTTGCATCTAATATACCTAAGCTTTTCTTAATATCTGTAGCGAACTTTATCTGTAGCCGTTGCTGTCAGTGCAATAATTGGCACACTATCCACACCTTGTGCGTGGGCAATGCTATCAATCGTTGGACGAATATTACGATATTCTGGACGGAAATCATGCCCCCACTCTGAAAATACAGTGTGCTTCGTCAACAGCAAAGAAAGATATTTTTAAACGATTGAAAGAAAGCTAAATTATCTTCTTTATTCAATGATTCAGGTGCAACATAGAGCAGTTTTTGTCCTGCCTGTTTTTAAGTCCTGCTCAACTTGAGTTATAGATGCTTTATTTAGTGACGAATTAAGAAAGTGTGCTATTCCCTGCTCCTCTGACAAACCGTTAACTACATCAACCTGATTCTTCATTAAAAGCGATAAGAGGAGATATAATAAATAGCGGTACCCTCCATTAGCAGAAGAGGGCAACTGATAACAAAGACTCTTACCCTCCTCCTGTTGGCATGAGAACAAAAGTATCATTCCCTGCCAACACATTTTGGATAATAGCCTCTTGGTCTCCCTTGAAATTATCAAAACCAAAAATAGTGTTTTTAGTTCTTTTTATCAAATCTATTTTCGCCATATCAGGTTGATAGTCTTAAACGTTTTTCACGACAGGTATCAAGCTAACTCTTTGTTCTTGCAAATGAGCCTTATCAAGTTGTGCTTTTCGCATAGTCGAGTGTTACCTCAAACTTTTTCACTCGCTTTCGAAGGAATATCAAACATTGCATCCATCATCACCGCCTCAACAATTGAACGGAGACCACGTGCACCTAATTTATAATCAACAGCCTTTGTCAACTATAAAAATCAAGGGCTTCCTCTGTAAATGACAAAGCAATTTTTATCCATCTCGAATAATTTGATATACTGCTTGACAATAGAATTCTTAGGTTCTACCAAAAATACGTCGCAAAAGCAGCACGATCCAGTGGCTTAAGATAGGTAAGAACAGGCAAGCGTCCTATTAACTCAGGTATAAGGCCAAACGACTTTAAATCTTGCGGAACGATGTATTTCATCAAGTCACCTTTATCTATACTACGGACATTCTGAACCGAGTTATAGCCCACAACATGTGTATTTAAACGTTGTGCTATCTTACGTTCAATGCCGTCAAAGGCTCCTCCGCAGATAAACAAGATGTTCTTTGTATTGACATGAATATATTCCTGATCGGGATGTTTACGTCCACCCTGTGGCGGAACATTCACCATTGTACCTTCAAGAAGTTTCAGCATTGCCTGCTGAACTCCTCTCCCCACTCACATCACGCGTGATACTCGGATTATCTGATTTACGGGCAACCTTGTCAATTTCATCAATAAAAACTATACCACGTTCTGCTGCAGGCACATTGTAATTGGCCACCTGTAACAGAGCGACTTAATATACTTTCTACATCTTCTCCCTACATATCCAGCCTCAGTAAATACAGTCGCATCAACAATAGTGAATGGCACATCAAGCAATCGAGCGATAGTACGAGCTAAAAGAGTTTTACCCGTTCCTGTCGAGCCTACCATGATAATATTGCTTTTCTCAATCTCCACACCGTCGTCATCTACAGGTTGCTGCAAACGTTTGAAATGGTTATAAACCGACACTGACAAGTATTTTTGCCTCGTCTTGTCCTATTATATATTGATCAAGATATTCTTTTTATCTCACGGGCTTTGGACACGCTTAGTTTTAAAATGCTTCGACTGGCTCTTCTTCAACAGCAGCCTGACCTAACACGCCCGATCTCGTTTACTATCCGATAGGCTTGTTGCGCACAATCTTCGCAAATATATCCATTTAATCCAGTAATAAGGAGTTTTACTGTCCTCACCCCCTTCCGCAGAAACTACAAATTTTCTTCGGCATTTTCTTCATTCTTCTTTAATTCTTATACGTCAAGAAGGCTTTTTATTCCGTAACCATTGGCGCCTTTACGCACGAGCACCTCATCTATCATGCCATATTCCTTAGCTTCTTCTGCCGTCATCCAATAATTGCGGTCACTATCGTTCCACACCTTATCAAATGACTGATGCGCATGATTTGAGATAATCGTATAAAGCTCTTTCTTCATCTTTAGTATCTCACGAGCCTCAATCTCTATATCAGAAGCTTGTCCTTGCACTCCTCCTAAAGGCTGGTGAATCATCACACGACTATGAGGCAATGCCGAACGCTTACCTTGTTCGCCCGACACAAGCAACACCGCAGCCATAGATGCAGCCATACCCGTACAGATAGTAGCCACTTTGCTGCTAATAAATTGCATAGTATCATAAATTCTAAGCCCGCCGTGACACTTCCGCCCGGAGAGTTGATATAAATTGAGATATCTTTTTCCGTTATCTACAGAATCAAGGTACAAAAAGCTGAGCCTGAAGTACATTGGCCGTATAATCATCAATCTGGGTACCCAAGAAGATAATACGGTCCATCATTAAACGCGAGAACACATCTAACTGTGTCACATTCAGCTGACGCTCTTCAAGAATATAGGGATTGAGATATTGCTGTTGAACTTTGGCAACATCGTCGAGAACCATACCATTAATACCCAAAATGGTGAGTAGCAAATTTTCTAAAAATCGTTATTCATAAAATACTTCTTCCTTTTTATTATAAACAAAAAATAGAGGCTATCGACCTTCCTTTTACCTATCTCTTTGCAATATTTATACCAAAAAAAGCAACACGCTGATAGTATAACTATTAGACAAAGATAATGAAAAAGTCGATAACCCTATAAAGAGATAACTATTTTTTTCTTAAAAATAAAGTTTTTTTATTCTGACATCATCTTGTTGAAGTCGTCCAGCGAAATACTCTTCTTGTTAAGCTTCACTGTCTTCTTTGAATGCTTCAATCAACTTCAGATCAATTGCGCGGTCAACAAACTGCTGTACGCTCTCCTGCTTCTTTAAAAGTTCATCAGCGTAGTTGTTAACATACTCATCAGGAACATTGTTCATGCCATACTGAGCGAATCGAACACGAGCAGTCTCACGAGCAGCATTGCGAACATCTTCATCGTTAACCTTTACTTGAGCTTTCTCGAAAGCCTATTACGAATCAAACTCCAAGTTAACTCCTTTGATGCTTGCATCATAATTTTTATCGATAAATTCCTGATCCTTTTCTTTATTATTCTCTTTCATCATACGCTTGAGCAGAGCATCAGGATAAGTTAACTGGCCAACCTTCTCCTCTGCATACTTGCGAACATCTTGCAAGAACTTGTAATCGCTATCCATTTCAAGCTGACCTTTCAGACCTTCAGCAATCTTTGCACGGAAAGCTTTTTCGTCTTTAACCTGATCTTTGCCAAATGTCTGATCGAAAAAGCTCCTGATCAATAGCATGATTTTCAAAGCGCTGGATATTTGTTATCTGATAGCTGAAGTCGCCTTCATGCTCAGCAAGCTTATCCTTTTCTATCTTCAAGAGAGCTGCCATTTCAGCATCGCTATCCTTGTAAGCCTTACGAGGGTTAAAGGTAATAATATCACCAACCTTTGCACCTTTAAAAAGTTTCTTCTGAGCAGCTGCTTTAATATATTCAGGCATTACCATAGCAGCCTCTACTGTAAGGCCATCTTCTTTAGTATTACCCTTTTTATCAAGCTCGCGCAGGTCACCTTTATGACATCGCCATCTGCATACTCCTCTACATCTACGTTTTTACCCAGACGAGAAGCGAACATTTCTACCTGACGATCAATCAGTGCGTCATCAACATTTATATCATAATAGTCGATCTTATCTTTTAGAAGTAAGCTCAATTTCAAACTCAGGAGCTACTGCAATATCAAAGATAAAGGTGTAAGGACCTTCCTTTTCGAGATCCTGTGGTTGCTGTGCCTCTGATGCAAGAGGCTGACCAAGCATATTGATTTTATTGTCAGTAATGTACTTGTTAATCTGTTCGCCTACAATTTTATTAATGGCATCCATCTTAACAGCGCCACCATACTGACGCTTAATCATTCCCATGGGCACCTGACCTGGACGGAAACCGGGCACGTTTGCCTTCTTACGGTAGTCCTTCAGTGTCTGATCTACCTCATTCTTGTAGTCAGCTTCTTCGACAGTTATGGTCAAAAGGCCATTGATTTTGTCGGGGTTTTCAAATGAAACTTTCATCTTTTGTCTTTTATTTTATTGTTTTAATTTAATCTGCGCACAGGGGTAATCTCGCAATTTTCAAACTGCAAATTTACTCAATCCCGATGAATATACCTAATGTGATAAGAACAAATTTGTTTTTAACCCTCTTGGGCAGCAAGCTCTCTGAGCAAGTCTTTTTCGCGCTTCTGCAGCAAACGCCTGATCATCAGCATTCGATTGGAACTTGCGATAAACGAAGTTATCACTCAAATAGTTCTTACGCACAATCTTATTCTCAGCCAAATCCTCAGGCAATCCTTGAAAAGAATACGGCCTTCAAAAAAGAAGGTAAGCACGGTCAGTGATAGATAGCGTTTCCTGCACATTATGGTCGGTTATCAATATACCAATATTGCGATATTTCAAACGCCACACAATATGTTGAATATCTTCCACGGCGATAGGGTCAACGCCTGCAAAAAGGCTCGTCAAGCATAATAAATTTCGGATCGATTGCTAAGCAACGTGCAATCTCGCAGCGCCTACGCTCACCACCCGAAAGACGATCTCCCTTATTCTTTCTTACCTTCTGCAAACGGAATTCTGCTATCAAGCTTTCCAGTTTATCTAACTGTTGCTGATGGGTTTTTGCCCGTCATCTCGAGCACTGACATAATATTATCTTCCACGCTTAGCTTACGAAATACACTCGCTTCTTGTGGAAGATAACCTATTCCTGCACGAGCACGCTTATAAACAGGGTAATTTGTTATCTCTTGATCATCAATATACACATGACCTTCGTTCGGTATGACCAAACCTGTTGTCATGTAAAACGACGTCGTTTTACCTGCACCGTTAGGACCTAACAAGCCTACAATCTCACCTTGCTTTACGTTAAAGGTTACATCGTCAGCCACCGTGCGTTTACCATAGCGCTTAACAAGCCCATGTGTATGCAACTCCTTGTGCTTTTGAGTCTCTCTTTAATCAGCGCTCTACCTCCTCAGGAGTCATTCCCGATACATCAGGAAGTTGCTGTCTAACGGTTGTCGTTTCGTTCATAATTGAATAATTAGTATGCAAATTTACGAAATAAAACTTGTACCCACAAATTGAAATGCCACAAACATGATGCACGCTGCAACATGTGCTACAATCGTTTAGAGGTGATTAAAGCTATCGATAGTTAGCAACTCATCAATCGGGCCACATGTTCGTAAATTCAAAATGTCTTATACTTTGCAGCGGGATAAACAAACACATTATCGCTAATATTCCCCGCCTGATAGCCCGATATTTTAATCGTTGTCCAAAAAGAAACCCACCTTCAATTTTAAACTTTGGGGTACTTGTCCCGTATTATCCAATACAATTCTGGCGTGTTTTATGCCTTTCGCATCGTCCTTTGCGTCAAGGTTAATCACAATACCCTCTGGGCTATTATTCCAACTATAATTATACATATTGACGTCAAAGGTAAACTTTGACATATATTTATCGCGCTTTGGTGAGGCTGCATTATGAAGTTCTACGGTGCATTTCTTTTAGGTCTACGCGGTAATAATGCACGCCGTCATTCCATGAGCAATAGCGCGATTCGACATAGTGCTTTTTATTTCCTTTTCAGCCAGATGGTCCCACTGGTCTTATATAGTCCGATAATATTAACGCTATAACTTAACTTACTGCCTTGCGGACCAAAAAGTTTTCTGATATACCTTATCAAACATTTCGCGTGCTTGGCGTGCATTTACTGCCATTACCTTCGAGTTAGCACGAACATCTAAAGCCGAGAAAACAAATGTTGACACTAAGGCTATTTGTAAGAAATAAAACAGCATCGGTTTCATACCACCGAGACATATTCGTTGATTTTGTTTTTGTGTTCATGGCTACAAAATTACTGCCTTCGGCTGAATTTTTTTATTATCTTTCGCTATAAAAAGCTATATGCCATGCAGATCATACTTTTTGCCACATAAAACAAAATCAATCAGCTTATTTATAACGTCGAGATATATGAAAAAATCTTTCAAATAGCTCTTTTTCTCTATGTTCTTATTGTGGAACGGTATAGCCATAGCGCAAACATTTACCAATCCTAAATTAGAAAAGTTAACCACCATTAAGCGTACATGGGGAGCAGGAGCACAACAAGATCTGGGCCATTTATGGCGATAGCCTTTACCGCTTCTATGACAAATTTGCATTCATTGATATTATAAATGTCAAAGACTTACACAATATCAAGAAAGAATATAGCATTTTTTTACTCTTCTCAATGATGTAGCAGTGCACTGCAATGATGTTGATTTTAGCAAGATATTCTATAAGAACGACGACCCGTTACCGTTGGTATATGTATCGCAACGTGGCGATTCTTGTCGCACAAATGTGTATAGAATAACCAAAACTGGCCCTCTTTACACCGTACAACTTGTACAGACAATCCATTTCAAAGATGCCGAAATGACTACTACAAACGTTGACGAGACGGGGCAATATCTTTGGATTTACAGTAACGGGACCGTACGGACGCAGCTACTCAAAGGTAAAAATACCTGCACTTGATAACAAGAATGTTTCGCTCAGTGTAGTACACGATGCCGTTAAACGTGTCCGTATCACCATCTCTGGCGTAGGTCAAGGCGCAACCGTTAAGGGAGGATTTATTTACCATTTGCACGGATTCAAAAACCAAGGAACGCTTGCTATCGTTGACCTTAGCACAGGAACTGAGATACAAAAAATTGATTTGGTAAGCTTAGGTTTTAAGGGTGAACCAGAATCGATTGCGTTTCGCGGAAACGATTTGCTTATTGGCGACCACGGAAACTTCTATCGTCTTTACGATGCTGCAGCGACAAGCATCAGTGCTACCACCCTACCCAATCGCACAACTACTCAATACTGATTATAACCTTGCAGGACAACCTGTTAACAAAGACTACAAAGGCGTTGTCATTTGTGAAGGAAAAAGATTGTGAGGAAATAATAGTATTTCTCTGAAAGAACTATTCTTTTTACGAAACCCAATAGCAGCCTATCTAAGCTTTTTAGATGGGCTTTTTCTTTGTGATATTTCTTACGTTAAAGGTCACGATAATAAGAGGTAAGCCGTTTTTATCACTTTTACGTTTTGACTTTTTTACAACATATATCATCACCGAACACTTTATTCTGCTTCCTTCATATCATTGTTTTCCTTCTACCATTAAGGCCATACGATCATTGTACGGCGGACGTCGAACGATGTGTATGACGGCCGTAATACAACCTGTACGACGACCGTAGTACAACGCATACGACAGTCGCCATACAACACCTTTTTTTCAACAGAAATACGCAAACAACTAACCACAACGACAAGAACATAAAGGGAAAGATAGTTGAACTAACACATCATATTTACCACATAGAACCATGTTACCAATAACAGCGATTCGTAAAATAATAATACCTACACTCAGCAAGTGTAGGTATTATGGATAAAGAAAAGAAGCGTAAGAATTAAGCCTTTTGAGGTCTTTCTAATTATTGCGAAAAATATCCTTACGCGTACATTCTATAACACGTCCAAGCTTTGAAAGCTCACTCATATTTAAATTGGCCTTATTGCCTACAATAATCGTTACGCGCGGAGCCTTTTGGATATAATGCCCGTAGAAGGCAGAAACGTCGGCCATACCCATCGTAGGGAAGACGAAATAAGGTCCTTATCAGGGTCTTCTGTGTAACCATACAGTTGTTCACGCGATACAAAGCTGCCTATATCGCGAAACGAAGGATAATTGTTATTAACCGAATTGATAATTTGCTGGCGTGTAGCATCGACATTTGCAGGACGCAAAGGCATATCGGTAAAAATAGAATCAAGCACACCTCAACGCCCGCATGGCCTTGTCACCTGTGTACCAAGGCTTGTCACAAAAAGCACAAGGCGAATCAGGATTAAGCCTTAAGTCGGTAAGCCATGTACGTCCATGGGCCGAATATGCGAGGGCACGGAACTCCCTGATGTCTTGAAAGAGGACCGAAGACATACCTCCACCGAAGTAGTTAGCCCACATTTTAAAAACGCGATCGTTCAGCAGGCGTACGCATTGCAGGTATTGATTGGTAAGTACTTATAATCGTTTGGCGAGCCTTTGGATTATTAAAAATGTAAACCAATGGCTCGTTATAGGTAAGCATTTTATGCTCAATGTAATGCCATGGACGGCTAACCTGTCCAACGGGTACATAGCTATGTACCATTGTTTCAACCACTGTCGGCCAGTTGGCCTGTATAAACAATGTCCAACTGGCTACACTGTACCTCCCTGAAAAAGTGCTACCAGCGCTTCACCGCTTTGTTTTTCAACTCGCCAGCGCTCATACGGCATAAGTATGACGAGCTGTCGCCATTGGCTACACGCTAAACAGGGCATCGGCTATATTGCTATTTTCTTTAACGTTCTTTCCTCCATACGGCTGTCTTGTACAAGGTTACTGAATGCACGCTTGCTGGCCCCGGGACTGGTAAGGAAGTTATGTAGAACAGCCTAGCAGGCTGCATAAGATGGTCGAAAACCCGTAAGAGTTACCGTCACCGTATGACTGTTACTACTTGTATTAATTGATGCACCCTATGTTGTAAAGAGCACGTACAAATTGGCTGCGCTTCAGACTATCAGTTCCTAAATGGTTCAGATATTCGGCCATAGCTTCAAGTCGTTTGTCGCTTCTCGTACCGCGACGGTATATCAGTTGTAGTGTAAACACATCGTTTTGAGGGTTCTTTACCGTGTAAAGGTTGACAAGAGGACGTAGCTGACGGCAAGTAGCATCGCGCTTAAAAATCAACTAATCGTGGTTTCAACCTTCGCAAAAGGAATACGAGCAAGCGAGTCAGCATAGGCCGAACGCTGACCTGAGTTTTTTTAGGTTTCACAGCCTGATAACCGGGTTGCGTAACACGCTCTTTGGGATAAGAGCCATAAGTTTTCACCAATTTAAGCGAATCGTCATTGATATAACGACGAGCTACACGCATAATATCGTTACGCGTTACTGCTTCGAGCTGTCTACCTCGCTGCAATACGTCGTCCCACGTCATATTGTGCGAGAAGGCGTTTATCATCATTCCGCTGCGCCCATCTACATTTTCAAGTTCGCGCTCAAAGTTGCGACGAAGCGACAATTTGGCCGATGCCAACATTTCATCAGAGAAGTTCCCCGTACGCAAACGGTTTATTTGCTGCCAGCATAAGCGTGCAGCCTTACGCTTTGAACCAAATGGAATTTGCGGTACAAAAGCCGAAACCGAAAAGCTGAGAAAGTCTTTTAAAATCAAACGAAAATACTTTGTGCCACCATCATCAGATGAGCGTTTGTAAGCGAGTCTAACAGGCCAGCCTGTGCATGATTATTGAGCATTGCCAACATCACTTGCAACGGCATGTAGTCGGCATTATGTTCATCAGGCCCTTTAAAGGCATAGCCTTCGGCCTTTATAATAGGAATGGGGAGCTTTTAGTTTTTAAGGGTGACGTGCCACGGTAAACAGGCAAAACCGACTGCACCGACGTTGGAGCCTGCCCAGCTTTAATACGTCCAAATGTGCGCTCATGCCAAAGGACGAAGAGAATCTGCTTGAATATCGCCCGACAGAATCAGACCCATATTTCCAGCCACATAATAAGAATCGTAGAATTTCTTCATCTCAGAAAAGGCGCGGATTTTTGAGGTTTTCGGTCGACCCTATCACCGACCACGCATAAGGAGTACCTGCAAATGCTCTTCCTGCGCGGCGGTAGCAGCTTGCAATATCATGTTATCCGACTGCATATTCTTCTCTTCATACACCGTCTCCAGCTCGCCTTGAAAACAGTCGGAACACAGGACTGATAAGACGTTCACTATTCAATTCGCACCACTGCGCGATATATTGCGGAGCAAAAATGTTATGATACACGGTTTCATCAAATGATGTATAAGCGTTCAAACCAGTACCACCGTAAGTCGTTATCAGGTTTTCGAACTCGTTAGGAATGGCATAATCAGCAGCCTTTTATGGAGAGTTTGTTGATATGTTGCTGTATAAGGGTGCGTGCGGAAGGATCAGAAGTGCGAGCTAAAAGGTCGTATTGAGCCGAAATACTGTCAAGCCACACGCTCTGCACGATAGTCTACAGTACCTATCTTATCAGTACCTTTTAAATAATATGTGTTCAAAATAATGAGCAATACCCGTATTAGGACAGTCCTTTGCGCCAGCTTTTAACCACCACTGCGCCATAAACCTTAGGGCTGGTTATGGTCTTCGTTCAGCCAAACGGTGAAGCCATTCTGAAAGCCGCAATGTAGTAACTTTTAGGGGTGTGCTGGCATAGCCAACGATAAAGACAAAGGAAAAAAGGAAAAAGAGAAGTTTTTTTCATAAGACAAAAACGTTAAAGTTGATATATACAAAGGCTATTTCCCATGCCATATATATTACTTGTAAAAAGTAAGTTTTGTACTTAGTAGCAAAGTGTTTCGTAATTTTTATCTATATAAAACACTTATCTTTCTTATAAAAAAAGCATTTTGTATTCGTACCTACTTTTGCATGTAAATCAAGATTACACGTTACACTTATGAGGAAAAACGTTATTTCTTTTTGTTGCTTTTCTCGTTACTACGACAACAGCTTGAGCGACGAACCTGTAGCCAAGCAATGGTATTTATCCCTTCTTCCCAAAAATAAAAAAACGGAGGTTAAGCCGCTGCCTACAACCCAATGGGGACAAGGTACACCTTTATAATAATAACTGCCCTACAGCACCTTCTGTCAAGCGCTCATTGCTTAACAGGGCTGTATTGCAACGGCTATGGCACAGGTGATGAAATACTATAGGTACCCTGCTCAGGGAATGGGGAGTGTGAGTTATCAATATAGAGGTGATGACGCTAAGCAACACACGGTAGAAGTTGACTTCAGTAAGAGCAACTATCAATGGGATTTAATGAAGAACAATTACTCGTCATCAGCCCAAGCTACCACTGCCGAGCAGGACGCAGTAGCGCGATTAATGGCCGACTGTGGGGCGGCAGTGCAAATGCAATACGGCCAATACGACAGTGGAGCATATGATATGGATATCGCCCAAGCAATGGTAAAACACTTCGGGTTACGACCCTTCCATCAAATATATGGGCGGTTATGAAGAGGTCTCTGATAGCTTATGGTTCTGTACTCTTTACGAACAGCTGTCGGCAGGTAGGCCTGTTCTGTATGGCGGTGTGACAGAAAGTTATGGTGCTCACAGCTTTGTGATTGACGGATATGACAAGGAAGGGCGATTCCACGTGGTGTACGGACTGGGTGGAGGCGACGGTTTTCATCGACTCTAAATAAGATTCGTTACCGCTACGGTAGGTCGATGACCATTAATATTTTTTTCCTGCACAAACAACAGCTATTAATAGTAAAGAGGTGGAAAAACTTCAGCATCTGAAGCCGTTAATTATTATTTGATAGACGGAACACATACAAAAAACACCTCGCAAAGGCATTAATATCGTTCGCACAAAAAGATAATCAAGTCCGGAAGATTATTATCCCATAACAACACCATGCTATTCGTTTTGTCATGCTATTTAAAAAGTATGACAATAAAAATAACAAGGTTAGCGTGAAACGAAAAATGGTATATTTATTGTACCATTAAAATATATAACACATAAAATAAGCACTATGAATGTAGAAGAATTAGGAAAATTTAGTTCACAAGCAATGCCTGTACTAATCCGCAAAGTGTATACATGGATGGCTCTTGCCCTCGTAATTACTGGCATTTGTGCCTATGGAGTAGCAGCAAGTCCAGCATTAACTTCGCTGATTTTCTCAAGCAGAAATCACTTTTTATGGATTACTTATTGCCGAGTTTGCATTAGTAATGTTCATCTCTTCGCGCATTGACAGCCTGTCTTTAAGCACAGCTACACTGCTCTTTACGCTGTATTCAGCCATCAATGGCCTCACGTTGTCAGTTATATTCTTGGTATATGACATCACCACTATTGGGGCAAGTGTTCTTTATTACAGCAGGAACCTTTGGTGCAATGGCCTTATTTGGTTACTACACCAAGAAAGATTTATCGGTAATGGTCACACACTCTACATGGCTCTTATAGGTTTAATCCTTGCCACTTTGGTGAATTTCTTCATGCGTAGCGCTATGCTCGATTACATTTTTAAGCTATATTGGCGTGGGAATTTTTTTGTAGGATTGACCGCATGGGACAGCCAAAAATTAAGAGAATTCTTTCAGAAATGAACGACACAGGGAAGAAGCACAGAAGTTTGCCCTCTTAGGCGCACTTTACTTTTATACCTTGATTTCATCAACCTTTTCCTGTATTTGCTTCGCATTTTCTCAAAAAGAAGATAATTATTTTGCTTATAGAAGGACGGCGAGGGTATGTAATCAATGAGTCATTTCACTCGATCTTGATACATCATTCTCTATTTATCGACCTCTCTTATAAGCTATACATCAATTAGGCGCACCCAATTGCGTGCCTAATTTGTTATTTCATCTTGCCCGTAAAGGAGAATTACGACGTCATTTTAATAGCAAAGCACAGTCTTTACAGGATAATGGTCGGAGATATACTTCACACCAGCATACTGTTTTGATATGACATCGAAACGCAAACACGTTGTAAAGCCTTTTGTAAAACACATAATCATAGGGAGCGTCATCAACAGCACCATACCCTGATACGTTGTACGGATATCGGTTCGTAAGGCTGATCGTCGAGCGTCCTCCATCTGTTTGCGAAGATGATCCAAACACGAATCAGAAGGGTTTTGACATTGAAATCGCCCGTTAAAAATAACAGGGAGATTTTCTTTATTCATTTGTGCAATGGTATCCACTACAAGCTGCAGACCATTTGATTCGCGCCTCAACCCCAATATGATCTAAGTGGGTATTTACATAGAAAAAGTACTTTCCCGTACGCTTATCTTTCATAAAGGCCCACGTTGCAGTGTCGGCACGCTGCGTCCCAACCCTTAGAAGGTACCGATGGCGTAGGTGAGAGCCAGAAAGTACCCCAGCGTTCCAATTCGATTACCTTCTTATTATAGAATATTGCCATAATTTCACCCTTCTCTTTACCATCATCTCGTGGCACCCCACACTGGAATAGTCCTTACAATGTTGCAGAAGATAATCAACTTGAAAGTTGTATGCCTCTTTGCAAACCAAAAATATCGGGCTTCTGATCCAATATCATCGCAGGACCTCGCAGCCTTACGAAACTCCCTACGAATTAGGCCCATCGTCGGCCACTCCCAAACGTATATTATACGAAATTACGGTTAACTGATTGGGCTCTTCTGTCTGAATTTGCTTGGCCCAAGCCTGTATAGGGAGCGCCAAAAAGCCCCACAAAGAGTGCTAAGACATATTTTTTCATCATCATGTTATTATTTTTAGGTTCATTTTATTTTGCTGTAATCGAATATTAATACCCTGCATTTTTGCTTCCAATTCACATTTTTGGTCGAGTGTAGATTTCGAATAGGAACACACGACACTTATCAAAGCGTGCCGTTGGGAAGTTACGGCGATGAAATCCATATTCATTCTCAAATGTTCCAAAACGTATCATATCGTTCCTACGCCAGTTTTCGTCGAACAATTTCTCGCCCACGCTCGTCCAAAATTTCTACTAACGACGGTTCGTGGTCGAGCAAAGGAGCATGTGCATACTGCCTTATCTGGTTCAAAAAGACTTTGTGGTGTATCGCCGTTTGTTGCAGCTGCACCGCGCTTTATCGCTTCTGCCTTCTCTAAAATTATATCTGCAAGGCGAAAGAGATAGGGACGTCATTGCTTTGATTTCTCGCGTTTTTGTAATCGGCATCTATTACAAAACCATTTCACCGATTTGTAGCCCTTGCGACCAACCATGCACCGTTTTCCCACAATCAAGACGCTCACGTTCTGCCACCTTTGTATCGAGTTCTATCTCCCTACTCAACACCACAGGCTTACCTTTATAATAATAAGGTATTGTGGTTCGAGCGTAAGTTGACGGATCAAACATATAAACCGTATCACCCTAATATATGGTTATTGCGTTCGTCGCCAACGAGAGAGAAGCGGTCTGCGCATTCAGGCGTCATCGAAAAATTACCTCCCGTCGATAGCGAAAGCTTTGTACCGTAGTATCCTGAGCCGCCAGCGCCATCATTTCTACCCTGTCGCCATGTGCGCGGACGTCCGTAAAGCATACCTGTGGCTGATGTGGTTTCGTAGGAAATAGCATAGATAAAAGTCTTTAATTTGCGCACCATTATTAGGCCAGAACTTTTGAACAGTATCCCTGAGCACCCTCAGAAAGGCTGAAACAAACCGCTGTTAATATATATTATCGCAGTGCTTAACCACATCGTCAAGCTTCTCATTTGTTGCCGTGACAGCATCGTATTGCATCACATCTGATGCCGTATAAACGGGCCAGTTTAGATATAATTTAACCCGAAAAGCTCGACCATCCAACGCGTTGGCTTTGCCATAGGTTGAAGCATCATTGGCTATAGGCAACTAGCGGTATGATGTCAAGCAATTTCTCGTTCTATAAAGCGCGCAACATCAGCACGTTTACAACGCACCACCTCTGTAGTATCAGAAGGCACCCCTTCTAAAATAGGGACATCGCCAAAACTATCCATTAGCACCCAGTGAAAGAAAGCACGCATGGCCCTTTACTGACGCAATACGATCGGCTTTTTGCGCCTTTTTCGTCAAGTCAGCGATGGCAAGATTGGCCTTTGTAATACCAGCTGACACATCGTTAAACCAATTAAGGCTTTTGGTCGGTGTAGTTAAAGTTGTGCAAAGTAGGATGTGCAAAGGTTCCCGAATCGTAATAATCGCCCGAGAAACTAAGGCCTACCCACTCGTCAGACGACAATGCTTGCGCCTCCATATAATGCAGCCAAGTTGTGCGCAGGTGATAGTAAACGTCAGATAGCTCTGCTTCCTGCGCAATATCGGTGTTAGGATAATTCACGTATTGCGATTCTACGTCAACATCAAGGTTAGTACAGGCCGTAATCATAACGGCTACTGTACCTGCCTGCAAGGGCTGATGATGAAGTTTTGTTTCATGTAACACATGCGTTTTTGAAGTTAACCTTCAGCCCTAACATCAGGCTTCGGGTATGAGGATAGAACGATTCGCGACGGTCAAGACCGGGTTCGGTACCTCCTAACTCAACTTCGGGGTCGAGACCTGTATAAGAAGTAATGGTGAAAAACGTTTTTAGCCGTAGCATAAACCTGCAGTGCGTGCAACCAACCCTTTAAATTAGTAAAGGTGTAAGCTAAAGAAAGGGTCGACAATCGCAGGTAAGAGCCATTCTCCAAATACTTATCCGATGGGATAAAATAATTGGGATCGTGCTGCCATAATGGGTCAGTAAGTGCCGACTTTAATACGTTCTTACCTCCCGACAACAATGATTGCGCACTGTATTGAGCCCGTGTAGAATTCATAATTTTGTTGCCCACGTTACCTTGTATAAACGTTGTGAGGTTCCAATTCTATATACAAAGCGTATTGTTAATACCGTAAACCAATTTGGGTTGTGCATATCCAACAATCGTTTTATCAGTTACAACAGGCGACGTTGTCAACGCGCCCGTACGCTCATTAGTAACTGGATCATGAACGTAATATTGAGAAACGCCATGGCTATTGCACCCAGCCCACTCGTGAAGTATAGAATGTTCCTAATGGCTGACCTTCGATAATGCGCTCGGTATAGCCGTTATCGGTAATGCCAGCTATTTGTGGATCACCTTTCTCACATAATTAACGCTGAAACGTCCTTTCGTAAGTTTTGTCACCTTATTGCTATTATGCGACAACGTAACGCCGAGATTCCACGTAAAAATCTTTCGATTGCAAGGGAATAGTATTCAACGTAAGTTCAACGCCCTGATTAGAAATATCGCCCACATTAGCTGTAAGCGTTGGAACAGGATAGATATATGTGCTTACGGGATAGTCCCAAAATCAAATTCCACGTCTTCTTATTATACAACTCAATTGTACCATTAATTCGGCCCTTTAAGAAAGCAAAGTCAACACCTATATTAAACATGCCCGTGCTCTCCACTTTTAAATTAGGGTTCGCATTTTGGTAGGCTCCAGCTTATAGTATGTGGTTTTGCGTGCCATCAGCACTTGTATAAACAAAGCTTCCTGCTGAATTCAAGCCAAAAGTAGCCACAGCCGTATAGGCACCAAAACCTAAAAGCGTTACCACTTACACCATAACCCACACGCAGTTTCAACAAATCAAAGACGCTACCCTGCATAAATGGCTCTTCCGATACGTTCCAAGCTACGCTCGCCGAGGGAAAAGTGCCCCACCGATGATTCTTTCCAAACACCGAGCTACCATCGCGACGGAGTGTTGCTTGCAGCATATATCGGCCATGATATGCATAGTTGACTCGTCCGTAAAAAGAAATATTACGTATGGTTTCTTTCAACCGCCTTCCACATCACTCATGACCATTGAATAAGATTAGCGTAAGAAATATTGTGAAAGCCAATTGTATCGTTGTAGAAATTGTGTACAGTAACACCGAAGCCATCATTATTCACGCGTTGCTCAAACGAGTAACCCAGCATTACACCCAAGCGATGACGGTCACTAAATAGCCTGCTATAGTTGACAAACGACTCCAGATTATGCTCGTCACCACTGGATATTGACCGCTTGGCTTGTCCGTTATATCCTTTCACTATTTGCGATTGACTGCTATTATAACTTGCAAACATTCGCTGACCTGTAGAATAAGCGTAATGGGTATTCCAATCTAAGTCTTTTACTATTTGCAGTTTTGCCTTGGCTATAAGCTGCATACGACGCCACGAAAACTCGTTACCGTCTTCGTTAATCAGCGATAATGGGTTATAGTTGTTGGTGCCAAGGGTGATTCGTACCAGCTACCGCTATTATCTTTTATAGGATTTGTAGGCGAGTAATAGTTCATAGCGTCGAGCACCGACTGGTTATAGCCTGTTACAGGTACGCCTTGATGCGCTCCGAACATGGCGTTAACGCCTACCGATAGTTCAAGATGGTTTTTCAAAACATGCGTACTAAGCAACGACCTTGCGTTGGCGCGCCTCATTGACGTACCCCGTATCACACCGTTATTACCCATATAATTAAGGCTCGCCATGTACTTTGTTTTCTCGCTTCCGCCACTAATTGACAAGTTATGGTTATGGCTTATGCCCGTGCGTAGCACCTCATCTTGCCAATTTACATCAGCACCCGCATCGTCAACCAACAACCCCGACGCTCTCAAATCGGCAGCCGAAGCCATGGGTAAGCGCCTTGCCGTACGGTCAAGAGCCAAGTAGTATCATAGATAACAGACGTATGACCTGCACGCCCTTGTTTTGTCGTTATAATAATAACACCGTTTGCTGCCTTCGAACCGTGAGATAGCGGTGGCTGAGGCGTCACGTAAGACGTCAATGCTCTCAGTATCTGACGCCGCAACCATAGAAATATCTACCCCGGTATGCCGTCAACCACGTAATAAGGCTGCATGGCACTGCCTGTTCGGAGCGAAGAAGCACCGCGCAAACTAATTGATGGCGTACCGCTTGGGTCGGCTGATGACGATACCACAAGGCCAGCAACCTTACCCTGTAACATTTGTGCGGGGTCAGTAAATACGCCTTGATTAAGGTCCTTTGCGCCTACAGTGGTGATAGACGATGTTACATCTTTTTCGACGCATCGTTCCGTATCCTACCACAACTACCCTCATTCAGTGTTTCCTGATTCTCGCTCATCACCACGCTTCTACCCGGTGTAATCGTTTGCGAAACAAAGCCCACGTAGGTTAAACGCAGCTTTGAGCCAGGCTTAACGCTTAGCGAATAGCGACCTGTTGCATCGGTTTGGGTACCATTTAACGTACCAACCTCTACCACACTTACGCCTACCAACGGGTCGCCATGGACGTCGGTGACAATCCCCGACTTCTGAATCTGTGACCATATCGGCAACGAAAGCCATATAATTGTACAGTGACAGAGCCACTCTTTGCAAGCTGCTCTGTAAACCTTTCGTATATTTTGACATTATGAATTACAGGTTTTCACCTATTAAGATAGTCCTACTTTCATTTCAGGTTTAAGGCGAAAACGACAAGTTTAAAATCATTGTCGTTTGCCGTTTATCCATCAAAAATCAAGCTATTACTTGATTGACAACAACAAAAAGTAGCAAAAATAGCATGGCTAAAACAACATTTTTAATGTTATAGGATAGCCCTCTGACCCTTCATTTTTTTGCGATTACGACGTAAACGGAAAACCGTTTACGATGTAAACAAAAATCAAAAGCCTGTAAATAGCTGAAAAACAATATGATATAACTTGCAAAACGACTATGTGATTTCGACGTAAACGCAACCCGTTTACGATGTAAAGACAACGCGATTACGACGTAAAGGTTTCGCGATTACAGCGTAAAGGGAAAAACGATTACATCGTAATCGCAAAATCGGTATGAAAATGAAGGTCACTACACATAGCTGTATTAACATTCAGAAGTGCTAACCTATTAGTGTCATAAAATAACCAATGTTTTACCTTATTATATTATCGCAACTCGTAGGTGCTCTAAAAATAAATTATAAAACAATTATCATACACGAAATACAGAATATTTGCGCATAATTTATGCTCAAAAATTTTGAGGTATGGTAATATATATTAGGGTTCTTTAACATAAAAAATGTGTACAATCTGATAATGTATGCATATAATTGATCGTAACTTTGCAACGTAATAGGATAAACATTCAACTATGAACACTAAGAGAAGAAGATTAGAGATCTATTCGAATGCTCATATCGAGCAAGGAATTAGGTAACCAAGAAGAGGTGTTACAAGAATTGAGAAAAGAGGATTCACACCTACACAGGCAACACTAAGTCGCGACCTTAAGCAACTAAAAGTAGCCAAGGCTGCAAGTATGAATGGTAAATATGTATACGTTCTACCCAATGAAAACCATGTACAAACGCATACATAATCCCTTATCGGCTACTGAAATGTTATCGGTATCTGGCTTCATTTCCATACACTTTTCTGGAAATATGGGCGTCATCAAAACGCGTCCGGGATATGCCAGCAGCATAGCATACAATATTGATAACAGCCAGATTGAGGATATACTTGGCACGATTGCGGGAGATGATACTATATTTATCGTGATACGTGAGGGTGCTAATCCAGATGATGTTGCACGCATCATTAACGATTATGTTGCTGTATAAATTAAGGTGTAAGCTACATAGCTACACCTCATATACAGTAGATTCTTAAAATCAAATAAACAGGAATAGATATGGCAAACGGTAGAAAATTGCTACGTTCGAACGATAAAATCGTTGCGGGCGTATTGAGCGGAATAGCCAAACTACCTTGACATGTAGACCCTACATTAGTTCGCATTGCTCTATGCGGTGCTTACGGTTTGTACGGTCTTTAGTGGTATTCTACTCTATCCCTTACTTTTGGATTATTATTCCCGAAGAAAACAAATAGTCAAACACAGAAGCCGTATAGGCAATCAGTGTTAACACCTGAGAAAGCATCATGAAAATAGCAATAATAGGAGCTGGCGCCATGGAAGCGCTTTGGCAGAAGGTCTGTTAAAAGGAAGTGTTTTTAAGCCAGAGGAAATTGTTATCGCTAATCCGCATCAGGAAAAAAATTAAAGAGGTTTGCACAATTTGGGGTGCAAACCACTACCGACAATTGTGCTGCCGTAAAGGGAGCGCAGTTGGTTGCTGTAGGTAAAGCCGTGGTTGGTTGAGCAGGTAATAAACGAGATAAAGGGCGTATTAGATTATCAGCAGCAAAACTATTATGAACATGGCTGCCGCTATTAGCAGCGACACACTATTTTCGTGGCTTGAAAAAGACGGCAAAAAGCCTGCACTTTTTTCAGGTTATTCCCAATATTGCTATCGCTTACAAGGCTTCAATGACCTTTATTGTTCCGTGTAGAGCCAGCGAAGAGCAAAACCGCTTTTGTAAAATCGTTATTTGACGATATGGGCAAAAGCCTTATCACCGACGAAGCCCACCTCGCAGCGGGTACTACTTTAGCCAGCTGTGGCATAGCTTATGCTATGCGATATGTTCGTGCTGCTGCCGAAGGAGGAGTAGAATTAGGCTTTAAAGCCGACGTGGCAACAGAGCGTTGTGCTGCAAACTTTACAGGGTGCTGTATCGCTCTTACAAGGCACAGGCATGCACCCCTGAAGCCGCAATCGATCAAGTTACTACGCCTGGAGGATTGACCATAAAAGGCTTAAACACTATGGAAAATGCAGGCTTTTACCAACGCTGTTATACAAGGTCTGAAAGCCAGCATAAAATAAAACCATCAACAAACGTTTTATTTTTGAAAAGTTGCACAATGAGTAAAACATTAGGTATACATATCTTGCACACATAATATGCATGTGCGAGAATTAACATTTAATATCAAATTACTCGACATTATAACAAAAAAGCTTCTTTCATATAAGCTGGTTTTTAGTACTTTTGACCTCCAAATTAGACTCAAACTATAGTAAAAATGGAAGAATCAATCCGACAAATAGGTGAACGCCTTAAAGGCCTTCGTGAAGTTCTTAATATCCCCTGCCGAAGAGGTAGCAGAGCTTTGTGACATCTCGCTTGAGCACTATTTAAAAATCGAAGCTGGCGAGGCCGATCCTTCAGTATTCAGGGCTTAGCAAAATATCTAAACGCTACGGGATAGATCTTGACGTTCTTCTCTTCGGCGAAGAACCCCGTATGAGCGCTTACTCAGTAACACGAAAGGGAACGGGTCCTGAAATAGACCGTGGCAATGATTACAAGTATCAGAGTCTCGCAGGAGGCTTTTAGAGGACGTAAAGCTGACCCTTTCCTTGTTAAAGTAGACCCACTTCCCAATGGGAAAGTACAGACAGAACACCGTTGATGGACAGGAATTCAATGTGGTTACAGAAGGTACACTTGAAATTACTATCGACGACAAGGTTATTGTGCTGAACGAAGGTGACAGCATTTACCTTGACGGACGACGTCCCCACTGCATGCGCGCACTTAATAATAAGCCCGTGACCTTTATCAACGTGGTTATTGACTAATGTTATATTTTAATAAAAAGAAGATATGATAGAGAGATTTCTCAAGCAGACACACTTTACTTCAGAGGAAGATTATAAAGAAAATCTGCAATTTATAATACCAGAGAACTTCAACTTTGCTTATGATGTAATGGACGAATGGGCACGCATTGCGCCCTGATCACGTTTGTTTACTCTGGGCAAGTGAGCGAGGTGAGGAAATCAGTACAACGTTTAAGCAGTTCAAAGAGCAAACCGACCAAACGGCTGCATACTTTATGAGCCTCGGCATTACGCGCGGAGATAAAAGTCATGCTCATTCTAAAGCGTCATTATCAATGGTGGCTTAGCATGATGGCTCTGTGCAAAAATTGGAGCCATTGCTATCCCTGCGACACACATGTTAACTAAGAAAGATATCGTGATCGTAATGAAATGGCAAAGTGTTAAGGCTATTATCTGCGTGAATGATAACTATGTTACCACTCAGGTTACAGAATCATTGGCAGAAAGTCCTACCGTAAAAATACTTGTTGCAGTCAATTCTATGTGCGAGAGTAAGCCAGTGCCCGATAATTTCACGATTGGTTCTAGGAATGGGATAAGGCTCCGCACTTCAGACGTCCAGAAAACGTCAACGAAAAACGAAGATACCATGCTGATTTACTTCACAAGTGGTACAAGCGGTAAAGCCCAAAAAATGGTAGCGCATGACTACCTTTTTTACGCTTTGGGACATCTTACAACTGGCGTCTACTGGCATAACTTATCGGAACACAGTATTCACCTAACCGTCGCAGATACTGGCTGGGGAAAGGCAGTGTGGGGGAAATTATACGGACAATGGTTCGCTGGTTCGGCAGTGTTTGTATTTGACCATGAGAAGTTCACGGCGGAGAAAATTATGCGCGCTATGGAAAAACACCGAGTTACTTCCTTCTGTGCACCGCCAACAATTTATCGCTTTATGATTCTTGAAGACTTCGCAAAAATATGATCTTAGTAGCTTAGAATACTGCACGACTGCAGGCGAAGCTATGAACCCTTCTGTTGAAACGAAGTTCTTTAATCTTACTGGAATACACATCATGGAAGGCTTTGGACAAACCGAAACCACCATGACGCTGGGTACTTTCCCATGGATTGAGCCACGCCCTGGCAGCATGGGGAAACCTAATCCTCAATATGACGTATGCCTATTACGCTCTGATGGTACCGACTGTGAGGACGGAGAGCGTGGCGAAATTTGTGTAAAAACCATCAATCGACAATCAATTGGTCTCTTTCAAAGGCTACTATCATGACAAGGAACGCACCCGTGAGGTATGGCATGATGGAATATATCACACAGGCGATATGGCGTGGCGGGACGAAGATGGCTATTATTGGTTCGTGGGACGTACCGATGATGTCATCAAGAGTTCGGGCTATCGTATAGGTCCTTTCTGAAGTAGAGAAATGCACTCTATGACGCATCCTGCCGTTGTGGAATGTGCCACAACAGGTGTTCCTGACGAAATAAGAGGTATGGTTGTAAAGGCTACCGTTGTGCTCTCTGAGGAATGGGAAGTCGAAGGCTGGTGACGATTTGATTAAGGAATTACAAGACCATGTCAAACGCGAAACAGCACCATATAAATACCCTCGCGTTGTCGAGTTCGTTAACGAATTGCCTAAACCATCTCCGGAAAGAGTAGAAGGGTAGATAGGCGAAAAACGACAGCAAGAAATAATCGTCATTTTAATTGCTATCTGTGAAAAACGACAGCAAGAAATAACCATATAATTAATTGTTATCTACGAAAACCATAGCAAGAAATTAGCGTGAATTTAATTGTTGTCTATAGAAAATAGCAGCATAACCATATAATTTTTATTCTTGTCTACAAAAAGATAGCAATCAATAACAGTGAATTGAATTGAAGTTTGCGTAAAGGCAACTACAAGAAACAACGATGAAAAAGAATTGTAGTTAAAGTAGGCAGCAATGTACTGACACGTCCCGACGGCAAGCTCGATGTAACACGAATGTCAGCCATTGTCGACCAAATCGTATGGCTAAAAACGCCATCATTACGAAGTCATTCTCGTATCATCTGGCGCCATGGCAAGCGGGCGAGGAGAGCTTCATATTGATAAAAAGCTCGACAGTGTATCGCAGCGACAGCTCTTCTCGCATTAGGACAGGTCAAACTTGTAGGGCTTTACTACAATCTTTTTCGCGAATACGGCATGCACGTTGGCAGGTTCTCACCATGAAAGAAAGCTTTTCTACTCGCGGTGAGTACCTGAACCAGCGCGCCTGTATGAGCGTAATGCTCGACAATGGCGTCGTACCCATTGTAAATGAAAACGATACTGTAAGCGTCACAGAGCTGATGTTTACCGACAATGACGAGCTGGCGGGGTTGGTTGCATCAATGATGGACTGCGACGCACTGATTATTTTATCGAACGTTGATGGAATTTTCGATGGTGATCCTAAGGCTTCTGACACGCGAGTTATTCCTACAGTTAGTTACGATCGCGACCTTTTCTGAATATATCCAAAGCAGTAAAGAGCCACTTTGGTAGAGGTGGAATGATGACCAAAAACCAACATAGCGCGTAAAGTTGCAGAGGAGGGAATAAAGGTGATTATTGCCAACGGAACCGTCGACGACATTCTTATTCATTTGGTGAACGTCCTGAAAGCACGTTGCATACAGAATTTTCACCAAATCCCAGAGCCTGTTTCGCAGGTTAAAAATGGATAGCCCTACAGCGAGAGTTTTGCTAAAGGAGTTATCCATATCAATGCAAAAGCCGAAGAAGCCCTCAAGGGCGATGCAGCCGTTAGTCTGTTACTGGTTGGCGTTACGGCTATAGAAGGCGAATTTGAAGAGGGCGATATCATTAACGTTGTGGGGCAAGACGGACAAGTTTTAGCCGTAGGCCGCAGCGGATATAGCGCCGAAGAAGCCCGCAAACTGATGGGTAAGCACGATATTGCGCCCACTAATCCACTACGATTACCTATACATGGAGTAATCGTTTCTATCAAAAATCATCTATCTTATGCTTGAACATTTCAAGAGAGCTAAGGCTGCAAGTCTGACGTTGCCTACGCTTAGTGACGACAAGCGCAACACGATTTTTGCAAGCTGTTGCACGTGCTATTGAGAGACAAATACCACAATTGCTGGAAGCCAACGCCAGCGATTTAGCCCGAATGGACCGTAACAATCCCTTTGTACGACCGTTTATTGCTCACCTCCTGAAAGGCTAACCGATATAGCTTTCTGATATGCGTCAGTGAGCACACTCGCCGTCGCCATTAGGGCCGAACTTTAAAGAGAAACCACTCTTCCTAACGGTCTTCACCTGCGCCGCGTGAGTGTTCCATTTGGCGTTATCGGCATGATTTACGAGGCTCGACCCAATGTTACCTTCGATGTTTTTCATTATGCTTTCAAAAAGTGGCAATGCCTGCGTTTTGAAGTGTGGCAAAAGATGCCGAAGCCTCTTGTCAGGCAGGCGTAAAACTTATACACGAAGTGTTACGCCAATATGGTATTGATGAGTCGGCCGTTGAATTGTTACCTCGCCACCCACGAAGCCACCGACGAGATGCTGCAAGCCGTTGGATATATCGACATTTGCATACCACGTGGCGGCAAACGTCTCATACAGGCAGTGCGTGATAAGGCTCGCGTACCCGTCATTGAAACAGGAGCGGGCGTTGTTAGCGCCTATATCGATAGCGAAGCTGATATAAAAATAGCAGCCGATATTGTGCTTAACGCGAAAACACGACGCGTAAGTGTGTGCAACGCACTTGACTGTTTAATCGTTCATTCGGCCCTATTGCCACAACTGTATCAAATTTGTGAACCCATGGCTGCAAAAGCAAGTAACACTCTTTGCCGACGAACGCTGCACTTTGAAGCTCTCCGCAACCACTACCCCTACTACGCTGTTACAGCAGCTGATGACAACACTTTCGGCACTGAATTTCTCGACTATAAGCTTGCCATTAAAACCGCTGACAGCTGCGAAGAAGCCATGAAACACATTGCCATATACGATTCGGGGCATAGCGAAGCCATTGTAACTCGAAAATGCAGAAACGGCTCTTTGCTTTTTCAAATGACAGTTGATGCAACATGCGTTTATGTCAATGCTCCCACAAGTTTTACTCGATGGAGCGCAATTCGGTTTAGGCGCAGAGATTGGCATTAGCACCCAAAAGTTAGGACCTCGTGGACCAATGGCCTCGAAGAAATAACTACTTTATAAATGGCTTATTGACGGGCACGGACAAATTCGACCTTGATTTAAGACGAGGTTTACGGCAGGATAAAATGTAAAATAAATTCTGATTATTTTACCCCTCAGAAGTAACGAAATAGAAATTTACAGCAGCTTTAAACCCCTTTAAAGGCATTCATGACTGCTTACAACTGCCTTTATTCACCCTTCCAAAAGCATCAAAAGTACTTTACGACGTAAACACACTCGCGATTACGGCGTAATGGCAAACCCTTTACATCGTAAAGGGGAAACGATTACAGCGTAATCACAACTCCATTACAGCGTAATCACAACCCGTTTATGATGCAAAACACACCTATAAACTACAAAAAAGCGCTACTTTACTGTATAGTAAGGTAGCGCTTTTTGTCATTTCAACCACTTTTGTATTGTAAAACCCCCCACCCTTTACGACGTAAAGGCATAAAAACAGGGCATCAGCACAAAATAGTTTTATAACTGTTTTTCAAACTAAGTATCTAATAATTGGCAGTTATATACAATTTTGATTTTAACGCTATACGCCAACAATAATTTTTATTCATGAAAAACGCAAGCACAAGAAAGCTTTTTGTCAATATTTTTGATGATGAAAAAGCAATATCAAAAACTACATTTTCTTGTCAGAAAAACCCACTGTATATCCTTACTCTTCAATGATATTCTTCGCACGTTTCCAGCCATTGGCCGCCTGATAAAGCGCTCCAGTACCTTGAGGTACGTAAAGAATAGTATTCGCTCCAACACCATGGGTTTTTCAGAACTGGTGGTACAGCCCACTTCACATGGACGCGCTCGGCATGGAAATTGCCCGCAAAGCCATTGTTCTCATCTAATATGAGCGAAGCCGGATAAAGCAAGGTCGTGCACTCGAGTGCCCGTATCGAAAGCACAATAACCTATTGTTTCCAAACGCGAATCAGTCGGAATGTTGATTTCGGTAAGGCGTACAGTTACGGAAAGCGTATGGACCGATATGCCTTACCGATGCTGGAATATCAATTTTAGTAAGGTTTTCGCAGAAATTAAAGAGCCATCCGCCTATCGTTTCAAGCTCGGCAGGTCAGCACAATGCTCACAAGCGGTGTACGCGTAATGAAGAAAGCGTTGTCACCTAACGTGTTTACACCGTGGGTGTTATAGGTTGTAGTAATATTGGTACCGATGGAAGGTTCGACGAATTTCTGCCCTCCACTCAATGAGCTTACACTGCCCGAGGTCAACGTGTTGCAGGTTAAGGTTGCGCTGTGTAATGAGCTTATAGGTACCATTCGCATTAAATTGGGTAAAATTAACCATTGGACAGAGCATCGACCGCAGTGTTTCGATGTCGCCGTCGTTCAGTTTTCCCGAAAGGCGCAGCGTGCGCACATGGCTCCAATCTACTGCATTGCCTCCTACAAGAATACCCAACGTGCCCGGCTCACGGACGTCTATTTCCTCAGTTTCCTTCAGTTCGCGTGGCCATTGATGTATGATAACCGTCTGCGTATTAGCGCCCTCAGCCGTAATATGCAGAGTAGCCGCGACGCCCAAGTCCCTGGTTGGGCTCGCACGTAAAGCGATAAATCAGCACCTTAGCCTCCGGTGGGGCGGACATTGTGGTCTTCGACCATGAACGATTCTTTCTTAAGCCACGTAGCGGGTGCCGAAATGCTTAGCTCCGGCATGACATTTGTCCTGATGTAAACGAAAGCCTCCTTGGCCGTTGCCTCGATATCGATGTGGTCAACCAAGGCTTTTTATCTTCTTCTTATACATCTGGCTTACCTTAAATGTGTACGTTTTACGGCCGTGTTGCAATGCTATTGAGGCGTGGCGCATGTTGAAACTGCCGTTAGGCTCCACGCTGACGGTAACGCCATTGTTGCCTGTGACCGATACCTCACACCAGGTCTGGCCATTGTCATCAGTAGCCGACGTAAGCTTTGCCGTCCATGGCTCATCGGTCTCATTGAAGTAAAGGGTGAACGTTGTGTCGCTCGGACTCAACGAAAACCCTGCTGTTGTTCCAGCAGCTTCCGCGTGGATTCATCTTCGGTGATGCGGCTAAAGTTGTCGTTATCAGAGCAGGCGGTAAAAAAGAACAGGAAAAGAAGGGGGAAAAATTCCCAGCCATGAATAGAAATGTTTCATACGTAATCAGATTGTTAAATTTCGAAACGAAAGCAACAAATATCCTTTAGAAAGCAAATTTACGCACCACAACACCCTTTTGAGATGTACGAATAGTCAACAGTAATATATCACCAGCGCGCATAAAAGACGTTGGAATACTGGCATAAATAGTTGAGCTATAATAGGCGGGTACGCCGTTTTGTAGATGATAAAGGCGGTAAAAAATAAGTACGATGGCCCTGTTGATTGGTGACAACACTATCGCGAACAACTCCCAAAAATATGCTTTATTATCAACATTTTCAGCCTTGCCATTCTTTAACACAAAGGGCCATGTTAACATACCGTTTATTAGCACTCTGCCAAGCACTTTGGAAGCCTACCCGCATCGCCTGCTGTTACAACGCTCGTCATTTTGGTTCTGTGGGCGCAACACATAAACCCTGTGAAGCCCCTACGCCTGTTACGGAAAAAGGCCTGCAAAGATTTTGAAGGCAGCGAAGCGTTAGTCTCTCCTTTATTATAATATAGCAAAGCGCGATAAAGCGTATCAGGGGCGCGTGCCCCAAGATGTTTTTAAGCGAAGGAGAAGAAAAAGGCTGTCGCCGTCGTCGGTGACAGCCTTACAAATTAAACCTTCGCTGTTTGTAGCGCGCCTCCACAAAGTCGGCATCGCAAATATGAGTATTTCGAATCGCCTGTATCATAATCGTTAACATGGCAAGCCGTCACCACAAGAAAAAGGGTGACAGCCGCTGTTATCATTGACATCAGACGTCGAAAAAATATCGTCTCATTTTGTAAAATTAAAATGACTAAAGAACGATTTCCATCTACCGTTTTCCTCCATTGCAGTAAGATGATTGCGTGTAGGATAAGCGTATTGCGACAATAAACACTGGCGCAAGAACTTGTTATCCTTGTTCTCTATATCAATTAAGTCGATACGAGATGCAATATATTCTTCGAACTCTTTATACTGCTCTTCCGTATAATGTTCCAGATACAGTTTGGTATTCTGTATCATATCCAACGCAATATAGTTGACTGCATACAAGCGATATCCACGATGTATCTCGCGATCAATATGTGCAGCAATCTCGTCAAAAAGCTTATTCTTAGGCTGTTCTAAGTCAAGCGTATTGAGCCAATCGTCTATACACGGAGCAAAAATGGTAGTGAATATGTCCCTTATAGCCTTGAACACCCGTTGCCATACTTTCCATATCGTCGCCCGGTGTCTTCTTCCAGAAAGGCACATCACGACGTAATTGGTACTCGCGTGCTTTGAGATAATCGCACGGATCATACTCATACGAGATAGATAAAGGCACAATATGCAACTGCTGCAGGCGCTCAATCGATCGAGCCTTCTCCGCCCATCACCATCATTTTTTAGAATAGCAGGCTGGGTGAGATCGTTAGAATTCTTTGAACGTCCTTGCCGCTGCGCAATCCAAACGTTTTCATTCTTCTCAGTGATAGCAAAATGAATGTATTCGGACATGCGCTTGCTGGCACGCAACATTTCAACAGAATGCAGTGCACGCTCAACCGTAAACGCCTTGTTAATACGGACAAGGTCGCGCACCCAATCAAGAGTAAGAAGATTGTCGCCAATAGCAATCTCACAGGTTGTAGAGAAGCCTATATCGATAAGAAAGCTTATCAAGAAAAAGCCGAATCGAGCACAATGTCGCGATGGTTGCTGACAAAGGTGTAGCGTTTTTTTATTAGAAATATTGCAAGCGTCCATGCTAATGCCCTCGCTTTGCTCACGAACAAGCTTCTGCAACATGGGGTAACAGAAAGCCTTTTGAAAGTCAAGATTCGTCTTACAAGCATGCATCATAGGAGCCAACTTTTCAGAAGGAATCTGAGGTAACGCTGTAGCGAGCATCTTTTAAACTGTTCGTCTTTCAGCAGACGGTCATAAACCTGTGGCAATTCTTCCGGTTCAAAGGGGCGGATAGAATCAAACTCTGTTGGAACTTTCATAATATGAGTGTTTAAAAATCGTTATTGAAAAGTAAAAGCGACATTACTGTCGGTTAGCACTGACGGCAAGCAAATCTCTGCCTTCAGCGATAATTAATTCTATACCCAACTCTTCTATTCGCCTTACAACGGCAGGCGACACCTGTGAGTCGAGTAATTATCACGTCTATATCTTCTAAATTGGCGATCTTTGCAAAGCCACGACGCCCAAATTTAGCTCTGAATCAGCCAACACGATTATCTTTTGAGCGGTAAGCATCATTTGTCTATTGAGTTCAGCTTCACGTAAGTCGGTTGTAGAGATTCCGAAGTCGAAATCAATACCATCTACACCTAAGTAAAGCTTACTAAACGAGCATCCTTTCAGAATATCTTCGCTATACTTACCCTACTACCGAAAGACTACTATGACGAACTACGCCTCCTAACTGTATAATTTCAACATCGTCAATCATAGCTAACGTTTCAGTGGCTTGTAAAGAAGCCGACACAACTGTTAACTTTCCTACAGGATGTATACACCGTGCGAGAGCATGGATAGTAGTTCCTGAGGCTAAAACAATGCTGTCGTTGGGCATAATCAGTTTAGAAGCTTCCATACCGATGAGGTTTTTCTCCTCAGCATAGTACTTCTCTTTTTCATTAACCGAACGATTATTAGTAAAAAGGATTGATAAGAATAGCCTTACTGTGGCTGCGGTAAAAGCTTGCCCGCTTTCTCTAATTCAGTAAGATCTTTACGGATCGTTACAGAAGAAACTGCTAACGTTGTAGCCAAGTCGCAAACCTGAACAGAGCCTGACTTAAACAGATAATCAAGGATAATATTCTGCCGTTCTTCTTTCGTCATGACGCTAATATAGAATTTTTATAAAATGATTGTTTTTCGTCTGATGATATCATTGGGTTAAAAACCAAATGGGCATATCTACATACAAAGATAGGCCTTTTATATACTTTCTGTACATTTTATGTGAGTTTTTAAGATTTAATTAACATGAATGTTTTTGAGGACATTTCGACATTATTATTAAATAACGTTTATTAGCGCAAACGCTTGTTAAGTGCGTAAAAACCCTCAAATTATAGTTGTTTTTCCTCTATATTTATATTATAATTTTTGTTTTCGTTTCGAAATAACATACAGCTATTTCGAAAGCTTTTTAAAAACCTCTGCATGTATTTGCGGACCAATATACAAGAGCATTAAAACAAAGCCACAATATGAGCAACATGAATCATCAAGAGTACGATGCCATCATTATTGGCGGAGGCATCACAGGGAGCTGGCGTTGCCCGCGACTGTGCCTTTAAGAGGACTTAAGGTGCTACTCGTTGAAAAACAAGATTTTTACCAACGGAGCCACAGGGACGAAACCACGGTCTTTTGCATAGTGGTGCACGCTATGCAGTGAACGATGCCGAATCGGCCAACGAGTGTATCAAGGAGAATATGATACCCGTAAGATAGCAAGGCATTGCGTTGAAGAAACAGACGGTTTGTTTATTACACTTCCTGAAGACGACTTAAGCTTTCAGGGCGACATTCGTTGAAAGCTGTCAGAAGTCAGGAATTAGAGCTGATATCATCGACCCTGAAGAAGCAAAAACGACTTGAGCCTTCGGTGAACCCAACGCTAATAGGTGCAGTAAGAGTTCCCGATGCATCAGTTGACCCGTTTCATCTCACCACGGCCAACATCGTAGATGCACGTCGTCATGGTGCAACGATATTGAATTATCACGAAGTTAGCTCGAACTGATCGTTGAAAACGGAGTGGTAAAAGGTGTAACCCTTTCGTAACAATAACACAGGAGAACATTAGCGTAGCTATGCTCGTATAACCATCAATGCCGCAGGCATTTGGGGACATCTTGTTGCCAAAAAGGCTGGCGTTACCATCAACATGTTCCCTGCTAAAGGCGACGTTGCTTATTTTTGGACACCGCGTAAACAGTGATGGTGATTAACCGATGTCGAAAACCCTGCCAATGCCGACATTCTTGTTCCTGATGATGCTGTGTGCGTTATCGGAACAACGAGTGACCGTATTCCTTTTCCGAAACTATTGATGATTTAAAAATAACAGCTGATGAGGTCGACCTGCTTATTCGCGAAGGTGAGAAGCTGGCTCCTGCCTTATCAACAACACGTATTTTAAGAGCCTACTGCGTGTACGCCCATTGGTGGCGTCCGATGATGACCCATCGGGACGTAATATCAGCCGTGGAATTGTATGTCTTGACCATAAGGTGCGCGACGGATTGACGGATTCATCACCATTACTGGTGGAAAGATGATGACGTACCGTCTGATGGCTGAAGAGGCTACAAACTTAGCTTGCAAGAAATTGGGCATAGACGTACCATGTACAACAGCTTCTGCAACCACTGCCTGGCTCAGAAAAGAAACCCCATACTTCTCATGACAAGCTGTTTAGCACAGCTTATAATGCAGCGTATGGCCGCCTCGGCAATATGGCTGACGACATTAAAACACGGTACTAAAGAAAATGATGCTTTGGTTTGTGAATGCGAAGAGGTGAGCGTTGGTGAAGTAATGCATGCTACTGAAAAAGCTACATGTACACAATTTGAATGAACTTACGACGTCGCACTCGTGTAGGAATGGGCACATGTCAAGGCGAGCTTTGTACTTGTCGTGCAGCCAATTTAACATGTAAAGCTAATGTACAAGAATCGGAAGAAGGCTTAAAAGAACTTCTCAATGAACGATGGAAGGGCATCGTCCTGTAGCATGGGGGGCGAGGCTCTTAGCGAGGCCTCAGCTTATCGCTACTATCTCATCAAGGATTATTTGGCCTCGATAAATTAAACACAAAACAACAAAAATACGGAGAACAATGAAAAGCGATAGCATCATCATAGGCGGCGGACTTAGTGGTCTTACTGCCGCCATTGCACTGGCAGAAGCTGGGCAAAAAGTAACGGTTGTTTCTGGCTGGACAGAGTTCTTTGCATTTTGGCTCAGGCTCGTTTGGTTTGCTTGGCTATAATATCGAAGGGCAAGAAGTGAGCAATCCTGTAGAAGCGATTAGTTCACTTAGCGAAAAACCACCCATATAATAAGGTGGGAGCAGAAAATATTTCTGTTCTTGCAAAAGAGGCAAAAGCCTTATTAAACAGAAGCGGCATAAGCACAACAGGAAAGCGAAAGAGGCTAATCACTATCGCCTTTTTCACCCTATAGGTCTGGCTATCCCTGCGTGGCTTTCGCTTGAGGATATGGAAACTTTAACAAGCGCTGATGAACTAAAAGATAAAAAGGTTACACTGGTAAATGTTGTAGGTTTCCCTCGATTTGCCCCACCATTATGCACTTGATAATCTCACAAAAGCAGGTGCAATTTGCAGCTATAAGACTATACAGCTTGAAGAATTTGATTTTGCACGCAAGAGCCCTACGGAAATGAGAGCTTCTAATTTAGCAAAGGTCATTCACGATAATGGCATTACAGACAAATGGCTCAAGCGATAAATAATGTCGTTGACGATGCCGACATTGTTCTACTACCTGCTATTATCGGCCTGAAGAACTCGAGCTTATCCGAAAAATTGCGCGAAAAGGTAAAAGCAAATATAAAGTTTATTGCCACCATGCCGCCATCAGTTCCGGGCATTCGTACGCTTGAGCTGCTTCGTCAACGTTTATAGTGAGCTTGGCGGAAGCATACTTATGGGCGACAAAGCTATTGAAGGACGATTTGAAAATGGCAAGCTTGTTGAAATCAAAAACAGAACATCTTACGGAAGATTCGCTCACAGCCGATAACTTTATACTGGCTACTGGTTCGTTCATGAATAAAGGACTCATCTCTGATTACACTCATGTTTACGAACCTGTATTTGGCCTTGACGTTGACGCTGCAGCTAATCGCAACGACTGGTCTGTTGAAAATGTTTTCAACGCACAGCCTTATATGAACTTCGGTGTGACTACAGATGCTAAGTTACACGCTGTAAAGATGGTAAAACAATTGAGAATCTCATTTGTCATAGGCTCAATTCTTAGTGGACATAACAATATAAAAGCTTGCTGATGGTGAGGGTGTTTCTATGCTCACTGCGTTGCATGCAGCAAAAGCAAATCATAAAGTAGAAAGATTATGAACGTTATACAAGCACTTAATCTAAGTGAGCATAGTTACGAGGAATGCCTTTAAATGCTCCATCTGTACTGCCTATTGCCCAGTATCAGCAGTAGAGCCAAAGTACCCCCGGTCCTAAACATTCGGGACCCGATTTAGAACGATATCGCATCAAAGACCCGATGTTCTTTGAGGAAAATTTGAAGCTTTGCCTCAACTGTAAACGATGTGAAGTGGCGTGCCCCTGAGAACGTACAGGTGGGCGATATTATCCAAGCTGCACGCATTAAATACAGTACACATAGTCCAAGTTTGCGCGATCGTATTCTCGCCAACACCGATTTCATGGGTACTTTGGCCATCAAAAGTTGCGCCTATCGTGAACCTATCAGTAGGCCTGAAGCCTGTAAAGGCTGTGATGGATGGCGTAATGAAGATTGACAAACACCGCACATTCCCTGCTTATACTCACAAAAGTTTGAGACATGGTTCCGTAAAACGCGGCAAATCGCGAAAGATCAGTATAAGCGTCATGTCAGCTATTTCCATGGTTGCTATGTGAATTACAACTTCCCTCAATTAGGAAAAAGACCTTGTAAAAATCATGAACGCAGTGGGATATGGCGTGCATCTACTTGAGAAAGAGAAATGTTGCGGTGTTGCTCTCTTACTGCAAACGGCATGGCTGATCAAGCACGCAGACAGGGTGAGGTGAACGTAAAATCGATTCGTACATCGTATAAGACAAGCAACGCACAGTGCTAACCACCAGCTCTACTTGTACATTTACCATGCGCGATGAGTACAAACATCTGCTTAATATTGAAAATGACGATATTCGAGACGGCATAACCCTTGCTACACGTTTCCTATATCAGCTCATTGAAAAAGGAGAAATTAAGCTTGCTTTCCGCAAAGACTTTAAGATGAAAAGGCGCTTATCATTCAGCCTGCCAGCATGGAACGTATGGGCTGGATCGTTTATAGCACCGAACTGTTAAAGCTTATCCCTGGCATGGAATTGATTATGCTCGATTCGCAATGTTGCGGTATTGCAGGAACCTATGGCTTTAAAAAGGAAAACTATGAGCGCTCACAGAAGATTGGAGCTGGAGTTTTTCGAGAATATAAAAGCCGTAAACCCCGACTATGTGGTTACGGATTGCGAAACCCGTAAATGGCAAATCGAAATGTCAACAGGGTTATCAAGTGCTCAATCTATTTCTATTCTTGCCGACGCTATCGATGTAGAAGAAACCCGACGACTAAATCCCTAAACATACCTTACTATGGAGTATATTCTCGCCTTAGATCAGGGAACAACAAGCTCTCGAGCTATTGTCTTTGACCACGAAGGGACAAATCCGTTCTGTTGCCCAGAAGGAATTTCCACAGTATTTCCAGCCCGGATGGGTTGAACATAATCCCAATGAGATTTGGGGGTCGGAGGCTTCTGTTGTTGAGAGGCCATCTCTACGATGAGATATCACGGGTCTTGACATCTGCTGCCATTGGCATTACTAATCAGCGTGAGACCACAATTGTAGTGGGATATTGATACCGACGAGCCAATATACAACGCCATAGTATGGCGGGAACCGCCGAACGGCTGAATTCTGCGACCAATTGAAAAAGCTGACGGTTTTGACCGAAACGATACGTCAGAAAAACAGGACTATTATTGACGCATATTTTAGCGGAACTAAAATAAAATGGATACTTGATCATGTACCTGGAGCTCGCAAACGCGCCGAAGAGGGGAAACTTCGCTTCGGTACTGTTGACTCGTGGCTGGTGTGGCGACTTACCCGTGGCGAAACACACGTCACCGATGTAACCAATGCTTCACGCACCATGCTGTTTTAATATTCACGAGCTTAAGTGGGACGAGGAGTTGCTTAAACTCTTTAATATCCCTCTTTCTATGATGCCGAAGTCAAGTCGAACAGCGAAATCTATGGACATACTAAGACTACATCTTCGCCCATAAGTTGCCAATCGCAGGTATTGCTGGCGATCAGCAAGCCGCTTTATTTGGTCAAATGTGTCTCGATCCAGGCTCAATTAAGAACACTTACGGCACAGGTTGTTTTGTTATGCTCAATACAGGCGAGAAACCTATTGTATCAAAGAACAACCTACTCACCACCATTGCTTGGCAAATTGGCACAAGGTAAACTACGCAATTTGAAGGATCTATTTACGTTGGTGGCTCTGTGGTTCAATGGTTTACGCGACGGATTAGGTATTATTAATCACTCTTCCGATGTCGAATCCCTCGCTCAGAGCGTCTCTGATAGTGGTGGCGTTTACTTTTGTTCCAGCGTTAACAGGCCTTGCTGCGCCTTATTGGGACCCTTATGCACGCGGTACTGTCGTTGGCATTACACGCGGAACCACTGCCGCACACATTGCAAGGGCCGCGCTTGATGGATTGTGCTTTCAAGCCCATGATGCGCAGGCTATGGCAAAAAGATATGAACGACCGCCTCACCGAATTGAAAAAGTTGACGGTGGTGCCAGCCGAAACAACCTACTTTATGCAATTCCAAGCTGACCTGCTTGGCATTGATGTTGTCCGCCCAGAAATAACAGAGACAACTGCTATTGGCGCAGCTTACCTTGCAGGATTGGGCGCAGGCTGTTGGGATTCTGTTGACGAGCTTCGCCGTCAGTGGAAGGTTGAACGCACCTTTACTCCTAATCTTGACAGGTGAAACTGTTCGTGCCGCACGCGAAGGCTGGGCTGATGCCATTAGCCGCACGTTGAGCAAAAGCAATAAACTGCCCAACAAGCCTCCTTTTCACAACCTAAACGAAATCTTTTTCGATTATATAAAACCTAAAACGAAAAGGCAATGGATAGCATTGTATTGCAAAAGTTTTTATTCGAACTGTTGGGAACCATGATTATGATTTTCATGGGCGACGGCGTTTGTGCCTGTAACCCTCAATAAAAGCAAAGGACAGAATAGCGGTTGGATAGTTATCACCCTTGCTTGGGGCTTTGCAGTAATGTGCGGAGTGCTTATAGCAGGCCCTGTTAGTGGCGCACACCTCAACCCTGCCGTTACATTAGGCCTTGCCGCAGCAGGGTTATTTTCTCCCGCGCTCATCGTGCCTTATATTGTAGCACAGATGATTGGCGGATTTCTTGGAGCTGTTTTAGTATGGCTTTTCTACAAAGACCATTACTGATATCACAGAAGATGCCAATGCCAAATTAGGCACATTCTGTACCGCTCCTGCCATACGCCACTACAGCCAAAACCTATTATGCGAGGTGATTGCAACGTTTGTTTTGCTGCTTTGCATCATAAGTTGTGCGACAGTTAACGCTGAAAGCTTTGCCATGTTAGGCCTATTCCTGTTACATTCTTAATTATGGCGCTTGGTATGTCGTTAGGGAGGAACCACTGGATATGCCATGAACCCTGCGCGCGACTTAGGTCCTCGCTTTGCACATTATTTATTACCGATGAAAAGTAACAAGCGCGACAGCGACTGGTCACACTTGCGTACCTGTAATAGGTCCATTAATTGGCGGTCCACTCGCTGGTTTCGTGGGCTGGTTGCTTTATATCTTGTAAATAAAAAGAAGGAAAAACTATATATTTTATGTAGTAAGAAATAATCTTACTAAATTTGCATCGTTGAACGTAACTAAAACAAAACAATTATAACATATTATGTGAAATTTTTAAATCCTCCCGCTTTCAAACCCTGAACAAAGCGGTCCTGAAGCCGACGCAGAGTACAAACGACTGCGCTGGCAGGTCTTTTTAGGTATCTTTATTGGCTATGCTGGCTTCTACATTGTTCGCAAGAACTTCTCTATGGCCATACCAATGCTTGCGCCTTTTTGGCTTTGAAAAGGTGAGTTGGGTATTGTATTGTCAATGAATGCCATTGCCTACGGCTTCTCAAAAATTCATTATGTCAGCGTCTCTGACCGCAAGTAACGCTCGTCATTTCTTACCTTTGAAACAACTTTAGCCGCTTTATCCATGATAAAGTTTATGATTGTGCCCGTACAGCTTATCGGCCCCGAGCACAAGAGTTGGGCCATTGCACTGATGGCCTTTCTTAACTTCTTGGTAGGTTGGTTCAACGGAATGGGTTGGCCTCCATGCGGTAGAGTTATGACGCATTGGTTCTCAATTAGCGAACGTGGCACATGGATGTCAGTATGGAACTGCGCCTCATAATGTTGGCGGTGCATTGGTAGGTCCTATGTCAGTTTATGGAGCCGTATGGTTTGGCTCATGGTTTTACGGAGCCGATGAGCAGCGATACTTCCTTATTGGCACCTATCTCTTCCCCGCTTGTGTAGCTATTCTTATCGCCATTGTTGTGTCTATTGTATGATTCGTGACACTCCACAATCGTGCGGATTACCCTCGATTGAGAAGTGGCGTAACGATTATTCGAGCACCTATAGTGATAAGGCTGAGCAGGTCATGTCAATGAAAGAGATTTTCAAGACCGTGCTAATCCAACCGCTTCTTGGTATATTGCTTTTTGCCAACGCATTTGTTTATATGGTTCGTTACGGCTGTTTAGACTGGGCACCAACGATATTAACCGAACAAGGTATAAACCTCAGATGCAGGTTGAGGCTTATTTTGCATTTACGAAATTGCAGCTATTCCAGGTACTATTATCTGCGGCTGGCTCTCCGATCGTGTTTTTCATGGTCGCCGCGCACTGCCCTACAATGATTTTTCATGTCTATCGTAGCCGTATTGATTTTTCATCTATTGGCAGAACTTCACTAATATTACAATTGTTATTGCTTTGCCTCATAGCCATCGGCTTCTTTATCTATGGTCCTGTAATGCTTATTGGTGTACAGAGCTCTTGATTTAGCATCCAAAGAATGCAGCAGGAACAGCTGCTGGCCTTACGGGCTTTTTGAGATATGTTCTTGGAACAGCGCTTCATGGCTAACGTTGTGATGAGGTTATGTAGCACAAACTGCAGGCTGGAGCTGGACATTTATACTGCTTTATCGCAGCATGTACTGTCTATCTCTGTTTATGGCGACTGACCTACAAGCAGGAACAATACTTGGTGAGAAAAAGAACAGAAGTAACACCTGTTGAGCAAGATGCTCTGAGGCCATAATCCTTACAGGAGCAAGAACGTTTTAATCTTATTTCTACAATCCTTCTCTCGTAACGGATATTGCTTTGTTGCTTTTTCGCTGAAGTGCGACGGCCGTCGTGCACATTATACTACGGCCGTCACACGCGCGTACTACGGTCGCCGTACAGGTTATATGGCGGCCGCCATACGATGACCGACACAGCGTAAAAGAAACAGCAAAAAGGGCGTTAAGTACTGGCCAAACACACAGAAAGCCATCAATAAATCAACAAAAACAATTGGTTTTTAGGCTGAAAAATAACCTAAACAACACCCAAGAGTGACTGAAAAACTCAAAAATTTAAAATAGAAAATCATCTTATGGAAAACAAAACTGACGTTTACGGGTCGTTAGGCGACAAACGGAAACTATTTATGCACTGGCAAACACAGTACCATTCTTGTTACAATGGTGGGTTATGCCATCTTCTATTTCGTTCGTAAGAACTTCTCACTGGCTATGCCCGGACTTACTGCAGAATATGGCATTTCAAACAAAAGCTTCGGCTGGATATTGTTTGTAAAGCTCGCTGGTTTATGGTGCATCGCGCTTCGTTAATGGTTACGTAGTTGACCGTATTAAAGGACGTTTGGTTATGGCTGCAGGCTTGCTGCTTTGTGCTGTAGCCAACTTTGCATTTGGTTTTGGTGTTGACATCACCGCCCTATTGTGAGGTACAAACCATGGACCCGACTTTTACTGCAATGCTCATCTTCTTTGTGGGTATCATCATTATCTTTAATCAGTATTGCCAAAGGTATGGGTTATCCTCCATGCGCACGCATACTTCCCACTGGATTCACCCAAGCAGAGCTGGCCACTAAAATGTCAGTTTGGAATACATCTCACTCAATAGGTGCAGCCCTTGCTGTTATTGTTTGTGGTACTATCATGGGTTCTTTAGGTACCGATATGAGCGCAAACAGCGATGTTGTAGCTCGTATTACAGAAAAACCTCTTCAATAATAAAGTTGACAATCCTGCAGTACAAGCCCTGAATTACGCTGCACACGTAGGTGCATGGAAATGGTGCTTTCTGGATTCCTGCATGTATTGCACTCTAGTGGAGCCGTATTTATTCTCTTAGGGTGTTCGCGATGAACCGAAGGAGGTAGGATTGCCAGATCTCCCTGGTACTTCACTTGGCGCTTATCAGAAACACAGAACAAGGCAGCCCGTAAAGTTTGAGAGCATCATGGTTTGGCGTAACCGTTGGATTTGGACCTTTTGTGTTGCCAACCTTTTGTGTACATCGTACGCATGGGTATCCTTGACTGGGGACCAAAAATTCTTAACTGAGAGCCGCGGTCTTGACATTTCCACAGGCTGGCTGGACAGTAGCTGCCTTCGAAATAGCAGGTATTTTAGGAACACTGTTTGCGGGTTGGGCTACCGACCATATTTTTAAGGGTAAAGGACATCTACATGTGTGTAATGTGCATGGCAGGCGCAGCTTTGTTATGGGCATCTTCCGCATATTGCCACAAGACGCAAGTCTGAGCACTCACAGCTGCAGTTTTAGTAGGTGCTGGCTTCTGTGTTTACGGACCGCAAGCCCTTATTGGTATTGAGCTTAGCAAGCACGCTACCAAAAAGAAGCTTCAGCAAGAGCAAACAGTATTGCAGGTATTTTTTTAGGATATATTGGTTCAGGGTTTATCAGGTCTTCTCGTAGGTTATGAGCTGACCTTTTATGGCTGGACTCACGTATTCGAAACCATTATCGTTGTAGCAATTATAGGGTATGCTTATCCTCCTGAGCATGTGGAATGCTCCTCGTGACGGTTATGAGCGTGCATCAAAATAGATTACAGCGACATCAAAGAAACTGAAGAATAAGATTTTAAACCCTGCAGAATATGAACTTTGATAAATATATTTCACCGCTAAGCGATGAGAAACTGTTGCAGGCCTGTGCTAAAATAAAGCACGTTGCCCTCGATATGGACGGTACCATATACCTTGGTAGCACGCTTTTTCCATATCACAGGCCTTCCTGCGGGCGCTAAGCGATAACGGGATATCCTATTCGTTCCTCACGAATAACCCAACAAAGAGTAGCAAAGACTATCTGGCTAGGGTTACAAAACTGGGTATCAACGCTACCGAAGAGCAAATGTATAGCCTCGTCTCATCGCCACAATCGACTATTTGCACATGCAGTATCCTGAGGCCAAAAGAATATTTACCCTTGGAACTCCAAGCATGCAAGCCGAATTTATTAAGGCTGGTTTCGAGATAACAAGCGACTCGGCTGACGATGTTCCTGATGTTCTGGTTGTAGCTTTTGATACTACTCTGGAATACTCGCGCCTATGTCGAGCAGCTTGGTGGGCTTCAAAGCCAAATATTCCATATATTGCAACCAACCCGATTGGGTATGTCCTACTGACCAACCCACCATTTTGGTAGACCTGTGGCTCGGTATGTAAAGGCCATCGAAGGGGCGACAAAGCGACAACCCGACATCGTTATTGGAAAACCCAACCGAATATGTCTCTATTGCATTCGTGATAAATACGGATTGAAAGACGACGAAAATAGCCATGGTTGGCGACCGTATTTACACCGATGTTGCAACAGCGCAGAACGCAGGTTCTTTCGGTGTTGGTACTCTCTGGGGAAACAACTCTGGAGGTCTCGCTGACTTATGAACGACAGCCTGACCTAACAGCACTTAGCATCAAGGAGTTTGAGAACTCTTGCTAAAAGGCACGTCAGTAAAAATATTTAATCAAGCGAGAAACCATAATCAATTATGGCCTCGCTTGATTTACTTTTTCCTTTGAATAAAAACGTTATTACTCATGTAAAAAGCGTTTACGAAAACTGCTTTACTATGCCGTTTTTACAAGGAAAGGAAGGTCTTTCAAGTCGAACAGCCTAAAGAACGTTAAGAAACGCAAACAAATCAGATATATGTAAAAACATTATCTTAATTTCGTAAAAGAAATTTTACTACCCAATAACAAAATCAAACGCACAAGTTGGCAAAAAGTGTTCAAAAACGAAAACTAATGTTATATTTCAATCTTTCAAGAGAGCACACCTTACGCCAACATCTTGGTAGCGAACAAACTTAATACAAATAACCAACCTACAGCTGCATTGATTATGGCAACAAAAACAATCACAGTAAAAACAGTATTGCTGATACTGTACATGGCTGCAGTAAGCGTTTTTGGACAGAAGACCACTATCACCGGTAAGGTGTACGACGCAGATGGTACTTCTCCATTAATAGGTGTTACTGTACAGCAAAAAGGACAGAAGTCGGGCGCAGTCACTGACCTTTGATGGTAATTTCACAATTACAGTAAATGGGTGCTAATCCTGTCCTGACATTTTAATTATCTGGGCTATTCACCTACAACGATAACTGTAGGCAAAAGACGCACATCAGCGTTACACTGAGTCCAGAAGCTAAAAACTTAAACGAGGTTGTAGTTACTGCGCTGGGAATTAAGCGCGAAGAGAAATCATTAGGATACTCTGTAACTAAGCTTGACAATTCGGAACTGACAAAAGGTATAAGCGCTAACTGGCTTGACCAAATGAATGGAAAGGTTGCAGGTTTGAGCCTTCAGTCGGCAGGAACAGGCCCTTTGGGAGCAACGCGCGTTACGCTACGTGGTGACCACTCGCTGAATTATAGCAATAATGGTGCACTATTTGTTGTAGACGGTGTACCTATTCAGTCGGGAACCGTTGCGACAGGAAGCGGAAGTACATACAGTAACACTGATGCCCCGTTGATTTTGGTAACGGAGCCGCTGACATTAACCCTGATGACATTGAGAGTGTAACCGTATTGAAAGGTGCTGCAGCTACAGCTCTATATGGCTCTGAAGCAGGGAAACGGAGCCATTGTCATCACTACCAAGGGTGGGAAACAAGGCAGCTAAATGGGGCGTAACGTTGAATTCGTCAGTAGTTTTCGACGTAGCGAGCTACTGGCCAGACTTCCAAAAGGAATACGGATCGGGCTCAGACATGGGTCTTAATCCTTTTTCTTATTATAGTGTAGCGGCTTCTGATGCACCGATGGTATTGAAAAGCAATGGCACTAACTACTCGCGCGCATCATTCGGAGAAAAATATGGCGGAGGAAAAATGCGCTATCAATATAATTCATACAATTGGGAAACAGGTAAATATACCCCTACTCCTTGGGAATATCAAGATGATTGGTACAAGGGTTTCTTCCAAACAGGTACCACATGGCGTAATAACGTGGCTATCAGCGGCGGTAACGGCAAAGGAACTTCTGCACGTATCAGCTTTTACCGACACACGTAACAGTTGGATAACCCCTGAACACAGGGTATGTTAGCAATGATATAGCCATTGCTTTTGATACGCCAATAAGCAAACGTATTAAATTGAGTGCGCGTGTTAATTACACAGGTAAACGAAGCGACAACTTACCCGGAAGCGGATACTCAGCAATGAACCCGATGTATCATTTGGGCTTTGGTTACAGCAATAACTCTATAAATGAGTGGAAGAACGAGTACTTTAACGGACACTTTAACAAAAGAAAAAATATTGATGCTGGGCTAACGGTTTATCGTTCTGGTTCGCCCGTAAACCCATACCGAACAGCGTACGAAGAACTGAACAAAATGAACAAAAAGTCGTGTGTATGGCAACATGTCCGCTGTTATTGACCTAACAAAAGGTTTGCAATTAAAGCTACGTTCGGCACTTGACATGACCCATTCGTGGCGTACACAACAACGTCCATTCTACACGGTTGACTTTGAACAGGGAATGTATCGTGAGCAAAACCACAAATGTTTATCACGTAAATAACGATTTCATGTTTACCTACACTAATAACCAGTTGGTTTGATAAGAAACTGGGATTCAATGTTTCTTTCGGTGGAAATAGCATGAATTATCGTTATTATAACAATCGTGTTACTCTGCAGAAAACTGCAAATAGATGGCGTTTATAACATCTATAACGTACCATCAGGATATAGTCCCTGACAACTTCAGTTACCACTCAAAGAAGAAGGTTAACTCTTTTCTACGGTAGTGGCTCAAATTGAGCTGGGACAACACCTATTATCTTGAATTAACCGACCGTAACGACTGGTCAAGTACATTAGCTAAAAGTCTAACTCATCAATTACCCTTCTAGCTTCATTTAGTGTATTGCTAGATCACACGTTCAAGTTGCAAGAAACGGCACCATGGATCAACATGTTGAAGTTTAAAGCATCATGGGCAAACGTAGGAAATGATACGTCACCATATTCTCTTGACCGTTACTACAACGCTACTTCCTATTTTTGGAAGCTATCGTATTTCACCAACAATGCCCAACGCTGAAATCAAACCAGAAAAATCAGGAAAAGCTGGGAAGGAGGACTGAAGGTAAAATGTTTGGCGGACGATTAGGATTTGATTTCACCGTCTACGACAAGCACAACCAATCAAATCGTCAATGTTGCAGCCGATCAAATCACTGGAGTAACAGGCTATACGATTAATGCTGAGAGATTAGCAGCAAGGGAATAGAGATTGCCCTCAATGGAAGTCCCATCAAAACGCGCGATTTTTGAATGGAGTATAAAAGCTGAATTGGAGCAAAAAACTGGAATAAACTCGTTAGCTTACAGAAAGGCTGGGACCCTAATCAGCCTTATCAAACTGATATGGGAACCACTATTGGTAACCGCGTTTATGTGTACTCGTACGTAGGGTCACGAAATGTACAGAATCTACGGACATGGTTATGAGCGAGCTCAGAAGGCGCATTCTATCTTGATGAAAACGGAAACAAGGTGGATTGTGGCGGTGCAAAGATTATCAGTACGACAGGTTATCCTTCAATTGACAAAAACAAAATTGGTTGATTTAGGTAAGGTTAATCCCGACTGGAAAGGCGGATTAAACATGAATTTCCGTTATAAGGGTATTAATGTAAGCATGGATTTCAGTGCCCAAATGGGCGGACACTGTTACTCAACAACAAACTTCCATAGCTCTCTTATCAGGTCGTTTGAAAAACTCTCTGGAAGGACGTTATGACGGCCTTGTTGTTGACGGTGTACGCGCTAAGAATAATGCTGACGGTACTGTTACCACACGAAGAATAATACTGTATTTGAAGTGCACTCCTATTATAATACTTTGACGTCTGGAACCGCGATAACGCGGAGGAAAACACCTTTAGCACCGACTTCTTTAAGTTCAAACAACTTCGTGTGACTACAGTTTCTGCCACAGAAGTTCTGTCGTAAAACTAAAATTCTTTAACAATGCAAGTATCGGAGCATATACTAGCAAACTTGTTCTGTATTACACCGTTCCACAATACGATCCTGAAACAGCCATGGTAAATGGAGCGGAGATTTATGGTGGTATTGAGACGTTAGCTTATCCTATGACACGCTCATACGGTTTCAATGTTAAACTTTCTTTCTAAGCAATATGAAAATAAAATATTCTACTTTGGCGCTGGTTTGCGGACTTCTTTTTACAGGATGTACACAGAATTTCGAAAGAAACCAACACCAATCCTAATAAGATAACGGTAGAGAGTGGTAAGCTTAGCGCTTCTGCTATGTTTGAGAAAAACCTCTACGATGGTACGAATTACCTCACTTATATCAGCTGGTTCTGGAACAACGAACTTATACAACACACTGCCTCTACAGGCAACACCGTTCGTAATGAGCACAGATACAATATCGGAGATGCCAATTGGACAAGTCTCTGGAACCACTTAGCGGGTTATGCTGCCAACATACACAGAAATGCACTGACTGGCTACATTACAGAAAGATGTTGCCATGCAGGCGGTTTCCCAAACCATGTACGTGATGTTTATGCAAAATATTACTGACATGTTTGGCGATATTCCTTATCGTGAGGCTTTCATGGCCAGCCAGAAAAACCTTACACCTGTCTTTTGATAGTCAGGAAGAAGTATACAAACAAATGTGCGCAACACTGGAGCAAGCCAATAAAGCTTTACGCATCGAATCCATACGTAAACAACAGTTATGCTGCGCTCGACAATATGTATGGCTTTTAATTTAAAAGAAGTGGCAAAGGTTTAATAACTCGCTTTATGTTCGCCTTTTGGGCCGATTAATTGGACGTAGTAGTACTGTTATTGATAGTATAAACAACATGACTGTCAAACAAAAGATGCAGCAAATTGTGGACAATCCAGCACAATATCCTATCTTCACATCGAACGACGACAACGCAACTGTTCGATTTACAGCTGTTGCTCCCTACTACTCAGAATTTGATCCAGCCAGATATACGAAGCCGACTTCACTAATAATTGCTACTATCTCACCGAACAAACCATAAAAATGATGGTTGTTAAGGGTGAAATGCTGATGGAACTATCAACGATAAAGCCGACATTTATGTTGATCCACGCTTGCCTATTATCGGCAAACAGCGCGATAGTATACACCTTATTGGAAAGGAAACCGTTTCAGGTGGACTGGCTGAAAAATCAGAGACAACGACGACCGTGGCTCTTCTTATCTCAACTCTCAAGTGTTGAGAAGAAACAACTCTGACGAATTTTGATGGGCTTTGATGAGCTACAATTTATCCTTGCCGAAGCAGCGTTAAAAGGTGTTATCAACGAGGCGATGCTGCAGCTCGTACATATTATGAGACTGCTGTAACCGCAAACATGAAGAAATGGAGCCAGTTTTGCCCAAGCAGCTGTTCCCAATAATACCCCCGCCGACTATATTATCAGCGATCAAGCTATTGCTGATTTCTTGCAGTCGTCATTGGCATCATGGGATATTTACACCAACCACGAACAGCTTATACTTGAGCAAAGAAAGTACATCGCTACGTTCTGGGTAGGTATGGAAGGTTGGAATGACTGACCCGTCGAACAGGCTATCCAGAGCTCACAATTGGGCGAGGAACCGAACCTAACGATTATGTTTTACCCACACGAGATGGGTTATCCAAATACCACTACTGCTACTAATTCTGACCATGCCACTGCTGCATTAAAGAACATGAAAGCAAATGCCAATGACATGAAAAACACCACTTTGGTGGAGTAAAAGGCTATTGAAGTAGGAATTTAAAACCATAAACTATGAACAAGAAAAATATTCGCCGCACTGCTGGCTCTCGTTGGACTCATGTCCTTTTCAGCATGCTCCGACAAAGATACCGAAACAGGGCGAGCCTTATCTAAAGTTTGACCTACCCGCAACAACTATAGACGTTAATGTTGACGGCTTAACTCAAAGCAAACCGAAAACAGGTAACCATTCGTTCAAACCGTGCATGGAAAGTAGTTTACGCCAACCCTGCTGACACCGCATGGCTACACCTCTTTTGTAAATGAGGGTGTAGACGATGGCATAATTCACTATTGGGTTGATAAAGAATACGGCCTTTAATACTCGTGAAGAGCAAGTTTAACTTCGTTGCAAATGATGGCACAACGCTTAACACACTTGGCATTATACAAGAAACCAAATCAGCCATTTGTGCAAATCGTTAATGGAGAACAAGGATTTAATTTGCTGCCTGACGCAGGCACATTAGCCCTATTGCGATCAGTCACAATGTGCCCTTTTGAAGTCAGTCTTTCTGCAACCACATGGGCATTGAATTGACTCGACAGACAGAAGACACGGTTTATGATTTCTTACGATAAAAACCGTATTACCGACTGCACTGTCACCTTAACAGCTAAAGGTACTAGGCGAGCAAAAGCTCACTTGTTTCAACCGCAACCATTACACAAGCTGCTCCAGGTCTTGTCATGAACGAAGACTTTACGTGGCTTAGTCAAGGCGAGAGAAGCCATATATGAATATCCTGAAGAGAAGTTTGCGAACTGGAGTGCTGCCGAAAAGGGGCATGGCTGGACCTCACTTAATGGTTTCCTATACGGAGGTATTGGCTATATCAAGCTTGGAAGAGACCAAAATGGCAGGAGATGCAGTATCCTCCACTTTCACAGGATTGACAGCACCTGCACGACGTTCAGGTCGATTTCAAAGGTGTGGGATATACAGCGGTAACAATAAACACGACGATGCAGTAATGAAAGTAGGTATTATTGGTCCTGTCGAACTGGTTGGAGACAACAGTACTATTGAAATAAACGGCACATCATATAGAGTGTATTGCGTTTTGAACTTATCGTTCCCGAAAGTTGTTCCCAACATGCAGTACAACCCATTTGCACAACCCTGATGCTAACTTTACATTCCATATCAAAGGGAGCTACCAGCGAAACTCGTTTGGTATTCATTGGGTGGCGAAGTGTGGGAGCTGCACTAAACGGTGTGGGACAGAGCAAAAACCGCTGTTATATAGATGATGTAAAGGTGATGAAAGAGTAAGCACGATACTCTGAAATCAAAACAGAATACAGCTCTTGCCCTTTCGGAGCGAGAGTCTAAACAAGAATATTTCAACATTAAAAACTTTAATATTTTTAAAAACAATGAACCATTCACACTTTAGCATTAAGTTGGTTTCACTCGCAGTAATGATTTTTATGGGCACACTTGCACAGGCTCAAACCAAAAATTATTGCACACCGCGGCTACTGGGATTGTGCTGGTAGCGCTCAAAACTCATTAACTTCTTTACGTGCCGCTGACGCCATCAGGACCTACGGTTCTAGAATTCGACATCCACCCTACAAAGGATAATAAGATTGTCGTTCATCACGATCCTAACATCGGCACCACCCAAATACAGACAACAAACTATAAGGATTTAAAGAAGTTTAAAACTGAAAAACGGCGAACGAATACCTACACTTGAAGAGTATCTTGATGCAGCAAAAACACTGAAAAACACGCATTATACCCTCGAGATTAAAGCACAGTATAGTCAGAGCCATGAAGACTCATTGGTTCGTCAAGCTGTAGAAATGGTTAAGGCAAAAGGACTTGAAAGCTGTACCGATTATATATCGTTCAGTGGCAATGCTTGTCTTTTTAGTAAAGAAACTTAGCCCTAATTCTGCTGTTTCTTACCTGAATGGCGACTGGGATCCACAAACCATCAAAAGAAAAAGGACTTGATGGAATTGATTACCATTACCGCGTATTAGGTGCTCATCCTGAATGGATCAAGCAGTGTCATGACTTAGGTCTTACTGTCAATGTGTGGACAGTGAACGATCTTAACGATATTGACGGCTTCATAAAAGCAGGTGTTGACTTCATCACCACAAACAAACCAGTTGAAGCGCTCAAGCTAGCCCAGTAAACTAAACAGGCCATAAGGCCACTGAATAAGAATCAAAAGGGAGTCTGATACCGTTACCATACATTTTTATTTTTGGCATGTATCAGACTCCCTTTTTAAAAATTAAACCTAAATGAAAAAAACTATAAGCATACTTTTAGCCTTACTTTTCGTAACAGCGTCCAACCTAAAAAGCCACTCACCTCAACACCTACCACACAAACTAAGCAATACGAAACAGCCCTACCGAACAATGGGTTTGGCATAACCCTATGGCTGAAAGCAGTTCCCTCTTGCACGGCAGGGCATGGAATAATGAGATAGGAGCCACATCGTTCGCGCGCTTACCCGAACGCATGAAGCCCACATTGCCTCCCGCTGTATATAGGCTTTCAAAACAAAGTGCAGGTATATCGGTACGCTTTATCACCAATTCGCGCAATATCTGTGTGCGCATGAAGCCTGCCAATCGGTTATCTTTTAAGTAATATGAGCGGACTAAACGAATCGGGCGTTGACCTATATGCCGTTAGTGCCACGCGGTGTATTCCATTGGATTGGCACCCATCAGCAGTATCGTTTTGGACGTAGCGATACCGACACAGCAAAGTTTTATTATCGCAATATCGATGCAAAAGGCCCTATCGAATACCAGCTTTACCTGCCCAATTACAACACTGTCAATTTACTTGAAGTAGGTACTGACGAAGGCGCTACCTTCCAAATTCTATTACCCATCAACCGAAAAACCTATCGTTGTATATGGTTCTTCTATCATTCAAGGTGCATCACCATCGCGTTCTGGGCCTCAGTATCACCAACATGGTGCAACGCAATCTCAATATGCCTATCGTAAATTTAGGTTTCTCAGGCAATTGTTTTCATGGAGCCAGCTTTATTTAACGCACTGGCCGAAATTGACGCACGTATTTACGTTATCGACCCTATTCCAAATTCACACCGCTTTTGCTGAAAGCGAAATTGTGAAACGCATTACCGAAGGTGTCAACATATTAAGACAGAAAGATAATACTCCTATCGTTTTGGTCTCAGAACTATGTAGCCGAGCGATAATCTCATGATGAAAAAATCGTATGCTTCATATCTTGCAGGAAGTGCAAGTGTTCTCAAAAGGCTTATAAAGCGCTAAAACAACAAGGAGTGAAGAATATCTACATACTGGAAAAAGAGAAAATTGTTCTCGGTGAGGAAGGAATGATTGAAGGTTCACACCCTAACGATTTCGGTTCATTGGTATATGCCCGTGCCTATACAGATATGCTGAAGAAAGTGCTTGCACGTACAAAATAATTGGTAATCATTAAAACTGCTAAATAGGTATGGCCTTATGCCGATAAACTTACTACAAATTAAGGTTTAGTTTCAGCATAAAAAGGCAGTGAGGGCAGCCTATCTCAACTGTGTTTTTACGGCGAGAACTAAACAATATATATCACAAGAGGTCGGATTCTAACATCAGAAACCGACCTCTTTTTCTTGATAAACCTCTAAAGGGTTTTTCTTATATCCTATTCGTGAAGTAACGTTTTAAAACTGGTTCTCAACAATATCTGTAAGCACGTCCTTAATATCAAGTCCCGCCGCACGTACCTGCTGAGGTATGAAACTTGTTACAGTCATACCCGGAGTAGTGTTTATTTTCGAGCATGTTTATCTTATCATTGCCCTGCTCGTCCTTTGTGATAATATAGTCGATACAGAATAATTCCGTTGGCTCTTAGTATGTCATAAATACGACTTGTTTCAGCAGCGACCTTCTCTGCTGTTTCAGGAGAGAGGCGTGCAGGGGTTATTTCTTGCACCTGTCCGTTATATTTCGCATCGTAATCAAAGAATTCATTATTCGTCACTACCTCAGTAGCAGGTAATACTACCGACTTATCACGCGTCTTATATACACCCTTGCGAAATCTCAATTCCGTCGATAAACGACTCTATCATCGCCTCGTTGTTCTCCATAAAAAGCCTTACGAAGGGCTGGCGCAAGCTGGTCAGCATTCTTCACTTTGCTCACACCGAAGCTCGAACCATCGGCTGCAGGCTTCACGAAACAAGGCATACCCTAGACGTGCTGCAATAGCTTCGGCATCATATTTCTGGCCACGCTGCAATAAAACACTATCGGCAACGTTCACACCAAAGCCACGCAGGTAGTTATTTAATACGTATTTATCAAACGTCATTGCTTCAAACCAGCACACCGCTTGTCGAGTAAGGCAGATGTATTAAATCAAAGTATCCTTGCATCGGACCGTTCTCACCAGGGTGTCCGTGTATCGTAATGTAAGCGTAATCACTACAGCCTTTCCGTCCTGTCCAACAAACGAAAAAGTCGTTGCGGTCAATCGGTGCTACTTCACCGTTATCAAAGTTCACGTTCCAGTTCTGCCTCCCTTGACATCTACCACGTAAACATTATAGCGTTCCTTGTCAAAAACGAGTACAATCCTTGTGCAGAACGCAGTGAAACGTCATGTTCCGACGAATCGCCACCACATACAATGGCTATGTTTCTTTTCAGATTCTTCATAACTTTCTCATAATTAATATTCTTTTTGACCTTATGTTCTTTTCAAAGGATTGTTCAATCCCTTTGCTCTTAATCTTCCAGCTTTGCCGTTGTACCCTTTAATGAATCCACGCCACTTCTCAATGAGGTTTGCAAAATCTTCTGGCCATTCCGAATCAAAAATCCATCTGTTTTTCCACTCTCGGGGTGGACAAAACCTAACGTCTTTGCGTGCAGAGCCTGTCGGTTACAAAGCTTAAAAACAGTTTTGTATAAAAAGCCTTATAGGTAGAGCTTCGTTGTCCTCTCAAAATTTCAGTACCACCATATCGCTCGTCGCCAAAGAGAGGATGCCCTATGTTTCGCATATGAGCGCGAATCTGATGTGTACGTCCTGTTTCAAGAATACATTGCAAAAGGGTTACATATCCGAAGCGTTCTATCACGCGATATCGGGTTATTGCAGGTTTTCCAATACCCGATTCGGGTGAGAAAAACCTTCATTCTGCAGACGGTCTTTTTGGGTCACGACCAATGTTTCCTTCGATGCTACCCTCGTCCTCTCACAGGTTACCCCACACCAAAGCATGATAGCTTCGGTGCGTTGATTTCTTGAAAAACTGCTTGCCTAACGACGTTTTTAGCTTCGGGAGTCTTCGCTACTACCAACAACCCACTGGGTGTCTTTATCAATACGATGTACAAGTCCCACCTCAGGATTATTCGCATCAAAGCTTTCCAAGTCACGCAAATGCCAAGCTACGGCATTAATTAACGTTCCGCTAAAATTACCTGCTCCCGGATGCACAACCATGCCTGCTTTCTTTATTAATGACCATTAGGCAATCGTCTTCGTACACAACATTCAGCGGAATTTCTTCAGGCTGGATAGACGATTCGTGCTTGGGCCTGTCGAGCATTAAGGTAATTACATCGTTCGGACGAACCTTATAATTACTCTTTACTGGCTTTTCCGTCCACGAAAAATACAGCCTGCATCAGCCGCCGTTTGTATGCGGTTACGACTCGAGTACTGCATATGCTCGGTCAGAAACTTGTCAATACGCACGGGCGTTTGACCAGCATCTACTACCATTTTTCCAGTGTTCGTATAGGCCAGAAGCCCTTCTTCTGTAGAAGGAACGGCAGCATCAAGCTCTTCGTCTTCAAATTCTATGTCATCAAACTGTTTCTATCATGGGCATTTTTCTATATTGTAAGGGCGACCGACTCTTTTCAAAAAGAGCAACATCGCTCATCAATATTTTTATAATATATTCAGGCTACAGCCACACCTTATTGGGCTGAGGGCGCCGTCTCTGGTTTTGATTTTTTACCTCATCTTCTGATGAGCTTGTAACCTCCTCAAAGTCGTCAATATCACCTGCATCTTCCTGTTGGTAAACGGGATCAACATAGTTTACCGAGTCGTTTGCTGAACGCATACCGTTACCTACCTGAATAATAAGCACATCGTCAACAGGTATCTTATCGCCACTTGCTACGTGTCGGCCTTTCACCAAGATACCATACACCCAGTCTTTTTCTCACCTGCAATAAATTCGGGCTTTACCTAATTTAAAGCCCATAGCCGTAAGTTTAGCCATTGCTTCACGCAGCGAGCAGTTGTCAATCACGTCAGGAAGAGTTATCGTAGGGCGAACTTGTAGCGTTAATAATCACATTAATAACATGTCCCGATTTCACGCGCTCACCAGGTGCTGGCGACTGTTCAAGAATACAACCAGGGGTAACGTCTTCACGTATCCCGTGTCGGTCACCTCATTTTTAAGCCCCAACTCATTAAGAATATGCTCTGCATCAGAGCTGTTTTTATGAATAAGTTTCGGAACTGCTATCGATTCGCCATGGTGTGTATAGATACCAATAGCAGCCTTAAAGCCAAAGGCAAGCAGTACGACAACTGCAACCATCGCCACTAAATTGCCCCAAAGATACCTGCTCTTGAACTTTCCAATAAATTCTGAAACTGTCATTAATACCTTATTTTTCTACAAAGTTAGTGCAAATCAGATACACTGCAAAAATAAATTTCTTGGTTTTTAGACCGTAACACGCTTTATACAAGCTTTATCACAACCGTGCATACCACAGCCGTAAACAACAAAAGGCAGCCGAGGTTTACCCTGCTGCCTTTTATCGTCACGCTGTGACGGCGAAAGTCTTTACTTTCCGTGGTGCTCGTCAGAAACAGTCAACTTCTTGCGACCACGTGCACGACGGGCAGCCAATACGCGACGACCGTTCTTTGTTGCCATTCTCTCGCGGAAACCATGCTTGTTCACACGACGACGGTTGTGTGGCTGGAATGTTCTTTTCATTTTCTTATCTTTATTTTAATTATTATTATTTCCTTGCTACTGTACCACGGGGTCTTAACACGAAACCATAACTCCGTTTGGGCTGCAAAAGTTACTCATATTTTTCGAATCGGCAAAAGAATTAAACTATTTTTCGTGCGTAACACCACGTTTTTTTATCTATCCTCAAGAAGCAGAACCAGCTAAAGAGCTGTGCTTTTACGACATATTTATACCCTACTTTTACAAACGTTTTGGCCACACTTTTATGATGTCAGTGTCGTTGTACGACGGCCGTCGAACAGTGTGTACTTCAGTCGTCATACTAGCATGTACTACAGCCGCCATATCAACATGTACAACGGCCGTCACACGCTCAGCTTTTATCCTAAACCGCATCTCCATAACGTTGCATCACCATTGCCCTACCACCCTATTTCCACAGTAAGCCTTTTCGTTAACGGCTTCAGCTACAAAACATTTATAACAACCTTTGCGTGTTTTTAGTAAAAATGTAGTAACTTTGCAAGCATAGAAATTTGATAATAACAAACTTTTTTATATCACAACAATGATTAATTCACAGGACATAAAAATCGGAACTTGTATCCGTATGGACGGTGGCATCTGGAAGTGTGTCGATTTCCAACACCGCAAGCCTGGTAAAAGGCAACACTGTCATGAACACCAAGCTTAAGAACGTTACTGACGGTCGTGTATTGGAGCGCACTTTCCAAGTAGGCTTTTAAACTTGACGACGTTCGCGTTGAACACCGCCCTTATCAGTATCTTTATGAGGACGCAACAGGCTGCATTTTTCATGAATCAAGAAACCTTTGAGCAAATTCCAATTGTAAAGGATATGATCACCGGTGGCGAATTTATGAAAGAGGGTGACGTTGTTGACGTTCAGACAGATACCGCTGACGGCACTGTTCTTTTCGGCTGAAATGCCTATGAAAAACCAACTTGGTTATCACACACAGTGAGCCAGGTGTAAAGGGCAATACAGCTACAAACGCTACTAAACCTGCAACGCTTGAAACAGGTGCTGAGGTGCGTGTTCCTCTCTTCATTAACGAAGGCGAGACCATCACCGTTGATACCCGCGACGGAAGCTACGTAGGACGCGTTTCTGAAAAAGTAAAAATAAAAAAGGGTAAAAAAGTAAAAAGGGAGCATTTAATCGCATTACCTTTTTGCTTTTTACCCTTTAATTTTTACTTTTTAATTTTCCCTACCTTCAAATATGAAATATTCTATCATCGTTCCTGTTTTTAACCGCCCTGAAGAAGTAGACGAACTGCTTCAGAGTCTTACACAACAAAGTTATACTGACTTCGAAGTGATTATTGTTGAAGACGGTTCTCAGTTGCCCTGTAAAGACGTATGCGACAAATACAGCGACAAGCTAAACTTGCAATATTTCATGAAAGAAAACAGCGGCCCAGGGCAAAGTCGCAACTCTGGCGTTGACAAAAGCAACAGGAAACTATGTCATTATACTCGACTCTGACGTCATTGTGCCGTTTGAATATTTGGCTATTGTTGATGCCGAGCTAACAAAAATCCATGCAATGCTTTTGGTGGCCCTGACCGTGCACATGCTTCGTTCAGTAACACACAGAAAGCAATATCCTACTCTATGACCTCTTTCTTTACTACAGGAGGCTACAGAGGCGGCAAGAAAAACTTGATAAGTTTTATCCTCGCTCTTTTAACATGGGCATTCGTCGCGATGTTTACCAAAACGCTTGGTGGCTTCTCGAAAAATGCGTTTTTGGAGAAGATATTGATTTTTCTATCCGTATTATTAAAAGCGGGATACACCACACGACTTTTTCCTGACGCTTGGGTGTTCCACAAACGACGCACTGATTTCCGTAAGTTTTTGACGACAAGTGTACAACAGTGGCATAGCACGCATTAATCTTTATAAGAAATATCCCGACAGCCTAAAGCTGGTACACCTGCTACCTATGGTATTTACCTTTAGGTGTTGCACTATGTTTAGCAGTAGCTATTTCAGGATTAGCATTATTTCTTTTAGGCCTTTATGGCATGCTCTCTCTGCCTCCGACTGGTTGCGCTATAGGGCCTTTTGCAGCAATGTACGCTGGTTTGGCTGTTAATTTTTACAGGGCTTCTACCGCTTTTGCTTTTTACGCTTTAATTATCTGTATTGATGCTACTTACGAAACAGGTAGTCTGATAATAGGTATGTTATCAGTGCGAGCAGCATTCACTCAGCTAACAGGCTATGGCTGTGGCTTCTTAAATGCTTGAGTGGAAACGGTGCGTTTTTGAGGCGTGGAGAGTTTGAGCTTTATAAAAAGAACTTCTATAAATAACTCACCTTACTACTAACCTACCATACATGACTGGCTACACCCCCGACAACTTTAAGCATAAACTGAATATCAACGAGTGGGCAGAAAAAGACCGTCCGCGCGAAAAACTGCTACATGATTAGGTGCTGCAGCACTTAGCGATGCTGAATTATTGGCTATACTTTATCGGCTCAGGTTCAACGCGTGAAAGCGCTGTTGACCTGACAAGACGTATATTAAACGATGTAATAACAACCTCAACACGCTCGGGAAAAAGCAGATTGCCGACCTCGAAAGGTATCACGGCATGGGTCCCGCTAAAGCAATAACTATTGTTGCAGCCTGTGAACTGGGTAAGCGTAGGCGAGAAGCGATGCGCGAAGAGCGCCCTAAGCTCGATTCGGCAACGGCTATTTACAACTTCATGCACCCTATTATGCAAGACCTTGATGTTGAGGAATTTCATATTTTGCTGATGAATCAGCAATGCTGTTCTGATTAAAGAAGTGTGTATTAGTCATGGCGGCATTACTGAAACAGCGGCTGATGTGCGTGTCATCATGCGCGAATGTTTTGCTCAACAACGCTACCGTATTGGCTGCTGCACATAATCATCCCAGTGGGAACTTATTGCCAAGCACAATGGACGATGCTCTAACGCAGCGTATTAAAAAGCTTGCGACATTATGCGTGTGCACTTTTATCGACCACCTTATCGTCACTGACGGAGCGTATTATAGTTATCGCGAAGAGGGCCGACTGTAACTAAATTAGCGAAATTTCAGCGATGAAAGCACACGATATGTTGCGCGTTTCGTTTTTAAGTAAGTTTGCAGAAAAAGTAAGAAGCTATGACACAAGAAGAAAAGAGACAAAAATAGAAGAGCGCATCGTTGATGTGTTGAAGACTGTATACGACCCCTGAGATTCCCGTTAATATATGGGATTTGGGCATGATTTACAAAATTGATGTATTAGATGACGGTAACGTAAACGTTGATATGACCTTTACATCACCCAGTTGTCCTGCAGCTCGATTTTTATTTTTAGAGGACGTTCGCAGCAAAATTGAAAGCGTAAGTGGTATTAAAGCAGCTAATATCGAACTGGTTTTTGAGCCTGTATGGGATCAGAGTATGATGAGCGAGAAGCTCGTGTTGAGCTGGGATTCGATTAACTTCTTGTCTTTCCCTATCTCCCTTAACGCTATATGAGGAACACCTTCTAACTGTTTTTAGCCATTGTATTTTCCTTTTAAGAATACCGCCCATGAGAAAGAACGTTTATTTTTATCTGACGCCCACCTCGGTTCGTTGGCTATAAAACATCGTCGCATGCACGAGCGTCGTCTTGTGCGCTTCCTCGATAGTGTGAAAAGAGAAAGCATCGGCAATTTATTTATTAGGCGATATGTTTGACTTTTGGAACGAATATCGCTACGTAGTGCCGAAAGGGTTTACGCGTTTTCTCGGGAAACTATCGGAATTAACTGATATGGGTGTGGAAATTCATTTCTTTACGGGTAATCATGACATTTGGACCCATGGTTATTTAGAGCAGGAATGCGGTTTTGATTGTGCACTGAAAACCTATTACTACCGAAATATACGGTAAGGAATTCTATTTGGCACACGGCGACGGATTGGGAGATCCAAATGTGAATTTTCAAAATTCTTCGTAAAATTTTCCATAATCATACTTGTCAGGTTCTTTTTAATGCTATTCACCCCGTTGGACAATGGCATTAGGATTAACGTGGGCTAAGCAGCCAGCTGTATGAAACGAATTGACGGCAAAGAGCAGCCTTTCATGGGTGAAGAAAAGGAGATTTAGTCAATTGGACGAAAGAATACATGAAAACGCACCCCAATATCGACTACTTTATATATGGTCATCGCCATATCGAACTTGACCTAACGCTCGAACGTAAGGCACGTTTGTTGATACTTGGAGATTGGATTTGGCAGTTCACTTATGCAGTTTTTGATGGTGAACACATGTTCCTTGAACAGTATATTGAGGGTGAAAGTAAACCCTAAAGGTTTATTTCTGCTCTAAAACACAATTGAAATAAACTATCTATAGCATAAAAGAGCTTTCCGTTCCTGCAAAAAGCAGAAACGGAGAGCTTTTATATTTGTATTCCTTTAAAGATTAATCTTCAATAGGTTTACCTGTAACAATTGCAAAATGTATCACGTGCAATGACAATCTCTTCGTCGGTAGGAATCAGCACAACTTTCACCTTTCGAATCGTCTGTAGAGAGTATTTGCTCTGTAGAACGAATGTGATTACGCTCCGCGTCCATCTTAACGCCGAGATAATCTAAGCCTTGACAGCTGTCCCAACGTACGCCTTCTTGATTCTCTCCCACGCCAGCGGTCCAAAACAATTACTGCTCACACTCGTTCATGGCTGCTGCATAAGCACCGATATATTTCTTAATACGATAGTTATATATAGCCAGTGCAAGGTTCGCCATCTTGTCGCCATTTGCATCAGCTGCTTCAATTTCATGCGATGTCAGAAGAGATACCTGTAATACCCAATACGCCACACTTCTTTATTCAAGAAGTCAGCCATTTCTTGAGGTTGCTTGCCAGTTTTCTGCATCAAATAAGTTACAGCAGAAGGATCTATGTCGCCACAGCGACTACCCATCATCAAGCCTGCTAATGGGGTTGCCTCATAGAGGTATCAATTACTTTACCATTCTTAATAGCAGATACCGATGCACCATTACCAATATGGCAAGTAATTATCTTTGTTTTATGATAATCGAGACCTAAAAACTCACATGCACGCTTTGACACATAGCGGTGAGAAGTTCCATGAAAGCCATAACGGCGAACGTGCCACTTCTTATACCACTCGTAAGGTACAGGCTAAAAGATAAGCATAATCAGGCATTGTGCTATGGAAAGCATTATCAAAAAAACCGTTACCTGTGGTGTAGTAGGCATTAGCTCATCAACCGCTTTTTATACCAGCAAGATGTCCTTTATTGTGAACCGGTGCGAGGTCAATCAACTCCTCTATGCCCTTTTTCCACCTCGGAGTTACTAAGCAACTCTTTCGAAAAAGGTCGCCACCCTGCACTACTCTGTGGCCTACAGCTCCCTATCTCATCGAGGTTTTTAATTGCTCCATATTCAGGATCGAGCAGACATTTAAATACTAATTGCACGCCCTCTTTGTGAGTAGGGAGATCGGCCATAATCTGTTTCTTGTCACCATTATTTCAGTTTTTACCTTAATAAAAAGCTTCATCAAGACCGATACGTTCAACGCCACCCCTGTGCCAACACAGCCCTCATTTTTCCATGTTGTACAGCTTGTATTTTTTATAGAACTGCTACCGCAATTCAATACCAAAATATTCATATTTTTACTTTGTTTTTTCGGATTATAAATGGTGATTTATGCTTTGACTTGAGCGTCCTGTGCTTGACAACTCGTGATGGCTACCTATAGTAAATATCATCGATTGAGCAACCACGACTCAAATCATTCACTGGACGGGCAATACCTTGTAAGATAGGACCAATAGCGATTACATGGCCCAGACGCTGTACTAACTTATAACCGATGTTACCAACCTCAAGATTTGGCACGATAAGTACATTAGCATTACCTGCTATTTCACTTTCAGGCGCCTTCTTTTTAGCAATAGAAGGAACAAGGGCTGCATCAGCTTTGAAGTTCCCCGTCAACCTTTAACTCGGGGTATTTCTATGTGCAATTCTCGTCGCATCAAGCACTTTTATCGATGATATACACACTTTTTCCAGTTGCTTTATCTATAGCATCCTTAGCCGAACCTTTCGTAGAGAAACTCAACATAGCCACACGAGGATCGGTGAAACCAGCAACACTGTGCGCCGTTTGTGCCGTAGTGAACGCGATTTGTGCTAGCTGATCGGCTGTTGGATTTGGAGTAACCGCAACGTCTCCCATTACAACAATACTCGTCCTCACCATAAGCTTTTTCTTCAGAAATCAAAGCATTGCACCACTTACACAGCTAACACCCGCTGCACACTTGATGATTTGCAAAGCAGGACGCAATGTATCGCCCTGTTGTTGATAAGGCTCCAGAGATCTGCCCATCAGCGTCACCAGCCTTGATAATCATACAACCGAGATACAAATTATTATGTGTAACCAATTCGCGTGCTTGCTCAAGGGTCATACCTTTTCGACTTTACGAAGCTCTGCAAGCTGCTGTGCATACTCTTCCGTTTTATCAAAAATGAAGAGGATCTACAATCGTAGCCTTGCCTATATTCTGTAAGCCCCAGCGTTCCGATTCTTTCCTTATATTTTCGGGATTACCAATGAGCATCAGGTCGGCGATATCGTCGGCCAGCACCTCCATCAGCTGCCTTCAATGTGCGTTCTTCCTCTGCTTCAGGAAGGACAATGCGCTGCTTGTTTGCCTTTGCACGCGCTACTATTTGCTCTAATAAACTCATCTTTTGTTTGTATTCTATTTAAATGTTTATATTGATAACTACAAAGTTAAATATTTTTCCGCCATGAAACAAAGATAATTATACACTTAATTTGACATCTCTCGAGCCAAAAATACTTTCTAATTCCTCTGTCGATAGCTGTAAACGGAAAGCACCCTCGCTGTGCAATACTAATACGTCCCAGTCTCCTCGACACCACAATAGCAATAGCATCTGATACTTGAGATATACCCATTGCAGAACGATGACGCAATCCTAATCTTTTAGGAATATCCATATTATGACTTACAGGAAGAATACACCCTGCAGCTTTTTATGCGCCTCTTTTTGAAATAATCATAGCTCCGTCGTGTAAGGGCGAATTCTCAAAAGAAAAATGTTTTCGATAAGCAATTTATTCACTTTCGCATCAACGTCCTCGCCAGTTTGCACAATGTCATCGAGAGGAATACCCCGCTCTATTACAATTAGCGCTCCCACTTTATGACGTGCCATATCCATACATGCCCAAACAATAGGCATGATTGTTTCCTTATCCTCTATGTGTTCCCTGTCTTCTTTCCAATTGAAAAAGCTTATAACCTTTCGAACACGTTGCCTTTCACCAAGCTGATAAAGGAAATTTTCGAATCTCGTCTTTGAAAAGAACGATCAAACCAATAACACCTACGCTAACCAGTTTATCAAGTATACTTCCCAACAAACGCATCTCGAGCACCTGCGAAACAAAAAGCCACACCAATATAAACACCATAATTCCGACAAAGGCGTTAATTGAACGACTTTCCTTCATCAACTTATAGATGTAATATAACATCAGTGCAACCAAACAAATGTCGATGGCATCTTTTTATTCCAAATTCAAAAACTATAACTCAAATATTTTTTTATTTTATTGGTTTTAGACATGAAAAAGCTGTAAAGATACAAAGATAACAGTCTAATTTTCATTTCAGTATCATGTAGTAATTCTATTATTTTCTCATAAAGATTACAAACTGACACCTTCGTCAAATCTTAACACCCCTATCTCACTTTCTCATCTTACCTCCTATAATTTTATGCTCTAACTTCTTTTCAAAAAGTTCTTCATCGCACCTACTAACTTCACTGCTTGCACCGCCTCTTTTCACGTCATGCACACGCAGAATAGACGCACCCTTCAACAGTGCAGCAGTATTAATTATGGTAGTTCCGTTGAGAGCCTCATCAACTGTAACGCCCAACGTCTGATGAATCATACGTTTTCGCGACACGCCTACAAGCAAAGGAAGTTCCAATGTCTGCAGTTTATCCATCTCTTCCAGCAATTTAAAGTTCTCTTCATGGTTTTTACCGAAACCAAATCCTGGGTCAAGAATGATGTCTTTACATCCTTCTGCACGCAGCTGTTCAACCTCATCCGAGAAGTTTATCAGCATATCCTTCAAATTTCCCCTGCACACTCATCAGTATGTAGGCACCTTAAGGCGTCCCATCATCGTAAATATGGCAGGCACTTTAGCTTTGTGAAGGTCTCAAGCGGCGTGTCAACAATGCCCGTTTTTCCTCCTTCAGAAACATCATTGATGATATCAACGCCATACTCCTCTACCACCATACGGGCCACATCAGGCCGATAAGTATCAACCGAAAACCGCTACATCAGGCTGTTCGCGACGCACCACAGGGAGGGCACTGACGCAATCGTTCCATTTCTCCTCTTCGCTCACCTCTTGTGCTCCGGGGCGTGTAGAGAAAGCACCGACATCAATAATTGTACCTCCTTCGGCAACAATTTGATGAGCCCTCTCGGCAATATCCTTTTCGCTTTGCTTGCGACTACCTGCAAAAAGCTGTCGGGAGTACAGTTTAAAAATACCCATTACCTGAGGCTGTTCAAGCGATAACAAACGTCCCTTTATATTCAATGTAGTTCATTTTCGATGTTTTCAATTTATTTTACTGTTACGCTAAACATAGCTTTTGCTCAACCAGAGCGAGAAGAAACGGTCATAAACCTGATATCCGCGCTCGTCTTGCAACAGCAATCTTTATCAATTAATGCCTTTTGCAGCCGACCTTACTCGTACTCACTGCACCTAAACCATATTGTCCTATAAACTGTTTCGAAAGCAACTCACGTACAAATCCTTCTTTGGCTACTGAAGCCAGAAGTTTTCCTTGCGATGGAGTGACCAACGTTAAAAAGGTATGATACGTTGCTTCGTTTTCAGCAACAACATTCTGCATCATACGTTCCACATAGTCAGCTGTAAGCAATTTCTCGCCCGATCTCGTACAGTCTATTCAGTATCACTTGTATATACCACGTATGACCAGCCAACGAATCATAGCACATCGTCAAAACCTTCAACCGTTAGTTTCTGCCCATGCGCCTTCAGTTTCTCCTCTGCAAATGCACGATAAACGTCCTTATCAATATTACCAAGGTGCATCATCTGCGCACTTTGATAGAACGGACGTGCTGCCGATGTGAACATATTCTCCAATACATGGCGCTGACTGCCCGAGAAAATAAACTGTACTGACGTTAAGTGTTGAATGTGGGCACGCAGCAATGCTTCCATGCTTTTTATCGGCATACGAGGCTACTGTCTGGAACTCATCAAAAGCAACGTAGCAGCGTTTGCCCGACTTCTGCATATAACTAAATATTTCTGCCAACGACTGCTCAGCCGTTTGCGGTTGCACATCAATCGCAAACTTCAGTTCCCTGTAACAGGATCAACCGTAATTGCGGGGCGAAGAGAACGAAAGAAGCTTGCTACCGAGCGAACTATCTTCATTTCACGCGTGTCGAGCGTGCCTAAAACTTCTTCACCCAACTGACGTACCAACGAGGCTAAGCTATCTGTTTGGTAAAGATCCACATAGTAACAGCATACGCTATCACGCTGTTTGGCCTGATGAAACACATGTCGGATAAGTCCTGTTTTACCCATACGGCGAGGACTAACAAGCGTTACATTGCGTCCATTACGTAAAGCCGAGATAAGCATTTTAGTCTCATTCTTGCGACCACAAAAGTATTCTGGCGACACGTAACCTGTTAATAGGAAAGGATTAAAGGGTGTTATCATGCACTAATATCATTTAGAGAGTGACTGACCATTGCGAACTTTTTCACATGAAATGTTCGTAATGCAAAGATATTGTTTTTCAAGGAAAACCACAAGAAAAACATAGCATAAAATAGAAAAAATATTCCTTTTGAAAAAGCGGTTATTTTATCACTGAACACGCATTACGTCACTGGCGTATTGCACGCCTTGTTTTAAAAAGAACCTAAATTATATATATACGTCCTCCCGTATTTACCATAAATATGTATTTTTGTATGCTATAAAGAAAGCTAAAAACTCTTATTTGTCATGGATATAAAAGCGCTATACGAGCTGTATAAAAAGCCATTCCGTTGTGACTACTGACAGCCGCGACTGCCCCTGAAGGCAGCATTTTTTTATTGCCCTAAAGGGCGCTTCGTTTAATGGAAATAAGTTTGCTGCCGCTGCATTAGAGAAAGGTTGCAGCTACGCAATCATTGACGAGGCCGAATATGCTAAGGCTGACGACCCTCGAATTATTTTTGGTTGACGATTGTCTTCTCACCTTTAAACAGTTGGCCCGTGAACACCGTCGTCAATTCAATATTCCTGTAATTGGTATCACTGGCACCAACGGCAAGACCACAACTAAAGAGCTCTCTCGGCCGTACTGGCTGAAAAAGTATAACGTTATGCACACCGAGGGCAACTTTAATGATGATGGGCGTTCCCAAAAACGCTGTTACGTTTGACCCCCAGAGCATCAAATTGCAGTTGTAGAAATGGGTGCATCGCACGTGGGCGACATCACAAAGCTTGTTGAATATGCCGAGCCTCACCTGCGGCCTTATTACGAATGTGGGACGCGCTCACCTGCAAGGCTTCGGATCGTTTGAAGGTGTTAAGCGCACGAAAGGTGAACTATACGACTTCCTTAAAGCCAACAACGCACCTCACGTTCCTCAACACCAGCAACGACGATTTGCTGAAATGGCTCGACAACGCGAACTGGAGCGCATTATTAGCTATGGGCAAGATGCTCAGGCTAACGTGCAAGGACGTGTAGTTAACGCCGACCCTTTCTTACGAATTGAATGGACTCGCCGACGAGTTAACCTTTAAAGCACAGCCTACTGACGTATGTTCTGACAATACCGATGAACATACCGAAGGCACCATGCTGCAAGTACAGAGCCACCTCATAGGCACATACAACCTCGATAACATATTAGCAGCCGTTACCGTTGGCTTGCATTTTGGTGTAACGCCCGCTCAAATTTGCCATGCATTAGAGAACTATGTGCCCAGCAATAACCGCTCACAGCTACCACTACCGCCGATAACTGGCTTATTGTTGACGCATATAACGCCAACCCTACGAGCATGGCGGCTGCCATTAACAATTTTACCCACATGGGTGTAGCGCAGCCTAAGATGGCCATTTTGGGCGATATGCGCGAACTGGGCGATGTAAGCGATGAGGAACATCAGAAAATTGTTGACAGCTTAAAGACGGCAGGCCTTAGTGAGGTTTGATTGGTTGGCGACGAATTTATGAAAACACGTTGCGACTTCCGTAAATTCCACGACATTGAAGAGGTAAAGGCCGCTATACGTGAGCATAAGCCACGCGGATATTATATGCTCGTAAAAGGCTCTAATGGTATCAAACTGTTTGAGCTTCCTGAGTTGTTATAACATCTCGCAACAACAGGAACACTGATAGAAAAACGGGAGCAAAAAGGAAATAAAACAGTCCTTTTGCTCCCGCTTTTTTATTGTATTGCTAACATGATAACGCTATTATGATTGCTGTACGGCAGCCGTCAACAGCTCGTGCTGCGGTCGTCATACACATTGTACGTCGGTCGCCGTACAACGCGTACTCACAGCCGTCGTACAATGAGCGTTACACCATAATCATTACTCGAAATGGTCAATAATGTATCCGCTTTGCGGCACATTCTGTAGTTGATTATAGTCATCTGACACGACCTGTATGCCACCATTACCTGTACCCGACATACCACTATTGGTACGGATAAGGTCACCACACACCGCAATATCCCAATCGGTACGCTGACGCCATTCGCTATCGGCCGAGCTATCACCAAAGGCACTTGTGCCCACGGTTTTTACCCCTGTTCTAACGAGTAGTAGTCCACACGGCATCATTAGCCGTTATGCTTACATCGCCTGTTTTGCCAATGGGCGACGTCTTTTTCCCCATCGTCTACGCCCATCGGTACACGAAACCAACAATGTAAAGGCAGCAAAAAGTGTAAAAAGGGTATATTTCGTCATCATTTGCAGTATGGTATAAGTAAACTTCGGCGCTTCTAGCTGTTCCTGTAAAACGTAGTTTTGCATAATGGCCAGAAGCTGTTCGAATCACGAATGTGCGTGTATCTATGCTGCCATCGGCCTTAACATAGCTCAGCTTATTGGCCGAAAAATGACCCTCATGTCGCATTTGCACACCGTATAAATTACGTCCAATCGTCAAGGGTGTGCCTGCAATATTACGGCAAACATACTCTTTAGGACGGTCAGCATTATCGCGATAGTCTAACACAGGAGAAATATTCGATAGTGCCTTCGCCATATTTGTGGTCGTATTGTGAGCGTATAATATTAAGAAAAATACTCTTAAAAATGATACGTTGCCGACGGTAAAAAGCTCGGAACAATCAGCGCAAACTCAAGCTCTGTAGCCTTATCTGAGGTATAAGAGCCGCGCATGGGATAGTCGCCACCCTGATTATAGAAAGACAACACTGTTATAACGTTGCAACATCGACTGTACATAAGCGTTATCAGATGCGCCATAGGCGAACGCGAGGTCGTCACGCGACGAGTAGTTTACACGCACTTTATAAACAACAGATGGCTGGTTAATATACACGTCGCAACCCATCATGGTGCTACCTAACACTTGTTCTGATATGGATTGACGATGTGTAAAGAATCTGTAAGGGATATAAAACCTACCATTATCAGCCCAATATTTACCCCACGAATTGACGGCAATGAATGCGCCTTTGTGCGTAACACCGTTCTCATCTTGATATTCTACCAAGTCGTCGTAACCCGCAATGGTCATAGCATGTGCACCGCTGGTAGCCAGCTTTTTCAACAAGCTGTGGTAACCTGTGTTGCTGGGGCCTTGATAATTGTCGTTAAAGGTCCAACCTACACTGCGTGTAGAGAAGGTGAGTACGCCACCCTGCAGCCGTTCCTTCGCCTTTATTATAAAGGTATTCCTTTATTTTCAGATCGGCATCGGTAGTACAGCTGAACGTATTAATGCGACGCACACGATAACGTGTGGCATTAAGATACTTCTCAAAACCAGAAACCCACTTAAACTGCACTGACGAGGCATACCCATAATCGGCATTTGTCATAACGCCATAGTTCTTAGTAATGCTTAATCCTTCATCAACGAAGCCGCCATTATCACCTCCTCCGTTGACGAAATTCCAAGTAAAAAGGTATGCAAACGAGTTATTATCGCTGTCAGAAGCATTGCGTTTAAGCAGCCTATTGATTTCATAGGTGAACATATAGCCAATACCCGATGCTTGTGCACACGAGCCTCCTTTCTGGCTAATGATAGCAGGAAAGGCCGTCGACTTTGAATTGTCAACGGCCGAGGCAGTAGGGCCTGCTGCGGATATTGAAGCAACAGCTATCAACATACACAGCAGGGAGAATAAGAAACGTCGTTTCATTTAAGACGATTATAAGTTTTCAGTGCTTCATCACGAACTTTTTTTCAGGATATTTACTGTCCTCGCTGCAAGCCTTTGCAAATGCTGCAATGGTAGGCGCCATGTAAGAATAGCGACGCCAGCCTAACGATCTCGAAGAGGGCTACCTGCACATCAGCATCGTTGCTTGCTTCGATATATGCCATCATTTGCGGAATATAGTAAGGAGGACAATAGTTGCGAGAGGTTCTGATACTTGAAAGACGACGCTTTCGTTGGTGTATCAGAGCCTACGATATTCTCCATGTATTCAGTCCACTTTCCTGCATCTCGAGTTGATAGCTTTTGCACAGCCGCACGCACTTCCGCCTTATTAATATATTTCACATCGGGGTTATCGAACTGCTTTTCAAACTCGTTCATAAGCACGTCCTTCTTATACATGGTCATGGCATTCATTAAACTGAAATTGCATCGTTCCGAAGTATTGTTCGAAATTGACTTATGAATAAGAATGGGCACAAGGCGTTCGTCACCGCTCTTGCCAATAAAGTTGATAGCAAAACGCTGAACAAGCTCGTAACTATCGTCAACACCAAGCTTTATAGCTTCAATAAAAGTGTCGTCACGCTTATCAGCAAGCAGTTCCAAAGCCTGCAAACGAACAAGTGCCGACGTAGATGTGCGGAAGATATTCAGCAACTGTGAGCTTGACAACTGTCCACTTTCAGCAAGACGCGCCATTGCCATTGAACGCAAATCAGGCTCTACATTCTCAGAGAGATAACGCTGCCAGAGTTTTGGATTTGTCGAAGCGAGAAGTTCATTTATATCTTCCATCTTCACCGCTGGGGTGAAAGCGAAAGTAGGATCGCCAATACAGTGCGACTCTAAATAGCCACTAAAGCGAGGGATATTGCCCACGTAAGCACCTAATCCTAAAAGTCCGATGTAACGATCAGACCATTTATCCTGCAACACATTGACCGAATTGGCAATGCAAGCAATTGTATTGCCCTCATTAAATATGTATTCATCGGCAATGCAATCGTCCAAATGGAACGAGCCATTAAAGCATGCGTCAAGTATAACTACACGTGAATTAGGACGATATTGGTAAGTTGCAAAAATCTTGTAACACCAAATTCTTATTGGCTTCGGTAATAGAATCCTTGCGGATAACGTCCTTATCGAAAGCATTTTGCCAACCATGAAGCTGGAATATCAAAGCGTTTGCTCAACACCTGTGTAACGGTATCCTTGTTCTTTCCCTTTAGCAAACATGGTTGCGAAGATAGTTACGACAGTAGCCTGTTATTAAAGCTTTTGCCTGTTCTGACGATTCAATTTGTGGTCACCGTTTAAAATATTGTGTGTCGGGCGCACCATGATGATGAAGTAATGCAAAGTCAAGCTCGGGACGTTGCAGCTCATTCATCAACAGGAATTTAACCTCATTCTGTTGGCTGTGGTCAATATAACCAATACCTTCACGTTGGTTTTTCAACCAGGGAAAATGCTCATAGAGACCCGCTTTTTCGTCCATGCGCGCAACCATAGAGGCTGAAATATAACCGTGTCCGCTGAAATACACCATCTGATCAAGTGTATTCTTGCTACGCTTTTCGGCTGTAGCCTTGCGCAGATAAGCGCGAAGTTTGGCATAACGCGATGTTCCGCCTACATCAGTAGGACGTATACGACCGATGAAGATTTCAGATTTTTACTTGCTGTACCGATTGTGGGAGCAAGTGAATAATAGAAGTAAGGGGCATCGTTATCCTTACCAATATAATTGAATTTCAGGTCAAAATCATCATAGAATCTGTCGGAAGGAACTGACGATTCTTTCCTATCGTGACGCTGATCCATCTTGAATGCTGTAGTGAGATGTTGAGCATCACGAATCATTGCCACAGGAATGTCACCCATTAATACGGCTCCTTCAATACCGTTTTTTGATAATACAGGCGTTTTTAGCGCTGTTCTGATAGAGTCAGGCATGCCCCATTTGTCGACGATATAATACACTTTCATGCCTTGTAACGTTTCAATGGCACGTGCATATTCCTCTATTTCTGTCTTAGCCTCAGCATAACTTTTGGGGTCTACCACAATAGCAAACCCCCTGTTTAGCTTGAGCTGCCTGCGCGTTGCCTACAAAAGATAAGCAAAAGAAGCAACAGGCTGATAAAGTGTTTATTCATGTTCTGTTTTTGTTTTATGTTGTTCTTAAAGATGTTCAATGATGCAAATACTAGGCTATTATTCCACTATTTACAGTGTAAGACTTAGTCCTGCATCAATGATACTTCGTGTAGTTCCGTTATAGAACGCTGAAAAATCGGTTACTTCCTGTATAGAATGTGTGACGGCTTTGTGCATAAAGGCTGAGCCATGACGCAGTAGAATAAATACGAAGTGGTAACGAAACCGAAAGACGCGTGTTGAAACCTCACACGCGATGCCGTTGAATATTCGAATACTGGACGCGAAAAAGTATCCTCCAATTTACCGCGAACCGAGTTATAAACAGGCGTACCAAGTGGTGCTGCATAATGTGCACCCAATGCCGCCACGATGTAACAAGGCTTTAAATTCCAACGTCGAGTAAAGTCGATTCCTGTGTGAATGGTGTTGAATTTTTGCTTATAAACATCGGCTTCGTAATGCGTTGTTTGTTGATTTACAACACCAGCGTTCACACTTGCTGTCCAAATCGGAGCGTCTTCGTGATGACGTTTATCAATGCGATATTCCAAATCGGCCTGTGTGTACGTAGAATTTTTGCACCTCCGACTTATTCAAAAATCTCGTAATATACTCTGTTGGCGTGTTGCGTATCAACCGTTCGGCGCTGGTCGCTACCAATATCCATTGTCAGAGATATAAGATGCGCGAACCATTAATTGGTGCGTTAACACGTCAGAAGTATTGAACGAAAAAGCGATCGTACACAGCAATTTGATTTGCTGAATAGTCGCCACCCTTAAAGGTATAAGCCGCTCCTCCATCTTCGGCTATTTCACTATTTGCAGAGAAACTTGCTTCTATCAAATTATCAAATGTACCCAATTTAGTGTTCCATTGTGCAGAACCGGAAAAGCTTGTGCCACGATAGTCGCGTGGATAACTCAATGCATCGCTACTGGTAAACTGCGCATTGTCACCCATTCCTTTCATCAAGAAGTAGGTGTTATTAACTAAAGTTGTTTACTATCGTGTGAGAAATGCTCGACCTATAAATACCAATATTCGTTGAAAAGCCCAAGTTATTACGTTCGTTCATGCGCCAAACCACACCAGGTTTAGCCTCAAAAGCGCATGGCATTTGTCTTTGGACGAGGGTCGGTTTGGTCAGAAAGACTGGTTGTTACAAACTGTAACTTCAAGGCAGTAAAAAAAGCTGTTCTGTCATCTTTAGTGAAGCTCCAGCATACATTGAGAAGCTTTCCTGATTAACATCACTGGCAACAGAATCTGCCAAAAACAAAAAGGATTCTGTTGTGTCATCAATGCAGTATTGTTCCAACGATGGTCAAAAGACTTCGAGTTGATATAAGAAATATCGCCCGAAAGACTCAATTTCCCGATGCGCTTTAAAACCAAAAAAATATCGACCGAAAAAAATCATTATAGCGGGACGATCCGTCAATAGGGACGGAAGTCGCCACGCTTAAAATGTGTATTCACCGTTGCACGGGTGAATGTATGAACTGTATTAAACGATAACGCCGCAGGGTTTGCAGTGCCCGTGAAAACATTGTCAAGAAAGTTGATTTCTTTATCGTTCAAACGGTCAATGAACCGCACCTTATCGCTCTCCTGAGCATAAAGCCCGTGCCCTATCAGTGCTAAATAAGACTAAAAATACGAATCTTCTCATCATGAATAAAGGCTGAATTGCTAATCGTTACTGTTCATTACTGCTACCACTGCGGTGTTTTTTTAGCACCGCAGTGCATTTATTAGTTGTCGGCTACTGTAGGTGTAACTCCGGGCGTAAGAGCCTGATCGTTCAGGAAATCATTAGCCGAGTTGTTTGTATCCTGATAGTAAGGACGACCGTTTACTATCTTAGTAACCTTACGGCGCACGCATTTGCCTTCCCAAGCCTTACTTGCAAGCACACCCTCTGCGTCGTCTTTAGCAAGGAATGTAGGATAGTGAACCGTTTCCTTTTCGCTCCAAATGTCAACCGCATCAAGCACATACTTTACTTGGAATTAATAAGTATTCCATTGTTGCGGAAGCGTTACCTGGCTCTGTTTTAATATTACTTCTATCAGCTGCAAAGGCTTCAGGTGTTACGCCTTGAGGGCAAAACGAGCCAACACATAGGCACGACCGAAGAAACCTAAACCAAAAGGCTTTCATGTACTTATTGTTGACAAAGATTACGTCTAAGTTCTTAGCGGGATAGTCAACCTCACCATTTGCATACTTCAAATAAACCTCCCAGTCGGCCTTTTGACAGGTCAGGGCACTTGTTTCCAGCGCCTGCAAGATCTTTGTGATTTACACCATCGTTAGCAATTAACACGCTTTGTCCAGGCTGTAATGGATAGTCGCGACCAGAGCCTGGGAAAGCAAGTACTTGTCCCTGTCCGCAATCGTACAGGTTTTCAAAGCCATTTGCCTGCCAAGCATTTTTGTTTTTCTGAATTCCTGCTGGCGCTGAAAGAGTCAAACCGTCAAGATATTGAACCTCGTCGCTGTTGTTTACAATCTCAAAAATAGCTATCTTTCACATATTTCAGCTTGCCACCAGTTGTATAAAGTGCTTTAAAAATAAGTGATGAACGCAACACCTTCTGACAGTGCTACATTAACTGTTGCTTCCTGGAAAAAGGCTTGCATTAGCTGCGCCCTGTACATAAGCGGAAGCCTCGTCCTTCACTTTACCTGTTACAGTAAAGGTGTATTGTCCTTGAACAAATGTTATAGTGGTGTCTCCCTTGATGCTGATTGTATCGCGCAAACCTTTGTCGTTGGCAACAATAAGCTTTGCATCTGATATGTTATTCCATGCCATACCGTCGTTCAACATGAACTTAACAGCCATTGGATACGATTTTTACCTTTACATCGTCATCACTATTACATGAGAAAAATACTGCTGAACCCGCTACTAAAAAGCGCCGCAGTCAATAATTTACTTGCTAATTTTTTCATTTTTCTTTTTGTTATTATTTAATTCTTGTGTTGTGTTTACACTTTATTTTTTATCGATTATCTATCAGCTTTAGAAGCCTTTTAATATTAAAATTTCAATTTTATTTCTGCACCAAAATAGCTATCTGGGTGCAACTTGCTTTTACCACCCGTATTCGGATTAATATGATACTTACGCATATTCAGGGAAGTTATTAGCCATGAATGAAAGCTCAGCCACTCGTCCTAACTCCTTTGTGAAGCGAAATTTAGCATTGCCCACGGACTAATATTGTTTGCTTTGAACGCATAAATCTGATATCTTGATGCCAACAAACGATATTGTGGGTTGTCTTCATAAGCTCTTTGCCAGTCGGTCCACTGCGCTTGTCGGTTATAAAAACCCGAAGGAGATACTACGTAATGTGTACCATCGGTTGATAGATGATACATTGACGCGCCCTCTTTGTCCTCATATATCATACGTGTACGCTCGTGCCAAACCACTTGTAACGTTGTAGTGAAAATCATTTTCACTTGTGGAATATGGGTAATCAAGCGGAAATTGGTATTCACACGGTCGCTAATGGTGCCATCTCCTGCAGGCAGAACCGAAGCATAATCGTAGTCCTTACGAATATAATAAATCGATGGCGTTTCCGATTTACGCTTGATATGGAACCAAGCACCATCAATATTCAGCGATGTGCGCAACGGAGCAAAGGTTCCAAAATCCCACGAATATTCTATTCCGTGCTTGTCAGTTCTGCTGTTATTCATCGGGCGGCTCCATGTTACCATCTCATTAGCTTGTGTAACCGTGGCCGTATGCGTTGTTCCACCATACGTATAGCTCACCCCACCATTATTATAACTCAAGTCGGAAGCGCCCACAGGAATATCATATTGCTTATAATTGAGCCACTCTAACTGGCTATCAAAGCCCAGTTCATGGCGGTGACGTTCATTAAAGAAGGTAACATATCCCTTCATTTTACCTATACGTGCATTCAATCCTATTTCCCATTTGGTACTTCTTGCTGGCCTTAAATTCGGATTTTGTGTATCAGAAATAACCTTCGTTGTCATGATAGCTAACGACGGGTTGTTACCAACGCCACTCTGATAACTCCAGCTATTGCTGTCGAAATAAGCATTATCGGGATATAAATATAATAAGGTGGGCATTTTATTAGATATACCAAAGCCTCCGCTTATGGCCAGTTTGTCAAACAAACTGTTGTTTTTCTTCGTAAGAAAAGTATATTCTAAGTTGGCGCGTGGCTCAGCAACGAACATCGATCCACGCTTAGCCTTCTCCTTATTTAAGAATAGATTGCTGATGCGCACACCAGCAGCGAATTGTAATGACGTCGCACCGATGTGGAAAGTTGAATTATCTTCAACAAACATTGAAAGCGCATGCATAGCAGGGAATATCGCTATACGACCTTGGGACGGAGCGTCTGCGCACTACCTGCCTGTGGCGGATTGCTCATATCAAACATAAGTCCCTTACCGCTGTTTCCATCTAAACGATAATCAAAAACCCAGCTTAACGTTCGTGAAATTCTTACTATTTAGCTGTATATATTTGTTTGTTTTAACCTGCGCATAGAAGTTGTAAGGCTTGCCCTCAATACGGTAATCGCTATAATAAGCCCTTGTCAAGAACTGTGCTTGAGCCTCACCACTCACCATACTATTGGTAATTACACCATCAGGATTGGCCACCCAGTCGTGATGTGTATCGAGCATCTCGCGCTATCTGTCCTGAAAAATCATAATCGATAGCTGTCAAGAAGTTATTCATCTTGATATTGCCTCGAACCGACAAACGGCCACCAATATTCTCGTTTTTATAGTTAAGCTGCAGTTGTTGCAACTGTGGATCACGCTTGTACGTGTTGATATTGCTGTAGAACGACCCACTTACGTTAAACGTAATAGGGTGTTCACCACCATTATTAAAAAAATGTTTGAGTATCCCTGCTGAAGCCGTAATACGGTCGTAACCCTGATAGCGTTTACGAACGTCGGCATACGATTGCGACCAGTCAACACCAGCATTCACCGTACCGCCATGACTGAGTTTAAATCCCTTACCAACGTAAGCCAGTTTAGAAAATGGGTCAGCTTTTAAGTTTCACTTCGAGCGGACTACGTCCTGCTTTTTGTCTTAATGATAACCACTCCAGAGGTTAAGTTACCATACTCTACACCTGGAATACCGCGTATTACTTCAACCGACTCAATATTATCAGCCCCTACTGTACGAAGGTCTACACCACGACCAGCCGTTGTTTGGTCGCTCATTCCGTCGCTTTGTAAGCCAGAACGTGACCCCGCCTTCGATGTAGAAATAGCCTGTAAATTGGCGTCATTGCTCATGGGTATACCGTCAAGTATAACCGCCGTACCCAATGCGTTGCTGGCATTTCCGCCAATTTCACGTATGTTAGCTTGACCAAGGTTGTTCAATGTTGGGTTAACCGTTAGCGCTCCGGGAAGCAATTGTAACATGTCAGCAACACTTTTAGGTTGTATATGTCGAATAGCGTCTTGTCCAATTACCGATTTAGAGCCCATCGATTGCTGACGAGCGGTAACCGTTACCTCACCCTAAAGTAAGAGCCAAAGGCTTTAGTTTCACATCAAGACGGTCGGTACCATCGCCTTTAAAGGTCGCCTTACCACGAACTTCCTCAAAGCCTAAGCATGAGATTCTGTACTCATACTCGCCACTTTTAATATTAGCGATGCTGAAACGGCCCTTTTCGTCCGACAAAGTTACAAGCGAATTGTTGAGCACTATCGAAAGCAGTCTCGACAGCGTTTCCCTTTTGTATCGGTTACCACACCTGTTAGTTTGTTAACCGTTTGGGCTATAATGCTTGGGCAAAGAATGAAAGTAAATAAGGAAATACAAACAAAACTTTTTGGAACCAACTAATTATACTTACCATACCTTATCAAGATATAAAAACTTTAATTTTTCTTACTTAAAGCTTTAATTAGCTTGCAAAGTTAGAAAAATTACAATTATAAAGCAATACCTATTAATGAGTATTTGTATAGACAAATGGTCTTTATTTTTGAATTTTATGCTATTATTGACACAAAAATCAATCTTTTTGCGCATAAAAATACCCTTGTTACTTTCAATCTGCATAAAAATTCTTTATATACCCATTCGCTGTATACCCTACAACGAACAAATCTATATGGTATAATTTTTACCTCATACCGCAAACCTTTTATCCTATTTTTGCACCCTATTTACGCTTAAATGCTGTCTGTATGGCGGCCATAGTATAATGTGTACGACAGCCGCCATACACATTGTTCGACGACCGTCAAACGCGTGTGCTACGACCGCCGTACACTGAGCTAAACACGCAAAAAGCCAACTCCCCACTATGTAAAAACACAAAGCAAAAAGGTGTAAAGTAAACACCGCAAGGGCATATAAAAGCAAAAATCCGGCCCCGTAAAAAGACGGAAACCGGATCGAATGAAAGGAGGAAGTGGTACCTCTTGAGTCGAACCAAGGACACATGGATTTTCAGTCCATTGCTCTACCACCTGAGCTAAGGTACTTTTATTGCTAAAAGGCTATACAACAGCCCTTTTTGAAATGCGTTTGCAAAGATAATGTTTTCTATGTATATACACAAATTTTTTTGTCCAAAAATAATCACGTTACAGAAAAAGATGTAACTTTGCCATGCAAAGAAAAACGGAGCTAAAACACAAGTTATAGCACGTGTTTTTGCAATCGGACTAGCGCAGTTGGTAGCGCACTACGTTCGGGACGTAGGGTCGGGCGTTCGAGTCGCCTAATCCCGACAAAGGCTCTGGTTAAAACAGCTAACCAGAGCCTTTTATTTTTCAAACTATTGGGATAAAACCCATAGCGGCTGCCGCATCTTCGGGATTGATGTTACCTGTGATAAGAATACCGATACAATTATTTTTACTGGATATAAAGCAGCACGGCCTCTTTTATCATATTATCAAAGCCCTTTTTGGCCATGACGCTAATGTTATTATCATCTTGCTTAAAAACCGCTGAATTCTTCATATCCTTTCTTGCTCAATTTGCTGATTTTTCTTAGCAAATTTCTTTCGCGATGCAACGGCTACACTGATTTAACGTGAGCACCTTTGCTGAATGGATATCGCTTAGAACTGCTTGCAGGTTGCCCACTTTAGCTTTGAAGCTATAATACCCATTACCAAACGTGGTGCGCTTACATACTCGGCGTGTTTCTTATCCTGAAAGTTACGAAAAAAATGGTTGTTGCATCTTGTGCTAAAACCCATTGACATGTCAACAGGAGAAAAACCTATTAATAATTTTCTTCATGATGTGTAATCTTTTTAAATAAAATGGTTACTAAAAATCAGAACGCTACATAATGAAAGGCGTTCCATATCGGTGGGAGTGAAATCGTGCAGCAATCGTAAGTCGTCAAGGCTCTTCAGCTGACCACGTAAGCGGCGATAATTCACGATATCACGTGCCTGATAATAATTCAGATAAGGGTGATGTTTCAGTTCGTTCAGCGTTAGCTGATTAATATTTAACTTATGAACCTCACCCGACACCTTGAAAAACGGAAGAGCTTGCTGTGGAAAATCCTCAATTTCGAGCAATTGCTGCAAGGCGTAGAAAACCGCCCAGTCTACCGCGATAGTTTGTAATTTGGCGGGCAAAATAGCTGCCTATTCCGGGCACACGCTGCAAAAGGGTAGTGTCGGCCGTATTAAGGTCGACGCTTTCGCCTGCTGAAAGCTTATACTTAACATGGTGAGCAGTATCGGTAACTGGGCGTAGCTCGGACTGATACAGTGAGGGCAGCCGACTGGTAATCGGCACTAATATGGATATATGGTTCCAGAGCGAGATATTGCTTGCGTGTTAAACCACAAAGACGTGCAAAGTCGAGAGGACGTCGATATACCCCTCCTGCCGCACGATACTTATAAATATTGCGCACCTGCCAAGGCTGAAGACCCAATCGGAGCAACGTAGTTGAATCGGCAGTATTGGGGTCAAAGTTGAACAATTCTGTCGTACGGGTATCTACTTCATAATAAGGAGAACGGGCGTTAGCGCTATAAAAGGGCTGATGATGTGATGTTTTTGCGGAATCGGCATTCGATAATGCTGATACCGTTTCAGCACCATTGCTCAACGCTATCACCGCAACGGCAGCCACAGCAAGCGCCAGAAAGAAGAGCAATACGCTTCGGTCTGAACGATTTAAGTAAAAAAGGTCCTTCAAATTCATGAGTCCTTTTATATAGGTTTCTTTCTCCTAAAACGAACAACACGCTGTGTTTATTGCATAAAGCGCACTTATATAGCATATATACACGCTGCTATAACACGCAAAATAGTAAAAACAGAAGTTTCTCGCCTTTTTAAATAACACTAAACTGGTGCATGAAGATGCAGAGTATGGCTACAGGGGCAAACAAAGCGTACCAAAAAAGAGGAAGACAGGAAACAGTAGAGTGCTTACGGTTCCCCAGTTAGTAAACTCGTCTTTCACCAGTTTCGTAGGTACAAACCACCCCAAAAACACACAGGTTAGAAAAACCACCTACAGGTAAAAAATATCTGTCCCGTCACAAAATCAAATACTTCAAACAGTGGCTTTCCTGCTATTTGAAGGCCGTCGCAGTTAGTTAACGAGAGAGAACAAAATACACCAACAACCATGGTTGCCGCTGTAACAATAGCGGCACCCTTACGGCGTGAGATGTGTAATTCTTCATAAAAGAAAGCCGTTCCTACCTCATGGAGCGATATTAATGAGGTAAGAGCCGCCAACGATAGCAACAAATAAAACATCAATGACACTACCCAGCCGAGCAAGGCATACCAGCAAAAGGCTTGGTTAAAGACGTTGGGAAGGGTAATAAACACCAACGAGGCACCACTTCCAGGATTGATTCCTACAGAAAAGGCAGCAGGGAATATCATTAATCCTGCCAAAAATAGCTACCAGTGTATCAATAAACGATATTTGCAATGCAGAACCCTAACAGGTTAGTTTTGCGGCTATAATAAGAAGCATAAGTGCAAATACAACCCATGCCAATACTTAACGAATAGAACGATTGTCCCCAAAGCGCTCAGAAAAAAACACCTCGATCGAATTTTTGAAAAAAATCGGGCTTAAACAGAAAGTCGATGCCCTATCGGCATTAGGAAGCATACACGAAGCAACAACGATAACAAGCAATAGGATAAATAATGCTGGCATAAGTACCTTTGAAGCCTTTTCTATTCCTCCTCGGATACCGTGAATAATGACGTAATGTGTCATCAGTAAGATAGCAACAAGCCAAAATATAGGGCGAACAGGATCGCTTGAAAACAACTGGAAAATAGTTCTTAACGAACGTGGTATCACCATGTAATTGCCCTGCAGCCGAAGCATAAACATACTGCAAACACCAGCCAGAGACAACTGCATAATAGCTTATAATTAACACGCCTGTCATCACACCGAGAAGCCCTACAAGCTTCCATGGGCGGCCGTTTCCTACCTCAGAATAAGCTCTATACGTATTAGCGGGCACCATGACGACCTATAATAAACTCGGATACCATGCAAGGAATGCCCAACAATAACACACAGATAATATAGACAATTATAAATGCTGCTCCACCGTTTTTCGCCTACCATATAGGAAAACGCCACACATTACCTAAACCAACAGCGCCACCAGCAGTGGCGAGTATCATGCCCATCTTACTTCCAAAGCTCGCTCTTTCTTTCAACATCTTCAATAAAAACTTTCCTTTTATATAATAAAAGCTACCTATTTGGTTGCAAAATTATATAAAAATATCTACTTTTGCATTTAAAATGAAAGTAAATATGAGTTTTTTATTTAAAAGAGTAAGGAAATACCCGCTTTCGTGTCTCTTTATACTTTTTCATCTGGACGCTGTGCTTAGCACCTATACCAGACACACCGATGAGCGAAGTAAAGTTTATTGATAAGTGGACACACCTCGTCTTTTTTGGCGGACTTTGCGTGCTGATTTGGGCAGAATATGGCTATCAGCATTCCACCTTTAATAAACAAAAAAATATTGATTTGGATTGTAGTTGCACCTATATTAATGGGAGGATTAATTGAAATTGCACAAGCTACATGTACAGGAGGCAACCGAAGTGGGGATATTTTTAGACTGGGTTGCCGACAGTATCGGGGTAATATTAGGACAAGTTATCGGTATTCCTCTGGCACTAATGCTTTCCAAAAACAGAAAGGATTAGTTAGCAAACTGGAGTTACGGAAATGAATGTCGCCCGTAACTTCGGAGCCAATAAAGTCGGGTTTCTCATAGTTTTCGTCCTCCGACTGCAATTCAACTTCTGCAATCACCAAGCCTTCATTGGCTCCATGAAATTCGTCAACTTCGAAAAATGTGTCCGCTAAAAAGGAACTAAATAGCGATGTTTATCAATCACACCGCCTTCACATAACTTAAGAAGGTGTTGAGCTTCATCAAGTGAAATTTCTTTCTCAAACTCGTAACGGGTAAGCCCTCTGTTACTACTGTGACTTTTAATAGTCAAAAAGCCTCTTCGTTGCGTACACGAATGCGCACCGTTGCGCCTTTAGCCGGAATATAACCCTGCTGAATATGGTAAAAGGAAGAGGCGGCACGTTTAAACGCGTCGCCTTTTTCTTACTAAGAATTTACGTTCAATTTCCAATCCGCTCATTGTACAATGAACATTGACCATACCATATAAATGATTGCCAAAACGACAAGGCTACCGAAAATCCACTTCACAACCTTATCACCTTGTTGCTTTTTGCTGAACTTCGCGATCTGAACGATGCTTCTTGCCTGCTACGTTTCTCACTTCGTGGTTAGGAATGTGTTTGCTTGCTTTTTAGTCATATCATTTCGATTTAAGTAAGATTTTATCTTCGTTTTTTTATTCTGCTTCTTCGTGGAATTCCATCAGATAGGCTTTGATAAAACCATCTATTTTTCCGTCCATCACACCGTCAACATCTGACGTTTGAAAATTTGTCCGATGGTCTTTTACACGGCGATCGTCAAAAAAACATAACTGCGAATCTGACTTCCCATTCAATTTTTCTTCTTGCCTGCCTCTATTTTTGCCTGCTCGGCCTGCTTCTTTTTTTAAAAGCCCTATCATACAGTTGGCTCTTCAGTAACAGCATGGCTTTAGCGCGGTTTTTTGGGCTGATCGCGGGTTTCTGTGTTCTCAATCAGAATCTCTTCCTTCTCACCTGTATCAGGGTCTTCATACTGATAACGAAGGCGAACACCCGATTCCACCTTATTTACATTCTGTCCTCCCTGCACCGCTTGAACGGAAAGTGTCCCAGCTTACTTTTGCAGGGTCGACATAGATTTCAATAGTATCATCAACTAATGGCGAAACGAAAACACTGGCAAAACTTGTCATTCGCTTGCCCTGTGCATTGTAAGGCGACACGCGAACCAAACGATGGACGCCGTTTTTCGCTCTTTAAAAAGCCATAGGCATACTCGCCACCTTCAATCGTCATCGTCACACTTTTAATGCCTGCCTCATCACCTTCCTGAAGGTCTGTTATCGTAACCTTATGGCCTTGAGCCTCACACCATCGCATGTACATGCGCATAAGCATCTGCGCCCAGTCTTGACTTTCGGTGCCTCCTGCACCAGAATTAATTTTCATTACAGCGTCCATAGAGTCTTCTTCTCTACGAAGCATGTTCTTTAACTCCAAGTCTTCTATAGCAGTTATGGCCTTACCGTAGTTATTATCAACCTCTTCTTCGGACACAAGTTCCTCTTTATAGTATTCGAAAGCAAGACTAAGTTCTTCAACATATAGGCTAACCTGCTTATAACCTTTTAGCCATTTCTCTATGCCTTTTACCTTTTTCATCTGCTCCTGTGCAGCAATGGGATCGTCCCAGAAATCAGGAGCCTGCGTCCTTAGTTGCTCTTCTTCGAATTCTACTTTCTTTTGGTCGATATTAAGATAATGGTGAAGCTTCTCCGTTCTCTCCACCACATCTTTCAACTGTTCTGCAGTAATCATAAATTATTGATTTTCTTCATACATCTTGTCGATGATATCCTTGTATTTTTTTATAGATAACAGGGCGACGCATTTTTTAAAGTATTGGTCAATTCTCCTGTTTCCATCGCAAAATGATGAGGAAGTAAAAGTGAATCGTTTTATTTTTCATAATTAGCCAATCCCTGCAAAAAGCGTGTCTATTCGCTCTTTCATCATATCGTTAATTTCTTGATTGGCACACAACTCTTCAAGACTATTATAGAATATTCCCCTTATCTCTTGCCCACTCTCAAGCGTGTTAAATTCAGGAACTATAAGTGCTGACACAAACTTTTCGCTGATCAGCAATAACTGCGATTTGGTCAACAAATTTATCAACTAACAACAGCGACTCTATCATCTGTGGCGCAATATACTTGCCATTACTGGTTTTAAAAAGATCTTTAATACGCTCTGTGAGGTATAGTTCACCATCTTTCATATAACCCGCATCACCAGTATGGAAGAATCCGTCAGCATCAAATGCCTGAGCATTCAGAGCTTCGCGTTTATAGTATCCAGGGGTAATCGTCGGACCTTTCAACAGAATCTCATTATCTGCACCTATTTTTATTTCGATGCCATCGATAGGACGACCATGCAGAACCCACGGTATAAGTTTCATCACAACGGTCACATGATACGGTAGCAAGGCTCTCAGTAAGTCCATATCCTTTCAACATATTAAGACCGATAGAATGAACAAAAAGTCTCGACTTCAGGAGAAACATATGCACCTGCCGTTGGAAAGATATGAGCATTTTCTAAACCTAATTGCTTTCTTACGAGACTAAGAATTGATTTATTAAGAATTTTTATATTCCAAAGAAAGACTTAAAGGAGGACGCTTACATTTAGAAAGATAATCAATATTATGCCTTTTACCAACCTTTAATGCGTGTAGAAATATTTTCTTCTCAACAGGATTAGAAGTATCTATCTTACCTTTTACCGCCTGATAAACCTTTTTCCCAAAAATCTGGGAACGCTTGCCATACTTGTTGGATGCGTTTGTCGCATTGACTCTTGAATATTTTTCGGATCGGTATTTACAATTAGTTGTGCACCCACTCCAAGCGATAAACAACTCCAACCGCGTTCAAAAACATGTGTAAAAGGAAGGAAATTGATAACTCTATCATTCTCATTTACTGGTACACATGCGTGATTTGCACTCATCGCAGCTGCATACTGACCATATGAAAGCATCACTCCTTTACTGTCTCCAGTGGTTCCACTTGTATAAAGAATATTACAAAGGTCTTCATAATTAGCTTGCGCGTAAAGTGCTTCAACCTCTGATTGTCTAGGCAAGCCTTCGCCAAGCTTTACAAAATCTTTAAAATAAATAGAGTTATTATCATGCGGACTCAATCGCACATTATCATCATACACAACTATTCGCTCAAGAGACGAACATAGAGTAAATACACGAAGCGCCTTGTCATACTGCTCTTGCTCACCCACAAACAAAATACGGACCTGAGCATCATTTATCATGTATTGTATTTGTGCTTTCAGAACTTGTCGCATAAAATGGTACTGTTATAACGCGAACACCATATGCTCCGTAATCCGTATAAAGATGTTGAACACAATTTTTGAGCAAAAATTGCAATACTTTCCTGTGGCTTAATTCCAAAGATTAAGCAAAGCGTTACTAACCTGTTGCACTTGCTGCCCAAAATAATTCCAGGAAACAGTTTTCCACTCTTTGTCACCGAAGTCCTGATAAGTGATTGCTGTGCGTGAGCCATACTTTTTTTGCCTGCTCAGGAATAAGTACTGACAAATGACTTCTATTATGCATATCCAAAGGGTTTTAATTGATGCAAAGATAAAGAATTATATCAAAAACAGGGAAATAATTCTTTAATTTTTCACATTTAATATAAAGCGCTCTATATCGTTTTTATAAGATTGCAGGAAGCTAATAATAAAGCTACAGATAGCTTCTATTTACAATTACGGGCAAAGATTTTATAAAAACCTTCACCGTCATTATTTTTTTATAGATTAACAGGAACAAATGTCATTCCATGACTATTTCCCCAACCAAGCCTCTGGATTGAGTTTCGCTCGTTCCTTTCTAAGCTGGAATTGAAGAATATTATCCGTCCCTACAGCCCCCAAAAGCCTGACGTGTGCTAACTTTCTGGCCACGACTAACACTAACTGATTTCAGGTTAGCATAGACAGAAATATATGCACCATGTCTAAGCATAACGACCATAGTACCTCCATAACTAAGCACAGCGCTTACCTCGCCATCATATACTGCTCGAGCCTGACAACCGTCATTACCCATGATATTAATACCCTTATTATCAAGGGTTACACCCTTTAGTCCTGCAACATTGTATTGTCCGAAACGACTTACAATCTTATAATTACCAGTTATTGGCATAGGAAGACGTCCTCTATTTGCTTCGAAGCCATTATTCAACATTCGATCTACCGATGAGAATTTTTGAATATTATCTTGTTGAACTTCCGCTTTTGTAATTTCTTCTTTGGCGCGCTCTGCGTCGGCTTTTTCCCTTACGTTCTGCCGCCTGCCGTGCAACTTCAGCCTCTTTTGCACGCTGTTCAGCTACGACCTTGGCTTCCGCGGCCTCCTTTGCCGCTTGTTCACGCTGAGCCTGACGTGCAGCCTGCTCGGCTATTGCTGCCTTTCGAGCAGCTTCTTTAGCCGCAGCTTCACGCTGTCGAGCCTCTTCTATGCGACGCGCATTTTTCACGTGCAGCAGCCTCTGCAGCAGCCTTTTTACGTGCGATCTCTGCTTCGCGGCGCTTCTTTCGGCTGCAGCAAGTTCTGCCTTCCGCTTAGCCTCTGCAGCAGCACGAGCTCGAGCTCTAGCAATTTCAATCTCCACCAAACGATCAATTTTCAGCATTTAACTCTGCATCTTTCTTGTGTGTTGGTCAGCAATAACAGCTTGAATCGTTTTTCTGTTGTTGTTGCAAACCAGCCACAATTGTTTGTTGTTGACCTTTATTGGCCTCAAGTTTCGACTTCACTTGTTGCCCTTGGTAAAAGCAAATTATTCTTTTGTCCCTTTACCTGTTGTAACTGTTCATGCTTAGCATCTATTTGAAGTTGCTTAGCTTTTACCGCTTCTCCCTGCGCCCTTTGATACTGTGCATATTCTCTTACAAAGCGCAAGCGACGATACATCTGATAGAAATTCTTAGCCGAAAAACGAACATCAGTTTATCTTGCATCGTACGATGACGAGCCATATCTGCATTGACTGGATATACTTCGCCTGTCGATCTTTCAATTGTTCATTCAAAGTCTTCAATTGCGACTTTAAAAGACCAATATTACCTTCAATATGATTTATATCTTTTTGAATTCCCTCAATGTGATGCTGGTTTTCATCTATTTCGCCATTGATAACAAGCAAATCCTTTTAACCTCTTGGCTACATCTTCTTTATTTGCTTTTAAGGGCTTGTTCCTGCTGCTTAATCTTTTTGAATAGCACTACGCTCGTTCTGAAGCTTTTTTTAATTGAAGCATTCGTATAAGTTGCAGCAGTATTTTTATACTTGTTTTCTGTGCTTGATGAGGCTTTTTTTGTTATTCGACGTTGTTAACTGAGCCTTCTGTTTCTTTTACGGTATGGGTTGTCTGAGTCTTACTACGTGAGGAAGACTTCTGACTTTGAGCTCCCACTGAGAGCATCATAACCCATGCAAAACCTATCAGTAAAAATCGCTTCATTTACATATTCAGTAGTTTACCAAAAGACATCTTTGGCATCCATTTGCTTATACTTGCTCGATACCGTTGACTCTGCTTCCCAGTCAGATATTGTCTTTAGCTCATCCATTTCTATATTTATAGTTGCCTTGCGCGCTTTTCCGTCCACATTCGTTGAGAATGAAAAACTTTTGTGTTGCAGGGGAACACTTTAGATCCCAACGGCTTGAAATCGGCATATTGCCATTTTAAGTTGCGAATTTCCTCGACTCGCTGATGTATAGGTAACTTCAGCATCACCAATACGCGCATTCGAACGTGTGGTGTTCCAAACGAATGATATATTACCATTCTTTAGAATAACAGGCACTTTTTCTCCTGCCCCATCGACGTTAACTTGAAACTTTTGAAGGTCGCCCTCGCCAACACGTTCTACTCCGGGCAACAACAGTTGGTTCCAAAAAGTGCTTGCAAAGAGTAAAAATTCAAACCGTTATCGCGAAGGAAATCAAGTTGATTATAATCACCTTTAATATATTGCTTGTGCAACCTGTCAATTACGAGTACATAGTCGGGTGTAAATTCGAGTCGTCCAATCTCACTACCAATAAGAGGAATAAAGAGCTGAAGTCTAATCACTTTGTCCCTACGCATACGAACCTGTACCGGAACAGACACACTCTTCTCGCCTATTGTAGCTTGAAAAATTCATATCAGCCACTATATTCTGTGCATATACTTTTCTGATCGTATACCTTCTGCACATAAGCTAAAGACTGTGTTTGTTCTGTTGCCTTACTGATAGAAGCCGTCTCCTTCGTGTTGGTATCTTTCACCATTGCTTTCTTTTGCACCACAAGATGCAAGTAGCAACGGAGCACAGAGTGCAATTACTTTCAGTTGGTTTTTCATTTTCTTCTCCTATAAAGATTTATCTTTTTATTCAGCGCTTTAGCATCTCCTCCCTGACGAAGTGCCTGTTCATAAAACTTTAAAGCTTCTGTATAGTCGCCTAATTCCACGTAAATATCGCCAGCATGCTCACGCAATGTTACATCGGTAGTGCTATCGGCCGTAAACTTCAATGCCATATCAATATATATTTTTAGCCTCAGCGTAGCGTTTTTGTTTATAAAGAATCAAGCGTAGTATCCAAATATGTAGCGTTTTTAGGCTCAGCTTTTACCGCCTTAGCACTCATTTCCTCTGCTTTTTCAGATTAACACCAGACACACTTAGATAGTAGGCATAATTATTTAGGGTCACCACATTATCGGGTTTCCATTGTAAACAACTGTCGTAAGCAGCAAATGACTTGACTCTATCTCCCATTTTATGGTAAATTTCGCCCATAATTGAGAAGGCGTCGCTGATAATTTCAGGATTACTTTTTCAGTAGCCGCACGTGTTGCTCGTTGCAACACATCGAAAGAGCTCCTACATCATCTTTTTCATACCAGCGGGCAAGACCCGTGAAATAATAAAAGGCCAGTTCATCGGGATTGTACAACATACCCGGAGAACTAAGCGATTCTATCTCTTTCCACTTTTCTGATTTCCACTTATTTTGTATCAGTTGAAGACGTGCTCCCGAATTATCGGGTTGCAATTCCAGTAATTCTGACAAAGCGCGATTGATGTCCGACTCCGGAAATTTCTTCATAGAGTAATAAGCTACTCGCATTTGAGCTACAAGTGTATCTTTCGGAACAACCTGTTGAACACGATTGATAAGTTTTTCCACTTCAGTAGAATCAACTCCACGTTGTTCATTATCCATTATGGCCTGACGAAGGAACTGAATACGACTTTTTGCGGGAGTGTTCTTGCCTAATAAAATACGATTCATCATGTCGTTAGCCAAAGTATCCTGTGACATAGCACGATAATACGTACATAGCGCTTTTGTGCATAAACGTTATCAGGCTCTGCCTTTAGCGCTCCTGTATACAGTTTAAAAAGCTTCTTTCTGTCCTTTATGTTGCATTAGCCAATTGGCCAACATCAATGTATAGTTTTTGTCTATGGGGTGCGCGTCAGCAAGTGTCTTTAGGGTTTTTGTAAGCGTTCTTCTCGTCACCTTTTAAGTCGTAGACATTCATTTTCATCATGGCCGTCTGATCACTTTCACCCTCCACCTGTTCCATACGTTGAATGGTGTAAAGCATACCATCATAGTTCTTCAGTTGCTTATAAAGCTGCACCAACATCGCCAGCACATCGCTACGACTACGATTGTTGGAATAAAGATTTTCGTAGGTCTCGGTAGCTTTATCATACTTACCCGTTTTTCAGATAACCCTCTGCCAATCGTTCTTGATAAGTGTCATTCGCAGGCTGTAGTGTTGCAGCCTTAACCAAAATCAGCAAAGTATAGCGAATCGAGACGTAGCTCCGAGTAATATCCCGACCGCATAAAAATACGCCTCTGCCGCATTGGGATTAAGTTGCAAGCAAAGGTTAACCAAGTCGAATGCTGCATCATAATGCCCCGCATTCTGCTGTCGAACAGCTTCAAGGAAGAAATAATTATATCGGCGTAAGGTTTCATAGCTCATACTATCCACCTTTTACAGCCTGCGCCTGAACCTTTTTATCTTATCACGCCGAGCCTGTAAAGGCTGCAACAGACAGCAAAAAAAGAATCAGCCACAGACCGATAAGACCTATATTTTTCTTCAAATGTTCCATATCGTTTACTTCACACCCGTGTGGCCATAGCCGCCAGCACCACGCTCTGTATCGTCCAATTCTATTACCTGTTCAAAGTCAACCTTTTCATATCGTGCAATTACCATCTGCGCAACACGTTCACCAGCATTGATTACGAAATCGGTATTGGAGAAATTAACCAACAATACCTTTAATTCTCCACGATAATCGGCGTCAATAGTACCAGGGCGTATTCAACACAGTAATACCATGTTTTAAGGGCCAAACCGCTGCGCGGACGAACCTGCGCTTCAAAGCCTTCGGGTAAAGCTATATGCAAACCCGTAGGGATAAGCTGACGTTCCATAGGGCGAAGTGTGATGGGCGCATCAATGTTTGCCCTAAGATCCATTCCTGCACTCTGAGCTGTTGCATAAGTCGGCAAAGGCTGCTGACCTTTATTGACAATTTTATTTTTTTACCATATTGTTGCAAAAATTAATCAATTCCGAACACATAATCTGATTTTTAAATATTAAAAAGCCGAAAATTAGGGAAATAAGCGTATCTTTGCGTAATAACCATTAAGACCGATGATGAATTGGCAACAACTTATATCAAATAAGCGACTTGGGCAGGAAATTGGCCACCCTTTTGCGTCACGATGACCGCTCAGAGTTCAAGCGTGATGGCGACCGTCTTATTTATTCTGCGCCGTTTAGGCGTTTGCAAAACAAAAACACAGGTGTTCCCTTTACCTGGAAGTATCTTCGTTCATAACCGCCTTACCCACTCGTTAGAAGTGTCATCTCTCGGCAAGTCGCTGGGCGATGATGTGGCGCATTTGCTCATCAAGAAGCACCCAGAACTGGCAGGAACTCTATTCGAAGAGATTGGAACTATTGTTCAAACTGCTGGATTGGCACACGACATGGGTAATCCTCCTTTTCGGACATTCTGGAGAAAAAAAGCTATCCAAACTTATTTTACAGAAGACCGAGGCTTATTTTTTTAAAAGACAAAGTAAGTCCTGAATTTTTGGGCTGACATTACAAATTTCGAAGGTAATGCCAATGCTTTTCGTCTGCTTACCCATCAATTTGCGGGTCGTCGTCCGGGCGGTTTCGTCATGACTTACTCCACACTTGCGGCCATCGTAAAATATCCCATTCGCAAGCTCGTTAGCAGGCAAGCATGGGAAGTTTGGTTTCTTTTTGCTCTGAAGCTTCCACCTTTAAGCAAATTGCCGATGAATTGGGACTAATTCGCTTATCGGCACCCGGCGAACCACTTCGCTATGTACGCCATCCGTTAGTATATTTAATGGAAGCTGCCGATGATATTTGTTATGAGATCATGGACATTGAAGACTCACACAAATTAAAGATTTTTAAGCTTCGACGAAACTAAAAATCTACTTCTAAGTTTCTTTTGACAACGATACACAAGAAGAAATTATTCGACGCTTAAAAGAGGAAGGAGTTACCGACGAAAACGAGCAAGTGGTATACTTGAGAGCCTGTGTAGTAGGAAAGCTGGAGAACGAATGCGTACAGACTTTCGTTGATCACGAAGACGAAATATTAAACGGAACGTTCAAAGGCACCCTTATTGGCAACATCTCTGAGCCTCAACGCTTAGCATACAAACACTGTTCAGAGGTATCGTTTAAACGAATTTACCGTAGCAAACCTGTTCTTGACATCGAGTTAAGTGGTTATAAAAATTATGGAAACACTGATGCAGTCGCTTATCAGCGCTGTTGTACAACCCGATCGCTTCCACAGCAAACAAATTATTGAACGCGTGAGCAGTCAGTACGATATTCATAGCGACGACCTTGAAACACGTATTATGGCTGTTCTCGATTACATTAGCGGCATGACCGATGTTTACGCATTAGATGTGTATCAAAAAGCTGTGTGGCATATCATTACCTATCGTTTAGCCCCATTTCATCGGTATTTTTGTACACAATCATAATGTTCAGGCCAGTATTTTTCGGTACTGTCCTGAACTTTTTACTATATAGCTTACAAAAACAAGTGTTGAAAAATTACGACAATTATCTTTTTATTTTCAGCTTTATTTTAAAAATAAAAAAGTAATCCTTCAAAATTCATCAAAAACAAGATTGATTACAATATGCTTTAAAACAAGCAGTTACCCTAGAAATCTGCAACGATATTTTTATAAACACCAAGCATTTAACTCCCGATTACGGCATAATCGCTATGCGATTACATCGTAAAGGTGATGCGATTACGTCGAAAAAGACAAACCGTTTACGACGAAATCGCGAAGCCATTTAAGCGTAATGGATCCATGATTTTTCAAAAATGTTTTATTTTTGCGAAAAATCAGTGTTGGCAGCACAAAATAACCACGTTTTTATTTCAAAAACAAACCCTATCAAATAAGCCCGTATATATACATTTTTTCCCCATTTCATCGGTGTTAGAATGCTGAATTTTTCGAATTTATTTTACATTTTAATCACTTGCAAAAGCTTAATACGAAAGGCATAGTAACAAATTGAAATCTTAAGCTTTATAAAAAGCCGTTGTTTGCCCATACCCTAAAAGTATTGCTAAACAACGGCAGCATATTGTTGTCAATAAAACCTTATAATATAATATTGGATTTGTTGCCAGGCAGTTTCAATGATTCAGGATGCTCCTGCACAAAACTATTGATGTGCCGAACGCGCTTTTCTTCAAAAATTTCGTTTACATCAATAAGTATTCCGCTTTCCTCAACATCTCCAAATTCGTCATTGATAGCAGTACCAAAGAATTTCATTGTTGGGCTTAAATTCATATAGGCATTAACCAATGGCGGAATATTATATCCCAATTCACGTACTTGATGATTCAAGATGCGATAATCGCTACGAAAATTGTCCTCACAGAAAATACGGGCTAACTCTTCTTCTGGGGTAACCATTTTCTAAAGGTTGCATCGGCACAATAAGTTTGTCATCATCGTTGAAATGTTTGCGCAGAAAAATAGAGAATCATATCGCGTCCACGCTTTGAGAAAGAGGGGTACATGGTCATCTTTCCAAAGAAATAGCGGCAGTCGGGATTGATAACTATAAGCGCGCCAAGACCGTCCCAAAGGTTATCAAGCGCAAATATTGATTTGGTATTACCTCGCACATTCTGGTAATCGAGCGAAACAAAGCTTCGTCCTAATTCAACAGTGTAAGGGGCATAATCGCGCATGAATTGCTGAGAAAAAGCGGAACATATGTCCCGTTGCCAACACAGGCTGCCCGTTTTTTTATCGGTTCTCCAATCGCGCCCGTAAAGGTAACGGTAACCTCCTATAATCTCTTCGTCTTCTGGATTCCATACAATAAGCTGTCGGCAACCATTTCTCCATGGTGTCAAATTCATCAATATCAACAGCCTTTCCTGTGCCTCCTCCCGCTGTGCGAAACGCAATTTCGCGCAGTCGACCAATCTCTCTCATGACATGAGGGACATTCGACTGCCGATATCACATAAATATCATTGTGACTCTTATTCGTTGTGCGAAGCTTGCGTTCAGGCGTCAACTCACTCTTGAGAAGCGCCTTACTGACGGGTTGGATAATCTCTTCTTCCATATTCCTCTATTGGTTAGGGTTCATTCGGCACGCAATGCCGCAGGACCCGCTTGTTCATAAACCTTGTTTTCAACATATTGTGCCCACTCAGCAGGGTGTACGTGATTGATCAAACGTTTGCCAAGGAATGGGCTTCCCCTATCACAATACGGAAATTCTTTCCTACATTGCGAAACATCTCGTCTACCAAGAAAAGCATTGCTATGTTAACCTTTAAATGAAGGAGTTTTTGCCATTTGGCAATACGATAAAAGCAGTCAGAATTGCGTCCACTAAAATAAATGGGCACTACATCACGATGGTGTTCAATGCTTTTAGTGATAAAAGTTTTTCTTCCATGGCACATCATGAATACAACCGTTTATCATGCGAGAGTTTAGTCCTGCTGGAAACATGAGCATGTGATTATCGCTTTTGAAACCTTCCTCTACCATACGGGGGAAGTTGCGTCCTTGCCTAGCCCGTTTTATTAATACCTATACATACAGGCTTCAAAACCAGGGAGAAACAGTAGTAAATCGTTCACCAAGTAACGGAAACGATTTGCATAATGACGGCCAATAATAGCGCCAAGACATACTCCGTCTTGTCCACCCAACGGATGATTTGACACAAAGGTATAGAGACGTCCATCGTTAGGATCAGGTAAATTTTCTTTCCCTTCGATGGTAATATTCATTTTAAGAAACTTGACACAGGTTTCAAGCCATTCGGTTCCTTCCTTATCACGACTTTCCCAAAGAAAGGAATTCAAATCGTCTTCGTGAACAATGCGTTTCAACCATTTAACAAGGAAACGAGGTACATATCGCACCTTGCTTCCCATCTTGCTCTTTAAAATACTTTCTACGTCAATGGTCTTTTCCATGCTCTCATGTGTTTTCTCACACAATACTAAACAACTGCAAAAATAGTACTTCTTTTTCTAAAATCTTCCCTTTTGTAATGAAAATCTATATAAATCTATAAATCAGTAATTCTTTTTACACAACTTTTTATTCCCAAGAATGTCAAGCAGATACCGACTAAAAAAATAAAAATGTGGTTAAAATGCAAAAATTGTGGGGCAAAGTGGTGCAAAGTGGGGGATTTTTATGTACCTTTGAAGGCAAGAATCCTCTATAGGTAATGTACGCATGCGTTTTTAGGTAATATAGAAGCCAAGACCGATGCCAAGGGAAGGGTGTTTCTTCCGGCTCAGTTTCGCAAGATACTCGCAGTATCGGGCGCAGAAAATATTGTACTTAGGCAAGATATCTTCGAAAATATTCTCGTGGTTTATCCTGAAGAGGTGTGGAACGGCCTGATGGATCAGATGCGAGCGCGGCTCTCTCGTTGGGATAGAAAAACAACAACAAGCCTACAGAACATTTGTAAGCAACGTTGTTTGTCTTACACTTGATGCAAGTGGGCGCATTCTCATTCCTCGAAGTTTTCTTGAGGCTACAGGAATAAAGCAAGCCGTAAGGTTTGTAGGAATGGGCGACATTATAGAGATTTGGCCAAACGATGACGACGCACAGGAACCCATCATGGACAAGGAAGAACTGGACCACACATTAGGTTTGGCTATGGCTAAAGAGCCAATAGAATAATGTACACAAAAAAATTTGCTAACAAGCCCTTATAGTATAGCATTAGAAATATGGCAAAAACTGCAGAAACCTATCACGTCCCCGTACTTCTAAAAAGAAAGTGTTAACGGTCTTCATATTAAAACCAAATGGTATTTATGTAGACGTAACCTTCGGAGGTGGAGGACATTCACGCGAGATTCTTTCGCGACTGGGGGCAGATGGGCACCTCTTTAGCTTCGACCAAGATGCTGATGCTGAAAAATAATATTTTTGAAGATCGTGGAGATACAAAGGATTGTTCTAACGAACAGAAAGGCAAGCGTTTTGTTGACGATAGCCGATTTACGTTTGTTCGATCAAACTTTAGGTTTCTGAAAAAAATTGGATGCAATATTATGGTATAGAGCAAATTGACGGACTGCTTGGCGACTTAGGGCGTATCGAGTCATCACTTTGATGACGAAAGCCGTAGCTTCTCTTTCCGATTTGATGCGCCGCTTGACATGCGAATGAATAAACGAGCAGGGAAGACGGCGGCTGATATTGTGAATGAGTATGACGAAGAACGGTTGGCCAATTTATTCTACATTTATGGCGAATTAAAAACTCACGGCGAATTGCTTCTACTCTTACCAATGCGCGACGACAAAAAGCCAATTGCTACGACAAAGCGACTTTATAAGTGCCGTTGAACCTCTTTTCAAACGTGAACGTGAGAAGAAAGATATGGCCAAACTTTTTCAAGCCTTACGCATAGAGGTCAATCACGAGATGACAGCCCTAAAGGAAATGCTTATGGCCGCTACTGATGTAATGAAGCCTGGAGGCAGATTGAGTATCATTACATACCACTCTCTCGAAGACCGAATAGTGAAAAACATCATGAAAACGGGTAATATTGAGGGAAAAGTAGAGCAGGATTTCTTTGGCCATATTGACAGTCCATATAAACTTATCAACAATAAGGTAATTGTTCCGTCAGAGGAAGAGCAAAGCCAAAATCCACGAAGCAGAAGCGCTAAATTAAGAATAGCAGAACGAAAATGAACAAACAACCTGACATAAACGCCACACAAGACGCTGAATCGCTCAAAAACAATAACACGAGCGAACCAACAGAAGAACTTTCGCTAAAAGAAGTTATTCAAGAGCAGGCTACTGAAGATGAAGCTCCGCTCTCAGGGAAAGTTTTCTTTAAAAATTCTTGGAGGTGATTTGCTAAATACTGCTACCATTCGTCAGCAGGTATGGTTGTTTTGCTTATTGGATTCTTTTGTATCCTCTATATTGCCAATCGCTATAGCTGCCAAAAAGATATCATTGAGATTGATAAATTGCAAACAGAATTGGCCGATGCCAAATATAAAGCTTTGTCAAGTAGCAGTCAGCTCACCGAAAAAAAGTCGTATGAGTAATGTAATTGACTTGCTGAAAAAAACAATAAAGACAGTGTGCTTAAAATAGCAAATCAACCACCTTATATAATAAATGTGCCTGAGAGCGAATAAACATGAGCAAATTCGATCATAATAAAAATCATGCCCCGATATATCATCATCTCTTTTTGTTTTGATGGCTATCGCCCTGTTTGTTATTGGTAGGGCTGCATGGATCATGGCATTCAAGAAAGACTATTGGATGAAAGTGGCAGATCGAGTAAAAGCGTGATAGTGTAGAGGTTCAACCTGCTCGAGGTAATATTTTTAAGCTGTGACGGACAGCTGTTAGCTTCGTCTTTGCCCGAATTTAAGATATACATGGACTTCCAACAGCTCCATGAGGGCAGGCAATGACTCATTATGGGACGAGAAGTTAGATAGCATTTGCAACGGACTACACGCCATTTTTCCCGAGAAAAGCGCACAAGCTTTTTAAGGCCGATTTGAAAAAAAGGGCAGAACAGTCGTAAAAAAACGCCACTGGCCTATTTGGCCCTATCGTATTAATTATAATACGTATAGTGAAGTAAAAATGCTGCCTGTCTTTAAGCTTTCTAAGCTGCAAAGTGGTTTCCATGAAGACGAATTAAATGCCCGCGAGCGCCCATACGGCACACTGGCAGGACGTACTGTGGGTGACATGTTTGCAGCAAAAGACGAAGGTCGATACCCCTACGCTGCGGACTGGAATTATCGTATGATTCACTGTTACGAGGCACAACAGGTATAGTAAGCAGAAGAAAGGTATTGAACAAATATCTTAATATCACCGACACCCCGCCTATCAACGGAAGTGATATCATCACAACCATTGATGTTAACATACAGGGACTTGGCCGAGAGAGCGATTATAAATAAACTCAAGGAAATCGGTGCTAACTCGGGTGTAGCCATTGTTATGGAAGTAAAAACAGGAGATATCAAGGCTATTGTTAACATGGAGAAGTGTATTGATGGCGAATATCGCGAAATAAAAACCACGCAGTAAGCGACCTTATCGAGCCTGGCTCTGTATTTAAAACAGCTTCTCTCATGGTGGCGTTGGAAGATGGTGTTTGCGATACTGCCAAAACGATTCCTACAGGTAATGGTCAATGGCACGTCTATGGCCGAGATATGAAAGATAGTAATTGGAGACAGGGCGGACATGGTACTATATCTCTCGGCGAGGCTATGGAGTTTAGCTCTAACATTGGTATCAGTTACGTCATTGATAAATACTATCATAACAACCCCGAAAAATTTGTAAGGGGTATTTATCGCACAGGAATCAACGACCCAAATATAAGAATTCCTATTGTCGGTCATGCTACACCGAAAATAAGAATACCCAAGCGACTGCCTAACGGACAATGGAGAAACTGGAGCAAAACCGCCCTTATGTGGATGAGTATTGGCTATGAAACACAGATTCCTCCTATCTATACGCTCGCCTTCTACAACGCCATTGCCAACGGAGGACGCATGATGCAGCCTCGCTTTGTAAAGGCAGCTGTTATGAATGGCGACACTATCGCTGAATTTCCACCTGAAGTTGTAAAAGGGCGCGAGCAAATAGCGTCCGAAAAAACCATTAAGATTATACAGGACTTACTTCGCCGTGTGGTTGTGAAAGGCACTGGAAAGAAAGCAAACACGCCCAATTTCTACATTTGTGGAAAGACAGGAACGGCAATGATTGCGCGCAATGGTAGTTATAGTGGCATGCCAAACCACTTGCTTAGCTTTTGCTGGTTGGTTTGGAACAAAAAGAACAACCGCTGTATAGTTGCATTGTTTGCATACAGAAAGCTGGTATGCCAGCGTTTGGTTGGATGAGCGCAGAGACCTTCCGTGATATCGCTGAAGGTGTTATGGCTAAGTATGTAAAAATACGATATTTCTGATGCGCGCGACTCTTCTTCTATACCTATCCCTGACGTAAAAACGGGCAATATCCTGTCGGCTGATTATGTGTTGTCTAAATTAGGTATTAGTACACATACCAACTTCATGTCGAATTTCAGTAATCCTAAACCTATATGGGGCATGGCAGAAAGACGTAAAGGAAGTGTCATGCTACGCAAGAAAAAAACGATACAGATCATCGATACATGCCTAACGTTATTGGCATGGGAGCACGCGACGCCGTTTATCTCATTGAGAAAACGAGGGGTAAAATGTCGGCTGAAAGGACGTGGAAAAGTTACAGAACAAAGCCTTGAGGCTGGACACTTTATCAAGAAAGGACAAGTGTGTGTGCTTACACTCAACTAAGATGACATGACCGTTCACACAAAGAACAAATCTAATGACGATAGCAATATGAAATTACAAGAACTGCTGAGAAACATTAAGCCCTCTACTATTGAGGGTAACGCTAATGTAGAAATTACAGGTGTAAATATTGATTCAAGAAAAATTAAAGATGGACACCTTTTTGTTGCCATTAAAGGCACACAAGTAGACGGACATCAATTTATTGGCAAGGGCAATTGAATTAGGAGCAAAAAGCTATTCTCTGCGAAGACATGCCGCAAGATAAAAACGATGGAATTTGCTATATCCAAGTGGCTTCTACCGAAGACGCTGTGGGCAAAGTAGCTACACTTTTCTTTGGCGACCCTACAAAACATCTTAAGCTTGTAGGTGTCACAGGCACGAATGGCAAGACAACTATCGCCACCTTATTATATAATATGTTCCGAAAATTCGGATATAAAGTGGGCTTGGTATCAACTGTTTGCAATTTTATCGACGACAAAGCAGTTCCTGCAGACCACACCACACCAGACCCAATTGAACTGAATGAGCTTTTAAACAAGATGGTAAAAAGCAGGTTGCGAATATGCTTTTATGGAATGTTCCAGCCATGCTATACACCAAAAAACGAATAGGCGGACTCAAGTTTGCAGGCGGAATTTTCACTAATTTAACCCGTGATCATCTCGATTATCACAAAACTTTTGAAAATTATCGCGACGCGAAAAAAGCGTTCTTCGATGGGCTTCCTAAAACAGCCTTTGCAATTACAAATGCAGATGATCGCAACGGTATGGTTATGGTGCAGAACACTAAGGCAACTATTAAAACCTATTCTACCCGCCAAATGGCCGACTTTAGGGCACGAATTATAGAAATGCATTTCGCAGGCATGTACCTTGATATTGATGGACACGAGGTGGGCGTGCAGTTTATTGGTAGATTTAACGTCAGCAACCTGTTAGCGGTATATGCAGCAGCCAGAATGTTAGACAAAACAACCTGAAGACATTCTTGTAGCAATGAGCACACTACAAAGTGTGAATGGCCGACTCGAACCCATACAGAGCCCCGACGGTTTTACCGCTATCGTTGATTATGCACATACTCCCGACGCGCTCGAAAAACGTATTAAATGCTATTCATGAGGTACTAAACGGCAAAGGAAAACGTCATTACTGTATGTGGCGCTGGTGGCAATCGCGACAAAGGAAAGCGCCCTCTCATGGCACAGGAAGCCGTAAGACAGAGTGACCGCGTTATTATAACCAGCGACAATCCTCGCTTTGAGGAACCACAAGATATTATTAATGACATGCTAGCTGGCCTTAACAAGGAACAAATGAAGAAAGTTATCACTATCGTTGACCGTAAAGAAGCTATCAAAACTGCATGTATGATGGCTCAAAAAAGGCGATGTAATCCTTGTGGCTGGTAAGGGACATGAGAACTATCAAGAGATTAAAGGGTGAAACATCACTTCGACGACAAAGAGATTTTACACGAGTTTTTGAAACTAAAGCCTTACTGAGAGTCATCGGTATTTTATAGACAAGGGCTCATTCGGGTTTGTTATCAACAACAACATATCGTAAGGTTTTATTATTTCCTATCAAAATCCATAACAAATGGTATATTATCTTTTCCGCTTTTTTTAGAACAATTTGGTGTTTCTGGCGCAGGACTTTGGAGTTATATCTCCTTTAGAGCCTTATTGGCACTTATTTTTCATTGATTATTTCGGCATGGTTTGGCGAAAAAAATTTATCAAGTATCTAAAGAAAAACAAATTACAGAGACTCAACGTGATGCCAAAATTGACCCATTTGGAGTTAATAAAGTAGGCGTGCCATCAATGGGAGGAATCATTATTATTGTTTCTATCCTCATTCCTGTATTGCTTTCTTGGTCGTCTCCGTAACATATATCTTATTCTGATGATCATCACAACGGTATGGCTCGGATTCCTTGGAGGTATGGACGATTATATCAAAATCTTCCACCGAAACAAAGAAGGTCTCAAAGGAAAATATAAGATTGTTGGACAATTAGGTATCGGATTAATTGTTGGTTTTAGTGCTTTGGGCTTCACCCGATGTGAAGATTAACGAGAATATTAATATCGAAAACAAAAACGGACAAGAGATAGTTGTCAAACACAGAGAGGTGGCACACAAGTCGCTTAAAAACCACTATACCCTTTATCAAAGGACATAATCTCGACTACTCTGAAAATTACATCTTTCTTTGGCAAGCTACAAAGTGGCTGCAGGGATGGGTGTTATTTGTTTTTCATGACTATTCTGGTTGTTACCGCCGTTAGCAACGGTGCCAACCTCAATGATGGTATGGACGGCATGCGCTGGCAACTCAGCAATCATTGGTGTAGCCTTAGGCATATTGGCTTATGTCAGTTCACATATCCAATTTGCAGCGTATCTGAACATCATGTACATTCCCGGCTCCAGGAACTTGTGGTATTTATGTGTGCCTTTATAGGAGCATTAATCGGCTTCCTTTGGTATAACGCCTACCCAGCACAAGTATTTATGGGCGACACGGGCTCGTTAACTATCGGTGGAATTATCGGTGTATGCGCTGTTATTATACACAAAGAGCTATTACTTCCCTATTTTATGCGGAATATTTTTGTTGAAAGCCTCAGCGTTATAGTACAGGTTTGGTATTATAAACTGGGCAAACGACGCGGTGTTAAGCAGCGAATTTTCAAGCGAACACCTATTCATGACAACTTCCGTATGACCGATTCACAGCTTGAGCCTGATTGTAAGTATCTCATTAAGAGCCCTGCTTCGCCCAAACACGAGTCGAAAAATAACCATACGTTTCTGGATTATCACCATTATTCTTGCGGTATTTACCATTATCACACTGAAAATTAGATAACACCACAACGTGCAAAACAAGCACATGCTCCACCATTTAAAGCAAACGATTTAGACGAAATGAAAAGAATAGTTATATTAGGAGCTGGAGAGAGCGGCGCAGGAGCTGCCGTACTGGCTAAAAAGAGGGCTTTGAAGTATTTGTATCCGACATGTCGGCCATTCACGAAAAGTACAAAAATACTTGATGAGCATCATATAGAATGGGAGGAAGGACAGCACACTGAAGCAAAAATTCTCAGTGCTGACGAAGTCATCAAAAAGTCCAGGGAATACCGAAAGAGGCTCCCATGATTCAGAAAACTTATTAAGCAAAACACGCCTATTATCAGCGAAATAGAATTTGCAGGTCGTTCACACAATCGAAAATGATTTGTATTACAGGTAGCAATGGCAAAAACAACAACCACTTCTCTAATCTATCATATTTTCAAATCGGCTGGATATGATGTTGGATTAGCTGGCAATATTGGCAATAGTCTTGCCCTACAAGTTGCTGAAGACCCACACGAATATTATATAATTGAGTTGAGTTCGATTTCCAACTCGACGACATGTATAGCTTCCGCGCCAATACCGCTATTTTGCTAAACATCACACCTGATCATCTTGATCGTTACGAATTTAAGTTTGAAAAAAATATGCTGATGCCAAAATGCGCATTACACAAAAACCAAACTGCTGACGATCACTTTATTTACTGGAACGACGATCCCTGTTATTCAAAAAGAGTTAGAAAAATTCAATATCAATGCTACCCGTTGCCCATTTTCAGAATTTAAGGAGGGCGAAAACGTGGGCTATTTAGAGAACGAAGAGTATAAACTTAGCTATCCCAAAGCCATTCAGCATGAAGCTTGATGAGCTAGCCTAACGGGTAAACATAATATCTATAACAGTCTTGCCGCTGGCCTTGCTGCCAACATTGCAGGCATTAAACAGGACATTATACGCAAAAGTTTGAGCGATTTCCCAGGCGTTGAACATCGTCTTGAAAAAGTAGGTAAGTTTAAAGACGTTATGTATATCAACGATTCGAAAAGCTACAAATGTTGATGCTTGTTGGTATGCACTGGAAAGTATGCGCACACCTACCGTCCTCATTATTGGCGGAAAAAGATAAGGGCAACGACTACACTCATATCTACGAGCTGGTTAAACAGAAATGTAGGGGCTTGGTTTTCTTAGGTGCCGACAATCAAAAACTGCATGAAAACTTTGATCAATTCAACATTCCTATCCGCGATACACACAATATGAAAGATTGCGTTCAAGCCTGTTACGAATTGGCTAAAGCCTGGCGACACCGTACTTCTATCGCCTTGTTGTGCCAGCTTTTGACCTCTTTCGCAACATGGAAGACCGTGGCGAGCAGTTTAAAACGTGTGTAAAAAGCCTGTAAGCAACCCAATGATGATTGTCTCGTTATGAGGCAATGACGTAGAAAAAAACAACTATGAACCAAAAGTTTAGTAATATATTTAAGGGCGACAGAGTTATCTGGATGGTATTCTTTTTCCTTTGTATTATCAGCGTGATAGAGGTGTTTTCAGCCTCGTCAGAGCTTACATACAAGAGCGGAAGTTACTTTCAGCCCATGATAAAACATATAGCAATACTTAGCCTTGGCAGTTTTTGACTGTTGTTACACTAAACATCAAGTGCAAATACTTCAAGATTGCCACACCCTTTATTTCCTCATCATATCGTTTCTTACCCTCGTTTGGGTAGCATTTCGCAGGCCATTCTACCAACGGCGCACAGCGCTGGATTAGTTTCCTTGGCCTTCAATTCCAGCCTTCAGAAATAGCTAAAGGCACTATGGTTCTTGCTACAGCACAGATTCTCAGCGCCATGCAAACCGACCATGGAGCCGACAAACACGCCATGAAATACATTCTGAGCGTATGCTTTTTCATCATTCCACTAATCATGGCAGAGAACTTATCAACAGCCGTATTGCTATGTGTTATCATCTTTTCATGATGATTATTGGTCGTGTACCTGTTCAGCAGCTTGGAAAAACTGGTGGGAGTAGTTGTAGGCATCATCTTTTTGGTAATAACTACTGTAATGACTCTTGGCGAAGATAAAGAATATGTTGATAAAGACAAAGAGCATGACCGAAATGGTTGCTTCCAACGGAAAGACAACAACTACAGAGGGACGACGTGGCGTTTTCCACCGTTTCGACACATGGAAATCGCGTATTGATAAGTTCGTCAACAAGAAAGAGGTAAGCCCTTCAGAAGTCGACCTCGACAAAGATGCACAAACAGCCTATGCCAATATTGCCATCGTTTCGTCTAATTTTTATTGGACGGGGGTCCTGGAAACTCGGTTGCACGCGACTTCCTTTCACAAGCATTCTCCGATTTTATCTACGCCATCATCATAGAAGAAATGGGGCTTATAGGAGCCGTTTTTGTAGCAATGCTCTACATTATACTGCTTTTCAGAACAGGACGTATTGCTAACAGATGTGAGAATACGTTTCCAGCATTCCTCGCTATGGGCCTTGCCTTGTTGCTTGTTATACAAGCACTGTTCAACATGTGTGTGGCGGTAGGTATTGTTCCTGTAACAGGACAGCCACTTCCGCTTATCAGCAAGGGAGGAACATCAACCATTATCAACTGTGTTTACATTGGAATCATACTCAGTGTAAGCCGAACAGCAAAGAAAAACTCTGACGGAAAAAGATTCCTTTTTCTAACAATAGCGCATCTATGTCTACGGCCGAAAACCGTATAAATAGCTATTAATCAGTAGAAAGAAATAACAACTTTTACACCTGCTAAAAGCACAGAAAGGCAAATGCTTTTTTGAGCTTTTTGGCGAGTGTGCGACGGCCGTCATACACCTTGTACGACGGCCATAGTACGCGCGTTCGGCGACCGTCATACGCATCGTACTACGGATCGCCGTACCAACACCCTAACAACGCATACCGAGCAGCAAAAAGGCTATCGGCAATACCCCAGAGCTGTAAAAGCCCTAAAACATAGCCTTACCACGCATGAGAAGATATAAATAAAAGTGGTGAGAATATGGCAGAAACACAAAATTTTTTTAATTACTTTTGCCAAAAATATACGTTGCAAAAATGGACAAAAGAACTTCGAGTAATTATCAGTGGTGGTGGCACGGGCGGACACATCTTCCCGCTATCTCTATAGCCAATGCTATCAAGGCTAAACACCCCTATGCAAAAAAATCCTCTTCGTAGGAGCGCTCGGACGTATGGAAATGCAACGAGTTCCGCAGGCTGGATACGAAATTCAAGGCCTTCCCTATCTGTGGTTTCGACCGTAAACATTTGTTGAGAAATATTGTCGTTCTCTTCAAAATTTGGAAGAGCCAACGTTTGGCAAAAGCGCATCATTAAAAAAACTTTAAGCCCTATGGTTGCTGTGGGTGTTGGAGGTTATGCAAGTGGTCCTACATTGAACGTTTGCGCAGAACGTGGCATTCCTTTGTCTCATTCAGGGAACAAAACAGCTATGCAGGAGTAACTAACAAACTGCTGGCAAAGAAAGCCGCTAAAATATGTGTTGCCTACGAGGGTATGGAACGTTTCTTTCCCTGCCGACAAGCTTATCATGACAGGAAACCCCGTAAGACAGAACGTGCTTTCGTCAGAACTTACACCTGAAGAGGCTCGCAAGAGCTTCGGACTTGAAGCTGATAAGAAAACCATTCTGCTGGTAGGTGGAAGCTTGGGCGCTCGAACTATTAACGAAAGTGTACGCTGTCAGCTTCGACCTCATCAAACAATCGGACGTACAATTTATTTGGCAGACGGGAAAAATTCTACTCGATGAAATGACCGCTGCTGTTAAAGCTTATGGCGAATTGCCCTAATTTGAAAGTACTCGATTTTATAAGCGATATGGGCGCTGCATACAAAGCAGCCGACCTTGTCATCAGCCGAGCAGGCGCAAGCTCTATCAGTGAGTTCTGCTTAATAGGACAACCTGTAATACTTGTGCCCAGTCCGAATGTAGCTGAAGACCACCAAACCAAGAACACTATGGCGTTGGTTGATAAAGATGCGGCTGTTTACGTGAAGGACGCAGATGCTCCCGCAACACTCATTCCAACGGCACTTGATATCGTTGAGAAAGCCGATAAGTTGGCTTCGCTACACGAAAACATATTAAAAATGGCATTAAAGAACTCGGCAGAAGTCATTGCCGACGAGGTTGTTAAGCTGGCTTGGAACGAGAAATAAGAGAAAACGCAAAGCGAAAACAACACAAAAATTAGAAACAAAAAGAAGAAATGGAACTAAAAGATATTAAAGCTGTTTATTTTGTAGGTGCTGGTGGCATTGGCATGAGCGCCATAGCGCGATACTTTATGAGCAAAGGGCTTGTTGTTGCAGGATACGACAAAACTCCGTCGGCGCTGACAAACCAAATGGAAAAGGAAGGCATGCTCATTCATTATGATGAGAACGTAGACGAAATTCCACATGCTTGCCGCGATAAAGCTTCATGTTTGATTATCTATACACCCGCTATTCCTGCTACCCATAAGGAACTATGCTACTTTCCGTGAAAAACGGTTTTGAGATACAGAAACGTGCACAAGTGCTTGGAACGCTAACACGCACACACAAAGGTTTGTGCGTAGCTGGTACACATGCCAAGACTACTACGTCGACCATGTGCGCACATATCATGCACCAAAGTCATGTAGATTGCAACGCGTTTTTAGGGCGGTATATCAAAAAAATTACGGCACAAACTATATTCTATCTGACAGTAGCGACTATGTGGTTATTGAGGGCCGACGAGTTCGATCGCTCTTTTCCACTGGTTGCGTCCATGGATGAGTGTCATCACCTCTACCGACCCCTGATCATCCTCGATATCTACGGAACCAAAGAGGCTTATTTGGAGAGTTTCCGCCACTATACAGAACTTATTCAGCCTGGAGGTGCGCTAATTATCCATACAAACTTAGAGATGGAAGCCAACGTTCAGGAAGGTGTAAAGACCTATACTTACAGTCGTGATGCTGGCGACTTCCATGCAGAGAATATCATCATTGAAAAACGGAGAAATTACTTTCGACTTTATTTCGCCCGTTGAATGTATAAAAGGCGTACAGCTTGGGCAGCCCGTGCCAATTAATATTGAAAACGGAGTAGCGGCAATGGCGATGGCTCAACTGAACGGTTGCACCGCTGACGAGCTGAAGTTTGGAATGAAAACATACCATGGTGTGGATAGACGATTCGACTTTAAGATACGTAACGACCGCCATGTATACCTTTCCGACTATGCCCATCACCCACAAGAGATTTTGCAAAGCGCCAAAAGCTTGAAAGAATTATATGCCAATCGCAAGATTACGGCTATCTTTCAACCACACCTCTATTCGCGTACACACGACTTTACAAGGAGTTTGCAGAGGCGTTAAGCCACTTCGACGAGGTTATTCTCACCGAAATTTATCCCGCTCGTGAGCTGCCTATGGAAGGCGTTACGTCGCAGCTTATCTTCGATAACTTGAAAGCGAGTGTTGAAAAAGTATGATTCAAAAAGATGATGTACTGGAACTGGTAAAGAATCGTGATTTTTGACGTACTGATTACATTGGGTGCAGGTGACCTCGATAACTATGCTCCACAAATAACTCGCATCATAAAAGAGAAAAGAATAACAAACAATACGCCTTACCCTACATGCGCTTCAACTGGAAGAAAAACATTGTTGTTGACATGTGACATCGCCCTTGGTGTCTATCTCATAGCTGCATTCACTGCGTTCAATAAACCCGATGAATCGGCTCGTATATGCACAAAGGTGAATATTGATATACAGGACGAGGCCACCAATGGCTTTATTACAACACCTGAAATAAAAAGCTCGACTGGAAAAAGTTAAACCTTTACCCCATGTCGAAAACCCTTGACAAAGGTTAACACCCGCGACATAGAAGACGTGCTAAAAAGAAAGTTCTTTCGTAAGAACTGCACAGTGTTATAAAACTGATGACGGGCAAGTGTTTATCACATTAACACAGAGAATGCCTACCTTGCGCATAAAATCGGCAAATGGTGACGACTATTATCTTGATGATAACAATAGTATCATGCCGAACTCAAGGTACACAAGTGACCTTATTGTAGCAACAGGCAACATCAATAGATGGTATGCACGCAACTACATTGCATACGTAGGCAAAGCGCTAATGGCCAATGATTTTTGGAATCGACAAATAGTACAAATCAATGTTCTGCCTAATAAGGGAGTTGAACTTGTACCACGAGTGGGCGACCATATTATCTATATTGGACAGCTTCCTGAAACAAAATATATTGCTGACCGTGAGAAACTGGTCACCAAATTTATTAACAAGAAAATGCATCGTCTTGAAATGTTCTATAAATATGGACTTTCATATGCTGGTTGGAACAAATATTCGTACATCGATATAGAGTTTGACAATCAAATTATTTGCAAGAAACGAACAATGAATTGATAACAGAGTATAAGCTATGGCAGAATTTATAGTAGCAATTGAGCTCGGTTCATCTAAGATGACCGGTATAGCTGGAAAGAAGAATCTTGACGGCAGCATCAGCGTTCTCGCTGTTGTCAAGGAAGATTCTACCGCATGCATCAGTAAAGGTGTGGTATATAATGTTGATAAAACCGTACAAGCCCTCACCAATATAGTCAAGAAACTGGAGACAAATCTTAAGTCGAAAATCGTACAGGTTTACGTTGGCGTTGGTGGAAAATCTATCAAAAGTATTAAGAATATCAACATCAAGGAACTGTCTGAAGATGGTATTGTCAGCCAAGATATGATTAATGAGCTGATGGATGCCAATCGTAGCATGCAGTATCCTGAACAAGAAATACTGGACGCTATTACACAAGAGTATAAGGTTGATAATCAGTATGAGCTTGACCCTGTGGGTATACAATGTCGTCGTTTAGAAGGAAATTTCCTGAATATTCTATGGAAAAAGAACTTCTATCGTAACATTAACAAATGCTTTAACAATGCAGGTATTGCCATTGCTGAAATGTATCTCTCTCCATTAGCACTGGCAGATAGCGTGATTACTGATGCAGAGCGTCGCTCAGGCTGCTTACTTGTTGACCTCGGTGCAGAAACAACAACAGTTTGTGTTTACTATAAGAACATTCTTCGACACTTAGTTGTTATACCGTTAGGAAGCAATAATATCACCAAAAGACATTGCAAGCTTGCAAATAGATGAGCAAGAAGCTGAAGACATGAAGCTGAAATTTGCCAGCGCTTATACTCATGTCGACGATATCGAAAAAGAAGAAACACTTTCTATTAACGATGGGCGCACTGTAGAAAAGAGCAAGTTTGTCAATATCGTAGAGGCACGCGTGCAAGAAATTATCGAAAATACGTGGTGTCAAGTACCTTCTGAATATACAGACAAACTGTTAGGAGGTATTATTCTTACTGGTGGCGGCGCTAATCTAAATAACATAGAAACTGCCTTCCGTAACCACACACATATTGACAAAATAAGAATTGCGAAGACTACTTCGCAAACTATCAATTCGAACAATTCTACTATTAACGCTAAAGATGGCACAATGTGCACTGTGCTTGGACTGCTTGCAAAGGGCGACATAGAACTGCGCAGGAGACCAAAATTACAGGCAATCTCTTCGAAAGTAATGAAGAGAAAAAGCTACTCTTTTCGACAGCCGACCTGCATAAAAGAGCCACGTCCCATTACAGAAACTACGGGTAGAGGTATCGTCCAAACAGAAGCTGAAAAAAACAAGCTGAGGAAGAAGCGCGACGTAGAAAAACAGCAGGAAGAGGAAGAAAGACTGAGGGCAGAAGAAGAGGAATTAGAGCGTGAGCGTGAAGAAAAAACGTAAAAATTCATGGCTCCATAAGACTTTTATCAAGTTTAAAAACTTCGGTAAGAAGATGGTTGCCGAAGATGAAGAATAAAAGTTAAGCATTGTGCAATCTAAATAAGCTATCATATTATGGCAGACAATAATACAGAATCACGAAAGCCCACAATACTCGACATTGTTTCACCTAAGGTTCAAGACAGTATCATTAAGGTGATAGGTGTGGGCGGTGGCGGCGGAAACGCAGTCAATCACATGGATAGAGAAGGTATCCATGACGTGTCATTTGTACTCTGTAACACCGATGCGCAGGCACTAAATGACTCACCTGTTCCCGTGCATCTGCAGTTAGGCAAAGAGGGACTTGGCGCAGGCAACCGTCCAGCACGCGCTCGCGAGGCTGCGATGGAGAGCATTGACGATATTCGTCGCATGCTTGATGACGGCACGAAAATGGCGTTTATCACAGCTGGAATGGGCGGAGGAACTGGTACTGGAGCGGCTCCTGTCATTGCGCAAGCGAGCAAAAGAGATGGGCATTCTCACCGTCGGCATCGTTACTATACCCTTCCGTTTCGAAGGCCCACGCAAAAAATAGATCAAGCGCTTGACGGCGTAGAAGAAATGTCTAAGCATGTTGATGCGCTACTTGTTATCAACAACGAACGCCTTCGTGAAAATATATCCTGACCTTACTGTTCTTGACGCTTTTGGGAAAGCTGACGATACATTGAGCGTAGCAGCTAAAAAGTATTGCCGAAATTATTACGGTGCACGGATTGATGAATCTCGACTTCAACGATGTTAAAACCGTACTGAAAGACGGTGGAGTTGCGATTATGAGTACTGGGTATGGCGAAGGTGAAAACCGTGTAAAGAAAGCTATCGATGACGCCCTTAATTCACCCTTTGCTGAACGACAACGACGTTTTCAACTCGAAAAATACTACTTTCCATCAGCTTCTCAAGCGAAAAGAAAGAGCAGCAAGGCTTGATGATGGAAGAAATGAATGATGTAAACGACTTCATGGCGAAGTTTGGCGAGGACTTTGAAATCAAATGGGGACTTGCAATTGACCCAGAACTGGGCAATAAAGTAAAGGTAACCATTCTCGCTACTGGCTTTGGAATTGAAGATGTAGAACCTATTGAACGCCGCAATAGGCACTCACAAGAAGAGGCTGACCGCATAGCAGAAGAGGAAGAAAAGGCTGCAGAGCGTGACGAACGCCGCAAAACACTACTACGGCAACGACAATAACAACACGCAACATAAGCGTCGTCCTCACATCTATATCTTTAGTCAGGCCGATCTTGACAACGAAGACGTTATTCTTGCAGTAGAGAATACACCTACGTATATGCCGTACACGTCAGAAGCTTGAGGAAATTCGCAATCAGGCAAATGGCACAAAAAGAAGAACCCAAGTAGAAGAAAAAAATCTAACGGAACGGTTCAAGGCGTGATTAGTTTCTCTTAATATTAATAAGGTATAATATCTTTATCCGATTTTTAAAAAACAAGCAAATTATTATGGCATTATTTGAACAAGTTAGCAAAGATATTCGAGAGGCCATGAAGGCTCACGACAAAGTTCGATTAGAAACACTACGTAATATCAAGAAGTTTTTTTCTTGAAGCAAAGACAGCTCCTGGCGCCAACGACACCCTTTGAAGATGATGCGGCCATGAAGATTCTGCAGAAATTAGCTAAGCAGGGTGAAGAAAGTGCGAAGTTTATCAAAAGGCAGGCCGTATCGAATTGGCTAATGAAGAGCTTGCTCAGGTAAAGTGTTATCAAAGAATATTTACCACAACCGCTCTCTGAAGAAGATATTAAAGCACAGATTAGCGATATCATTGCTCAAACAGGAGCCTCTACTATGAAAAGGACATGGGAAAAGTAATGGGATTGGCTTCTAAGCAAATGGCTGGTCAAGCTGATGGTAAAAACCATATCGACTATTGTGCGACAGCTTTTGGCTTAAAGTACAAAACGTAGCCCCAAAAAGGCTTTTTATAATCTTATTCTCAAGTAACGGATAAGATAAAAGCCCGATAAGCTACCGTTAAAACAAGGCTTTCACAACATCAAGCGACCGAAGTTGTGGAAAGTTTGGGTACGTAAAGCCTATAATAATAAAGGGATAATATCAGTGCAGCGATTGCGCTGTTCCTTATTCATTTTGAAGAGATGCATATTCTCATACGTCATACGCATGAGGTTGTGCATCTCTTTTTGCGTCAATGGGCTCTATACTATCGGGGTGTGAAGGGCGAATTGACGTAAAAGTCTCCATCACGTAAGTCGAACCACCAACCATCGTTATAACGTTTCTCAAATTAGGAAAAACCGATGAACATTGAGAGCGCATCAAGAACACTAAATGAAAAGTTGGCAAAGTGTTCCTGCGCATTATCAAGCCACATCAAACTATTTTCTAAATAACTATACAGCTGTTCGTTGCATTGTTCGTCACGCAAACAGTAAGTAAGAAATTCGGCAAGGAAAAAGCGAAATCGATAATTTGTAAGCATCAAATGGTACAGAAACAAATGGCTGTGCCAGCCTTATATCTCGAAAATGTTGCAAACTAAGGGTTCGCCCTGTAGTCGAAAAACAATATACAAGAAAGGTAAGTGGCTGAAAAAATTGTTTCTTGATTCGCCCTTTAGATGTCTTAGGAAGCTTACAAATAAACGACATTCTTCCCTGTTCTTGTGTGAACAAGTCAACAATAATTTGAGCCTCTCCATATTTTAGTGCTCGCAATACGATAGCTCGACTTTTGAGCTTCCATTTATAGGGCAAAAATACGAAAAAAATTAGCCGATTATTGAAAATAACCTATATAAAATTTGGAGAGAAATAAAAATGTACTAACTTTGCACCCGCAAATACAACCCATGGTCCCTTCGTCTATCGGTTAGGGACGAGAGATTTTCATTCTCTAAAGAGCAGTTCGACTCTGCTAGGGACTACACATAAAAAAGTAGAATTTAAGATGGCAAATCACAAATCATCAGAAAAAAGAATTCGTCAGACCAAAGGTTAAGACTCTGCACAATAGATATTATGCAAAGACCATGCGTACTGCAGTTCGCAAGCTGCGCGCTACCACAGACAAGGACGAAGCTATCAAAGCTTTTCCTGCTGTTCAAAAGATGCTTGACAAGTTGGCTAAGACAAATATTATCCATGCTAACAAAAGCTGCTAATCTGAAATCAAGTCTGGCACAGCACATCAATAAGCTCGGTTAATAACCCGTTTCTTTTGATGTTTAAGATACAAGGTCGCACTCTTACGAGTAAGCGGCCTTTATTCGTTTATATACCTGCTTCGTTTTTAGAAGTCGGCTACTAAACACGAGCAAAGGCCTTACAACCATTTTTAGGGGAGCCATTGCGGGACAATTTATCCCCCACTCTTACAAAGCCATGTCACGAACCTATCGTTTAGGCGCGACATGGCTTATTTTATGATTACGACGTCAAACGCATTTCGATTACTGCATAACGACAAAAGCGACAATTACTTTTACATTGATTTTTCAATAAATTACGACTCCAAAAATATTTACGTGATTACGTCGTAATCGGAAGACGTTTACGATGTAATCGCAACGCCTTTACATCGTAATCGCGAGACCTTTACGTCGTAATCGCAACACGATTACGACGTAAAAGGCAAAAAACAGTATATTCTAATCACCACTCATCAGCACCTACCCTTTCTGAACGATATTACCAAAGTATGTGAAAAATAGGCCAACACACGGAATCTTGACACAAAAAACGGGGCTTTTTGATAAAATCTTTTCTTATTTACACTATTATTTTTGTATCTTTTGCATAGTTAATACAATTGAAAACAAATGGCAGAAAATCAACATCAAGCAGATAATTATTCAGCCTCCAATATCCAAGTTCTCGAGGGTCTTGAAGCCGTACGTAAACGTCCGGCCATGTATATCGGCGACATTAGCGAGAAGGGTCTGCACCATCTTATTAACGAGACGGTAGACAATTCTATCGACGAGGCCATGGCAGGCTTCTGCCATAATATTGAAGTAACCATTAACGAGGACAACTCTGTCACCGTAGAGGACGACGGACGCGGTATACCTGTTGACGAGCATGAGAAGCTACACAAGAGCGCTCTTGAAGTAGTTATGACGGTATTACACGCAGGTGGTAAGTTTGATAAAAGGCTCATACAAAGTGAGTGGTGGTTTTGCACGGTGTAGGTGTAAGCTGTGTAAACGCATTGTCTTCGCACATGAAGTCGCAGGTTTTCCGCGACGGCAAAAATATATCAGCAGGAATATGAAGAAGGAAAACCTCTGTATCCTGTAAAGGTCATTGGCGAAACCACCAAACAAGGAACACGTCAACAGTTCTGGCCTGATAACAAAAATATTCACCACTACTGTTTTTCCAGTGGGACGTTGTAGCGCGTCGTATGCGCGAGTTGGCATACTTAAATGCCGGTATTAAGATTACATTGACCGACCTTCGTCAAAAATCTTGAAACAGGCAAACCACGCCAAGAGGTGTTCCATGCTAAAGACGGACTGAAAGAATTTGTTCGCTATATTGATCGCCATCGTCAACATCTGTTTGATGACGTTATCTAGTTTGAAAGACCGAAAAACAAGGTCTTCCTATAGAGGTTGCCATCATGTACAACACCGATTATTCAGAGAATCTGCACTCGTACGTTAACAATATCAACACCATAGAGGGTGGAACCCACGTTACTGGCTTCCGTCAGGCGCTCACCCGTGTGCTGAAAAAAACTATGCCGATAACGACCCACAGATTTCAAAACAAATAGAGAAAGCAAAGATCGAAATTGCGGGAGAAGACTTCCGTGAGGGCCTAACTGCCGTTATCGCTATTAAAGTTTCAGAACCTCAGTTCGAAGGACAGACCAAAACAAAAATTAGGGTAATAGCGAGGTAACATGGAGCTGTAAATCAGGCTGTAGGGTCAAGCACTGGCCGACTATCTTGAGGAGCATCCTACTGAGGCTAAGATGATTTGTGAGAAAAGTTGTGCTTGCAGCAACAGCACGTATAGCCGCACGCAAGGCACGCGAAAGCATACAGCGCAAGAGCGTCATGAGCGGTGGCGGACTGCCAGGTAAGCTTGCCGACTGTTCGAATAAAGACCCAAAGGAGTGTGAAATATTCCTTGTCGAGGGTGATTCTGCAGGTGGTTCTGCAAAGCAAGGCCGCGATAGATACACCAAGCTATCCTTCCGCTACGTGGAAAGATTCTGAATGTTGAGAAGGTTCAATGGCATCGCGTATTCGAAGCTGAATCAGTAATGAATATCATACAGAGTATTGGCGTGCGCTTTGGCGTTGAAGGCGAGGACGACCGTGAGGCTAATATCGACAAACTACGTTACGACAAGATTATCATCATGACCGACGCCGACGTCGATGGTTTCACACATCGACACCCTCATCATGACACTGTTCTTCCGCTTTATGCCCAAAAAAATTATTGAGGAAGGACATCTATACATCGCCACCCACCATTGTACAAGTGTACCTATAAAAAACAAGGTTAGCCAGTATTGTTACAATGAACAGCAGCGCCAAGCATTTATAGACAAATATGGCGACGGCTCAGAAGAAGGTAAAGCATACACACTCCAGCGATACAAAGGTTTGGGAGAGATGAATCCTGAGCAGCTTTGGGAAACAACTATGGACCCAAAAAGTCGCTTGCTAAAGCAAGTAACCATTGAAAAATGCTGCACAAGCCGATGAGATTTTCTCAATGTTAATGGGCGACGATGTTGAACCACGTCGCGAGTTTATCGAAGAAAACGCTGCGTTTGCAAATATTGATGCTTAAAGCATTACTACAATAACAGTCTTCCTGAGAAAGATAGAAGTTACGGCTTTAACTCTCTCAGGAAGATTTTTTATTACGTCTCGTCGTAATCAGGTAATGAGATTTCTATTGATTTTTATTATTTGCGTTCAGGGGTATCGACAGTTTCAGCACAGGAATTCGATACCCATTGGATATCTATTTCACAGCCTGATAGTCTCTCACATGTGTGGTTCCGTCGCACTTACCTCTTTAACGGGCGTCCTCGTCAAGCCAAAATTACATTCGCTACTACAGGATTAGTGAAGATTTACGTCAACGAGTGTAACGTTGGTACGGCTTCTTTCTATCCCCTCAGGGCACAAGGGCGACAACCTTCCCGTAAGTATCACCCTTGATGTATCTACATATCTCCGTCCCGATAGCAATGTAATTGCAGCCGTTTATTCACCTACATGCCCCGAAATTAATCATCGCCAGCTATCAGTAAGCTTTTTACGGAATCAGACGATACAGGAGAACCATTTTGCCATTACAGCGATAACAGTTGGCTTTGTCGTAGGGCTAACAGTGCGATAAACCCGAAAGGTGGAGAAATTATCGACAGACGTTTTCATCATTCTACGTGGAAAGCAGCGTGGTTTGATGCTGCATTATGGACCTCTGCTGTTGATTTCAGAGGTAAAAAAGCCTTACCTCTCAAAAGTCTTTGAATATGGGTATAGCGCTCCTAAAAATAAAAGAGTGAAAACGTATGAATGGTTTAACACTGACAATACAGGCGTTGTACAAGAATTTTATCCTGCTTTTCGGGGTTACTTACGTCTAACATTGCGAGGCGCAAGGCGCGGAGAACGTATCAACATGGGCAATATACAATATACTTGTAGTGGTGAATTAGACGAGCAAGTGTACCCATTATTCAACATTTCAAGCTATAGCACAATACATATTAACGGTGATAAATACTTCAAACCAAGTCAAATTACCAGTCTTGACGCTGTAGAAATAGGAGAAGAAGCCTACTTCGATTTCTAATTCATTTGATTGTGGCAAGTAGAAAAAATAACTATCTTTGTAAGCATATTAACATTTTACAGAAACTAAACCACAACGAAAGATGAACATTACAATGGATAGTATCACCATCGAAAGCGTCAAGAAAGCTACGTCCTGTAGTTTTATCGATAACGATTTGGCGCTTATTGACGATATTTCTACTGTAACCATGTCCAATTCTGCACGCTATATGCGATGCTTTATCATCGTTATTTGCTCGCAAGGACATTTTAAGTTACACTGTCGATACTATCCAACAAACTGTTAATGCTGGCAATAGCATTATTGTAAGCTCAGGTCAAGTCATCAACAATTGCACCATTAGTTCCGATTGTAAGGGGCTTTGCCGTACTCATTTCCGAGCATTTTGTTCAGGAAGTTCTTACAGGTTTGCGCGATCTTTCTATGGTTTTCCTCTTTCACTCGTACGCACCCTGTATTCGCGCTTAGAGCGTCCGAAATGCAAGGTATCCGCAATTTTCACTTTCTGCTGCGTCAAAAAGTACTTGAAGAATCGCGCCGATTCCGTCGTGATACCGTTCGCTTGCTTCTGCAAGCATTTATTTATGATGCAGGAAGTATTTTTCTGGGACACGTTGCAAGACGCAAGAGAGTACAATACAAGAGGCGAGGATATCTTTCACGCAATTTATACAATTGGTACAAAAACTTCAGATGCGAGCGCCGTGTAAGCTGGTATGCTCTGCAAATGAATATATCACCGAAGTATCTTGCCGAAACCATCAGACAGGTTAGCCACAAAACTCCCAACGACTGGATTAACTATTATGTTATTCTTGAAATGCGTGTGCTTCTGAAAAAAACACTACAAAAAGTATTAAGGAAATTACGGAATTAATGAATTTCCCCAACCAAAGCTTCTTTGGAAAATACTTTTAAAGAACATGTCGGTATGAGTCCTTCAGATTATAGAAAGGCTTAAAACATGCTATTAAAAAGCAATGATTAAGGATTATATTTAATCATTTGCTTTGAAAAATAGCTATGTTATTTAGCTTTCTAAAAACAACAAATTAGAAGTAGATTTAACTGTTTCGCACTTCAATCGCGCTTATTTCGCAAAAACGAAAAAGACAGTAAAAACAAGATTTAAACACTTGTTTAAATCATTCCTTTTTAGCCTTTAAATCGGCGGCAATAGCACATAACTCTTGGTACCATTCAACGCCAAAACGACGAATAAGTGGCTCTTTTAAGAACTGATATAAAAGGTAAGTTTAGTTTCTTACCTAAGGTAACAGCGTCCCTGCATATCTCCCAGCTGTGATAATTTATGCCTACAAGTCCGCTCGCAAAAACGCTTTTCACGAATAGGGATATAACGCACAACTGATAGGTTTCTGCCAAGAAATATCGCCCTTACGAAAAGCACCATCAAAAGCACACAGGCAACAATTGCTGATCATATGCCCATCTGATGCATCTTTTACATCGTTATAACAAGTAAAAACACAGTCACGGCCACCTACAATACTGGTTACAAGGTCACCGTCGGCATCAGAATAAGCCACTCCTTGCTTATCTATCACCGCCTGAGCAGAAGCAGAAAGGTCAGTCCATACGCTATCCACATTCTCCTCCATCAGGCTTATCTCCTCCAGTGTTACAGGTGCTCCCGCATCGCCTTCGATGCAACAACGCCCTTTACACTTAGCAAGATCGCAACAAAACTTCACTGTAAGAATGTCGGGCGAAACCAAAACATCGCCTACTTGTAGAATATGCAGCATATCTCAACTACGAATTACCAATGAATGGGCGCAATACCCTTGCTTTCTAAATAAGCATTGCATCTCTGAAAATTGGTGCTGACCGAACCACCCTCCGCGGTTAGCCGACAAGCGGAGATAGGGTGTACCGACTCCAGAACAAGGTTGTGTTGCTGATTAATTAAGTAACGTTTGCTACGCGCATAACCGCCCCAAAGCATGTAAACAAGGCCCCTGACGATGATCAGATAACGCTTTTATGGCAGCATCCGTAAACTGATTCCAGCCTAACTTTTGGTGACTATTAGCTTCGTGTGCCCTCACCGTGAGGGTGGCATTTAAAAAGTAAAACACCCTAGCTTACTCCAACGCGTAAGGTCACCATCTTGTGGAATGGGGTTACCTAAATCCTGTTGAATTTCTTTGAAAAAATATTGACGAGCGAAGGCGGTATTGTCGTTCCCACAGGAACCGAGAAGCTTAATCCCATAGCCTGTCCTGGCTCATGGTAAGGGTCTTGTCCAATAATAACAACCTTCACATCATTAAAAGGACACAGATTAAAAGCGTTGAAAACCTGTCGTCCTGGTGGAAAACACTGATGATTCTGATACTCCTGACGAACGAGTTTGGTGAGATTGGCAAAATATTCTTTGTCAAACTCAGCATTCAGATATCGTTTCCAGCTGTCCTCAAGCTTTACATCCATATTCTTTTAAACTTTAAATCCCCTCTGTTAACATTCTAATGAGATTGCAAACAGAGGGGATAAATGAAAATCAAGCCCTAAAAAGACTTATGTTATAGCTCTCTTTTTCAAGAGAAAACTTACTATACCTCTTTATTTATTATCCTCTATCAGGTTCTCGCCTGTCATGTCAGCAGGCTGTTCTAATCCCATAATGTGCAAGATAGATGGCGCTACATCGGCCAGACGACCGTCCTAACGGTTGCCGAATTGTTCGAAGTAACGTAAACAAAAGGCACAGGATTCAATGAGTGTGCGGTGTTAGGCGTACCGTCTGCATTAATAGCGTGGTCAGCATTACCGTGGTCAGCAATGATAATAGCTTCGTAATCGTTAGCCTTTGCCGCCTCAATAACCTCCTTCACACAGTTATCAACAGCCCAAACCGCTTTGGCAATAGCATTATAAATGCCCGTATGGCCTACCATATCACCGTTTTGCAAAGTTCACGACAATGAAGTCATACTCCTGCGTATTAATCGCACTCACAAGCTTATCCTTTACTTCAAAGGCGCTCATTTCGGGCTTAAGGTCATACGTTGCAACCTTTGGTGAAGGTACCAAAATGCGGTCTTCGTTCTCATATGGTGCTTCACGGCCACCATTAAAGAAGAAGGTTACATGCGCGTATTTTTTTCAGTTTCGGCTGTATGCAACTGCTTTTTGCCCAGCGAAGATAGATATTCTCCCAACGTGTTTTGTACGTTTTCTTTAGGGAATAATATATTAACACCCTTGAAATTAGCATCGTATGGGGTCATGCAATAGAACTGTAAGTCCTTAATAGTATGCATACCTTCCTCTGCAAAATCTTGCTGAGTAAGCACCTGTGTAAGCTCTTTTGGCACGGTCGTTACGGAAGTTGATGAAGATAACAACGTCGCCTTCCTGAATCGTTCCGTCAACAGTAGAGTTATTAATAGCCTTAATAAACTCGTCGGTTACACCTTCAGCATAACTTTCTTCCATAGCTTTCACCATGTCAGTAGCCTGCTTTCCTTTACCCTCTACAAGCAAATCGTAAGCCTCTTTCACTCGATCCCAACGCTTGTCACGGTCCATAGCATAGAAGCGTCCTATAATACTTGCAATGCTTGCACCATTATCTTTACATACCTTTTTCAACGTCAGCGATGAAACCTTTGCCACTCTTCGGATCGGTATCACGTCCGTCCATGAAACAGTGTACGAAGACATTCTTCAAGCCATACTCCTTACCTATCTCGATAAGCTTATATAAATGGTCCATAGATGAGTGCACACCACCATTTGATGTAAGGCCCATGATATGCAGCTTCTTTCCTGTTTTCTGTGCGTAACTGTAGGCATTTACTACCTCTTTGTTCTTTAAGATATCACCCGACTGACATGCTTTGTTAATCTTTACGAGGTCTTGATATACAATACGGCCTGCACCGATATTAAGGTGACCTACTTCAGAGTTACCCATTTTGACCGTCAGGCAAACCTACATCTTCGCCACTGGTCAACAGTTGTGCATGTGGACTGGTTGCGTTAAGCAGGTCAAGATATGGAGTTGGTGTATTAAATATCACATCACCTTTTGTCATGTTTGCCGATTCCCCAGCCGTCGAGAATCATCAATAAAGCTTTCTTTGCCATAATATTATGTATTTTAATGTTTGTTATTCCGTTATGCAAAGGTACTATCTTTTCATAGATTGCACAAATTACACAATGATATTATTGTTTCATAAAGAAGTCGGCGGCATACCGTCCCATCTCTTTGTATCCAACTGCATTAGGATGTAAGTTATCGCTTAACTTCCATTGGGGATGTAAAGCTTGCTCATTGGTCGGATCACGCATTAATTTATCAAAGTCAAGATAACCGTCGGCATCTTGCTGTGTACGTATCCACTCGTTTACAATTTGTCGACACTTCTCATGCTCTTCACTGTAATATGCCGAGCCTTTCATCGGCGTTATTGTCGCAAGCCATACACGAAGATGTGCCTTTCGGCATTTTTTTACCATTATTTTATACGCTTCTATAAGCCTTTGAGCCATAGTTAGCGAGGCGCGCGTGGTTCCAATATCGTTTATTCCTTCAAAAATAATAACATCTGTAACACCATGTTGTCCAAGAATATCGCGGTCAAATCGAACGATTCCCGGCTCTCCCAGTCCCACACTTAGCACACGATTATCACCAATACCAAGATTAAGTACGCTATATTCATGTTTTTTGCCATCACGACGTTGCTGTTCGCGACCGTAAATCTCATTCAAATTAAAACTCATTTCATCTGGCCAGCGATTCTGTTGATTGGTTGTAGACCCTTTCCCATCAGTAATACTATTACCTAAAATAGCAAAAAGTGCGCACATCAGTAGCATATACTTCTAAAGCGGATATATTGAACCATTTCTCATATTTAAATGCACCCGAAAAAAGTCAGTCTGTGGTATTGTTGCTCCCTTCATAATATACGATGTTGTACGCGAGCCCATGTGCACTGTTGGAATACGCGGCGCACGTTCATAGTTTATGGTTATAGCCAACCGTTCTCCTGTTTTTAAGTCAAAGTTTACTGCATCTGAGTAAATCGATTTTTTTGCCTCAATTGTTACCTTTTCACTGCTATTAAAGCTTAGATAACGCGCTACTCTCGTCAATACGGAAAAGAATCAAGGGCATGAGCAATATAAACAGAGCGAATTTTTACAGGCGAATTTGAAAAATATATTCGACAGTTGAAGACGTATTATTTCGCCACCTGCCGATACCTTTATGATTTGGCGTACCGACCTTTCTGTCATTTCATTATTATAAGGCATAAAAAGTTCGTGTGGGCGTTTGCATAGCCGTAGCCCATGTTCCCGTCCAATGCCTATCAACATTATCCATGTTTTGGAGCCATCATACTGGTTGAAAACACCAGCAAAAAGCGTACTGAGTAAATTTTTTTCATTCGTTGTTATCTTGAAAATATATCCTATTGCAAAGTTAATTAAATATGCTGTTAAACGCCTTCTGCCTTAGTTTAAGAAAGATAAAAAAAGAAGCTTTTTATCACCATCTTTTATAATCGTATACACGTTATTGCATAGGCTTTCGCAGTTCCCAAAAGGCAACAGCGGCGGCCGAAGCTACATTAAGCGAGTCAACACCATGTTTCATCGGAATACGAGGCCACATAATCGCAGGCCGTTATGGTATCATGCGGCAATCCGTCGCCCTCTGTCCCCATCACAATAGCCAAACGAGGTTCAGCTTTCAGAGCCTCATCATCGAGCGATACCGACCTATCGGTAAGCGCCATAGCCACTGTTTTTAAATCCTTGTTCGCGCAAACTGTCAACAGGTTTTATCAAGCCAAGTCCACGGAACCAGAAATACCGACCCCATCGGAAACCCTTACAGCCCGACGGTTTAACGGGTCACACGTGCCTTGTGTCAACAGCACACCGTCAATGCCCAGTGCTGCAGCGGCTCGAAATATAGCCCCAATATTCGTTGTATCAACCACAGAATCAATCACCACAACGCGCGAAGCACCTTCGCAAACACGCGCTACCGTGGGCATTTCCCTACGTCGCATAGCACAGAGTACGCCACGCGTAAGTGTATAACCCGTCATTTTGGCCAGCAGTTCACGCTCTCCCGTATAAACAGGTATGTCGCCACAATCGGCTATAATGCCCGCAGCGTCGCCATCAATATGTCGTTCTTCGCATAGCAAGGAAACTGGTTTCGTAACCCTGCCTGCAATGCAACACGAATTACTTTTTGGACTTTCAGCTACGAAAATTCCTTGCTCAACATGCAACCTGTTGCGCAATTGGGCCTCCGTCATGTGGCAGTAAGGCTCAAGCCCTGCATCGTCAAGCGATGTAACACGAATACAATTCATTGTCCAGTTTCTTCCATATCTATAAAAACGAAAGAGGCCCTTCAAGGCCCCCTTTTGTTTATTTTACCACTTTCTTTCCGTCAACAATATAAATACCGTGAGGCAGACTCTCTAAACTGGTACCCTAAATAAGTACCACTAATGCTGTAAACACGGTGATTCGGTTTTCGGCGTAATGCCCACACTATCTATACCTGTAGGCACCGTCGGCGACTGCTCATTCTTCTTGTTTGCAGGCACACGGAATACGAAGCTCATGGTGCCATCGCTTTCCTCTTTAATATTGGTGATACTGCAATTCATGAATTTCGAACCATCGCTATTCTCGTTATGCAATGTAGCTGCTGGTGTCGAGTTGTTCGTTAACGAATCATTTCCAGCATGAGGGATAAGTGTCAGTTCTCTCAGTCGACATCGTCAGGTAACCCTGACTATTACGGTGTCCTGAATCGTCATCGCCGTCGGCGTGGATTATTGTCACGCGTTGGTGATCGTTTCCGTACGCATATGTTCCCGATGTTGTGTTTACCGCGTTATATCTCCAGAGTGTCCTATCGTAATCTATATGACTGATTATCATACCATGCCCGGGCAAAGCAGTATCAAAATCTTTTTCTGGCGGTTGTCAAGAATATAATATTCGTCACGGTTTGCCTTGTTATATATAATATAGGTTTGCCCCATGTCGGCCAAAGACTTCATATTTGTAATGGTGGTATCAGTAGTAAGCTCGACAGGTTTCGTCCAGCCGCACTACCATTTTCTCATATCCTGTATAACCGGCAGGCACGTAACCCTTTCCGTTGTATGCGCCAGCGTCCATCAAATCCCAGCCTCCCATACCATAGTTTCCGCTGTAAGAGGTGTCGTACATGTCAGGAAAGCCCGCACAATGTGAGAATTCATGGCAGAAGGTTCCGATGCCAGCAACTTCACTTCCGCCCATATTGGTATATCGTAATTCGCAAGAACAAGCATACGTATTAATCAGCGTGTTGTCTAATTTAAAGTTACGATAGCCCGAGCCTGCGAGGCTAGACATGTGCGGCCATATCAAATCGTCGTCGCCTGTTGGCGAGTCTGCTTAGCCGTGACCAGCATAGAGAACGAAAAACTTCTTCTGCTTCGCCATCGTTATCCCAGTCGTATGTGCTATAGTTTACCGAATCGTTAGCCTGCAAACACGCGGTACGAATCATGTCAGCAGCACGTTCATCATCATTCATACCGTAGTAACGGTAAGGTAGCGACAGTTTAATAGGACCTACGACATCAAACGTAAGATCGAAAGTTCCACCGCTCTGGGCAAGGAAAGTAATCGCGAATACTACCTTTGAATTGTCCTTCATTATATCCCTTATCGTTAGCAACGTGTGTATAAAAATTCCTTAGGATTTGACATTGAAAAGCGCTTGTCAGAGAATTCGACAAGCAAAATCAACCCACGTTTACTGCCTTTAAAAATTGACGGATCTTTAGCTACGCCTGGTGCGCGCAGCTTCTGCGCTGCTCCATTTGCCGCACGCGACATACGTTTTTGCTTTGCAACCATCTTTTTTTCAAGGCTTTTCATGGTTACTGCTTTATAATATCCTGTGAGTGCCGTCGGCTACATAAGTCACGCCTTCAGCCGACTGCCAAAAGTGTAGGTGTTCATCACCGCGAAGCGTTACCCTTACCTCGCTACCATCAGCCAGCTTTATGGTACGCCAAATACCCTGGGCGTGCTGGAACAGCCATTACTAAAGATGTTACCATTGACAGCAACAATACGCTCAGAAGTTTCCTCATATACGGTAAAAATTTATCTGCTTTTTATTGATATAATACATTTTTCAACTATCTCCCCACACGGGCAAAGCTACAAATGTAGTGATGGGCAAAGTTACGGCTTTCCGCCGAATTGGCAAAATTATAAAGCTATAACCTTTACAGCATATAAGCGTTCAGGAATACACCTAAACGCACATATAGTAATGCGTTTACGCTATTATAGTCAGTGTGCGACGACCGTAGTATAACGTGTACGACGACTGCCGTACGCATGATACAACGGCCGTCATACAACGCGTATGGCAACCGCCGTATCATCAACATTACGCGGTTAAAGGGGCATCATTTTGCCACAATGCTAATAAACAAAGTACATAAAATAGGAGCAAAACCCCACTAACCGTGTTTGCTTAGCGCATCAACGCTTCTTAATTTGTGGCTCTTGCATCGCGCTCATCGTCGATAAACGTTCGTGCAAATAACGTTTCAGTCCGTCGCCTTGCACTATTTCTACATGGTCGAACAGTCCGAGTGTGAAGCGTCCTATGCCCACATAGTTGGCTACTTCGGTAGTTAACAGCCAATGGTTTTTACCGTCAGATTTCAGCTGTTCAACGGCATGCGGATACTCTTCACACATTAAACTATAGGCTAAAAAGGTCAAGACGGAGGGTGATAGGAATGCGCTCTTCGCTGCTAAACATAAACATATCGGTGAATAACAGTCGGTGTCGCTCTTCGTGTTCCCAAAAAATCGTTCATCACTTCCACCTCCGATATTCTACTAATCTTAAAGGTTTTTGTTCATACCTGACGATGGTTCGTACGCGCGAATATCGGCTTTATCGCCAAGGAAAAGGAAAGGTTCAACCAACCTATCTTTCACCGTCTGGCTATGGCCTGAACTATATCCGTGCAACACCACAACACGACGCTGGTTAATTGCGCGCTGAAGCTGTTGAACATTATTATAAACTAAGCGGTCTTTCCACGTTGGTGAGAACTCGTTAAGATGATAATAACGCGTAAGCTTTCGGCGCAAAAGACCAGCCATTGGGTTGCTTTTTGTTGTCGACTTCTGACAGTAACGAGTACATATAAAAAGCCTGTTCCTGCGTAAAAATCAACCGTGCGGGCTATGTTTTTGAAAAGAAGGGCGAATGAGGGTCGAGCAAATAACGACGATGCAAATGGTGAATAACGAAACCGTATTCCTCTAACTGTTTAATCACGTAATAGAGGTTGCGCGTTGATGGGTTCCCAACACATCGGCAAGCTCTGATGCGGTATGGCTGTCGGCCACCATGGCCAAAAGAAGGTCTAATATACGGCCAATAGCGGTAGCTGAAGGCTGTGAGGTTTTGTTTATCATGAAAGAATAAGGTGTATAAATAGTGGTGGTGCAAGATAAAAACATCAAGTTCATGGCATGAATACATGGTTTTTCATAGCATGTGCCCCATGTATTGCTATTCAAATTGTATCTCAAGCTGACGAGCTCCCAATAGATTATACGAGCGCCTATGGTAAGGCGAAATACCATGTTCTGCAATAGCCGCACGGTGTTTTGGTGTAGGATAGCCTTTATTTTTTTCTTCCAATCGTAAACGGGATATTCACGATCAAGCTCGTCCATATAATCGTCACGGTAGGTCTTTTGCCAGAATACTGGCCGCTGCGATAGCCTGATATTTGCCGTCGCCCTTAACGATACAAGTGTGTGGTAAAGGCTTTTTAGGTGAGTGGTTAGGGTTGTGAAGTGTTAGCTTCAGGATAGTAAGGTCGAACCTGTTGCCGTCAATGATTAGTGCTTCAGGCTGTATTTTGAGTTGAGCAATAGCACGATGCATTGCCAAAAAGCTGGCATGCAGAATGTTAATACGGTCAATTTCCTCAGGGGTTACTACACCAACAGCCCACGATATGGCATCGCGCTGAATTTGTTCGCGTAAGGTATAGCGTGCTTTTAGGCTGAGTTTTTTAGAGTCGTTCAACAATGGGTTGTCATAATTGCGAGGTAAAAATAACCGCGGCGGCATAAACACTGCCTGCCAAACAGCCGCGTCCGGCTTCGTCACAACCTGCTTCTACAAGGTCCTGATAATAGTGTGATTCGAGCATAAATATAAGTTTTTGAGGCTTTTTCTGAGCTTTGCATTAAACGATTCAAGAGTTTTGCAGATATAAAACAAAGGTGTTTTCGAGAAAAACACATTGTTAAAGCGAGATAGAATGACTGATTTCACAATGTATCATTGGCCTTCAGAACCTGCATCTACATTTTGTATCAACTCCTACTAACGCTTCAATTCCCTATAGCTCTTGAAATAATCGTCAGGGGCTTTACCCAATATTCTTAACGTTTTTAACTTTAAAAATATTGTATTACGAAATCACACTTCTTTTTTTACGTTCCTATCTTTTGCAGCAGAAAATAACGATTATATATAGATAGAAATATGGAAAAAGAACATGATATTTTCGCAGCGAGTAATCAGACGGTAAACAGCATGCAACGTTCAGCAAACAGCGTGATAACGACAGCAAACAAAGTATTGAACGCGGCAAAGGCACCGATAGAATGGCTACGCAATTATTACTCTGTTGTGTGCGAAAAAGAGCTTACACTTAGGCAAACTATGCTGTTAATCAACGCGCAAGTGGCTTTTATTGCCACTGCTTTTTCCCGCAAACATGCCCATCGTAGCACGCATTGCATGTTGTGCTTGGCTCGTTTACAGTCTGAAAAACATGTAAGAACGAAATCTAAACTTAACCTTTAAAGTCATCGAATAAGCCCATAAATGTAAAACGAAAAGCGGCCGACGTACCAAACGCCAGCCGCTTTTTTGTTATGTTATACGATTATTGTTGACCTCCAGCCCACCATACGGGTTTGGTGAAAATGTACATTCCTGCCTCGTTGCCCGAGCCAAAAGCGGCCCTTTTACATTGGGGTTTGAGATGACGTCGCTGTTGCCATAAGGCAGACGAAGCGGCCAACGGTTACCCACTGCATTGTTATTATTAGGGTTAACCATGGTTACAGGATAACCGCCATCAACATATTTGCAACGACGCATATCGTTATAAGTTTCAAGCTGCTCATCGCGAGTCTGTGCAATATACTTCTGAATCAGAATCTCTTTTTAACGGATCTGCCGTATAAAGTGCATCGATATTAGTTAGGTAATTCTGTATATCTGTGGTTGTGATATTGGCAGGGATTAATAGTTCCTACGCCTAATGCCACATCAGCAAACTTACCTCCTGTTGCTTGCCAATCTTCCATAGCGGCCGTAACAGCTGCTTGAAAGTCGGGCTTTGCATTCTCATTAAGTCGAGCCTTTGCTTCGGCACGAATGAAGTAAAGTTCCGATTTACTGAACAAATGCTCGTATGCAGCTGGGTTCAGATAGAAAGCAGGAACGTTAACTCCTTCTTGTTCGGCAGCCAGTTTAGCATCACCTGGCGTTGCGACAGTGTCGGCACCGGTCGCGTCTTTATAGCAAGCGTAATTGTAAATAGGCTCACGAGGGTCGTTGCGATCCTTTAAAAGATTGTCAACTGTTGTCGTAGCGCCAATATATTCACGACTATACCAGTACGCGTACCAAGAATTATTCTGTGACCCTGTATCAAAAACGTTGAGGTTTGCACCATCAAATCCTGCAGCAATTGCAGCGTCAGTTTCGCTCAATACTTCACGAAGCAGAGCATCGGTCTTATTTACTCCGTAGGTGTGTAGCAAGTAACGAGCCTTCAATGCGTGCGCAAAAGCCTGACCATTTCTGCAAATTACCCTTGAAGATGACGTCCTGAGTTATTCCGTTTTTCATACTAGCTCCACGAACGAAATTGGCCTGAGCAGCATCTAATTTCGCAAAGATTGAATCGTAAATAGCCTTTTGAGAATCAATCTTGGAGCAGAAACATCTGAGAAACACTCTCGACATGGGCACATCTCCGTGCAAAGTCGGTAAGCACGCCCCAGTTTAAAGCTTCGAGCGTTAGTGTCATACCCAGCAAGTCATACTGACCTTTATTTACACCGCTTTCGCACTTTTTTACGAAGCACTGCAAGGTTATAGAGGTTCAAATATGTGCTATTCCACTCGTTAGCAAAAGAAGAACTGGCTGCAATTTCTGACAGAAGACGAGCCTCAACATCCTCTTAATTGGTTGTTGTTTTTGTACCAAAAGTTTGTTCGGTATACGCAGAAACGTACCAAGCATAACTTCCACAAAGCACGCTATAAACGGTAGCAACCTCAGCATCTGTAATCTGAAACTTGCCATCTACAGTGCTTAAAGAAGGGTGCTGTTCGTCAGTATTGATCTTATCCATAATGCTATCCGAGCAAGAAGATAAGAAGAATAAAGGAGATATTGCTAAAAGCTAAAAATATATTTTATTTTCATAATCACTGTCCTTTTACTGATTTAATCTATAAACGTTATCCTTAGAAACTGAGCTTTAATCCACCACCATAGCTTGATGTATTTAGGCACAGAGAAGCGCTCAAAATAACCTCCCATGTTACCGTTTCCTTGAGAACTTTCGGGATCTAAGCTTGGCATCTTCGCCCAAACTAATAAGATTTCGTGCGAAAGCATAAACAGAAAGGTCGATACCTGCAAAACTTAGGCAGCTTATAAGATAGCGTAATATCACGAAGCTTAAGGTAACTTGTATCATAGATTCCTGCTTCGGTCACGTTGTTATAAGCCCGGAAATACTTCTGCTTACTTACCTGAACGGTATTCTCTAAGCCCGTAGCCTGATCAATTCCCTTAGCTACCATCGTTCCCTCATGGTAAGGAAGCGACTCCTTTGTCGCGCCAAAGTAGTTCATTGTAAGCAATGTTCCATTATACATTTTGCCGCCATCTTGCCAGTCTACATGTAGCTGTAAGCGACAGCCTTTTTGTAATTAGCGCTAAGATTAAAAGCCCATATTGAAGTTGGGAGAACATTCACCAAGGTTCTCGCTATCGTTTTTGTAGAGCTGTGGCAAACCATTATTTAAAAGCAACTCGCCATTGTCGGCACGCTGGAACGCTAAGCCATAAATGTTTGGATAAGTATAGCCTGCTTGTGCACGAATTTGAGGCTGAACGAATCCACCTAACATAATACTCTCCACACCAGGAGCCAACGATTTCACAAAGTTATGCACCTTAGTGAAGTTCGCACCCAGCTCAACGCTGTAATCGCGATGCTGTAAAACGGTTGCCTGCAGAGAGAATTCGTGTGACGATGTCGTCATTTCTCCCGCATTTGTACGTAGGTATTGATAACCCGTTGAGCCTGCAGTTGGCACGTTAAATATTTGATCTCGTACGTCCTGATAACTGCAGGTATATTGGAATCGTACACGATTATCGAAGAAATTCAAATCAATTCCCGCTTCCCAGTTGTTGGTATTCTGTGGCTTTAAGTTCGGATCGTACTTCACAAAATAGGGTGTATAAGCATTCGCGCTGGCCAAAGGGTAGCTTATTGGCGTATAAGTGTACATGCCGCTACCATAGCTTGGTGTGTACATAAAGTTATTATAGAACTGTCCTGCTTGGCCAACCTGCGCATAAGACATACGTAATTTACCATACGAAAGCGTCTTGTTATTCTTCAATTGTGGCAGTTTCGGTGAATATCCAACTGAACGAAACAGAAGGATAGAAGAAGCTACGGTTCTTGCTTGGCATAGTAGAAACTACGTCATTACGACCTGTTGCCGTGAAATAAAGCATGTTTTTCCACGATAAAAGTAAGCTGACCGAAGGTACCAACTGTACGTTCCTGTTCGCGATATTCGTCGTGAGTGGTTATCGTTTTCGTATTACCGATAGTGGGCTGACCGTAGAAAGACAGGCCCACACCGTCGTATTCCCAGTTTCGTGCGTTCTCATGGTTGAACTCGTTACCCAATACAAACCCGAAGTCAAAGTCGTTCCACTTTGCCGTAAAGTTCGCCGTCAGCAGGTTATTAAATACATTTCGCTGAACGCCAAGGTTCTTAACCTCTCCTGTTTTTATTATAAGCCGAACCAATTTCAGCTACTGTACGGTTATTGGTTGTGTAAGTATCCAGACCCGCTTGTTCACGGAACGCAGATTATAATTCTCTCCTAAGCCAAGCTTTGGGCGGAATTCAACATACGCGTTGCCAAAAACACGATTGGTATGCTGATAGAATTCATCATTGTCGGCCCACCAATAGGGGTTATTAAAGTATGTAACGCTACGGAAACATATTTGCGAAGTAGGATCGCCTGGCACGTTATACGGTGTTCCTTTCAGGTTATACTCGGCAGGGAGCACTATATACAACGTTTACGATACCACTGTTAGCACCCGGTGCCGACGTAATTTTTCGTTGCACTATAATTGGCTGAAAAAGCCCGTCTTCCATTGGTCATTCACCTTCCAATCAACGGCTCCACGTCCACCCGTACGGGTCATACCTGTAGATGGAATAATACCTTTCTGATAAGTATCACTTAAGCTAAAATGCATAGCTTAAATCCTTTTTGCTCTGCGCAATACCAAATGTGGCATTCTGGGTAAGGCCCGTTTTAAAGAAGTCGCCAACGTTATCGTATAGCTGAGGCGTTGTCCAGCTCATCTAATCCAGCGGCTGCATAGCTTGGTGTTATAATACGACCTTGGTGCAAATTCGCCCCATTGTTTGTCATAACTATTGGCTACATTACCGCCGTACTTTGCGTCGTTTGGCAACTCTGTAATCTTAGGGCCCCAAGTCATAGAGCTTGTAGGGTTATACTCGCTAAAAGCTATTACCCTGCGCATACACCGTCTGGTGCTCAAACTTACGGCTTAAGGTCTGTCCGCTAAGGTCGGTAGAGAACGTTATCACTGGTTTTTCGGTTCCCTTTTGCACCACGTTTTGTTGTAATAAGAATTACACCATTCGAAGCACGAATACCATAAAGGCCGAAGCTGCCTGACCTTCGAGCACGTTGACGCTCTCGATATCGTCAGGGTTGATGTCAATAGAGCGACTGGCATAATCGGCTCCTGTCACCGAGTCAAGGGTTTTAAAAGTCGGGCGTCGATACAATAGGCATACCGTCAACCACATACAACGGCGTGTTGTTACCGTCGAATGAGCGCGCACCACGAATCGTAATCTGCGCAGAAGCACCCGGTGCACCCGATGACTGACGGATTGAAACACCCGTTAATTTTTCCTTGAAGCGCACTGGCTAATGACGATGTTCCCGCCACGTTAAGGTCGCTGGCCTTTTCAGGTTTTGTGACGAGTAACCCAAAGCTTTCTTGTCACGCGTGATACCCATCGCGGTAACCACAACCTCTTTCAACTCCTTATTGTCCGAGTCTAAAGCTACTTTCATGTTAGCCGCTGCGGTTACAGTCTTTTTCTTCATACCCAAATAGGTAATCACCAACTTGCTTCCTGCTGGAACATTAAGCTCAAAATGACCGTCTAAATCGGTCACCGTGCCCGTCTTTGTACCATCTACCATCACGGAGGCTCCGACAATAGGTTCACCATCTTCCGAAGAGTCACGGTACCTTTTACCGAAGACTGTGCCAAGGCTACTCCTATCATAAGGAATAAACCTGCGAAAAATCATTGCTAATCTTCTTACCATAAATTCTCTCATTTTTCAAAAATTTGACTATAACCTCGCAAGGTTAACATAACATAACAAGTGCAAAACTAAGCAACTTTTATTATATACACAAATTTTTAGAGCTAAAAGTTTCAATTTGATTAAAATAAGTATCATTTTACTCTACATTATTTATTTAAAACGCATAACAATGCAACAGAATTAAAGTTTGCGATAATTATGTAATTAACTAATAATATAAAGGAACAAGGTGAAAAACTGTAAAAATAAGTTATTTTCACACCAATAAGGTAATGAAGTAATTTCTTTTTAATGATAAACTTACAGCGTTTTTGTATACCCTTTATGGCGAATTATTTTTAGCGCTTTTTGATGTATTTCTTCCGCCATTGTTGCAATGGGGTCGGTTTACAGTGGCCGTCATACATCATACGGCTACCAGCGTACAATGCGTACGACGGCCGTCGTACACGTTGTATCACGGCCGCCGTAAAATAACCATCTCACGGTAAAGACTTAGGCAAAGCACAAGAAGCGTTTCTGACAAATAAGGGGAAAACCGCGATAAGTATGTGACAACAAAGCAATTCGATTGAAATATCCTTTTATACAGATATTACAGAAAAACCAAGTAAGAGCGAATACCCCAAAGGTATTCGCTATACTATAACCAACAAGTTTTCAGTTCTACGGATTTATAACTATTAGCTGCTGCAACAACTATGTTATAACAAATATTTATTAAAAACATAGCCTGCACGCGACGTATGCCAGCTACCAGCGTATCAATATCGGCTTTGGTATTATATAACGCAAACGAGGCGCGAACAGTACCTAAAATACCGAGCCTATCCATTAGCGGTTGAGCGCAATGGTGGCCTGTGCGTACAGCAATACCCAGCTGGTCGAGCAGCGTTCCCATATCCATGTGGTGTATATTACCCAACGTTAAAAACTAATCACTGCATCATGAGGACACAACACTGCCGATGCCGAGCCTGTACCATAAAGCTGCATTTCAGGAATATTGGCAAGCTGTTCAACAGCATAATCGGTAAGTTCTTGCTCATAGGCCTGTATGTTTTCCATGCCCAGCTCTTCCATATAGTCGATAGCTGTAGCCAATCCGTGCGAAGCAACATAATCAGGGTGTGCCTGCCTCAAACTTCAAAGGCGGACGCTCAAAGGTTGTTTTTCGTCCAGCTTACATGCTCTATCATCTCGCCGCCACCTTGGTAAGGAGGAAGCTTTTCTAACCATTCTTCCTTGCCATACAGCACACCTATACCTGTGGGGCCGTACATTTTATGACCGCTCAACACAAAGAAGTCGCAATCAATATCCTGCACATCAACCGTAAAATGCGGAGCACTCTGTGCACCATCAATCACGATAGGTACACCATGTGCATGAGCTATTTCGGCCATTTGTTTAACAGGGGTTAACCGTTCCCAACACGTTGCTGACGTGAGCCACGCTAACCAGTCGAGGTGTGTTCGTTGAAAAAGAGCTTCAAAAAGCAGCCATATCGAGCACGCCTTCATCGTTCATTGGTATAACCTGCAGCCTGATTCCCTTGCGTGTAGCCTGCATCTGCCAAGGCACAATATTGCTATGATGCTCAACGGCCGAAACGATAATTTCATCGCCCTCTTGCATCATGGCATCACAAAATGAGGAAGCTATAAGGTTCAAACCTTCGGTAGTACCTCGTGTAAACACAATTTCGGTAGTAGAACGTGCATTTAAAAAGAGCGGATTCTTTTCGCGAGCCTGTTCATGAAGTTCAGTAGCGCGCTGGCTCAGATAATGTACACCACGGTGCACATTGGCGTTGGCGTTAAGATATTCTTCACGCATAGCATCAAGCAGACACAGAGGTTTCTGTGTGGTAGCTGCGTTATCGAGGTAAACCAGCGGCTTGCCGTGTACCTCGCGAGCGAGTATAGGGAAATCGGCTCTTACCTTTTCAATATCAAACATACCTTATTCTGTTCCTTAAAAATTTATGAGAGAGGTTACGCTACAATTATATTACCATGCGGTATCAAGCATTTACTTGCAAAGCTTACAGTTTTCGCAGCCGTTAAGTTCGCCACGGAAACGTTTCTCTACCAACATATGAAGGCGGTCACGTAAGGGTTCAAGCTTAATATTATCGATTACTTCACCAATAAATGCAAACTCAAGCAGAAGCTTTGCCTCACGTTGATCAATGCCCTTTGCTGCATATAGAAAAGCGCTGCGTCGTTAAGCTGTCCTACTGTAGAGCCATGCGAACACTTCACATCGTCGGCATAAATTTCCAACATGGGCTGTGTGTACATGCGTGCAGTGCGTGTCATGACGAGGTTTTGGTTGGTTTCTTGCGACGTTGTATGCTGACTGTCGGGACGAACCAACACGCGACCCGCAAAAGCGCCAACGGCATGATCGTCTAAAACATACTTATACAGCTCATGACTATTACAACGGGGTACAGCATGATCGATGTGGGTATTATTATCTACATGCTGATTCTTATCGGCAATTACGCAGCCATTACACCAACATTCGGCGCCTTCGCCCTTCAAAAATAAGGTCGAGACGGTTTGCGTGTTATGCCATTATGGAGCGTTATTACATCGTGGTTAACGCGACTATTTGCTTGTTGCTCAATATAAACATTGCTTATACGAACGTTCTTCGTATGAGTTTCTTCAAGGCAATATAGGTCTAAGCTTGCGTTTTCGCCTACAAAAACCTCTATCACCTGCGTGCTAAGGAAGTTACGATCATCAGCAGTATCGTCGCAGAAAAGGGAACTTAGCCTCAGCCCTTCTTCCATAATGATAAGCACTCGACGATTAACCATCAAGTCGACATCAGAGCGAAGAATGTTCACTACTTGTATAGCCCTGTCAACTTTTACACCTTTTGGCACGTAAACAAAAAGGCTATCTTGAGCCAACATCGTATTAAGGGCTGTTATTGCATCTTTATCTGTATGAGCCAATTGGGCAATAACGAGCCAGTAATTGTTCGTTCTGCTCGGCGCATCTTTTAAACTGCCTACGAAAAACACCTTCGGGCAACGTAGCTTTGGGCAATTCCTTCTTATAAAAACTGGTCATTAACTCACGAAGTAAAGCGAAGTACTTAGATTGGGTACGTCGCATTTAAAAGTGTTATAAGGGTTTACAGGGATATCGAGACGTTTGAGATTAAGGCCGTAATCGGGCGCAAATAGTTTCTCAATATCTGTATATTTGTAACGTTCTACCTTCTTAGAGGAAATTTCTGCGCACAAAAATCGTTGAAAGCCTTATCACGAACGGCGTTCATTAGCGGCGCGGCATGGTCAAATATCATCTGGCGCGATGCCTCGCAAAAGTCTATATATTGTTTCTCGCTGCTCATTCTTTCTTGTTTCTTTGTTGTCGTCGGGAAAAGGAATGTCGTATTTGCTACACCTTTTTGTTCATTGAGATACACCTTTATTATAATAGAAATGAATTTATAATAGCAGGAGCATATCGTTATCATTGTAAAAAGGGAAGTTTAAAATACGATCTACTCTCCGTAGAGGGCATTCGCCTCTTCCTTTATCCAGTCGTAACCGCGTTCTTCAATTGTTTTCAGCTCAGGACCATCAGTTTTCACAATGCGTCCGTTGTAAAGTACGATGTACAAATTGCGGTTTAATCATATCGAGCAAACGCTCATAGTGGGTAATAACGATGATTGACTTCTCGGGTGTAAACAATTTATTCACACCATCGGCCACAATACGCATGGCGTCAACATCAAGACCAGAGTCGGTTTCGTCAAAGAATGCTAAGACGAGGGTCAAGCATAACTCATTTGGAAAATTTCGTTGCGCTTCTTCTCTCCTCCCGAAAAGCCCTCGTTCACAGAGCGACGTGAAAGCTTGGAATCAGAGCTCAACAATCTCTTTTTTCTCGCGCATAAGCTGTAGAAAATCGGCTGCTTTTCAATGGTTCAAGGCCCTGATACTTACGCTTTGCGTTAATAGCGGCCTTCATAAAAATTGACCATTGACACACCGGGTATTTTCGACAGGGATACTGGAAACTAAGAAAAAGGCCCTCACAAGCACGCTCTTCTGGTTTCATCTCCAGCAAGTTTTTACCATTAAAATAAAGGCTTCGCCCTCGGTAACAGTGTACAAGGGATTACCTGTGAGAACGGCGCTAAGGGTTGACTTTCCTGAGCCGTTGGGGCCCATAATAGCGTGTATCTCGCCGTCGTTAACGGTAAGATTTATTCCTTTTAATATCTCTTTGCCCTGCAATTTGTAGCATGTAAATTCTTTACTTCAAGCATATCATTTTATTATTTATTCGTCATCAAGATGACGCGTTGTGCTGTAATGACAATCGGTTTTTAAACACGATAGCAACAGCTTATCCCACTGACCCCTCAAACTTACAGAAAAGAAGTTTCTGTGCTTCAACAGCAAACTCCATAGGAAGCTTGTTTAAAACCTCCTTGGCATAGCCGTTAACGATAAGCCCTACTGCATCTTCGGTGGGAATTCCACGCTGATTACAGTAGAAGAGTTGGTCCTCACTAATCTTTGATGTCGTAGCTTCGTGCTCGATAATAGCCGTATCGTTGTGAATGTCCATATAAGGAAAGGTGTGGGCTCCACATTGATTGCCGAGTAATAATGAGTCGCACGAACTGTAGTTTCGAGCGTTTTTCGGCATGCTGTCCGCATTTAACCAATCCACGATATGAGTTCTGACTATGACCCGCTGAGATGCCTTTTTGAGATGATTGTCGACTTTGTGTTACGACCAATATGTATCATTTTCGTTCCCGTATCAGCCTCTTGATGGTGGTTTGTCACCGCAACGCTGTGGGAGAATTCAGCCTGTGAATTATCGCCGCGAAGAATGCAAGAAGGATACTTCCACGTAATAGCCGATCCTGTTTCTACCTGTGTCCACGAAAGCTTTGAGTTAATACCGCGACAATCTCCGCGCTTAGTCACAAGGTTTAATACGCCTCCTTTACCATTCTCATCGCCAGGATACCAATTCTGTACTGTCGAATACTTCACCTCGGCGTTATTCATAACCACAATCTCTACAACAGCGGCGTGCAACTGATTCTCGTCACGCATGGGCGCTGTACGGCCTTCAAGGTAGCTCACATAAGAATCATCGTCGGCAACAATAAGCGTGCGCTCGAACTGTCCTGTATTGCGAGCGTTGATCCTAAAAATAGCTACTGAGTTCCATTGGGCACCTAACGCCCTTAGGAATATACACAAATGAGCCATCGCTAAAGACGGCAGAGTTGAGTGCTGACGTAAAATTGTCGCGATAAGGAACTACACTTCCCAAATACTTTTTGATGAGTTCAGGATGTTCTTTTCACCGCTTCGCCAATGAAGAAAAAATATAATTCCTTCTCGCGAGCTGCTTTTTAAAAGTGGTTTTCACCGAAACCGAGTCCATAATAGCATCAACAGCCGTTCCCGAAAGGGCAAGACGCTCTTCAATGGAATGCCTAACTTGTCGAAAAGTCTTCTCTAATTCAGGGATCGATTTCTTTATTTTGAGGTTTCTTTGCTAACGGATCGGCATAATAAGATATGCCTTGATAGTCGATTTCTGGCACATGAACATGTCCCTCAAGTTGGCATTTTTCAACGTCTTCCAATATTGATAAGCCTTCAAACGGAAATCGAGAAGCCAATCGGGTTCTCCTTTTTTTCTGCGAGATAAGGCGCACAGCATCTTCGTTCAAACCATTAGAATGACGTCGGTTGCCACATCAGTGGTGAAAGCCATACTCATATTTTTGATCGGCCACCTGCTTGACAAAGGCGTTCTTTTCTTTATCTTTTTATTTGTTTCCATATTTAAAGGGTTCTATTCTACGTTTTACGGAACCCGCCCCACTTGTTTACAGCAAACGACATGCCACATGAATGTCATTAGCTTACCGCGTTAAAAGTGGTAACATTTGTTATCTAAATGGTGACATTCCTCACGAAAGAAGAATGTCACCACCTTATATAGTCGTGAGCACAAAGCTGTGGAAAGCTTGTCTTTCCACGCTTATTTCCCTGCTCTTATAGTTTCTGCTCAACCTCAATCTCTGTAAAGGTCTCCAAGATATCGCCCTCAAGAATGTCATTATAGTTCACAAGGCTGATACCACACTCCATACCTGCAGGAACGTCCTTGACGTCATCTTTATAACGTTTAAGCGCTGCGAGTGCTGCAGTATGTACTACGATACCATCGCGTACAACGCGAGCCTTATCCTTACTGTGCACTTTGCCTTCGGTAACCAGACCACCTGCCACAGTGCCCACTTTAGAAATCTTGTACACTTGCTTAACTTCCACCTGACCAGTAATGATTTCTTTCTTCACCTTATCAAGCATACCTACCATTGCTGCCATCACATCGTCGATAGCATCGTAGATAATTGAATAGGTGTTTATTTCAACACCTTCGCGGTCAGCAAGGCGGCGGGCATCAGCAGAAGGACGAACTTGGAAGCCCACAATAACAGCATCGGAAGCGCTGCCAACATAACGTCGTTCTCAGATATTTGTCCAACAGCCTTGTTAATTACATTAACCTGTACCTTTTCTGTAGAAAGTTTCAAGAAAGAATCAGACAAAGCCTCTACCGAACCGTTGGTATCACCCTTAACAATAATGTTAAGCTCGTGGAATTCACCACGTGCAATACGGTGCGAAATATCACCAAGAGTAAGGCGTTTCTGTGTACGAAGGCCCCTGCTCACGCTGCAATTGTTCACGCTTGTTTGCAATTTCGCGTGCTTCTTGCTCTGTTTCGATCACGTGGAACTGGTCACCCTGCCGATGGCGCCCGTTGAGACCTAACACGATTGCTGGTTCAGCTGGCTTCACGTTATCGATACGTTGGTTACGCTCATTAAACAGAGCTTTCACGCGTCCCCAGCAGGTTCCTGCAAGAAGAATATCACCAACCTTCAGCGATCCGTTGCTTACCAGCAATGTTGTAACGAATCCACGGCCCTTGTCAAGTGAAGATTCAATTACTGTTCCTGTAGCTCTACGGTTTGGATTAGCCTTCAATTCGAGCATGTCGGCTTCGAGAAGAACCTTCTCCATAAGGTCATCGACACCGATTCCCTTCTTAGCACTAATCTCCTGACACTGGTATTTACCTCCCATTCTTCAACCAAGAGGTTCATGTTTGCCAAGTCTTCACGTATTTTATCAGGGATTAGCGCCCGGTTTATCAATCTTATTGATAGCGAAAACCATAGGTACACCTGCTGCCTGTGCGTGTGAAATAGCCTCTTTGTAGTAGGCATCACAGAGTCGTCAGCAGAGTAATAATAATTGCAATGTCAGTAACCTGAGCACCACGTGCACGCATGGCGGTGAAAGCCTCGTGTCCTGGTGTGTCAAGGAAGGTTACTTTACGACCGTTTTTCATCGTAACACTGTAGGCTCCGATATGCTGAGTAATACCGCCTGCCTCGCCAGCGATGACGTTTGTGTTACGAATGTGGTCGAGTAATGAGGTTTTTCCATGGTCAACATGACCCATAACAGTTACAATTGGCGCACGAGGGACGAGTTCGTTCTCATCATCTACTTCCTCGCTTACGGCCTCTTGAACCTCTGCACTCACGTATTCGGTCTTGAAACCAAACTCTTCTGCCACCATGTTTATGGTTTCAGCATCGAGTCGTTGGTTAATAGACGCCATGATACCAATGCTCATCAGTGTAGAAATTACTTCAGTAACACCTACGTCCATCATGGTAGCCAACTCACTAACAGTTACAAATTCCCGTCAGCTTCAGCGTCTTACTTTCTTTCTTTTCTGCGCGTGCCTCTGCGTCAGCTTCTCTTGAACAGCTTCGCGCTTTTCCTTACGGTATTTTAGCTCCTCGCTTATTCTGCGTTTTACTTGTCAGTCGAGCCAACGTCTCTTTTTACCTGACGTGCTACGTCTTCTTCGTTAACCTCAAGCGGTTTCTGTGCACGTTTATGATTTTTCCGCCGCGCTTGCCGCCCTGGCCTTGTGCAGAACCGTTCTTGTTATTTTGTGCAGCTGCCGCATTAATATCAACACGACCACCATTTATGCGCTGGCGCTTCTTGTGTTCACCGCCACCTTGCTGGCGCGCTTTTTCCTCACGGTCCTTGCGTTTTTCTTCTTTCGAACGCTTTTTAGGACGTGTACTCTGATTCAGAGAATCGAGATCAATCTTTCCTAAGATATTAACTTTCGGAGTATTTGCTATTTTTTACGCTCACTCTTCAACTGATAAATCTCAGTCTCGTTCTTCTGATCTGAATTCTTCTCAGAGGTTACTTCAGCTACCTTTACTGCAGCAGGTTTCTTGGCACGGCGTGCTGTCTTCTCAGCTTCTACAGGCTGAGCGACAGACTCTGTCGATTTAACAGGCTCTGCTTTTTACGGCATTTTCTGCAGCAGGCTTCGACTTAACCTCAGGCTCATGCTTCTCTACTTTAGCTTCAGGAGCAGCCTTAGGCTCTTCCTTTGGAGCCTTTTTCTGCTCCTCTTTTGCTACTGCAGGGCAGGACTGACGGCAGCAGCCTTCGCCTCGTCTTTCTTTTTCGGTGTCAGGAGCAGCAGATTTTGGAGCGGCCGACTTTTTACCAACGTTGCCAAGATCAATCTTTCCCAACGGGGTATACTGCTGACGAGAGGTTGCTCGAAGAGCTCTTCTTTGTTGCCCTCTTCTTTTTCGCTTCCTGCACGCTTTTTTTCTCTTTTGGTTTTTGAAGAGTTTTTCAGCCTCGGTACGCACAGCGGCGTCCTGTTGAAAGGCTTTTTACGAGAGCCGCATACTGCTCGTCGTTGAGCTTAAAGCTCGGTTCGGCCTTTACTTCGCCCAATTCGCTCTTCTTCTCAAGGAATTCAACTGCCGTTTGAAGTCCTATATTCAATTCACGTAATGCTTTGTTTAATCTGATGCTCATTCAATTACTTTCTTTTTATTCTTCGTATGTTCAGGGGTGTATATAAGCTAAGTGATTACTCGTTTTCGAACTCACTGCGTAGGATTGACAGCACATGGTCTACTGTTTCCTCTTCAAGATCGGCTCTTTTCAACAGAGCATTTCGCGCGGAGCATTAAGCACCGCCTTAGCGGTTTCAAGACCAATTCCCTTGATGGCGTCAATAATCCACTGGTCTATTTCATCATTAAACTGATCCAGATATACGTCATCTTCGTCAGCGCCTTGCTGGTCATCAACTACACGATATACATCAATGGTATATTCAGTAAGCATAGAAGCCAACTTGATATTGAGGCCACCTCGACCAATAGCAAGGCTTACCTCCTCAGGCTGCAAAAAATACATCAGCCTTCTTGTTTTCCTCATCAATATTGATATTCGTAACCTTTGCAGGGCTTAATGCACGCTGAATAAACAGCTTTGTGTTGGCTGTCCAGTTGATAACGTCAATATTCTCGTTGTTCAACTCACGTACAATACCATGCACACGGCTACCACGAACACCGACGCACGCACCAACGGGGTCAATTCTATCGTCATAACTCTCAACGGCTACCTTAGCACGTTCGCCCGGCATGCGCGCAATCTTTTTAATTGCAATAAGTCCATCAGCAATCTCTGGCACTTCTTGCTCGAGCATGCGCTCAAGAAAGGCAGGACTTGTTCGTGAGAGAATAATCTTAGGATTGTTGTTTTCGTTATCTACGCGCTCAATAACGGCGCGAACGGTCTCGCCTTTTCTATACTGGTCACCGTTAATCTGCTCACTCTTTGGCAGAATAAGCTCGTTATTATCATCATCAATAAGCAGCACCTCACGTTTCCAAAATCTGGTACACTTCAGCCGAAACAATCGACCAACACGGTCTTTATAACGGTTGTAAAGGGCGTCATGCTCAAGCTCTAATATCTTACTTGCCAGCGTCTGGCGCAGGGTAAGGATAGCACGGCGGCCAAATTTCGCAAAATCAACCTTCTCCGAAACATCTTCGCCAACTTCATAGTCGGGCTCAATTTTTCTGTGCGTCCGACAGGCTAATCTCTTTATTTTCGTCAGCCACATCGCCATTAGCCACAACCACGCGGTTACGATAGATCTCAAAATCGCCCTTATCAGGATTAACAATAACGTCAAAGTTTTCGTCGCTACCATATATCTTCACAAGCACGTTACGGAAGCTTTCTTCCAACACACTTACGAGAGTAGTACGGTCTATGTTCTTAGTATCCTGCAAATCACGAAATGAGCCTATCATGCTCACCTGCTCATCGTCTTTCTTTCTTGCTGCCATAGCTTTTTTTCTACTTGAAATTTATTAAGTATTTTGTGTATTTTTACGTTCTCCATATTAAAGGTATGGTCTACGTCCATCTTCACAGGACGCTTTTTGCCTTCTACCTTAACTTTTTCGTTAACTGTAACAACAAAGTTGTCACCATCAACACTTTTCAGCACGCCACGCACCTTACGACCTTCCGCATCAAGCACCTCCACGGGGCTTCCTATACGATTTTCATACTGCTGACGCACGCTAAACGGCTGACCTAAGCCCGCAGAGCCTACTTCAAGCTCATAGTCTTCCCTTCATCACGACTAATGTGATCTTCGATGAATTGGCTCAATTTGGCACAATCTTCTATCACACACACCTTCCGCGTGATCAATTTCAACAACAATCCTGTCATCTGCACTAACCGTTAGGGTCAACAAGGAAATACTCGGTGTCCTGCAGCCACTCCTCAACTAAGCTCTTAACGACGTTTTTGTCAATCATATTCTGTTATTATAAAAATGAGGAACTCCATACGAGTCCCTCATTCCACTGAACACCGCAAAGTTACGCATTCTTTTTCGGATTACACAATATTTTTCCCACTTTTCTTATATTAAGGTGCTTATATTCTGACCAAAAAGGCTTTTTTAATTTGAGCATAACGGTCGGTGTACAGCGGTCGCCACACATAATACGTACCACGTTCGTCATATGCAACGCAGTACGACGGCTGCCATACAATGTGTATGACGGCCGCCGTACTATCACCACCACTCCACAAAGGAGGAACGAAATAAACAGAAAGACAAATAATCATCATCGTAAAAGTAGAGGCCAGAAGCCTACGAGTGTCCGCAAATAGAATAGTAAAAACAAGGTCTGATAATAGGCCACAAAATTGCATTAAACCCTCGCAGTAATTGAATAAAAATAAAGATGGAAGACACATAATAGTTTAAAGAAAAATTAAACAAAAGCCATAAGCAGGTAATCAAAAGAAACAGCAAGGCCACCCGAAACGATTATTCTTTCGTTTCAGATGGCCGAAAGTATAAATAAAAGCTCGATGAAATGGGCAAAAACAAACGATTTTTAACGCCATTCGACAAGCCTCTTGTTACATCGCAAACATTTACTTAACCATTGCTTTTGGCTTCAAAAAGCTTATGGTATTCATCAAGATTTTTCAGCAAGTCAAAAGCAGCTTTTGCCTGTTTATCTGTACGTAAAGCGCATTCTGAACAGAGCCTGCTTGATAATAGTAAGCTGCCACAATATCATTCGTCAACATCTGTTTAATGCTGGCTTTATGATATTCTAAATCCTTCGCAAGGTTGGGTTGAAGTCGCTTTTTCAAGGCTTCAAACTCTTCCTTTGCATCGTCATAATAACCCTCAAAGCGCGCAATCTTTTCAAGACTCTCAAGTTGTTTAGCGCTCAAAGCATCATATTTGAAATTGCTTTTCAACACACGCTGCTTGAAATCCTCATAATCTGCATCGCTCAATTCAAACTCGCCAGCAGGAGCTATCGACGCATGGCGAGCGATATAATCCTGTTCAAAGGTACTGACAAGCTCGTTCGAATCACGCACTCCTACAAGATAATAGGTTATATTAGGCAACGAATCGGCAATCACCTCAACGTCAGGGGTGATACCTCCTCCGTCTTTCACTGTGCGTCCACCCGCTGTATAGAAGGTTCGCGTGAGCGAATCGGCAACCACTTCCGTAGAACCGCCATTATCGTGCTTATAGTTTAGCTTCTGGATACAACGCCCACTGGGTATATAATACTTATTAGTTGTAAGCTTCAATTGGCCGTTATAAGGCAGGTCTACCATGCTTTGCACAAGTCCTTTACCGTAGGGTTTTGGTACCCATCACAACAGCACGATCAAAATCTTGCAACGCACCACTCGTAATTTCAGAGGCTGAAGCCGAACTGTTATTAACCAGCACAACGACGGGCATAAGCGTATCAACGGGTTCAACCTGCGTAAAATAGTCGCGATTAACGTTCTTCATCTTACCGCGATTGCTCACGACCATCTTACCCTTCGGCACAAAAACAGTTGACAATATTAACAGCTTCTTGCTCCGATCCTCCGCCATTTCCGCGCAAATCAAACACTAAAGCCTTCATGCCTTTTGCCCTTCATTTCGATAATTGCATTGCGAACGATCTTGCCACAACCCTCAGTAAACGAATTCAAGTTGATGTATCCAATGCCGTCTTTTTTGCAATCCGTAATAAGGAACTGCGGGCAATTGAATGGCGCGTCGCGTAATTTTTGAATTTCATATTCTTGCCTGTTGAAGGGCGGAATATTTTCAATTCAAAGGTTGTTCCTGCATCGCCACGCAAATGATCGCTCACATAATTGTTATCCTTTCGGGTGACATCTTCACCGTCGATAGACAGAATGACATCGCCTTTTCTTCAGTCCAGCTTCCGCGGCAGGCATGTGTTCATAAGGCTCATCAATGCAAACGCGCCCAAGCTTATAGTTATAACGTATCAGAGAACCAATGCCGGCATACTTTCCTGTAAGCATCATCTTCAAATCGCCACTCTTATCAGCAGGATAGTAAACGGTGTAAGGATCGAGGCTGCGCAACATCGCATCGATGCCGTTACCCACTACAACGTCAGCATTAAGGGTGTCAACATACATCAAATCAAGGTTTTTTTGTAGATAGCATTCAGCACATCAAGATTCTTCGCTACCTTGAAATTATGTTCTTCATTCTGCGAAAAAGCCAGCAATATTGCAGCATAAAAACCATTGCCAGCAGCATTATTTTTCATTCTATACAGTTTTATTCAGTTGCCTGCAAAGATACAAATAAATACGTCTACGTCGTTATTAGCTATATAAAAAGCAACATTTCGAAGAAAATTTTTAAAAAATTACGGAAAAACATTTGGAAGTTTCATCAAATCTACATACCTTTGCAACCGCATTTCAGAAATGAAATCACACTGCTTCAGTAGCTCAGTTGGTTAGAGCACCTGACTGTTAATCAGGGGTCGTTGGTTCAAAGCCCATCCTGGAGCGCACCAAAAGAAGTTGTCTTAACGGACAACTTCTTTTTTTATTCTATAAAGTTTTAAAGATAAATATAACGCATTTTTATTTGCGGTTATATCATAAAACTATTATCTTTACCGCATAAATTCTATACTTTTTACAATATTGTTACAACACCTTTATATAATACAGGTGTCGTGGGGATATCATAAAAAGCTACGTGTTGATGTAATAAAAAGCTACGTGTTGATGTCATATAAGTAATGTATTAATGTAATAAAAAGCTACACGTTTATATCACAAGGGTATCACATTGATATTGTTTTAAAACTTTGCTTTCGTACAATTTTTTTAATAACGATACATACAAAAAAACTGAGTCATAAAGTCAATATTCAACCGCCTATTACGTTATACCATCAGATAATTACATAAAAATTTGATATATGAACTTATTCAATTCAAACAAGAACAGCCTGATTACACGAATGTTTCATGGCTTTATGAACGGATGCCGACGCTTTCCTCTGGCTATCTTACTATTGTTTTGCTGGGCCGTTGGTGCCATCATTATGCACCATTTTGAGAGAAAAATACGGCTATGGCAAGCTTAATTTACAAAGGCTTGAGTTCTTTATCGCCTACTATTTCCCTCTGCAGCATTGCTTGTTACGGCCTTTACGCTCGACCGTGAGGCTAATCCCACCAAACCTTTAAATCGTTTTTATTGCGCCCCTTATATATGTAGCGTGGCTTGCATTCTGTAGTATAACGGCTTACTTCATACCGTTTTCTATAACCAATAGCATCATGCTCGGCACACTCATAGCCACTATAATAGTTGTAACGGCTACATTAGCGTTCCGTCATTCTAAAGATGACCGCGAGTTTTTGGCGCCTTATCATGGGAGCTATTATTGCAGCAGTGGTAGCAGGTATTGGTGCAGGCATCTTCTTTGGAGGCTTACAACTGCTCTTGATTGGGGTTGAAACCTTATTCGGTATCAGCTTTTATTCTGAGATAACATTAGATATTATCATCGTCTGTTCTATGTTTATTTGTCCCGTTGTTTGGCTTCAGATGTTACCATCGCTTACTCCAAACGACGAACGCACGATTAAAATGCCGCGCTTCCTGGTGGATTGCTGCACTTTTTATTTATGCCTTTAGTTGGCGCATACCTTATAACGCTATACATTTATTTATTAAAGATCATCTTTATATGGGAGCTTCCCGAGGGCATGAGTATCGTATTTAGTCACTGCTTTAATGGCTGGGACTATTGCAATACTCTTTTGTCTCTATCCCACACGCTTTGAAGAGGGCATCGTTTCGACAAGCTCGTTGCGCGATGGCTGCCTATTCTCACGCTCCCATTGCTTATATTGATGACCGTTGGCATCGTAAAACGCTTCTCTGATTATGGAGTAACGATGCCTCGTTTGTACGTATTGACGTTCAATCTATGGTGTTACGGTGTGCCTTTGGCTTGTAAAATGCAAGGGTAGTCGCGTTATCTGGATTCCTATATCATTTTGCAGCCGTGCTGTTTGTGACATCAGTAGGACCACAAAAACTACAGCAACCTGGCAAAAGCTTGTATAAAACATGAGGTGCGCACAGCACTAAAGGAAAGAAAACTGCCACTGAACGAACGCGATTAGTGACCAACTTTTTCAAATCAAAAACGCCAGATACGACAAGGGTTATTAGACCAATTAGCTTATCTCTCAGATAATTATCAGGAGGAAGATGTGGCTGACATCATGGACTCTACCGTTTATGGCAGAAGGTATTACGCTGATGATGAAGACACCGTACAGACTGAAGCCCTCGGCGTTTATGGCGCCGCCTACCCTGTTTTTCAATATACAAGACTATGCCTCTATGGTGCCCATCGATATTGATACTCTCGATACGACATTGAAAGATGGGCAGTTAATCGTCGACATTCCACTTAAAACGCAAGGCTTTAAGAAACCTATTCGTATGATAATTCCGATGAAAACAATCCGTAAAATGGATAATGACAATAAAGCGAGTCAGCCCATTTTATACGACGGTAACGCCCTTATTGTCGAGTCGTTATCGCTTACACTCACCGACAATAAGCCGTCAAACTTCAGCATTAACGGTATTCTGCTGTTGAAAGAACCTTTACCTAAAAAGGAAAGAAAACAGCGAAAAATAAGGCCTTTACTTTTCTATAGTATTTTAAAAGGGCAGAAAAGAACCAGCATTTATTGCCATTCTTCTCTGCCCTTTTTCTTTTTATCTGCTTAGCCTTAATGCTATTTTTATACCGCGTCTGCGGCTATCACAACCTGCGCTTACAGGGGTTTTCGTATTTACTACTTGAACAATTTCTGTGCAAATTCTGTTAGATACACACGCCAATTACGCCATATATGACCGCCGTCGAGTTTCCATATGAAGTGTATTTATAGCCCATTTTATCGAGGCCCTTCACGATAAATTTTTATTCATATCATAAAGAAAAATCGGTACGACCTATAGCCATCCAGTAATACAAATTCTTATCTGCGAACTGCTTCTTAAAGCTTGTCATCAAAATAGCATACATCTTTAAGTTGCTCTTTTTGACGTTGTCCATCTACTATGGCTGCAGAAAAAGACCTACGTATTTCAAACCAATCAGGGATGATTAGCTGATATGACTTGACTAGTGAAATCCGCCCATGAGAGACCAGCAATAGCGCGATGCGACTTATCGTTTATGGTACGATAATGGCCTCTATAAACTCTTTAATCTCAGGAAAAGCCTCTTCAAAGCTTCCCTCCATGGTTTTTAGGAAGGTTAAACGACAGCTGTTTCGGAAGTCCTGGAGCCTCTCCTGGTGCCGCCTGTTGCGAAATATTACCGTTAGGCATTACCACTATCATTGGCACAGCCTTCCTGAAGCAATCGGGTTATCAAAAATTTCGGCAGCGCCCGTTGCTATCACGCCTCTTCATCGCCTCCCATGCCATGAAGTAGGTAAAGAACGGGATACTTTTGTTTCCCCTTCCTCGTAGCCTGCAGGGCGTATAAATCGTCATGCGACGGTTGAAACCAACTTGCTTTGACGGATACCACACGCGAGCAACCGTACCGCCAGGGTACATCGCTTGTAACGTAAAGGGTTCGATGATGCTTCACCAATGAGGAAATAATCCATTATATTTGCCACATCGCGCACCTTAAAAGCGTTCAGCGGATCGTTTGTTTTCACCGTCAACCGTGTACCAATAATAGTAAAATTCGGGCTTTAGAGGTTTGCGTTTTAAACACCCAAAAATCACCTGTACGTACCATATCGCGCACGCCGTCGCGATAATTCAACTTACCTTTCACAGAAAGCTATCAGCAGGAGGCAGTCACTCGTAATCTGCACCCTCTTAGCTTCAGGCGCATACAAAGAAAATGTAACAGTTCCGTCCTCATTTATACGGGGAGAAACTGTAGTATTACGGTCAAAAATTGCTTGTTGCGCCATAGCCAATTGCGGCAAAAAGACTTGCAAGTAACACGAAAACCAACAGATGTTTAAACCATTTCATATCTACTTTTATTATTTTTATTTATACTGTTCCTATAGCTTTTACCCGCTCCTCAAAGGTGTCGCGGTCAACCCGTGCGCCGTTTTTCACGCGCGCTCTATAATTATAAATGGTATTAACCGAGTGAGTGAAGAAACTCAGCTATCTTGCTACTGTCATCAATTCAAGACGTATCAGCGCAAAAATTCTTACCGTAGTATTCAGTCGTTCTTTTTCTACGAGCTGCACTTGCTCCTCAGGACGCAACAGCTCGTTGAAACGATCAACAAAGTCGGGGAACAGATGGAGGAACGCATTATCAAAGTTTAGGTACAACTCGTCAAGCTCTTGATCCTTAGTTTCCGTCGAACGCGTTAGCTCTTTCAGCTCATCATACTTACCCGCCTTTATTAAACGATTCACACGTCTGCGCATACTGTCGAGCCTGTCAGCATATACCGAGCACATACTCATGAAGCGCCCTACATACTCTTCTTTCACACGGTTAGCATCAATAAGCTGCGTATTACTTGCAGTAAGTTGCTCATTCAGTAGCGAAAGTTGGCTATTAAGGTCCGAAAGCTTCTCATTACTCTGCTTCAGGTCATCACGAACAACGGCCAATCGTTGCCTTTGTCGGTTAGCATAATAATATAAAACCAATACCAACAGCATCAATACCGACAACACACCCATCGTAATCATTAAACGACGATAGTTTTCTTCGCTTTCGGCTTTATACTGATTGGCTATCGTTGACAGCAAAGGCGATATTTTGTGACAAACGCTGACGTGAGCCGAAACGTCCTGCACAATCGCTCGTAAAGTTAATATAACGGTAGGCCCTATCAACATCTCCTCGAACCATTAGCTGGTTAGCCATTTCCCACATCGACCCTTGGTCGAGCACTCCGTTACGTACATCAGCCAGCACCGAGCGCGAAAGCCATTGCATCATGTGCGTAGAGTCGCCCACATTCTTATATTCAAGGTATCGGTAGAGCGCCACCAAAGCGTACGCATGTGAGCCTTCAGGCACACGCTGTGCCACTCGTCGTTTACGCTTTCGATTGTTTTATACTTACCCTCGTTCAGCAACGTAAGCTCTTCTATTTGCAAACGGTTGTTGTCATGGCGCGGAAGGGCGGCATGCATCAACTGTTTATAGCGAGCCTGTTCAGCTTCATAGCGTTTTACGCATGCTAGCGATATGTGTATAATAAGCCAATTCTCCGTACACATGAACGTAAGCAAAATAATATATTCCGCGCGCATTTTCGTCCATTTCATCGGCATTTACCTGCTTCAGAATGTCTAAAGCTTCGTTATACATACCCGAATTACTACACCGCAAAGCCAGCCACGAACGGCACAAACCTACACGTTGCTGATTGCCTAATGCAGTGTCAACGCAATGCAACGATTAAAGATAATAAATGGCAGAATCGTTAATAAACGGTCTGTATTCTTCATACAACTAAAAAGGCTGCATGATATGCCGTCTGTTTATCGTGCGCTTTTTGAAAATCGTTACGCAATAACGTAATACGCTTCTCCTTTTTGTACGATATACTCTCCTGAACGATTTACGGTTTCATCAACAAGACGAAGCAACGAATCAGTTTGATAGTCGCGTGCGCAAAGCGTATAGGGAAACACTAAAAAGATAAAACAGATATGTAGAAACTTTGCTGGCATAATATGGTTTTTGGTGCCATGGACAAAGATAATATATATAAATGCGCTTTCTTTAATTAAAAAACCCTTTTGGTATTATAGAAGGCCCTTTTCGGTAAACAGCACTTCTTACTTTACTGCATCGCGTTTCCATACTCCTTATCGTTTGCTGCTACTCTTCTTCAATTCTGGTTCTATCTTTCTTACACTATGCTTTTACGTTATCAACGATTGGGACATGATATGGCGGCCGCCATGCACATTGTATACGACGGCCGTCGTACCCATTATCTACAACCGCCGAACGATGTGTACCACAGCCACCGTACAACAACCCATACAACGTTATCGGTTTAAAAATAACATCGAAAACATGAAAAAGAAACATCGAAAATCCCACAGCAAAACAGCCGTAAATTTCCGATGAAATGGGCGCTTTATACTTTTAAGCGCAAAATGCTGTTTTTATTTTCAGCTTATCTAGAGCATTGATGCTCACTTATTTTCATTTCTGATAAACGCGTACATAGTCGACTTCCATCGCTGCTGGTAGAGCTGTGTCGTCAGTTCCTGCTGGCCGCCCCAATCGCCACACGCAAGGTTCAGAATGACAGCAGAACTCCTTATCAAAAGGCCATGCACTAATAGTGCCCTCGTTATTATAAGTAAGCAGAAGTTGGTCGTCAACATAGAATTTCTGCTGTAGGCGGGTGTCCACTCCATGGCATACACATGAAACGCAGAGGTTGCTGTTCCTATATTGCGTGATGCCGACTCAACGGCAGTTCCACCGTTGTTATACTTTGTACAGTGGATTGTTGAATGCACTACATTAGGGTTGTATCCTACGTGTTCCATGATATCTATTTCGCCTGTGGCAGGCCAAGAACCGCCAGCAACGGGCATCATCCAGAAAGCAGGCCACGTGCCTTTGCCCGCAGGCACACGAATTCTAGCAGCTACATAACCATACTTCCAGCCTGTATTACGCTTACCATAGATACGTCCCGAATAATATTGATTATTAATTTTACGCGCAATAATTGAAAGGAAACCGTCCTTTACCTCAATGAGTTTCTGTCCGCTATAGCTATCGGTGCCTGGGTAAACCTGCTTTTCGTTGTTCACACGGCCTGCAGGCCAGTTCTCAATAGTCCAATCTGACGAGGCGAAGTGCCGTTAAACTCGTCATGCCACACCAAATTGTAGCCAGCAGGGACCACGCAATGAGTCGACCGCCACAGGGCGTTCTGCTAGCAGCTTGCTTCACAGGAATGTATAGACGCTGTGTACCCGACTTAATGACAATGTTGCCCATACGAGCCTCATAGCTTGTATTTGCATCGATTTGTACGGTAATAGTACCCGACTTTTTGCTGGTTCCAGTAGTTGTTACTTTCACGCCATGCACTGCAAGCATCATCTGCAAAAGCCGTCCATTCGCGCGAGTGTCGTAACACTAATTGTTTTGTGTAGAGCCCGTGTTTCCCTACGCTATGCACTGGCACTGGCCGTAATGCCATCAGCTTGAAGGCACTACCGAACTACCGCCTCCGTTATCACTCCCACCACACGCTGCAAGAACGAAAGTGAAAAGGAAAAGGGTAAGCAATGATGTCATAAGTTGTTATAAATAGCTAAGCATGAGAGACGCAGAAAGTTTCTGTTTCCGCGTCTCTTGCGCGGTTTATCACTGTATGTATATTGTTTAAAAGCAGCGATTAAATCGCTGTGCAGAATGATGTTACTTGCTGACACTGCGTATCGGCCTCGTTTCCACCAAAAATCAAGCACAAGTTCAAGACTTGCAGCCGCACCGATTAGGAAGCATTACAGCAGGAACTTTAAGCGTGTACTCCTCATAAGGACGCAGTGTAACCTCTTTTCGCGAAACAAGAAATTGTCGCCCGAAGCCGTATCAGTAAAGCTTAACCATAAAGGTTCCAGCCTTATCGCTGTTGAGCTTACAACTAAAATCGTACTTTGTATTGGCTTCGCCTGCAATATCAGTTGTAATGAAACACTGAGCCTGCCAACGAGCAGAGGTTGCCTGTGGCAACACATACGAGAATGTTCCTGCGTTGAAAGTCAGCACAGGATTGAGCAATTTGTGCCCAGCCTGGCGCATAATAATAACGAGTTGTAAAGCCTGCTGTGCCGCGGTCGTCAACGCGAGTTTTCCAAGATTCGATGTAGCGTTGTAGACATATACCGTACGATCAGTGTCCTCTGCAGGCGCAACGATACCGTCGCAGCCATGTTCTTGTAGGTCAATTCGGCTAACTGTTACATCGGTTCCAGCTTCATTGCCACCAAAATCAAGCACAAGGGTAACATTATTCATATCAATACCGGGCATGTCACTCTTGTAGAACACGTATGGTTCGTAAGCTCAGCTTGATAACTTCGGTAAAATAGAATGTGTTATCGTCACCCTCTTTCACCAACTTAACGAGTTACGTTATTATGATCGCTTTGTAGAAAGGAACTTCGCAGAGAGTCGTAACGAGTTGATGAGTTCGTCAGTCATATCAGTATCGAATTTACATTGAGCCTGCCATTGTTGCGTAGTTGCCGTTGGAAGACTAATGGTATGACGGGTTGCCATTGGCGCTAAAAGCCTGGCGCTGCTATCTGTGCCCAACCCGGAGCATAGAAGAATGTCATATTGTACGTACAATTCTTCCACAGAGTTACAGTTGCTATCAGCATTGAAACCTTGGAAAGCCTTCCTGTCCGCTTGTGAGAATAAAGTGCCACGAAATATTCTTATTGGGGTTGTCGTAATCAAATCGAGCTGTGTGGCTGTGATGTTTTTCAACACGGAAACGTGGCTCACTATACTGAGCATCAGCCGAGATATAGGGGAAGAGTGTGTTTGCAGGAAGCACCAGATAAAGCGATGTTCCTTCTACTTCAAAGCGATAATCGAGCAGTCTGACGGCTTACAGGTGTGGTATAATCACTGCCAGAGTGAGGATTATATACCATACGAAGCATCTTTATTAACATACACGGTACCGCTCGTTCTGGCTCATAGACGTAGCCTTTCTCTGTAGAGAAGGTTAAGCGATCGTCGTACAAGCCAAACGATCCTTTCTCATTGGGTTGAGCAGAATACCAGCCGTTACCTGTGGTTCCGTACTCGCCACAAGCAAGATGGCCCTGCAACGCTACTGGCAATACGCCATTCTTTCGTCTTCCCACTGTTCTCAGAGCCACCTGCCAACAGGTTATAATACTGGTCGAAAATTAACTATTGAGTTGTTAATATGGAAAGTGAGCGTATCGGTTCCGTCACTAATTCCGTTACGATTACCTACCACGGTAAGGTATCTTATAGTCGCCAGCAACGGTAAAAATAACCGTTTTGTCCGTTAACTGTAGAGCTATGTGGTGTTACGGCGCTTGTGGCATAAGCCGCATATAGGATACTCTCCCTTATTATCGAGATAAAAGGTTACACCATTCGTGGTTTGGTCTACTTCAACACGTGCTTTCGCCGCATTTACCGAAGGAATACCCGCTTCGTTAGGGCCCTCAAACTCCTCGGGCGAACAGCCTGTCAAAGTAACGGCAGCAAGTGCTACTGCAAAACATGCCTTGAGCATGGAACGGCTGCTGTACATTTTCTTTAATATCGTTTTCATATCAAGAAATTCTTTATGGTTATTTCTGGTTGTAAAACTTACTAATTATGCTGAACAAGTCCGCCCTGTGCAGCATCGATTTCGCCCTGTGGAATAGGAACGTACTTGCGATTCTCGCTCCATGTGTTCTTGCGATAACCGTCGGCATCAGGAACTAACGTCGTTACGGCCTTTCCTGTACGCACAAGATCCCAGTAGCGTTTGCCCTCACCCATGAACTCTAAGTCGCGTTCGTCGATGATATTATCAATAGTAGCCGCACGGTTATCGGTTAAACCTGCGCGATGATGCACCAAATTCAAATACTGTTGTGCATCAGCAGGAGGCTTCCGTTGTACGCACCAGCAACTCTGCAGCGTTCAGCAGGGGTTTCGGCATAACGGTAAATGCGGAGATTGTTATTGTAGTTACCGTCAGTTGCTCCTGCAATATTCTGCAAATTAGAACCGCGTGCAATATACTTATTTAGCCACAAACCCTGTATCCTGATAGCGCGCTTTATAAGAACCTGTAGCAGGATCGATAGCATGTGGCATCGCGACGAGCGTCACCACTATTAAACTTATTGTAAGCCTCAACACGTACAGAGCTCCACCCCATCCGTTGTCAACGCCATCGGCTGACACGCCACCTTCAGGGACTAATTATACGTAGAATCACGTGCCGCCAACGTTTCCGACACCACCATCATAGGCTCTTTTGCCGTTGGGACCGTCGGTATAAGTTGATCTCAAAGATGCTTTCTTTCGACCATTCACCTGCACTTGTCCAGATGTCTGCATAGCGTTAGCGCTGAGCTCGTACTTGCCACTGTTGATGATTTCCTTCATATATTGTGAGTGCGTGCATAACGACTATTGTCGTTTTGATACATTACCATCTCAGCATACAGCATATAAGCCGTAGCCTGACCGACGCGACCAAGGTTTGCATCGTCCCATTGCATGGGTAAAGCATTCAGCGAAATAGCGCTCTCAAGGTCAGCAATCACCTTATTATATACGCTATCGGGCGAGTATTGTGGGACAGGTATAAGGAGCCCTAAGGTTCTCCATGTAAACAGGAATGTAGCCATAGAACTTCCAAAGCTGACAGTAATAATAATCGCGCAGCACCTGAGCTTCTGCTGTATAGAGGTTCTTCTTCGCTGCATCAACTTATCTCCCAGATTATTTACATAACCTAAGACGTCATTTGAGTTCTTAATTCCAATGTAACACTGCTTCCAAATACCGCTGAGCGTGTGCAAAGCATCGGCCTTATAGTCCTCCATGTAATGCCAATATGAGTAGTCATTGAGGTCGGCTCCGCCAGCCCAGAAGTTATCTGCCATCACTTCGCTGCTGATATTTATAGGATTATACGCCGCGCCATTCCAGTCAAACAGTCGCATTGGTTGATAAGCGGCTGCAACAGCCTCAAATAAATGAGCATCAGATGCGAAATATTCCTCTAACGTTGTCTTTGTTCGGGTTCAACCTCAAGGAACGAATCCTTACAGCTTGTAAAGGGAAAGAGCAGCAAAAACATGAAGCTGCGATTCCAAGTTTTATTTAATATTTTTCGTTTTTCATAACTGTTCCGTTCTTAAACTTTTTAATGTTTCCTGTCTTACGTTAGAAGCCTACATTCACACCAATCATGAATGTACGAGCTTGTGGATAAACACCATAGTCGACGCCTAAAGAGGTTCCTCCTGAAGATATTTCAGGGTCAAAGCCATGATATTTTTGTAAAGGTGAGCAGGTTTTTCAGCCGATACATACAGACGAATTCTGTCAACATAGAACTTGTTTATTATATTCTTTGGGAGAGAATAACCCAGCTGAATATTCTTCAAACGGAAGTAACTTGCATCATAAACATACAAATCGGACGAGAGCCAGTTATTATGTGTATCAACCGTACAGAAGCGAGGATACTTGTTACTCGTACCTTCTCCCGTCCAGCGTCCAAGCATCCAGCTTGGTAAATTGGCTTTAGAGATATCGGTTCTACGTGTAGCATCAAACACTTCTGCGCCAGTAACACCTTGCCACATCATCGAGAAGTCGAAGCCACGCCACTCTGCATTGAAGTTAAGACCGAAAGTCCAGTCGGGCATTCCTTTTGCCAATCTTCGTCATATCACCCTCTTGAGTAATCTTTCCATCGTTGTTAACGTCAACAAATCGCACATCTCCGGGAACAGCATTAGGCTGAATCAATGTTCCGTCCGCATTCTTATATGCACGTACTTCGTCCATATTCTGGAATACTCCAGCTGTTTTATATCCATAGAAATAGGGGAAAAGGCTGACCATTTTGCGCACGTGTGATCGTTCCAACACCTTGGAAATTATCATAGTTTAGATAACCCGTATCGTTACCTAAGTTCACAACTTTGTTCTTCAAATAGGCTGCATTACCTTTGATATGGAAACGAGCATCAGAAATGTTGCCATTTATAGCCTGCTTCAAACTCAAATCCACTGTTCTCCATCTTGCCCACATTACCAATAGGACGCGCCGATCCCACATACAAAGGAACAGGTATTTTCCATCAACATTCCGTTGGTAGTCTTCTTATACCAGTCAAAAAGTGAATGTAAGAGATTGATTAAAGAATCCGAAATCAATACCAAAATTGGCCTGCGAACTTTCCTCCCACTTCAAGTCAGGATTAGCTAAACCGCCAGCCTGTGTTCCGATAATTTCAGTATTATTGCGACCAAAGAGCACGTTATGATTACCTTCTGTATAAACGGCATAACGGAAATTACCTATGTTTTCATTACCATTCTTACCCCAGCTAAAGCGTACTTTCATGTTGCTCAGCCAATCACCGAGTTGACTCCATAAACTTTTCGTTGGTTTACATTCCAACCTAAAGAGAACGAGGGGAAGGTAGCATAGTGATTGTTTATGCCAAAACGGCTTGAACCATCACGACGCAAAGTAACTTCGGCCATGTAACGTTCATCATAGTTATAGCTTGCACGGGCAAACAAAGAAGCCAATGTTGCGATATCGTTAGGGCCGCCATATACACCTAAATCGTTATTAACAGCCAAACCCGTTGCATAATCAATATAAGGCTTTTCGTCCATCAATGGGAAGTTTCTACTGCCTCAGGTACCAGCCTGTTGACTTTTTCAGCTGATTGTCCCAGCACAATGCGTTTGACATGATGCTTGTCAAACTGACGTTCCCCAAGTTAACACATTCTCTAACTGCCACACCGTATAACGGTTGCTTTTTGAGCGTTTACTGAAGGATAACAGCAGGTTAGTTGCCCGACAAATAATAACGGGCGTATAACCGTTATCCACACCATTAAACGTCATATCAGCACCATAAGAGATGCGATAGGTCAATCCCCAACCCAAACTTAGGTTAGCACCGAAGTTGGCTACAAACTTATGTACCCATGTTGGCGCACTGGGGAGGTTAAGCATAGCCATAGGATTGTTCATCTCATGGAAGTCAGCACCTGGTGTATAGAACAAATTGCCTGCGGCATCATATATCAGAGATATGGTTGTAACTTACAGCACCCGTCTTAGGATCAGTAGTAGCCGTTGCTGCTTGCATACGTGAAATTTCTGCAGCCTGAGCAGCAGCATCAGCCGATGATATAGAAACGGGCAACATCGGAGATAATACAACCGCTGAGCCAGGATGAGAACCCCACTGCGAATTCGTTTCTATGCCTCACACTCTTAATACGTGCATACGAAATATTTGCCGTGATATCAAGCTTGTTTAACCATTCACGCTCCTTGCTCATATCAAATAAGGTATACTTCGTATTGCTGCGCAGGGTAAGGCGTCGGTAGTTAGACTTGTTAAAATTACCACCTACAATACCTTCCTGATTAGTCGAAACCTAACGATAAATAGTAGTTAATGCGATCAGAAGCACCACTAACATTCACCTCGTGGTTTTACCATGAGGGGCATTATCGTTAAACACTTCCTTCTGCCAATTTTGTGCCTTCTCCAAACGAGTGAGGGTCAGCATAGATAGAGCTAAGCCTGAATTCACCGCACCTTCATTCATCATAACGGCATACTGTGTTGCATTTTAAAACGCTACGTTTATGCCATGCACTCTGCCAGCCATAAGAGAAATTGTAATTCACATTCACCTTACCCTTATTTTGCCTCCTTGGTAGTTACCAATACAACACCGTTGGCAGCGCGAAAGCTCCATAAATAGCACCCGAAGCAGCATCTTTCAATACTATCTGCTCTCTATGTCGCTGGGATTGATATAATCAATATTACCTTCTACTGGCATTCCGTCAACAATATAGAGCGGATCCGAGTTATTGATGGTACCAATACCGCGAATTCGAACTCTTGCAGCAGCACCAGGCTGACCTGATGACGATATTACCGTCACAGCAGCTGCCAAAACCTTTCAGTGCGTTATCCATACGCATGGGGGCTGTTGCAGCCAAAATCTTTGGCATCAACCTTTGCTATAGCTGCGGTAACAACGCTCTTTTTGCGTTCCATAGCCCCACAACTACCACCTCGCTCAATGATTTTTGATCTTCTTTCAAAGGTGATTTTCAAATTCTGTCCGCCTGCAACCTCTGTAGTTACAAAGCCAATGTAAGAAACGACAAGGCGAGCACCTTCGTTACCTTTTGAAGGCAAAGCTTACCGTCAATGTCGGATTTACTGTGCGCACGCGTACTTCCTTTTCTACGACAGAAGCACCAATAATGGGATCGCCTGTTTCGTCAACAACCATACCCGAAAGCTGATAATTCTGGGCTTGTGTCATCACAGCAAACAGAAGAGATACCAATAAGGTAAAAATCTTGTTTGGTTCATACGTAATAAAAATTTGATTTATTGTTTAATAATCAGTTGAAGTTATCCACCTTTTGTTTTTCGGCTTTTAGGGGTTTTACCATAGGACATCACAAAATTATATAAAACGACGTGTTAATAACACAGAAACTAAAAAAGTGGATATTATGCGGGCTAATTTTTATTTAAACTATTCATAATCAAACATATAAGCCAAATTGATTTATGTCAAAAGTGTATTTTAAACGGCAAAGAATATCCCAAACCTGCGATTTTCATACTATTTTACCACCCTTTTTGCCGAGTTTATATTACCCCCACACACCTTCACTCCCCTATTACCGTATGCCATTCCATCAATTACTACTCATGGCAACAGTATCTTCCCTCCACCTTATGCAACAGTCACTGTCTCCCACTGGTGTAGCCCTTTAAAAACCATATATATAAAGACGTTTTATATAGGTCGTCCCATACTTTTTATATATATTTGCGTTATTAAATCAAATAATAAACCTATATTACCAACATGACATCGGTTTTTAAAAACCTGCTGGTTGCTGTCTTCTTGCTTTCAGGAAGCCACATGGCTGAGCCCAAACCACAGTAAAAACCATGGTTTCCAATTCAATTTCAAACCTATTTTATCTTGACGCTTCAAAAAGTATTGAAGAGCGTGTTGAGGACGCTCTCTGTCGCGACGGCAGTGAGGAGATTGCTGTCATTCATGCGCAGAGCAAATTCTCCTCTGCTGGCGTGAAGCGTTTGAGGCTTACCGACTTCTGGACCGATGATGGCCCTCACGGGTACGTCCTGACGTGCTATGGGACGAGTGGGAACAGGGCTGGGCAAACCAACGATTCGTGCGTAGCTTTCCCTGCTCTTACCTGTCTGGCTGCGACGTGGAACCCACAAATGAGTTGGATTTGACGGCGTTGGTTTGAGGTGAGGAAGCCCTATACCGTGGGAAGAATATGATTCTCGGACCTGGTGTAAAACATATACCGAACACCTGTTAATGGGCGCAACTTTTGAATATATGGGCGAAGACCCCTTCTTGGCTTCTGTTATGGTTGTTCCGTATGTTCAGGACTGCAATCGAACAGGGTTGCTGCCTGTGTCAAGCATTATGCGTTGAACAATAACGAGGTAAACCGACACACTACCAACGTGGTTATCAGTGACCGTGCTTTGCATGAGTTTATCTTCCTGCCTTTAAAGCAGCCGTTACTAAAGCAAATGTTCGGGGAATAATGGGTTCTTTACAATCTCTATAAGGACCAACACAACTGTCATAACGATATTTTTGCTTAATAAAAATATTGAAGAACGACTGGAAGTTTGATGGCGTAGTGGTAAGCGATTGGGGCGGAACCCACGATACTGATCAGGCTATCAAGAATGGCCTGATATGAATTTGGTACATGGACTGATGGTTTAACAGCTGGAAAATCGAATGCTTACGATGCCTATCACTTAGCCGACGCATACAAACAAGGCATTAGAGCAGGCAAATATACTGAAAAAGAGCTGAACGATAAGGTGCGCCGCGTACTGCGACTCTTCTTCCGCACATCAATGGCTAAGCACGAAAACCACGGCTTCCTTTGCTCAGAAAGCCATTATGAAGCCGCTCAAAACATTGCCGAAGAAGGCATTGTGTTACTACAAAACAAAGGTAACGTTCTGCCTTTATACGGAGGTTTGAATGCTGAAAAAGTCAGCAAAAACTCACATGAATTCGGACGCAAAGAAACGTCAAATATTGGTTGTTGGCGAGAACGCTATTAAGATGATGACTGTAGGGTGGTGGCTCTTCCTCATTAAAGGTACAAAGAGAAATATCGCCGTTTAAAGGCTTGCAAGACCGTCTTAATGGTTATGCCGATGTTGTTTTTGAGCGTGGCTATGTGGGCGATGTGAACTGGAAAATATAACGGTGTAACCACAGGCCAAGACCTTAACGACAGTCGTTCAGAAGCACAACTGATTGAAGATGCTGTAAACAAGGCTCGAAAAGCCGACTATGTTGTGGTATTTGGTGGACTGAACAAGAGCAAACATCAAGACACTGAGGACACTGACCGTCAGCAATATGGGCTGCCTTACGCACAGGATAAACTGGTAGAAGCTCTTGCTCGCGTTAACAAGAATCTTGTTTTTGTTAATATTTCGGGCAACGCAGTGGCCATGCCATGGAAAGACAAGGTTGCAGCTATTGTACAGGGCTGGTTTATTGGTTCGCAAGCAGGAGAAGCTTTGGCCCAGCGTGCTCGTTGGCGATGCTAACCCATCGGGCAAGCTTCCTTTCACGTGGCCTGTAAGTTTGAACGATGTTGGCGCCCATGCCCTCAATACTTATCCGGGTACATGGCGTGCCGATAGAAAGATTATTGACCAAGAATACAAAGAAGACATTTACGTGGGCTATCGTTGGGCCGATAAGAAAAAGGTGCGTCCACTATTCGCTTTCGGCCATGGCTTGAGCTATACCACCTTTAAACTTTCTAACATTCGCCTTGATAAGCCCGTGCTTAATGGTGACGACAGCCTTACGGTAACAGTAAATGTGCGCAACACAGGCACGCGCGAGGGGCAGCAAGTAGTACAACTCTATATCCATGCTAACAAGTCTGCTGTTGACCGTCCATATAAAGAGCTGAAAGGTTTCGCCAAAGTTAGTTTTGAAACCTGGCGAGGCTCGCGACGTGAATATTAAGATAGCTGATAGCGATTTGGGTTATTATAGCCAAGCTGTACAGGGTTGGGCTGACGAACCAGGCACGTACACAGCCCTTGTTGGCAACGCGTCCGACAATATTACACTAAGCAAAAACATTCAGGTTGGCATCTGTTGCACCTATCGCGGTAACCCGTTAAACAACAGAATACAATAAAGCAATACAGCCTTTATAAAGGCTGAATGATAGCATAAAAGCAGCCTATGACGGCTGCTTTTATGCTTTATTTACTCTCTTGCACTGCTAAACCACACTTGTACTTATTAAAAACAGCATATTGCCATGCAAAACCATCGACTTCAAGCCCACACAGCCGTACTCTTAGCGAATGTTATTTTCGGACTTGGTGTACCTGTAACTAAACTGCTGCTTGACCAATGGGTATCGCCCATGGCTTATATAGCTACACGTTGTTTTGGGTGCAGCTGCCATCTTCTGGCTTATCTCCTCTTCCTACCGCGCGCAAAAAGGTAGCACCACGCGACCTTACTGTTATCATTTTTAGGGAGGCTTATTGGGTATCGTAGTGTCGCAAACGCTCACAGCATGGGCCTTAACTTTCACCACACCTGTTTACTTTTTCGCTCATCGCTACACTCACACCTGTAGCTACCATGCTGTGTGCCGCTCTTTTCATTAGCGAAAAAATATCAACATGTGGCGTAGTAGGCGTTGCGCTTGGCGTAGCTGGAGCCATGCTCATGGTGTTTATAGGGTGGCAAGGTGGCTCGGGAAAGAACGATATTTTAGGCATTGCCCTTACCTTGTTAAGCATGTTTACATGGGCCGTTTACCTCATTATCACACGAAAGGTATCGGCTCGTTATACGTCCGTTACACAAATGAAATGGGTGTTTTTGGCTTCGGCCATTGCTGTACCCTTTTTCTTTGACCGACTTACAGAGCGCCACACTATACAGTGCCGCCACACAGTGGAGCGGATTAGCCGAAATGGCTTTCATCGTGGTGTTTGCTACAGTGGCTGGCTACTTTGCTATACCTTTTGCCATGCGCTATTTAAAGGCTACCACCGTAAGTGTTTATACCAACCTACAGCCCATTGTGGCTTCGCTGGTAGCCATTCTCTCAGCCAAGATGTGCTGACATGGGATAAACCTGTAGCCCTTGTTTTGGTACTATTAAGTGCATGGCTCGTAACCAAATAGCATATACTACCTTTCGTAACCTTTGCTATACTTAGCCACTTTATGGCTTTCAAGCAAGGGTAACAGTCCTTTTAATTTGTAAAAATAATTCTGAATATTTTTACCCTTCTTCTATAGGGGTAAAATAGAAAACACATATATAGTAAATTCACTATTACAGCGTTAAATAAGCCCTATTCTGTCAAATTTAAAAAGAAGTGACTTTTATATTCACATCATTACTATATACTTGTATGACGATTACGACGTAATGACAATGCGATTACGATGTAAACGCAAAACCTTTACGATGTAAACGGAACGCGATTACATCGTAACTAATCAAGGAAAATGAAGAAATATCGAAAGATATGCAAACTAATTGGTAATGAGATAGAAACGAGGCAATTTGCATAAAACTGCTCTATTTGTAAAAGGCAAGAAAGTGCGGATTTAAGCAGAAGTTCAGTTACTAAATCATTACCAAGATTTAAAGTAGGTAACTAAATGCAGATGTAGGTAACTGAAATTGTTTCTCTCGTGTGTTTGTTGCTTTTGGTCGGCAGTTTTTCTGCATAAGTGAGAACGCTTTAATTTGGGTAACTTTGCCCATAAAAATTAAAGCGTATGAAAACAGAAAAAGATAAAGGTGTTGCTCTACCTCAAAAAGAGCGGAAAGGATAAGCAGGGTAAAAGCTCCCATTATGGGACGTATCTGACTTGGAAGGAGTATAGTACAGTTTGGTTGCAAGCTATCTTGTGATATAGATTTGTGGAGTCCTCGTGAGAGTAGAATGAGGGGCAAGAGCCGTGAGGCGGTGGAAGTGAACGGAAAGCTGGATAGTTTAGTACTTTCCATTCAGTCCGCTTATCAAACATTGCTGTCCAAAGGACAGGCATTTACTACCACGGACATCAAGGAGCAGTTTCAAGGGAGCGTACAATCTCGGTGTATGCTTATAGAACGCCTGTGATAGGCTTATCAAGGAGAAAGAAGAACACGTTGGAATAGATATTAAAGAAAGAGACGCTATCTAATTATTACTCTACATGAGGAAATCTTCGCACATTCATCGAAGAGAAATATAAGGTAGAGAGTTTAGCTTTCTCACAACTATCTGAAAACTTTATTTATGATTTTAGAGATTTTTCTTGGGGACATTAGGTTTCAAGAGAGCGAGTTTTATGGTGCAGCTTCCCAAATAAAGACCGTGATGTGGGTTGGCATACCGTGAGGGGATTAGCTGACACCTTGTTGTTCCTAATGCAAAAATAGCAAGAGGAGATAAGAGCTACCCAAAGCTCTTGATAGGTGTTCGCTGATAAACTAATGAACATACAGTTTGAAGAGTTGGAGGAAGAAATGAAAAACCGCAAGAGACTTGTTTGTCTTTGCCTGCCATACGGGTGCAGCCTATTGTGATTTGATGAACTAAGTAAGGCACATCTTATGCTGATGACGAGGAAGCTTTTGGCTGAAGTTCAACAGGCAGAAGACTGGTGTACTCTGCCGTATCAAGTTGTTACCCGAAGCCATCAGGATAATAGAGAAGCACAAGAGCGATGAAAGGAAAGGCTATTGCCACAGATGAAATATACCACCTAATCATCTCAAAGCATTGCGCCTAAGAGCAGGCATAGCCTTTCCCTTTACCACGCATACAGCAAGACATACCTTTGCCACGCTCATCACACTGGAACAAGGAGTACCGATAGAAACGGTGAGCAAGATGTTGGGGCATAGCAACGTGAGTATGACCGAACGGTACGCAAAGGTTACACCACAGAAACTGTTTTTGAGTTTGAGCGTTTCTCTTTCACCCGGAGGATATGCAGATGAGTATTTAGCAATAGTAGTATTAAAACTAAAATCATGATGAGAAGTACATTCAAGACACTGTTTTATATCAACAGACAAAAGACCAAAGGCAAATGGTCTGACCTCCATACTCGTGCCGTATCACAATTGACGGTAAGCAGTCAGTCATTACTACAAACGAAGAATGTAAAGCCCACAGAGTGGAACTCCAAGCAGGGGACAACTACGGAAAAGAAAATCAATCTTCGACTGCAATCATTCAGAGAACTTGTAGAAAAGACCTATCAGGAACTGCTTCTAAAAGACGGAGTGGTAAGTGCTGAACTGCTTTAAAAACAGATTGCAGGGCATTGCAACTTCTCCTACCACTTTGTTGGAGCTAAGCAATACAGAACTACAATCGGTAAAGGAAGGTGTGGGCAAATCAAAGGCAGAAGGTACATACACGAACCTTTGCTATGCAAATAGGATGTTATGCGAGTTTATAAAAGACTTGGGGGTAAAGATATAGAAACTCGAAGTATAACAGAGGAACTGTTTGAGGAATACCGCTTCTTTCTTAAAAAGAAAGGGTTGAAAGGGTCTTCTATCAACAATTATCTCTGTTGGCTGAGCCGTTTGATGTTTCGTGCAGTAAAGCCAGCGCATCATTCGCTATCAACCCATTTGAGCATGCGGAATATGAAAAAGGTGGAAAAAGGCAATTCGTTTTTCTTAGCAAGAGTGATGTGGCAAACCTGATGGCAATGAAGATGTGTGATAGCGATGCCGAACTTGCAAGGCGGATGTTCATCTTCTCCTGCTTCACAGGTTTAGCCATTACGGATATGGAATACTTGACGTTTGGGCATATCAAGAGCGCAGCGGACGGACAGATGTATATAAGAAAGGAACGTCAGAAAAGCAAAAAAGTAGAATTTATAGTGCCGTTACATCCCATAGCCAAGACGATTATTGAGCAGCAAAGGCAACTAAAAGCGGTGAAAGAAGAAGGCAATAACACGGATATGGATAATCGCCTTATCTTCGGCCCTGTTGCAGCAGAAGTGTGTTAGCAGCGAAGCTAAGCATCGTAGGCAAGGCTTGTGGTATCAAGCAACGCCTGTCCTATCACATGGGAAGACATACCTTCGGAACGATGTGTCTAAGTGCAGGTATTCCCATAGAAAGCATCGCCAAGATGATGGGACACACACATCAATTGCAAGTACACAGATTTATGCACAGGTAACGGACTGCAAGATTTCCGAGGACATGGACAGACTCATCGCCAAACACCAGGAAAAGAACAAGAGGATGATAAGGTAACGGAAACTATTACCATAGGGACAATGGCTATTGCCAACACAGGCAGAAACAAAAAAGCATGGAGGAAACGGCATGAATACGGAAGATGGAATAAAGACTAAGGCTGCAATCCGTCTGAACACGGGGGCGCAGCTACTTCGAGTGGGGAAAGTGGCATGCGGGTTATCCGCAGGGAAAAGGCGAAAGTAGCAATGAGCCGGGGGCGAGCTTGCAAGGTTCTTCGGAGTTACATGGAGAAAAGTCAGCGGCAGACTTCGGGCGATAACCGAAGATTCCATCCTGTCTCCAGATGAAAAGGAATGCAGGTGAAAGGAAGATTGTCACAGATAAGGAGGTAAGGATACGCACCGCTTTACCCACTACTGACTAATCATCGCCCTTTCCTTTCAACTTGATTGCGTAGAAGCCCACCTGTTCAGAAGGCATGTGTGCAGTGAGTTGATGCGTCAAAGGAACTCTGTCATTCCTATCATCATATATGACAGGGGTGTCAATAGTTGAATATGTACCAATCCTTTTTCTTTTATTGTTTTCTTACTACATTACTACAATATGAGATAAACCGATGAAAGAAAAAGGATTACGTTGTTGTCAGTAGTTGCTTATGTGTGTTACTACGATATGAGTACATACTACCAACAAGTGAACGGAAAGATTATGTTTCTATTAACTATAGAATAGAGTCAGAGAGGTTTATGAACCTTCAGATATTTCAATCTATAAAATGGAGGAAACGGCATGAATACAAAGAACAAATCACAGATAGAAGTAAAATCCATTCAATACAAAGAGCGCAGTTACTATGAGTGGGGTTGCAATATGCAAATCCTCCGCAAAGGAAATGGAGAAATAGCCATGACGGAGGGCGAACTTGCAAGATTTTTCAGAATAACGTGGAGGAAGTTCAACAATAGACTTCAAGAGATAATCCACAATCCCAACCTGCAACCTGACGAAAGGAGTGCAGGTGAAAGGGTAATGGTCAGAGATAACGAGTTGGTAGGCTATGTACGGCTTTACCCCCTCCCAATCATCATCGCCCTGTCCTTCCAGTTGGATAGCACAGAAGCCCATTTCTTCAGAAAGTATATCATCCATGAGCTACAGCGACCGTCCGCAACCATAACACCGATATTCCTTTTTGGAAGTACACCCCATTAAATTATCTCTATCCTTTTCTTTCACCGATATTATCCTACTACATAACTACAAAAGGGATAGAACGATGAAAGAAAAAGGATTATGTTGTATGTTGGTAGTTGTTTATATGTACATACGATATGACTACACACTACCTACCCATGAACGGAAAGGAAGCGCTTTAATAGTGGAATAAAGTCAAAACTATGGTATGCCCCTCGGGCAGAAGAGAAAGAAACTGAACTTATCAAGTTTGCCGATAACTTTGAAGTACGGTGGAATGCAAGGCAAAATAGCTGAGTCCACTTTAAAAGTCAAGGAACTCGATTTTTAAGTTCGCAACTCACCGATTATCAGTAGGAGATTTTTGGAAAAATCACTTTTTAAAGTGGACGCATAACCTTGATAAGAGTGAACGAATCAGAGAAATTTATTTAGATAATAGCCATGTCATATTTGTTTTGAAGTTGGGAGTATCTTCTTCCTGAGTAGACGATGTTTAAGAAATAAAAACATTTATTAATGATGGTTTAGTGCGTTATGATGTATCTTTGCAACCGAGTTGCAAGAATTATTTCGTATCTTTGCAGTCAAATATGAAATTGATAGCATACATCCTGAGCATTTACGTCTTTTTGTTGGCAGTGATTCCCTGTCAATGTAAGGAAGTTGTGTATGCACAAATTCAACATACAGAATCTGTGGCAGAATTCCATTCTGTCAACAATTACGAGGTGGCATGCAGAAGTTTGATGCTGGTATGTGTTCACCTTTCTGTGCAGATGCCAGAGTGCATGCTTTCACCTTATACGTAACTAACGATTTTTCCAACATTCAAATTTTGCGGCTATTGCAACAAACCCGCAAATAGTTCATTCAGAAGCTGTCTTTCTGCGAGGCGTATACTGCGGGCGTATGGCGTCCACCATAGCTTGATGTTTTATCCGTTCTTTTGATAAAACAGTAATAGCTAATTCATTATGTTTGAAAAATCATCAATTTTTCCATACGGAACAAATTGGTGATTGGTATATGACATTGCTTCTTATAGTATGGGAGCCTGTCACTGGAGCCAATTGCCATTTGATTCCACTACTCCGATGATTACCAACAATCAGGTACAGTCATCACTCAAAGCTCCCACGCTTGGCGCAGAGGAGGTTGAGCAGTACGTATACCACGCCACTTGAAAATGGCTTTTGCCAACATTCCCGACATTGTGGAGCGCTAGAAGTATCAGTCGCAGCGGATTGAGCGTTGTGACGCTCGTATTTCGCGACAATGTGGACATTACTGGGCGCGTCAGCAGGTGAGCCAACAGCTGAAAGAGGCAGAGGAGGAGATCCCACGCGGAGCAAGGTTAGCTTGGCTCCATTCCACTGGACTCGGCGAGATTTACCAATACACCATTCATCCAGAGAAAGGATATGAGAACAAATTCTCTCTATCAGACATCCCGCACCATACAAGACTGGATTGTACGAAAGCGGTTTGCAGGTACCGAAGTGTGGCCGAGGTGAACGGATGGGGGCGGCTATGTAAAGCACAGTACGGTAGCCATTAATCCTGACCGTCTTGCCTCGTTCCGGTCTCACGGTGGTCGATCTTTATAAAGCCATAGAAGGTAATATCGAGAATGCCGGGTGGTAGTTATATAGAACAAGGCAACAATCTGTACTTTTTATCCGTGGTATCGGACTGCGCGCACGTTGGACGATATTCGGCAAATTCCGTAAAGACCGTCAATAACGTTCCTGTAGCTTGTGAGTGATGTAGCAGAAGTGCGATATGGTTCGGCCATGCGTTATGGAGCTGTAACACACGCAATGGTGAAGGCGAAGTGGTGAGTGGTATTACACTGATGCTCAGGGAAGAACTTCCAGCAAGTCATCCAAAAACGTAAAGGAACGCATGAACCAAGTGCAGAAGGATTTGCCCAAAGGGCTTGGTCATTGGAACCGTTCATAGATCGCGCACGCAGTTGGTGAGACCGCGTAACATTCACTATCACCGGAGAACATGGTACTGGGTTTACTCTATCGTGATGTTTGTTCTCGCTATGCTATTTTGGGCAGTATCCGAGGCGGGAGTTAGTGGCAGCGTAGATCATCCCGCTTGCCATGCTCTTTGCTTTCGGTATGATGAAGGCTTTCGGTGTGGGAGAGTAACTTAATATTGAGTCTTGGTGCGCTCGACTTTGGAATTATTGTCGATGGCGCAGTCATCGTGTGGAGTGTATCACCACCTATAGCAAGTCACCTATGGCAAAGAGTGTCAATAAGAGTGTACTTTTCGCAGGACGATATCTGGATCATGTGCGGTAAAGCCTGGGTGCCAACAGATACGTAAAGAGTACTGCATTTGGCAAGAGTATCGTCATGACGGTCTACGTGCCCCTCTTCACATTGGTAGGCGTCTTGAAGGAAAATGTTGCAGACCGATGGCAATGACAGTATTCTTTGCCGTTCTCAGGCGTTTCATTCTCGCGCTCACGTATGTTCCTGCTGCCAGTGCGTGTGTTCTATCACGACGGAGCATGGAAAGGAATTTCTCTCTGACCGCTATGATGCATCGTATCAGTAAGGTTTATTTGCCATTACCACGCGTCGGTCTTACGTACGACAAAGCCATCGTGGCAACAGGCGCACCCACCACTCGCCGTAGCCTGTATTTTATCTTCTCGTCTTTGCTGGGTGGCGAGGTTGTTCAATTTAGAAGAAGGCGACACTCTCTGCGCCGATAGTAAGCGCAAGCAGACTGAGGTCTGTCGAGGATGATAGCTAAAACCACAGAGGCAGAGATACTGACAGAAAGCGTTTTCCCTGAGGGTGACATGAGTGGTGACACGCATCGGTAGTTCGGAAATTCCCACCGACCCCATGCCTATGGAGCGTGGCGACATGATGATACAACTCAAGCCCAAGAGTGAATGGACGGCTGCTAAAACGCAGAGCTGCAGAACTTTCTGAAAAAGATGGAAGAGAGGCAATGAAGTGAGGTAGAGAGGATTGCGTGTGGAAAGTGTCGCAGCCATACAGATGCGCGTACCAACGAACTCTGTACCGGTGTAAAAGCAAGATGTGGCCATCAACATCTGTGGCAAGCAACATCGACTCGCTGGCAAACATCGCGCTAAGCGTGTGGCAGAAAATAGAAAATGTGGAGGTGTCGGGACGACGCCTATCGTGGGCGATGTGTCACCGGGACTGCCACCACGGTTGCAAGTCTCATCTACGATCGCGTCGTCATACCATCGGCTTGCCGAACTATCCATCAAGGAAGCGAAATAGCACGCTGGAATCAGCTTTCTTGACCGGCAGGCGGTGACCTTTTCGAGGAAAGACAAAAGAAGTTTCGACATCGGTAGTTTGCGCTTGGACGAGAAGATGCGCAATAAGATTGAAACCTTACAGAACCTACTGCTCACGTGTGCCCAAGCGCGAAACCGTACCTTTGTCGCAAGTGGCAGATATAAAATATGTAAATACACCATCGCAGATTGCACCCGACGAGGGCAGCGACGCATCTGCAGTAGGCTACCAACGTGCGAGGCAGGGATGTGGAACAACCATTGCCGATATAGAAAAAGTTGGACACTGGTGCGGTTGCCAACAGGCTATCGATACACCTACGGCGGACGGTTTGGAGTCTCCCAGAGGCAAGAGGAACGTCTTTTGATTGCTGTACCAGCTGCATTAATCATCGACATTCTGCTTCCTCTATTCACCACACTGCGCAGCATGCACGTGAGATGATTGTGTTCACCGAAATTCCGCTTGCAGCCATCGGGCGGTATCCTCCGCCCTATAGTTTGCGCGGCAGCCTGCTTCAGCATCTCTGCCGGTGATGGCTTTGTGCCCTGTTCGGCGTTGTGGTGCTTGGCGGCGGTATTGTGCTCGTCAACCAGTTCGACTGAGTTCAAACGGCAGGGTAGTCACCGACATCAGCATTTTCTGGCATCTCGTCAACGGCGGCTGTATGCGGAACGCCTGCGCCCGTGCTGATGGCGCACTCGACGGCTTCGCTCGGCTACTGCCCATGGCCATCTCAACGGGCGACGGTGCTGGCGTGCGGCAACCTCTTGCCACGAGCGGGTGCATCAGTGGTCTGCTCAGCGCCACCATTCTCACGCTTGTAGGTGTTGCCCTCTGTCAGCACAAAATCTTTTCAAAGACAAAATAGATATGAAGAAACAATATATCATTTCAGCTATTCCTCTTTCTTTCGTCTTGAAGTATCGGCACACAAAGCCGACAGATGACGTGCAAGAGGTGTTGGCAATGGCTGCCGAGCGTAGCCCTAACGTTGCAACTTGCCTCTCACACATGCTCTGGAGATTGGATAAGACCCGCATCCTTCAACGGGTTCTGCTTTTCATCTGGATGCGCATCCGTGCGTCGCTCTCTCAGGACTACCAGTGGCGGGAAGTCCCGACAATGCGCATCACGGTGAGTCAGTCGTTTGCTCTACCCAGTGTTTGTTACCGCCAGGGCGCTCATTGCTCAGGTCCGAAACCGCGCTGCCCAGTCGAGTTGGTGGTGGGCGAATGTGAGCTGCGACGAGAAAGTGAGCTTTGGCTTTCCCACGACTTGCTCTACGCACAGGATCTGTTACACATTTATGCCCGTCAAAGACAGTGTCATCATTTCAGCCACCGTGTGGCAGCTAAACTCAGAACTGGAGAGACTGGACGATTAGAAGATGAAATGCAATCCGACTGAAACAGGAGAACGACGTCAAAAGTGACATTTGCGCGGCGCGACGCCCTCTGCGAGCTGCAGTTGATGAAGTGGCACCAACACCGATACGCTGTGGTGGTACCTCTTGCCACGGCGACAAATGAACTCCCTTATTTACCGACAATTCCATCGCGGACGTTCCTCCTCGACTTAGCATGAGAGTCAAGAAGAAGTTGCCAACTAACAGCTGAGTGGAGAAACGCCATGGTCTTACATTCTCTGCTTAGAACCAGCGTGCCAGACCGTCGTCGAGGGGTCAATCTCTAGCAGCACGACCGCAGCGCATGTGGCGGTGGCAACTTTATGGAAGCCTACTCACGTGCTGTGGAACATCCCCTTAGCGTTCCAGTGCACAAAGGCGCGGGTGAAGGCGGCTCGCAGGGAGTGGAGATGGCACGCTCAATGTGCCGACAAATCAGGAGTACGTGCTCCGCAAAACTTATGATGCGGCTACGCAACATATAATGTCGGCACACAAAGCCTACAACTATTATCAAAAATAGGAGTGCCTAGCTCGCAGATGGAACAAATCTCTAGAGTGAGTTATGAATATGGACAGATTGATATGTGGAGTTAATGCAAAACCACCACAGAGTGCATTGCGAGGTTTGGAAAGAGCTTTGCTGATACTCCTCATGATATAATAAAGCTGTTGTTGAACTGAATTATCTTCAGGGAAAGGAAATGAGAGAGAGGATTTTATCTACTGATGCAGCTTACTATGGTTATGGTGATAAGCTGTATGGTAACGATAAGAAAAGTGACAAGGAAGAGAATGCTGCTTCCGAGAAAGTGGAAACATGAAAAGGTGAGGGAGGTTGGTGCAGATGCAGATCCAGCGCGACATGAGTAAAACTGTTAATGTTGTGCGTGTGACAGGAACAGTGGCACTCGATCTAAAACGAGCAGAGGTTTCTCCCATTGCAGAGGTGGGGTGGTTCGGCGCATCACAACTAGAGAAGGTATTAGAGTGCGCCACGCGGTCGAGTGAAGTGCGGCTTATATAGAAAATACGCAGATCGACGAACTACAACGCCAGTATCTCATCCGCTGTAAATGAGGCTTTCACCAGCCAACAGAACTTGCCCGACAGCACACGCTGATGAAACAGAGGCAGGTGTTCTGAACTTTTGCAACAGGCGACAGGTCGGCTTATGCTGTGACTACAATGCACAAGTGGTAGGTATTCCAGGACGTCAGTTGAGGTCAGCTCGGCGTGAATCCGTCATGTAAGCCATAAATCAGCGAGCAAAGCTCACATCGATTTCCTGTCCGCTCGCCCATCAGTGGTATTGTTGGGAAGGTATCAAATCGGTAATGGGCAGCTTCTGGACATCACTTCGCTCATGACAGTGGTCAGCCAGACGTAAACCTGCATTGCGACCTGAGTGTTTGAGAAGATTTGCCCCAGGTGCATCGGTCAGATGGTGAAAAGCTGACATCTGTACGAGGTGACGCTTCCGCGCCCAGGTCTCTACGACATAAACTCCGCCTAGCCGACAACGCAGGTTGAAGTCAGGTCACGGTGCATGCCCGTATCATTGATGACCACTGCTAGCTATTGCCCGATAATAGTTTATCAATGGTGTGATGCAAGTGAAAACAGGTTATTACGAGTGTTTTCTTCTCATAGTCGGTACTCTCTTGTCCATGGCTCCTTTTATACGAGTGGGAAGAGAACATTGGTGCGACTGCGCAAATTATCTCTTTAAATCGGATAGCAGGGAATCTTTGCAACTGGGTTGCAAAGCACATCCGATACTTTACAAGAAGTAAAAGTTGCAGCGGGAGTATGGAAAAGGAAAATAGAAACAAACTTATAAGGGATAATTTCTGTAGTAGTACTCTTAGCAGAGATCCGGTATTCCAGGTAGAACAGGACAATGAACCTGCTGATGCTAAGCAACTATTGCTTGTCTAGCTTGTGCTACTTACTTGGTTGCGGGCTACGAAGTCCTAACAGAGCTGCCGAGGGACATTTGCACATGGCAAAGGGCATGGATGAGGACTTCCTCATGGCTACCTGCTTCCACTAGGAGGTGACCCTTTAGCATCGCATACGCGGGGCCGGAACCACAGTTCACTGGAAAGCGGTGTTTGTTATGCTCTTCTTTCAAGTGGGCGAACTCTTTGAAAGTTTTGCCGAGGGTAGAAGTCGTAAGAGTATCTCTCAGCTGATGGACATCCGCCCCGACATCGCCCATGTAAAGCGTGGTGAAGAGCTGGTGGACGTGAATCCCAAAGAGGTGAAGGTGGGCGACATCGTTGTAATTCGACCAGGAGAAAAGTACCGATGGACGGTATCGTTATCGATGGTACATCAAGTCTGAATACGGTTGCATTGACAGGGCGAGAGCGTACCGCGTACCATTCGCCCTGCTGACATCATCGGGATGTATAACTCTCAATGGTGTGGTGACAGCAAAAGTAACCAAGGCATTTGGCGAGAGTACGGCGGCAAAGGTGCTCAACCTCGTGGAAAATGCCACAGAAAATAAGTCGAAGAACGAAAACTTCATCACCAAGTTTGCCAAAATATACACGCCCATAGTAGTTGTACTTGCCTTGTTGGTGGCGAGTTATACCACACGTTGCTCGTCGTGGGCTGTGGAGCGTGTGATCTATCGCGCTCTCACATTCCTTGTAGTGTGCCCTGCCTTATCTCTCGTTATCTCCGTGCCTCTCACTTTCTTTGGAGGCATCGGTGGGCATCGCGAAAGGGTGTGCTCATTAAGGGCTCTAACTATATGGAGACATTGGCAAAGGTGCGCACGATTGCCTTTGATAAGACTGGGACCATGACACACGGTGTGTTTGACGTCACTGCTATTCATCCCGAAAATATTGCCCCCAATGAACTATTGCACTTAGCTGCTCATGCGGAACGATATTCCACGCACCCCATTGCTATCAGCATTCGAAAGGCTTTTTCAAAGCAAAAACGACGGTTGCGATGTAAAGGACGTAGTGGAGACGGCTGGACAGGGCGATGAGGGCTCGTATAAATGGCAAGTCGGTAAGTGTGGGTAATACGAATTTGATGGAGAGCGTCGGCGCAAAGTGGCAACCCTGTGAAAAAGTGGGCACCATTCTCCACATTGCCATCGATGGAGAATATGCAGGTCATATTGTAGTGTCAGACAAAATTAAGAAGGATGCCGCTGATGCGGTAAATGTTCTCAAGGCAGAAGGTGTAAAGAGATTGGTGATGCTCACGGGCGACAAGGAAGAAGTGGCTGCCGATGTGGCTAAAGACCGTTGGACTTGCGGAATATCATGCTGAACTCTTGCCAGGCGACAAAGTGAATCAAGTGGAAACCAATTCTCAAAGAGAATGCAGAAGGGACAATGGCCTTCGTTGGCGACGGCATCAGCTGATGATCCCGTGTTAGCACGATGCCGATGTGGGCATTGCGATGGGCCGGACTGGGCAGTGATGCCGCCATCGAAGCAGCCGACGGTGGTGGTGATGGACGACAAGCCGTCAGAAGATAGCCGTAGCTATCCGTCAGGCTCGACGCACACTGCGCATCGCAAAGGAAGAACACTTAGTTTTGCCGTTGGTATCAAAATAGCAGTGCTCATCCTCGCTTTCTTCGGACTGGCTACCATGTGGATGGCAGTATTCGCTTCGATGTTGGTGTAACGGTGCTTGCTGTGCTGAATGCAGCTAGGACTCTGAAATAACAATCTGGTCACAAAGTGCCAACTAACTAAAGAGCCATAATGATAGCATGTATTTCCCAAATTTTCCATCGTCTATCATTATGGTCAATGCAAGTCATCGAAAAGGTGAAGGAAATCGGAAGAAGTTTGCATAATGTAGCAACTATGTGCTAAAAGTGCCAAGTGTCCAAAGTGCAAGCCTAAAAACATAAAAGTTTTCATACTTTGACCAAGTATTACAAATTAATGCAAATCATCACTATCTTAAAGAAAAACTTATTGGTTGAATTAAATTAAAGCATACTTAATTTGCCCGATGGGCCGATGATTGATGACATGTTGCATAAAAAAGGTTATGGCAGCTATCTTGCATGCTGACTTTTGTAAAGAGAGTCCGCACGAGTTTTGCTTGGCGTATCACTATCATCAGTGTCAGTCGTCAATTGTGAATACGGTCTCGATACGCTTGCCGAGAACAGATCAATTCAACCAACGAGTTATTAAGACGGTTTTATTCGTATTCTTTATAATTTCTTCTCCAGTAGCGCACCAAGTCGAAGCCTTATAGAGTATCTTCCCTGCAAAACTGCGTGTATGGGATAATCTTTCTATCCTATAGTCCTGCTGGGTTCGGGGGCTGATATACAGCCGTTCGCACACCTCCTTGCCTGTTAAGTACTCACCGCCAAAGAAGGCATGCGTCTGTACCCTGCCTTTTTATCCGTTTGCTCATACTGCTGATGGCGGACAGCACCACCTGCATATCGATCATATCCATATTCAAATCTCTTACTGACTCCATTTCTTTTTCTTTGTTTATTTATTGTTCTTGGTTTTCTCCGGATATCTGTAACAACCGTTCTCACGTCTTTACGCCTTGTGTCAATTTTGGGTAAAACGGAAGCATGCCCGTATCACGGTAATGCTGCAAGGTACGCTGCTGATGCCCAGTAGCTGACATGACATCTCCGTTGTACAGCCAATCAGTGTGCTTACTCGATTCTCCAAATGCCTTGTGGCAGGTCTGGGCAAGAGCGACAATTTCGTCCCTCAGCATTGCCCATTGCTTGTCGGTAATGATAAAATATCCCATAGCGTTATATTGTTTTGTTTATATTTTTCCTTTTTGGTGATTTGCTTTCTATCGCATGTTTCTGCGTGCAAAAGTATGCGCTTCTTTCATTCCACAAAGCAGCAAGGAACGCTGGGGAAGAATAGGGAAATAGAAATGATGCGCTTACTCTTTCTTACGGTCTTCTTCCGATTTTCCTTTTTCTAGGTTTTGTTTTGAGTCAAAATAGACCAGTGCAGATTAGAGACAAGCCAGTACATACTTTTCTTGTAGTATTTTCTATACTTACTCCCTTATAATGAGCCTGAAATCCTTATTTTCCAGCTTCTTCCTGTCAGAAATCCGTGAGAAATTCAGTGCCAATGAGTGCAGCATTATGCAAGCATGCTCAGATTGCTTGGAGACTTATTGCAACATTCTCATGCGTAACTTCACTCTTGGAAACCAAAAGCGGGTAAAACAGTGAGAAAATGAAGCAGATAGAGCAGAATGAAAGAAAACAACTGGGAATTTCTACCGAACGCAGAAACACACTCAAGAACGGCGAGATGAAACCTATCTCCGTACGCGCACCTATGCGTTCAGGTATAATACACGTGCTGGGCAGGACGGAATACCGAAGCGAGCTGCAGATGCAAGCAATCGTTTCACAGAGGTTGGTCGCGCATGAAATCAACTCTCTCCGTAGGGGAACTTGACTCCGACGACGGGCATCATTACATCGTCCGACAATCTCTAATCCATCATCGAGAGTAGCTTTCGCCACGCATCAATCCCATACAGGAATACTTCAAAGGCTTTGCCGTAACGGTTGACGCTTCTGGAAGTACTGCACCAGGTGAGAGATAAACCAAAGCACAATTGCCAACCTTGCATCGTGATACCATTACCGTCACCAATTCTGAAGTGGCTATCCTATATCTTGCAAATGGCATGCTGTTGCGGTGGTTGCGACGCTATGGATGACCGTGGAGCACGATAATCAGACTGTCTTGTACTGACAGGAGAACAAAGGGAAATTCCAGAATACCTTTCTCCGATTTAGCTTTGTCCGCCTGCTCTTAAAAGGTTACAGCTATACTGGAAAAATATCCATCCGCAGGAGAAAAGACACGCTTACCTATATCGGTCAAAACCTTATCGTGAACATCGACGACCAGCTCAAAGCCCCCTGCAACAAGCGGGACGGGGAATGAACTGAAGAACCTTATCACCTGCCCGGTGGTCAAAATACCGTATGCCCTGCGACAAGTATGTGGAGGAACATCACACCTGGCAAGCTTCTTGTGGCTTCGTGAGCAACAGCAACGATTTCCTGACTGATCCCACACGGGCGGTCGGCGATTCCCTGCCCTTTGAGGTGCTATCCATTGATATAGAACGAGACCCAGGCTATTTCTATGGATGCCAAAGTCTATACGCGAAAGCCAAAGTCCTGATAAACTCGGGCTTCCGATATTTGGTTTTGACGATGATGGAGATAAGTGAGTTGATTATACAAAGAGAGCGAGAATTTCGGAGGTGCGAGGACCGCAGGAAATGGAACCACTGCTACCGTGACTTTGAGGAAGCCTGGAGGATATGGTCACTGCTCCTATATGACCACAACGGAGATGCCCACCTACTTAGGTGCCTATACACATCATCCATTGTCCTTAAAACACATGGGCAGAGCCTTGAAAAGGACGGGCTTTACAGAGAGTGATGAGCAGGAGGCGTGAGCGGTGGCAGTCCCATCTATGTGTGCAAAGTAAGGAAGATGCTACCCTGTCCCCCTCTTAGTGGTTGTGGTAGCCCAGCCTGTAGTGGCGGACGTGGTATTCCTGTGTACTACAGGAGGTGCTCACTGATTATCAATGGCTTACGACATGTGGTACTAGTAGATAAGAAGAAAGATAGAAAAAGTTTGGAAGAACTTTGGAAAAGATAATCGAGGAAGTAGGGGTCCCTGTCGGGCAAGAATATTTTGATGACCAAGAAATGTTCCAGCCAATAAATATCCGCAATAATGAAAGAAGATTTATCACGCTCATCGAGCGATGCCCATCGGTAGGTATCTTGAAGGAAGGCATCAAGCCTGGCGCGCCGCGGGACACCTGCCTGCTGCGCTGTCAACTATCCTGCTAGGGAGGAAACGGCATCCGAGCTTCAAGGTGGACACGAGAAGAAGAACCACTCTGGATGATCTACTGCCGAGGACGTGGCGGAAGCATCATCGACCTCTGTATGCGCAGCTGGAGCGATGCGAGCCTGTCGGAAGCCATCCGCCTTTTTGCGGAACGCTCCCCGTATACAACAGTGCAGTCCTCACGTGTGGTATGTGTGCGCGCGCGGGCGCTTCCAATCGTGAGGAAAGTATTGGACAGGCTACATCGGCAAACGGGACAGGAGACTGACAGGCATATCAGACTGCCTTGCCGCCACATTTGCAGGACGCACCTCATGGAAAGAACGCGACATTGATTTGGCAAGGCAAAGCCATTCCTCAAATGTATCCAGCTATATGAGGTGAGGGGCCAGCATTATCAAGCCATCGGCTTCGCTTAGGCTCAGTCGGAGATGCAGCTGGCGACTTCGGGACAGCAGCTCGTTCAAGGGAACGGTGCCCCGAAGGACGTACCCTATATTCATGGATAGGTCGAGAAATAAGGTAACTGACAAAAAACAACCAGTCTGTGTGTTCGAGGCTTCATGGACTTCCTTTCTTTCCTGTCAATGAAAGAAGAAGTAACGAAGTGCCTGTCTTGTGCTGAACTCCAGCAGCAACGTTGCAAAGGGCTATCCGCTATCTGAACGGCACACACTAGCCATATCCGTGCCTTCCTTGACTTCGGCGATGGCGATGCTAACGGACGGAAAGCAGCCACTGAGTTTCGCTCAGGGCCGGATCAAGGTGGAGGATATGTCCGTACGCACGGACGGTTCCAGACCTCAACGAGTACCATGTATCCACAGGAGATGCGTGCGCGACAGCAGAAAAGACAATCACTGGAATACATTACAGCCGCAAACCAATTCTATCAAGACAAAACGAAGTTAAATATAAAAATGATAATGAGATAAAGACAATGGAAGAAGAAAACAACAGACGAGGGTATGAGCCTCTTATATTACCTGGGTGTGGTAACGAAGAAGATACTTCTTCAAAGACAACTGAACAAAAGACACCACTTATCCCTAAATGGGAAGAGGTCAGGAAGCAGGAGAGCTACCTATAAAACCAGTCAAGGGTATTCCATCGGAGAACTCGGATCTTCGCCTTGAGCAGCATCAGTGTGTATCATCACAGGATGCAGTGCCATCACAGCACAGAGAACACAGCCGTTCAAAGACATCAGCACCAAGACGAGAAAGGAAACGCTTGGAAAGGCCTACAAGCAAGCCCTATCTTGTTCGCTTCAAATTGATGAGTGGGCCGAAGGCCGAGTCTATCTGAGCAGGAGACAGCCTTACAGGGCAGGCGCGGACTTGCATCGTGCGCAGATTGGGCGGGCGACAGGGGCAGCAACCTTTCAAGCTTTTGCAGAGAACATCGATGCGCCTGTCATCTGGAGGAATATGGTGAGGATGTCTCCGAAATGGAGAAGATTGTAAACCGACAGAAAGGGACGAGGGGGATAGAGGAGGAACATCTCTTTCATTTTCACTTCTCCTCGACCTCAGGGAGTGAAAACGAGGACATTTGTCAAGCATACTGAACACGGTGGGAGGAATGCCACGAACGCAGTCAGACACGGAATGCCGTGTATTCACTATTCTATGGCAAAACGCCTTATATGCGTAAACGATGGTCTGTTAGAGGATAGCATTACACGGGCTCGGTTGTGTGCCCACAAACTGCGCGCTTGCTCTCGATACGCAGTCCGGGAGATTGAGACCGCAGTCACTCCGTTCTCATCGGTCAGCATTCAGAAATTAAGCATCAATAGATCATCTATAATGATTAACTTTTAGGAAACATATGAGAAGAAATACCAAAGAGGAAAGCTACCCAATGGCAGCAAAAGGACAATCAAGAAAAGCAGATGAACAAGACGGAGTTCATCAAAGGTTGAGTGAGTGTGCTGGAGGAAGCTGCCAGCACTCATCAAGGCAAGAGCAGCAAAGCACAGGACAGAAGTTCTCCGAGTACTGCCGTGAGATACTTCAGATAGTGTAGTTTGCCGTTCCCAAGATGACCGACAATGAAAGGGAAGCCATTGCCTTGTTACTTCATCGGACAGGAATGTACTACGCACAAGGACTTTCAGCCTCATCAGGATAAAGGACGAGTCATGGTAACAAGAACCTTTCGATATGTGCCAAAGAGAAGCATTTAAGCGTTTTTCGAACCTCCTTCCGCATTGGTGGCCCGATATATATAAGGTCTTAAATCTGCCGAGATATGATGGAAAGTGTAAGGGCGATAGCGCACGGAAGTACTGGGTGGTTATATCTTCAGAGGAGGGCAAACTGGGTAACGTCAACACGCCTTCCATAACCTTTGTAGCAGAGAATCAAAGGCTATTTACGAAATGAAGTTGGTCAGCGATTACAATACCAGATGCAGAAACAATTCCTGCGCATCAACGTCGGCATTACCCTGGGACGAGAAGAAACTATCAGTTTCTGAACTTGCCAATAAGCACATCTGTTTGCTGAAAATGGGACTTGACAACCAACCATCAGTGGGTGGCGTATGCCTGAGATACAGACAACAGGCATATCCACATTATCCTTAACCCATCAGCCCTGGAAGTTTATGAAGTACCACCTTTGTAACCATAGAGCTGCAAGAATAACAGGAAATCAGCAGGGAGAAAACGCTTAACCATTGCAAAGGAAGTCAAAATCAAAGGCATCAATCAAAAGCCAATCCCACAAGGAGAAGCAAAGAAAAGAACTGCAAAGGATATACTATACCCAACTTGAAAAGTACAAAGTACAGGTATCTGGGACATTCTATATTTCCTCTATGAATTGAACAAGCATGGAGTAATAGAACGTATGTGAGAAGAACAAGCAGGCAAGGTCTGAGCGAAGGCAATACGTAAT